>Ga0172379_10010779_pt1 | contig 11000 bp, 6 predicted proteins | sample GrowelOW334metaG_FD_119756 | JGI IMG/M metagenome (GOLD analysis project Ga0172379, IMG submission 119756) | Groundwater microbial communities from an aquifer near a municipal landfill in Southern Ontario, Canada - Groundwater well OW334 metaG | ecosystem: Environmental > Aquatic > Deep... | reverse complement strand
TTTCATTTGGGCTACCTTAAAAAGAGGTTTATATGGTTCTCACTAATGAACAAATAAATGTTTTTCGCAAATGGTTGAATGATTATGGCGTAAGGCATGATTGCGAATCATGCGGAAGAAAAACAAAATGGAAAATTGGAAACAAATTGATTTCTCCTTTTGAAATTGGAATAGTCGGAGGAGTTGCCCAACTGCCTAAAAAACAACTCCCCCTTCTTTATATTATTTGCAAAGATTGTGGTCACGTCCGTTTTTATTCGTCGATCAGTGCAAATGTTCTCCCTGATCTTTGGCAGGAAATGACTCCGGAGGAACTTGATCCAGATCAGGAGGAATGGTAATCCATTCACTCCCATCCGAAACCTCCTCTTGCATCCAGTCGTATTTTTTTGGTAACCATTTTTCTGGGAGGACTTTTCTTAGAATTTGTTCAAATGTTATCATTGTTTTATTGCTCCTTTCCAAAATGCACCACTACCTAAATTGATAGTCGGTGGTTTATTGGCTATATTCTTAGTATTAATGCAAATTTGTTGAAACCTATGGTATTTTTTACACAGCAACGAATAGACGAAATCCTTTCCGTTATTAAAACAAAACGCATCGCCATCATTGGTGATGTAATGATTGACCGATATGTGTGGGGTAATGTAAACCGCATCTCCCCGGAAGCACCAGTCCCTATTGTTGAAGTAGAAAGTGAATCGTCGCGCCTTGGCGGTGCCGCTAACGTTGCCAATAACATCACGTCGCTCGGCGCCGAAGCATTTTTGGTCGGGGTGGTCGGCGATGATACCGGCGGAAGAGAATTTCGCACTGTTTTGCAACAACAGCGGACATCTTCCGACGGGATTGTGACTGATCCGACGAGACCGACAACTACCAAGACCCGCGTGATTGCACATCACCAACATGTTGTTCGGATCGATAGTGAAGAGAAGAAAGATATCGATCGATCCATGCAGGATAAAATATTCGCTATTCTTGAGAAACATATTGATTCAATCGATGGGATTATCATAGAAGATTACAACAAAGGTGTGATTGTAAAGGAATTGATTATCCGGCTCATACAATTGGCAAACACACACAAAAAAATTATTACCATCGATCCAAAATTCAACAATTTTTTTGAATACAAAAATGTTACGGTCTTTAAACCGAACAAAAAAGAGACGGAAGAAGCACTGGGAAAAAAACTTACGACGGACGAAGAGGTAATAACTGCAGGTAGAACACTTTTGGAACGTCTGAACGCTGAGAATGTTTTACTAACCAGAAGTGAAAACGGGATGAACCTATTCGAAAAAAACGGAAGAGTGTCCCATATACCGACACATGCACGCAAGGTTGCTGATGTCTCCGGTGCGGGTGACACGGTCATTGCGACGTTAACAGCTGCTCTTGTCTCCGGAGCATCTATCGCAGAATCAGCCATGTTGTCCAATATTGCCGGCGGTATTGTCTGCGGTGAAGTTGGTATTATTCCGATTGATCCGGCGATCTTACGTTCTACAATTCTTGAAAAACAATTCTAATGGGAAACGTTTACACGCAATCAACATTGGCTGAAACAAGAACCCAATGGAAGAAACAACATCTTACCATTGTGTTCACCAATGGCGTGTTTGATATTCTTCATCGAGGACATATCGAATATTTAACCAAAGCGAAATCGCTTGGTGATCGTTTAATTGTTGGAATGAATTCCGATGCTTCAGTGAAACGAATCAAAGGAGATCTTCGGCCAATAGTGAAGGAAGAGGATAGAGCATTTGTTTTATCTCAATTAGCGTGTGTTGATGCGGTCTGTCTTTTTGATGAAGATACGCCCTACAATATTATATCGCTGCTTTTACCGGATATTCTTGTGAAAGGGGCGGATTATTCCCTCAACGACATCGTTGGGAAAGATATTGTTGAGCGTGCCGGGGGAAAAGTTCAAACAATTGAATTTGTCCCGGATAAATCTACCAGCAATATTGTGGAAACAATCGTGAGCCGCTTTGGCAAGAAATAATTCATGATAAAAAAGCTCTCTAAAATATTTTTGTATTCTTTTCTTGCCGTGATACTTGTGGCGATCGGAACCGCACTGTTCACGCAGACTCCATTGTTTCGCAAAACGCTTCGGTCGACCTTCTATACGTACCTTGCTAGCGAACTCAATGCCGATATTTACATCGGCGAGATCAATGGAAATCTTTTCAGCGGATTTACTGTGGATACAGTCATGATGTATATTGACGGCGCTCCATTCTTAGAGGCGGGAAAACTTAACGTTCAATACAATGCGCTTGATCTTCTCAGAAATAAAATATCCATTGATACATTAACATTGGAAAATCCTTCAATTAATCTCACTCGGTGGAAGAACGGCGATTGGAATGTTAATCATTTAGCGAAAAACCCTTCACCAAAAGATTCCACGGAGTCGACGTTGTTAATCACTGCCCGCCGTGTTCGGATATCCAACGCACGGTTTCACCTTACGGATTCTACGGGAGAATATGACAAATCGATCGTCGATCGGAACGGAAAACCAAGCATTAATTACCACAATATTCTTCTTGAAAAGGTCAATATTGACCTGCGTGGAAAATATTCGGAAAAAGAGATTGATGTTACTGTTACTGATTTCTCGTTTTTATCATTGCAGCAGAATTTCATGCTTGCAAAACTTTCTGCCAATGTTCGGCATACCAAACAACAAACTTCCGTAAAAGATCTTACTATTATTACCCCGGATTCGCGAATCAAAACATCTGTATCGATAGATAATATTGATGCTTTTGCAATCAGTGATTTAATTGATCTTCGCCGAAGTCAGGTATCACTCACCATTTTCCCATCCAATATTCTTTCACGTGATATTCAAGTCTTTCTCCCTTCATTAGATTTTATAGAAGGGAATATAATTTTTGAGGGTGAGATGGAAGGAAATTTTGAAAATGTTTCAGTGAAACGTTTCAATACAAAGTTCGGCACTTCTTCTATTCTACTATCCGGAACCGTATCGAATATCTACAAACCGGAAGAACTTCGGTTAAATATCGTCTCATCCAATAGCACAATTAATCCTGACGATGTCCCGACATTGATGCCGTATTTTAACATTCCGAATTATAAAAACCTTGGATTGATAACGCTGGATTTTCAATTTGTCGGAAAGCCGCTTGATTTTCTTGCCATTTCAAAAATAAAATCTGCCGCAGGGACTGTAACTGTTGACGGACAAATGGTCATAACGGAAGAAAATATACATTACAAAGGGATTCTTGCCGGAAATGATGTAAACTTGGAAAAAATATTTGCAACGAATGAGCTCACTTCCCGTTTGAATACCAGAATTTTTATTGAAGGAGAAGGAGTTTCACTGGATAAGTTAAATGCAGAAGCAACTATTGAAATAGATTCGTCTTCCTTTAGAAATATTCCATTGAACGCCACCTCCGTTTCAATAAAAGCACATGAGAAGAAATTCAACAGCGATATTGCGCTTCGTTCGCCTGATGGTAATATTACTCTTAAAACTTCGATAGATTTTACCGATCAAAACTTGCCGGAATATGCTCTTTCCGGAATAATCCGCGGATTGAATCTGGCTCCAATATTACAAGACAATTTTTATACGTCAAATATATCCTTTGATATCGATCGGTTCGGAAAAGGTTTATCATTGTTTGATAATTATTCTGACACCAAAATTGATATTCACGAGTCCAATTTCAATGGAATTCCGATTGACAGCACCCAGATTATTGTAAAGTGGCTGAAAGATTCAACCAATAACGATATCCTTACCGTCCAATCCCCGCTTGTGGATGGTCAGATAAAGGGAAAATTTACTATCAAGGATATTGTGAATAATGTTCAGACACATCTTGCCGGATTAAATAAGATATATACATATCAACGGGGGATTATTGATTCAACGATTCATCTAGTGTTGGATTCGCTGCCAGACAATTCGTCAATTCCTCTCAGAGAAAGTTCTCTTTCCTATGATCTGAATCTGAAGAATTTGAAGCCGATTTCAACATTTTTCCGGTTTCCGGAATTAGATCTTGTGGGAACAGCGAAAGGATCAATTCAGAGCGATACAGTGCATTCATCGTCATCCGGAATTATTCAACTCGCTCACGGTAGTTATGCAGACACTTCGGCACATATTGGTGCAACAAATGTCAGTCTAGATTACGCACTGAAAAATATTTCCTTGCCCGAATTGATCTCACCGATCGATCCGTTGAACATGAGCGTTCGTTTTAACGGTGATGAACTCATAGTGAATAAAACCTCGTTTCGGCTGATGCAATTGAATTTCGACTTCAACAATCAAAAAGGGAAATATTTTGTTGCAACAGATATTGATACAATGCTTACCGCTGCGGTAGAAGGTGAAATTGAAGTATCGGACTTACTCAATCGGTTCACCATATCGCGATTGAATGCAAAATATCAAGGCTTGGCGATTCAGAATTCCGGTCCATTTATTGCGACCGAAACACGGGATGGTTTTATCATCGACTCTTCAATATTTATTCGCGGGGATGAAGAGTTTTTTATAAAGGGAAAGTATGATTACCGTGGAGCCATTATGGTTGATGCATCCATAACGAACTTTGCGTTGTCGGACATCTTTTTTGTTAATACATCACCGGAATTCAGACAACAGGCGTTTGCTCTTGGCGGTACGATAGATGCTGCAGTAAAAATTACCGGAACGGTTGAAAATCCTATCATACTCTCACAAATGGAGGGGAAGGATATCTCTTACCGCAATAGCAATTTTGGTAATTTGGATGTGGCTCTCAATTATGCGAAGAAAAAAGCAGGAATTAAGATAGAATTAAGCAATGAGCAAAAAATAGACACAGCGACCAGTTTTAATCTTGAAGGAGTAGTTCCCATCGATCTGAGCTTTACCGATGTTGATAATCGAACACGTTTTCAAGGAATGGATATTCGATTGACAGCGGGGAATCTGCCTGTTGAAATGTTCGACATTTTTATTCCTGAGATTGACCGAATGAAAGGGAAAGCGGATGGAATGATCGATATTACCGGTTCATTGAGCGAACCTTTAATGGCGGGATCCTTGCGTGTGCGTGACGGGTCATTCCGTTTAGAAATGTCGGGGATTGAATATACTGTAGCGGGAAAGATCGTTTTGGACAGTCAGCGAATGAAGTTTCCTGAATTCAAGATTAGCAATATGAAAAAGGATTATTCCGACGGTGTAGTTTCTGTAGGAGGTTATATTTTGTTAAAGGGATTTGCACCCTCCGAGTATCATTTAACAATGAATGGTGAATTATTGGTGCTGACGGAAAATTCACGAGCAGCAAATCAATCATTTTTTGGAAGTCTCATCACGCGAACAGGGCAGAACGGATTGAAATTCGAAGGGACATTTGAACGTTCCAGAGTAATAGGAGAAGTGTTGGTGCAAGAAGCGTTTATCACATTTCCTCCTACACAGCAATCAGCTTCATTCTCTTCTGCCCGTTTTGACGACGTGGTTTTTGTGGATGATACTTCCCGAAGTATCGTTGACACAACATTGGTGAAAAAAATTCTTCAAATGATTAGTCCAACATTAAAAGCTAAAGATGGTGAGCGAACATTTCTTGACGGATTCGGTTACGAATTGACGATACAGACTCAAGGAAACGTCAGTGTAAAAATGGTGTTTAATGCTGAAGCTACAGCCTACGAAGAGTTATCTGCCGAACTGAATGGAAAGATGGTGTTGAAAAAAGATGAATCCGGACAACAGCTGACAGGAACAATTAATGTCGGTGAGGGCTCAAACTATAAGTTTTACAAGGAGTTTAAAGCGACAGGAACTCTGACATTTGTCGGGGATGCCCAAAATCCTCAATTAAATATTCTGGCAAAATATGAAGGAACACACTGTAAAAAACCCGATCCGGAAACCGGAAATTGCACAGAAGCTATTGAAATTGAGAAAGTAGTTGTATCATTGGAAATTACCGGGAACCGGTTTAATCCTAAATTAAAGATTGGATTGGCAACTGTTGATCAGAATGGCCGGGAAATTCCAAGACTCGGTGATGTGGAGAACGACGCGATTGCATTTTTATTGACCTCGTCTTCCGGCGAATCCGGTCGGTTCCGCGAAGAGTTGTCTTTGTATGATCGTAATCGGTTGGGAAATCAATTGACCGAAGCAATCGGCGGAACGTTCATCAACAGCTTACTTTCCGGTGTGGTTATGGACTTCATCAAAGAAAATAATATTCCCTTTGTAAAACGAGTAGAAGTGCGTAATGTGACGTCGGAAACAGACATTAACATCACCGGTGAATTTATGGATGCGGTGATCAATTTCGGCGGCCGCGTTTTTAAGGATGTCAACAATACCAACATCAGCGTTCAGATGCCGGTGCTGGGAAAGCAGAACCGTAATTTCATGTTTGAAGTTGAGAAAAAAACTGAGAACTATGACTATTCAATTCAAGCACGCACAATTCTTGGTGCGCGTCTTTTCTATCGCTTCACTTTTTAACATACCTCATGAAAACCAATCAATTGCGTGACCAGGTCATTGCATATCTTTCCAAACGGACCAAAGAAGGGTTCAAATCGCGTCAGCTTAAAAGATTGTTTCGCATCTCCGAAGAAAGTGAATTTCAAGAGCTTCGCCATATTTTACATACTATGGTGGATAAAGGAGAATTGAAGTGGACGAAACAGCGCGGATATCACATTGCCGCCACGTCGAACAAAATTCAAGGTACAGTGAAAGTTGATAAACGAGGAAACGGCGTCGTTACCACCAATCACGGCGAAGTTTTTATTGATAAAGAATCGTTACATACGGCATTCAATGGAGATGTTGTTGATATTGCGGTATTTGTTTCGAAAAAAAATAAAAAAAATGAGTCTTCGGTAAACACGGGCGAAGTATTGAATGTGGTTTCACGCGCTCACACACAGTTTGGCGGGACACTGCAGAAAAGCAAAAGCTTCTATTTTGTCCTTCCCGATGACCCGACGGTGAAACGGGATTTTTATATCCCTCCCGAAGATTTAAATGGAGCGGAATCTGGCGATAAAGTGCTCGTAGAACTTGTGGAATGGGATGATCCGTATAAGAATCCCGAAGGCCGGATTATTTCCACCCTTGGTGCTGCGGGCGATCCATTCGTTGAGCTTCGTTCGGTAATACAAGCATATCGATTACCAACATCGTTTCCTAAAGAGGTAGAACATGCAGCAGCAAGCATTCCTGCGGAGATACCTCAAACTGAGATAGATAAACGGCTGGATCTTCGTAAAACAGCAATACTCACTATTGATCCTCACGATGCGAAAGATTTTGACGACGCGCTTTCTATTGAAGTTCTTGAAGGTGGTTCATATCGAATCGGTGTCCATATTGCCGATGTCAGTGCGTATGTGACTGAAGGAAGCGTCCTTGATCAGGAAGCATTTGCGAGAGGAACATCCGTTTATCTTGCCAATCAAGTAATTCCAATGCTTCCGGAAAAACTCTCCAACAACATTTGCAGTCTTGTTCCTCACAAGGATCGTCTAACGTATACCGTGTTCATGAATGTTACGGATAAGGGAAGAGTGCGAAAATACGAGTTTGCTCGAAGTGTCATTAATTCCAAACGAAGATTCACCTATGAAGAAGCGGAAACTATTCTTGATAATAAAAAAGGGGAATATTCAGAAGAGTTGAACCAACTGTGGTCTGCGGCAAAAATTCTCCGGAAAAAACGGATGCATAATGGAAGCATTGATTTTGATTCGCCCGAAGCACGATTTACCTATGACGACAAAGGAAAACCGGTTGACATCTACATTAAAAAAAGATTGAAGAGTCATCAACTGGTAGAAGAATGTATGCTGCTGGCAAACCAGACGGTAGCAGCACATATCGAAACATTACAGAAAAATGGTGAAATACTTCCGTTTGTGTACCGTATCCACGATTTGCCGGATAAAGAAAAACTTCGCACGTTGGAAGAATTTGTCAGAAAGTTTGGACACAAATTAAACGTGTCGCAGTCTTCTTCAACAAAAGATTTGCAGCAGCTTCTTCTTGAGATCAAGGGGACAAAAGAAGAGAATCTTATCAATGAAGTTGCATTAAGAAGCATGGCGAAGGCAGTCTATTCTACGGACAACATTGGCCACTTTGGTTTGGCGTTTGAGCATTATTCCCATTTTACATCACCGATTCGCCGTTATCCTGATTTGCTTGTGCACCGGCTCTTGTGGGATTATACAAACGGAATGAACGAGAAGCGAAAGCAGTCCATGAAAAAGGAACTTCCCGCAATGTGCAAACATTGTTCGGAACGGGAAAAAGCTGCTGCGGAAGCGGAAAGAGATTCCGTAAAAGTAATGCAGGTAGAATATATGCGTCAGCATATCGGCGTAGAATTCGAGGGGATAATTTCCGGTGTAATTCAATATGGAGTTTTTGTTGAGATCAATAACATTCTTGTGGAAGGATTGTTGCATGTGCGGGATCTGGATGATGATTATTATGTTTTTGACGAAAAACAATATGCTCTGATTGGTGAACGAAAAGGGAAACGACTTCGTTTGGGCGACTCTATAACTGTAAAGGTGGCGAAAGTCACTCCGGAGCGTCGACAGATTGATTTTGTCCTTGTTGAAACGGATATTAAAGAAGAGGGAAAAAAGAAAAAAGGGAAACAACGAAGGAATTAAAGATTTTGTTGGACTGTTCTATTTGTAGAAGACACAACGGGGTAGTTATGAAAAGATTATTGATCGTGCTCGCGCTTTGTTCATCATTTCTTCTGGCGCAGGACGGGAGTTTTGGAAAAAATAAAGTCCAATATAAACCATTCAATTGGTCGTTCATTCAAACAAGTCATTTCGATATTTACTTTTATGATGGCGGAGCGTCAATCGCTAATTTCGCAGCCTTTGCTGCCGAATCCGCATACACATCCATCAGCAACACAATGCGGTATCAATTAAACAACCGCATCGCCATCATGGTCTATAATTCACATAACGATTTTCAACAAACAAATGTTGTTGGGGAATATCTTGAAGAAGGGATCGGTGGTGTTACCGAACTGTTTAAGAACCGTGTTGTGCTTCCGTTTGAAGGAAACTACCGTCAGTTCCGGCACGTGATTCATCACGAATTAGTGCATGCTGTTATGAATGACATGTTCTACGGCGGTTCCATCCAATCCATTATATCCAACAATATCCGAATACAACTTCCGATGTGGATTAGCGAAGGATTTGCTGAATATGAGGCTCTGAAATGGGATACGAACTCCGACATGTTCATGCGTGATGCAACAATCAACACATATCTTCCTCCGATTGAATTTTTAGGAGGATATTTCGCCTATCGTGGCGGTCAATCCGTTTTCTATTATATCGCAAACAAATACGGCGATCAAAAAATTGCCGAGGTATTACACCGTATAAAGTCATTGAGAAATGTTGATGCGGGTTTTAAGAGCGCCATTGGCTTAAGTGTGGAAGAACTTTCTGAACGTTGGCATAAAGAACAAAAAGTACTCTACTGGCCTGATGTTGCCAAGCGTGAAGAACCGGAAGATTTTTCAACCCGCATGACGAACCATGTAAAAGAAAATAATTTTTATAACACCAGTCCGGCTATTTCGCCCCAAGGAGACAAGCTGGCGTTCATTTCAGACCGTGATGACTATTTTGATGTCTATATAATGTCCACGATTGATAATAAGATCACTAAAGTGGTGGATGGTCAACGGACGAAAAATTTTGAAGAGCTGCATCTACTCACGCCGGGAATGAGCTGGTCCCCCGATGGAAAGAAAATTGCTTTGGCAGCAAAAAGCGGCGAACGGGATGCTATCTATTTGATCGACGTCAATAGCGGTGACGAGGAAAAGATTGAGTTCGATCTTGAAGGAATATTCACCATCGATTGGTCGCACAAAGGGGATAAGATCATTTTTGTCGGAAACACATCGTACCAATCGGATATTTATTCTTATGATCTTTCGACAAAAGAATTGAAAAATCTTACGGACGATCCGTTTTCAGACTCCGATCCGGTATGGTCTCCTGACGGAACAAAGATCTATTTCGTTTCTGATCGAAAAGACAATCTTTCCCGCAATATGCTCCCGGCAAACTTTAAGATGGTCCGGGCAGCATATAAACAATTAGATCTGTATTCACTTGAAGTTTCCAGCGGTACTGTTGTGCGCATTACCAGCGACGAAGGAAGTGATGAAACTTCACCAGTCATTTCACCGGACGGTCAAAAACTATTGTATGTCTCCGACAGAAACGGCAATGGTAATGTGTATGAGCGAAATCTTGTTACACAGCAGGATAGACCGATCACCAATTCCATCACAGGCGTATATCAACTTTCTCTATCAGCGGATGGCAATAAACTTGCTTTTTCTGCTTTGGATCAGGCGGGATTTGATATCTTCCTTTTGAAAACACCGTTTGAGAAAAAACTTGATGTTGCTCAATTGGAACCAACGGAATATATTAAGCGCAAACAACTTTCCGGAAAGCGAAATACCGATTCCTTATCTGCACTCAATGCCGCAGAAGTAAAAAGCGATACAACCAGCGTGTATGGTGAAAACGTTCACATTGATTTTAATCATTATGTTTTTAATGACGAGGCACCCAAACAACAGGAATCAGAAAATATTCCGACGCTGAATACAAAATCACTTTCTATATCCGGGAATATGGATGACGATAGCAATTTTATTGTCAATAAATATAAACTGAACTTTTCCCCCGATATTGTTTATGGAAATGCAGCGTTCAGCACGTTTTACGGAGTGCAAGGTACTACGATGATGGCATTCAGCGATATGTTGGGCGATCATCAAATTTATTTTTTAACGAACCTGCTGCTTGATTTGAAAAATAGTGATTATGTGCTTGCCTATTATTATCTCCCAGCATTTATTGATTATGGTGTTCAAGGATATCATAGTGCGCGCTTC
>Ga0172379_10010778_pt1 | contig 11001 bp, 10 predicted proteins | sample GrowelOW334metaG_FD_119756 | JGI IMG/M metagenome (GOLD analysis project Ga0172379, IMG submission 119756) | Groundwater microbial communities from an aquifer near a municipal landfill in Southern Ontario, Canada - Groundwater well OW334 metaG | ecosystem: Environmental > Aquatic > Deep... | reverse complement strand
GCTTATTTTAGCAAAAAAATAGACCCTCAAGTCAGTAGCTTGGGGCCAGAGGGTAGCCGGTCTGGGGGTTGTAGTAGACCGGGGCAGGGACCAGACGAGTGTTGCCGTACTGATCGCGGTTGAGCATATACATCGGCCGAGGTGATAGCACGTATGGCCGGTAGCCATAACCGGCAGGCACGCCGCCCGCCCAGCCGTTATAGCCCATTCCGACGCTGTTTGGGTAGAGCGTGTTATCCATGGTCCGCTGATGCACCGCGACGGCTTCTTCGACGGCAAACCCGTCCTGAAGGTTGCCCGGCATCTGGCCGTACTTGGCCCGCGCGACCGGATAGACCTGATCGTTGGTCTCGATCACAGTCTCTGAGCCAACGACATAGTTCGTGGAGCGGCTGTGATACCGCTCGACCCCGTCAGCTCTGCGAGTGAACGTTTCCGAACAACCGGCGAGAACTGCGATGGCTGCGATGAGCGTCAAAATGTACAACTTCATGGTCTTTCTCCTTCCATCAAAACCAGTGTTATTCTTGCGGATGAGAGAATCCATCTGCGTTTTTCCTGTAATTTCTTTACCATAAAACTCATTCCGCGTCAATCATATCACCTTGTCATTTCGACCGGAGCGTAAAAGCGGAGTGTCCCGCTTCCTTCGGGATCCCGCCGACATATGTTAGTTGGAGGCGGGAGAGAAATCCTATCGCTTCTAACATAGTTGCTTCAGTTATTAGCACGAACCAGATCTCTCGACTCCGTCCAACTCCGCTCGAGATTACAGAGAGGGGAGATTGCCACGCTCCGTCGGACTTCGCTCGCAATGACAGAAAAGAGAGTTGGACTTCGGTCGAAATGACAGGAGACAAAAATAAGAGGGCCCTCAACGCTTGCGCATCAAGAGCCCTAAGTAAGTAAGAACGAAACCCGCTAAAGGACGACCTCCTCGCCCACCTCGGTTGTGAGAAGGCGCCGCATGATCACCTTAAAAGTGCCATGCGGACGCGATTTGAGTTCAGGAATCCTGACCTCGTGATGGCGGCAGCGTTCGCCGCCGCAGTCGGCGTACCCGTTGTACGTCTTGACCATCACCTGCCGCTCGACGCCGAGCTGCACCGCGAGTGCGGAGTCAAACTCGACCACTCCCTTGGCCTGTCGAGCTCTAGAGTAGAACGTGATTACGAGCTGCTCGCGACCGTTCGCTTGCTTCTCATATGTCACGGCGGGCAGCGTCATGTCGACAGGCTTTTCCGCGGCCTGTCCGATCCTCGCAGAGAGCTGGAAGGATTCCCTGCCGTGAGTTGCCGCACGCGCAACGGGCGCTAGTGCCAAGATAAAAGCGAGCACCCCTGCAACTGCCGCAATGGGCTTGAATACCTTTTCCGGCTTGCCCTTCCACTTCGTAGACACTTTCCAAGATGCCCACATGGCGATCAAGGAGAAACCTGCGAAGGCGATATACCAACCCCACTCTATCGCAGGGATGGTGATCATCGGTGTGATACCAGCGAACCGGTTCATGAATCCGTCCCACTCGACCGACGAACCTAGTAGAAAGATAACAGCGGTGATCCACTTGCCATACTTCCAGAACCAACCGATGGTCTTGGTCGTATTCTCATCAACCTCGGTCTTTTTGCCGCGGCTGATGTAGATAAGCCCAAAGATCGCGCCGACCATGGTCACTGCTCCCATGATGGCGGCGGCGAGCGGACTGGTGATCCAGAACACCATCACCGCGTACGGGGCGACCATCACCGCGGAGAGATTGACCCACTCCTTGATGGCAGCGGTGATCTTTTCCTCCTCGAGGATGTTGATGTTCACCGAGCCACGCACCGTTGCGAGTGTGTCGCCCGGGAGCACCGCGACTGCTAGCTGCGCCGTCTTGGTCAGGATGAACTCGGCGAGCTTTGTGCCTTTGAGCACCAGCCAGGCGAGCACCTCTGCCGAGATTCGCGTCATGAGAAAACACAACGCAAATGGAACGTAGCTCATTACGACCAGCCATCGATCTTCGACAGCCACGGCGTAGATGTGGACGTGCATGCCCATGGCGAGCATGGACACGATAACCGAAGCGAGCCAGATGTCAGGCCTGCTCCAGCGCGTGCCGAAGGGACTCCAGACGAATACGCGGTTGTCTTGCTCGACCAAGGCAGCTTCCGCCGCCCGATCTGCAAGCATGACATTGTCGCGTATTGTATTGAAGTTCGCATCAAGCACGGGGTCAGGAACCACTGCTCTGATGCGCGCGACGCGCTCCAGCGATTCTTTCACGGCCACGGAACACGCCAGCACTCTGCTGGTGCGGCGCACTGCGGCATTGGCATCGGCTGCCTCACCATAGGCTTCGGCCCTTCGCACATGCGCAGCACCGGCAGCCAGAGCCGCCAGCACCAATGCGGCAGGCGGAGGCGTCACATGGTTGTACTCGTCCAACTGCGACTGATACAACGCATCCAAGCGAGTGGACGTTTCCCTGCTCGCCTGCGCCTGCGCCATGGCCGAAGTTGCAGCTGTTCGCTGTTCGACAGTCACACCGACAATCGGATGGTAACGCAAACGCCCGTTGGCATAGTTCCACATAGCAAACACAGCCTGCATCAATGTCGCGTAACCGATGATGCTCATCACAATCGGGTCTTGCGCGAGCTGCGGCTCCAAGCGGAACAGCGAGTATGCCCATACTCCGTTCACAACAAGTACGAGCGCTGAGAGTGCAACAAGCCGTCCGACAAAGAACGACTTGATCTGCTTGACTCGCCAGGGAACCTGGTTGACCAGAAACGTCTCGATGTCTATGCCGGCTTGATGAATCTGCTCGCGCAGAGCAATCGGCGGGAAGAGTACTACGAACGCCCAGACGAAAAATCCCAACAGGTCCATGGGACCCTCCTTTTCAGATGTTACGACGATTGCGATAGCCGCGCGTAATCAGCTCGGCCTCGTCTTCGCGATTCGCGGCGTTTTGCGTTAATGCATTGCTACTCGCCCTATAAGTCGGATGCTCCTCGAGGCAACCGTGAGTTGCAGCACGCATCAACTCGTTGATCGTCCCCTTCCAATCAGGGTCGCCCAACGTGAAGGAGAGATACTGAAACCTCTCCGCGAAATTTTCGCTGAAGTCCAGCATATCAGTAATGACGCGAGCCGTTGCCTTTTCGCGTCCCGCGAGCACAATCTCGCGCTGCGAGGGCTCAAGCTCGTTGAAGAGCCACTGAAAGAAATCCTCGCGGTAGGTCTCACGACCCGCTCCCTTGAACTTCTTCGCGGCGATTCTCGCAGTGTCCGCGTCCATGTCCGCAAGCTCGGCCATCATGCTCTGCAAACTCTGTTTGGCCTTGCTCAACAGGTGCTCGTTGATCGCAGCCTTGTAGCGCACCTTCTCATCCTCGATCGCCTTAACCTTGTCAGCTTCGGCGCGACTGCTCGCCTGAATCGCGAGCACGTTGGTGAGATGGTCCTGTGCCAACTGACCCAGCTTGGCATCACCACTTGCATCGGTGATGGCTTTGCCAAGATTCTTCGGTGCCTTGGCCAGGTCTTCCGCCTTCGCCTCTTCTGTTTTACTGCGCTCTTTATCGCCAATCTTTTCAAAGAGCTTCCCGAGCATTTCGCTCTGCAAGGACTTCATGAGAGCCGCAGCGCCAGATCGCAACAAGCTTGAGCCTGCAAGAACAGCAATAAGCGCCGCCGCAGACGCGCCAGTCTCCTCCACGAATCCCAACAATACATGCTTCTTAGGTGTCACTGTCTTCGGTGCTGCCATGATGTCTAATCCTTTCTCTGCCACCCGTCGCCAAGGCTATGGGTGGATTTTTCGACGTGAGTTTATGTTGATTTCGTTCTTGACTTTTCAGCCAAAGAACACGTCAACATAGCACAAAATTGCGGATTTGTCAACCCTTCGAGAACTTCAGGGTTGATCCTCGACTCTGTATGCAATACCGCCGCCGCCTTCGCCAATCTTGATATATCGCTTATCTTGGGCAAAAATCTTGGCTAAATCAGGCCAGCGATCTTTGTCGATCATGGCGAATTTCGCGTTCAACCTGTCGTGCACAACGCTCCAAACTTCGTCTTGAGTCGTAGAAGCTGTACGCGCGGTCAGGTTAAAATAATCCAGTGCCAAAGTTGAAGTCGCCTCGTAAAAAAACGTCGGATCCAAACCTGCAACGTATTTTAGACGCTGATCACGCGAAAACAGAATGGGAAATTCGTCCCACTGCGCGTGATAAACCCGATCCCCCGGTCGTGCCTCTGCCGAAATGACTTGCGTTGCGGCAAGAAACTGATCATCATAAAAAGTTTTTCTGTTATGCAGAAAAATATATCCGTTCAAAACGCTGTTTGCGATTACAGCCAGCCCGGCGACAGCGATCACTGCAGTCATTAGATGTCTTAAAATTTTTCCTTCTCCAAATCTAAGCGAGGCAAAAAGTTTTTTCCAGTCAACAAGCTGCGCGAGCATCGCAACCAAAAGCGCCAACGCGGGCTGCATGTATTCCGCAAAGCGCGCACTCTTTAAAGTCAGTGCAACCAGGACGGCAAAGAGAAAAGATAATGAAATGATCGGACGAAAGAGGCCCTCTATCCGTCCCTCATTTTGATTAGACTGCGGAGACACCTTTCCCCCGTCAGACGAGGGAAAGGAGTTGTTAGCAAATATCAATCCCGGAATTATTAAAACTATGACGATTCCAAATACAGATACCATTGCAAGCAAAAATCCAAACGACGCGGGATCCCATTCTATGCCCATCGGAAGATTGCTTGGCGTCATTATTCCAATTTCAAAAACTTGAACCCAAAGCAAGGACAACAATTCGCTTCGTCCCGGATGGACAAGAATGCCGGCGGCGACGCCTAACAGGGAAAAAATGAGAGGTCGAATATCCGCTATGTTGAATATCCGTTTCACTGAATGTCCGCTTCGCTGAATATCGAATGCGAAATTGAAAAAGATGTTTCCGAGCAACAAGATTAAGATTGAACCGGGAAGGATTATCCAGCCGCCGTGGGTGAGCGCGAAGAGGAAGGAGGAGAGGAGGATTGTCAGCTTGCACAGCAAAGTACAGCCTAACTCACCCTGCCCTCTCTTACCCAAGAGAGGGTTCTGACGAACTGAAGTACACGAGGATGATGCGGCACTCTCTCTTGACCTTAAGAGAGAGCTGGAGTGAGTTAGGTACGCAGCAATTCCCGTCAGCCAGAGCAAAATCGCTAAAGGCGAAGCTTTGCCTAAAACCATTCTGGTCAAGAAAGGATTGGAGAGAGCAAGTAGAATCGGCCAAAGCCAAAATGGGCGCAAGCGCATTTTGTAAAAGATAAATGTGATGCCAAGAATGCACAAAACCGCAATGAACAAAGATGAGATTCGCGAACCTTGCGTTATGCCAAAAAAATGAACAAAGGGACTTTGTATTACATGCAATAAAAAATGCTGATCCGCAAAATGAGTTCCAAGCTTTGTCATGTCCAGCCACGGAAAGCTCGTGACAGGCCCATGCTCCCAGGTTAATTTCGCCATCGTCGCATGATAAAACGCATCCGGATCAGGGAGTTTGTTCCAGGGGATGGAGACGATAAACAAAATTACAAATGCCAAATTACAAATGCCAAATGTAATCAGTGTTTTTGCGCGGAAAGACATGCGAGCAATTATAGCAACGTCGACATTTATTGTAGAGACGCCCTCCGAGGGCGTCTCTACGCATAACATAACAAAACAACCCATAACAAAAATCCCGCAGAAGCGGGATTTTTGATTCGCTGCGCAGCGAATGATTACGTTTGCGTGACGTTAATCAATGAACCCAATACAAAGTTTGAAATTGCAAATGCGGCTACTATAATCAGCAAACCAATGATTGAATTGCGGATAATAGCTGTGGCCGTGTCGACTTTTTTGGTGTCGCCGCCGGCAGTCATCCAGAGAAAGCCTGCGTACAACATATAAACTAACAGCAAAAGTCCCAAAAATCCAAGTAAGACATTGATGATGCTGCCCACAATTGTCGGCAGATCTTGTTGAGTACTGATATTGGCCTTTTGACCAACATCATTAACCATGGTCTGCGCATCCTGGAACGGCGAATTGCTGCTTGGTGCCGCCAAAACCAATGACGGTAAAATCAAGGCCGTGGCAACAGCTGCGAAATAGGTTGATTTAAGTCGTAAATTCATAGTTTAAATTCTATTATTATGGAGTGACTGCGGTCTGTGAATTGATGAGAGTCTGAATTACGAAGCCTGTAATAGCATAAGCCAAAGTGATTATCACGATACCTATTATGGCATTGCGTATAATAGATTGAGCTTCTGTAATAGCCTTCGCGTCACCGCCGGCAGTCATCCATCTGAAACCGCCATAGACCATATAAGCAAATAGGATGACGCCCACAAGACCCATGACAGCGCCTATCAGTTTGCCGACAACGGCCTCAAGATTGCCTCCATCGCCACCGGCATCCAATCCTGCTCCGGCTGCGGTGTTATTGACCCCCTCTTTAATCGCATCCAAACCTCCGCCGGCAGCAAAACTAGTTGCGGGCAAAAATAAAGCCGCGCTCAAAGCAGCGACGGTTATTGCGGTCGGTACAATCTTTAACCAATGTGCGATATTTATCTTGCCTAAATGCATAATTTTATTTTGACGAGAGAGCTCTATGGAATCAAGAGATCCGGTTAGTTGTCCGGACTTTGCGAGCCGGATCTCTCGACTCTCATGATGTCAAAATGTTAAGCTGTTGTTGCTTCGATAAGTTGACCAATGACAAAGCTGGTAATTGCCCAACCCGCCAAAATGATAGCGAGACCAATGATGCCCGAGATAATCCATCCGCGAGCGTCCTTTGTTTTGGTTTCGTCGCCACCGGCGATCATGTACTTACAGCCTCCAACGAGAACGATTATAACAGCGATAATACCAAGGAAACCGAGCGCCACGTTAATGATATTGGCTGCGGTTGTTTGTACATCATTGCCGCCGAGTTTAATTGTACCGGCAATATTGCCTACGCCCAAATCATTGGAGTTAAGCGTCCCTTGCTGAGCTAAAGCAGCCATTGGAAGAACCATGGTTGCCGTGATGCCCAAAGCTGTCAAAGTTTTTGCGATTTTGTTCATGTATGCACACCTCCTTTCGTAGTTGATTTGTAGATATGATAGCAGATAAGCGTTTAAGTAACTAGTAACGAGTAACTAGTGGCGAGTACGAACCAGTTACCCGCTACCCGTTACCCGCTACCCGTTACTCGTTACTCATCCCTGCCCCGCCACTCCCTGCACTCCCGTTGGATTTGCGGCGACTCCGGACAATGTCGTTACAACAAAATTTGCCAAAGCATACGCAAAGACGACGATCGCTATGCCAATGATGGCGTTGCGAATAATCGCCTGCGCCTCTGTAACGGCCTTGGAATCTCCCCCCGCAATCATCCATCTGAAACCTCCGTATAAAAGATAGACAAACAAGATTGAACCTATCAATCCCATGACACTTCCTATCACGCCGCCAATCGCAGCCTCAAATCCACCGGCTGGTTTACCCGGAAGTTGTGCCTCTTGAGCGGTTTTATTTAAACCCTCCATGATTTGCGCATTTACGGGATGCGTCGAAATACCGCCGATCAACATCAGGCTCAACGAGGCAATGAGGATAAATGATTTTAGTAGTTTCATAAATATTTTATAATTCATTCATTTTTGTCATCCTCGGGCGAAGTCATACGGAGACCCGGGGATGACAGAGAGAACAACCCGTCAACCTAAGCCCGCCATAAAAGTTTCTACAACCCAAGTCACAATCATGTACGAGAAGATGACGATCGTGAGGCCGATGACAGCATTAACCAAAGTTTTTTGACCCGTCTCTGCATTTTTAGAGTTTCCACCCGCGACGATATACATAAATCCGCCGTATATAAACATCGCAAAAAATAAAGCGCCAACCAAACCCAAAGACCATCTGATGATGCGGCCGAATATTTGCGGCAACTTTTCTTGACCGCCGCCTAAAGGACAAGGAAACGAAAAATTCGTACCGGGAACTTTACAGGAGGAACCATCGTAATTATCTACAACGACTTTTGGTTGGCTGCCTGTGGCGTCTGTTTTTACCGTTCCATCTTTACCGGCCCCGTCGTCAGCGCTGTTTGTCCCGCCGGTATTCGAGTTTTCCACATTTCCGGTGCAGCAACGCACCAAGCCTCCTTTGCAGGCGTAGGCTGGAGAAGCTACTGTTCCCAGCGCTATTTCGCATTTGTCCGATGAAATATATGCGCAGCTGCCTTGATAGCAACAGGCAACCAAACCAGACGGAGAACTGGACTGCGTCAGCATTGAGTCATCCCAAACATTTCCACCTATACTGTCGCAAGAGTCCGCGCTCTGGCAGCCGCACGACAAAGCTTGAACAGATTTGACGCTGATCGCGTTAAAAGCAAAAAAACAAATTGCCGCGAACGCAAAAAGTTCAATCAAGTTTCGCAAGGCTTTTAAATATCTTGCCGGGTTAATCATCATATAAAATCAAAATCAATTCTTCTTGCAGCAAACTTTGCCAGTGCCGCATTTATTGCCAAAACTGCCCAGCGATATTTTATTGCAGCTTAAAGTAACTATCGCTTCGTTAACCGTTCCGACGAAAGTCTGTATCAGACCATCACAGTCACTGTTTAAAATGGATCCTTGCTGACACGAATCCGGAGTTGCGCAAGAAACATCATTGTAGGAACCGTAACCGGTATCAAACACAGTTTCGTTGCAAACGGTCTTCCAGCCTACGGTACTGCACTTGTCCGGATCAACTGCATACTTGCAATCAGCCTGTCCCCCGGTTTGTCCAGCTTGAGTATTCGGCGTGTTGTACAACGACTGTCCCGAACCGACAAAATTTTGCGCGGCATTAATCGCCTCTGCTGCTTTGCATGCATTTTTTTCTGCGGATGTTTTATACAAATCACATAAATTTTCACCTGTGCCCTGCGCATATCCTTGCAAACAAGCGGCCTGATCCTCTTGGGTTGGCATGCTGGTGCAAATAAAAGTGGCGCAGCCCTTTTGCTGGTCCTGCGTAAGCGAAGGCGAATCACAACCGCCAATCGGCGGTATATTTACTCCCGATGCCGCACCTGCAGACACTGCCGCATCTTGTCCAGCCTGAACATCCTGCTCTGCCGCTGCCTGCTGCGCCGCAATACTCGATGCATTTTGATCCGCGACCGTCGGGGCTTCCACAGCGGTTCTCCCCTCTTCTGCCGCTATATCTCGCTGTTCGCTTGTCAAAAAAGACACAAAGCTACCGGCCAGCGTGTAAGCAAACATGACAATAAAAAGTCCGATAACAGCCGTGGTCAAAGCTTCCTGGCCTTTTTCTACTTGAGCTGAATCGCCTCGCGCCGTCATCCACATCACGCCGCCGTAAACAAAAACCAACAACGCGATCCCGCCGACTATACCCAAAAACGTTTTTATCATTCTGCCCAACAAAACCGGAATGGAAACAGTATCACCCAGAGGATTTGTAAGTTTGTATTCGGTGGGAGGCTTGGTGGCAGTAGAGCCAGATGGCTGAGCTGCGCATTTCGGAATCTTACAACACGTCGCGCCATTTAAACCTTGCATACAATTAGCCTTACCAACATCTTCACCTTTACACGCACCCGGCTCAACACATTTGTACGAATAAAGACCGGCGTCGGACGGTGCTGTCATACCAACAGAACACTGCACCACGCTCTCGCTGATGCACTCCGACGGAGCTCCATCTATAGAATGTTGGCAACACAAATGCCACTCTTTATTCGCGTTGGCATCAAATTCCAAAGCACAGGCGGCAAGTTTTGGATAATCCGATGAACAAGATCCTACAAAAGATTTATATTGCCCACTTTGTTCACATGTTTGTAAAATCTGAACAGAATCGCACTGACTCGGTTTTGAAGGATCGGCCGCTTTTCCCGGCGACGGCCAACCGAAAAGCATCAAACCAAAAACAAAAACCACAATCAAATTAATTAAATTTCGTTTTTGTTTTCTTGATGCGAGGTTGAACATAAATTCTATCACTTATTTGTCGGCGCTTGAATGCAGCATTTGTACTGCTTGTCTTTATTGGACTTGCACAAGCTAGAATAACAAATATATTGACTCTTCTCCTGCTCCTGAGACACATTCATGCACGAATAACCCGTATGCTGTTTTGCGCACGCTGCATCAGCATCAGCCGTGGAGCCGGTACCAACCGGAACATATCCAAGCGATGCTGCGACGTACGACACGATTGTCCAGGCGCTCATCACAAGCACGATGCCGATTGAACCGCGGATTAAAGCGTTTTTGCCCTTAGTAACGTAGTCGGATTTTCCAAAAGAAATGACGTACATCGCACCGCCATAGACGAATACTAATAAAAACAACGCCCCGGCCAGGCCCATCACCCATTTTGCAAAATTGATCCCCTGATTGACTATGTCATCAACCGAGCAATTACCGTCTTCCGTGCAAGCGACGAGCTGAATGCCGGTGCCTGAATCATTATTGAATTTCCATTGCGCCGTGCTGCCCGCATCCGGAATCGCTGCGCCGACAGGATAACCGTTCGCATCAGTTTTAGCGGCGCCTGTTGCGCCGACAATCGCGCAACAAACATCACCGCCTACACCTGCAGAACATCCGTGTCCGTTTCCCAATTTTTTATTTGGCGATGAACACGCGGCGTCATTTTTAACGCATGACGCACTGGTAAACGTCGTGCGGTCTGCACCGACGTAGTCGTTGTAGCAACCAAGAGTCTTTGCTGGCGTAAGACAACAAATATCAGATCCGCCACAGCCAAAGCCGCTAGGGCCCACAACGAAACCGGCTAGCGCACATCCGCTCGCATCCTGACATTTCCCAGGTAATGTAAAATCCGTTGCATTTGGAAAACCGGCGATCGGCGTTCCCTTAGCCGGATAATCCTGCCAACAAGGTTCGCCCGTAGCCAACGCCACGTGCGACATC
>Ga0172379_10010777_pt1 | contig 11001 bp, 7 predicted proteins | sample GrowelOW334metaG_FD_119756 | JGI IMG/M metagenome (GOLD analysis project Ga0172379, IMG submission 119756) | Groundwater microbial communities from an aquifer near a municipal landfill in Southern Ontario, Canada - Groundwater well OW334 metaG | ecosystem: Environmental > Aquatic > Deep... | reverse complement strand
TCACCGCAGGAACCACGGTTGTCGGCGGGACATTCCCGATCACCGGAAACGTTCACTCAATTGCAACCGCAACGATGGCCAGCGTAGCCTTTACCGCTACTCCGACCCCGTCAGGCGCAGGAACACCTGAGCTTCAGACCGGATACGTAATGTGGCAGACAAATGTCACCGTTACGACCCGCGCCGTATACGCGAAGTCAGTTACCTTCCGCCAGATCGGTTCAGCAGCAGCAAGCGACCTTTCAAGCTTCCAGCTCTTCCTCGACGGAACACAGCTCGGAACAACGGTTGCTTCACCTGACGCAAACGGATATGTCACCTTTGATATGAGCGCAGCTCCGATCAAGGTTGAAACCGGAAGCCACACTTTGAAACTCGTCGGTGATATCATCGGCGGTTCCACAAAGACCTTCTCATGGTCTCTCCAACAGGCGGGAGACGCAGCCTTCACAGACAGCCAACTTAACGTAACTGTCTTGGCAGGAGTTGGAGCTGGTAGTTTCACTGCTCTTACCACCGGTACTCAGACCATCAACAGCACCACCGGAGGGAGCGTAACAATGACAAAAGACACCACCTCTCCTTCAGGAAACGTTGTTAACAATGCTTCCAATGCTTCAATCGCGAAATACACCTTGAAAGCAGTTGGCGAGCCGATCAAAGTTGAGAAGGTCCAGGTTTCCATTGCCTCAACAGGCACAGGAACTCCGACTGATTACGCTTTGAGAAACGGAGCTGTCTTCGCAAATGGAGTTCAGGTTGGAAACACCCTTGCTCTTCGCGAGAATAGCTATACCGGCACAGCTTATACCGAGTTCACTCTTGGTTCATCCTTGATTGTATATCCGGGAACCCCGGTTACCTTGGAGGTACGTGCCGATATCTACAATGAAGGCACTGCCGCTCTTGCCGCTACTGACACCCTTACTGCAAGCGTAGTAATCCCGATTAGCGGATACAAGAAAATGGCCGCTCTTACTTACAACACTGTCGCTGTCACCACAGCTGCAAACCAATTGACGGTTGCCGTTGGCGATCTTACAGGCACAAAGAATGCTTCGTACGCCAACCAGACTACAGTTGTTCCTCAGACTGCCTACAAGATTGGATCCTTCACCATCGCTACAACCGATGCTGAACCGTTCAACCTCAATACTATTGACGTTACCCTCACCAGCTCTACAAGCCCGATAACTCTTGATTCTGGAGACATCACTGATCTTTACATCGTGTACGGATCAAAGACCTCTAGTTCAAAAGCAAATCCAAGCCTTACAGCTGCAAATACATTCAGCTTGAGCGAAACACTTGCGCCGAACACCACGATGCAGGTTGACGTTTATGCAAACCTCAACGCTACTCTTGATTCAGCAAGCGAAAACATTATCGTCAAACTTGACGCTTCCGGTAACACCGCAAGCTCTGTTGTAGCAAAATCTATTACACAGGCAACAGGTCAGACGATTTCCTTCGCTACTGGCTCTATGAGCTCTACTGTCATAAGTGATTCCGCAACAGCAATCCGCTTGCTTGTTGGAAACACTACTCCGAAGATCGCTTCTTACCGCTTCACTTCTCTCAACGATACGTTCAAGATTACCGATTTGGCTTTCCAGATCGAAACCTCTCAGAACGGCGTTGCGAATGTTGCAGCAGGAGCTATCCGAAACTTCGTCCTCAAGTCATCAGCAATCGCTGACAAAGTCGTTACTTTGAATGGCAATGTCGCCACTTCATCAGGAATGCTCATCAGCGTACCGGCTAACGATTCCAACGGAGTTGTTGTCGACGTCTATGCAAACTTGAACGATGTCGGAGCATACGCAGCTACTTCCAGCGCAAACGTGAAAGTAACACTCGCTAACTTCAAAGCCCTTTCCTCAACAGGAACCACTTTGGAAAGCGGAAACGTTACCTCCACCGGAGCAGGAAACAACCAGTACGTATTCAAATCAATCCCGAAGATCTCACTCTCAACCCTTCCTTCAAGTCTCTTGACGGCAGGTACTATGACCCTCTCGAAGTTCACCGTTACGGCTGACGCCGCAGGTCCTATCGGATGGAAGAAGGTTCTCTTCACCATCTCGAAATCTGCAGCTATCGACCTCGGAGGTACTTCAACGGTCAAATTGTACGATTCTTCAGGAACTGAAGTTCCGGGAACATTCGCCACCACTTCCGGTAGCGTTGCCGCTGGAACTGAAGGAATGTTCGCCGATGGCGCAACAAGCGGTGTTCTCACCTTCGTTGCTACCAACGAACAGCAGATCACTACTTCAGAGACCTATAGCTTGAAAGATTCAATCACTGGTTCTGCAACTGCAGGAACTTACGTCAGCACTTCAATCGCAAATCCGTCGTCTTATGACAACCCGGAGCCGTATGCGACTGTAGCTGGCACGTTTGGAGTCACCTCTGGTGTTTCATTCGTCTGGACTGATCGTTCATCCAATAGTCACTCTGAAACCACTCCTGACTGGAACAATGACTACAAGGTAATGAGCCTCCCAACGGATACTCAGACCTTGAGCGGTTCTGGCTCATAATAAAACCATCTTGTGCTTAGTTGATCTTCGGACCAACTAAAGGTTTCCAAACACCCCAAACTCTTCGGAGTCTGGGGTGTTTTGGTATATATCCCTAAATCCCCCTGAGGCAGGGGACCCCCTGCATAGGGTAGTCCTATGTAATACATAGGACTACCCTATGCAAGAAGTTTACTGCGCGATATAATGTAAAAATGGAACGAAAATTTGGCTTTGCCGTTGATGGCTATTATCATATTTACAACAGGGGAGTGGATAAGCGTGAAATTTTTTTAGATAAATACGACAGAGAGCGTTTTTTACGTTTGCTTTTTGCTTCCAATTCTTCGCGAGCGTTTGTGTATCGGGATATCAAGAATGTTTCTTTTGATAAGATTAACAGAGGGGAACAAAAAACTGCCGTCGGCGCGTATTGCCTTATGCCCAACCATTTTCATCTCCTTTTGCGAGAAACGACTGGGGGAGGTATAAGCGCCTTTATGGGGAAATTGCTCACTTCGTATTCAATGTATTTCAACAAAAAATACAAACGCACCGGCTCACTTTTCGAGAGCACATTTCGGGCGAAAGAAGTCACCAACGACAACTATCTCAAATATCTGTTTGCTTATATCCACCTAAACCCTGTAAAACTTATCGACTCCGAATGGAAAGAAAAGGGGATTTCTGATAAAAAAGCTACCGAAGATTTTCTTAAGAAATATAGATATAGCAGTTACGAAGAATATTTGGAAGGGTCCGAAAGAGAAGAAAAACTCATTTTAAATAGAGAAGTTTTTCCGGAATATTTTGAAACAAAGAATGATTTTCAGGACCTTATCAACGATTGGTTGACGTATCGAGACGGTGAAGGCTAATTTAATTTTCTCGAGTCTCCCATAGGGTAGTCCTATGTATTACATAGGACTACCCTATGGGAGTGTGTTTGGGGGAAAAGTGGGGTTTGTGAAATATCTTCAAGAAAAGTATAATTAAAGTTACTATGGCCTCAGTTTGTTTTTATTTTCAAGTTCATCAGCCGTTTCGCATCAAGCGGTATAAACTTTTTGATATTGGAAAAGATCGGGATTATTTTACAGATACGGTAAATGACAGATTGAGTAATGAAAAGATATTCCAAAAAGTGGCAGGGAAGTGTTACCTTCCCGCGAATGCCACACTTCTTGAACTTTTAAAAAAACACCCCGAATTCAAGATTAGCTTCTCGCTTTCCGGTGTATTTCTAGATCAGGCTGAAAAATATTCTCCCCAAACCCTCGCTTCTTTTAAAAAGCTTGTGGATACGGGGCGCGTGGAAATACTGGATGAAACATACTATCATTCGCTCTCATTTCTCTATTCCAAAGACGAATTTAAACGACAGGTTGCTCTTCATCGAGAAAAAGTAAAAAAACTTTTCGGCGTAACTCCGACTGCTTTTCGCAACACCGAGCTTATTTACAACAACGAGCTCGCGAACACCATCGAAGGAATGGGCTATAAGGCGATTCTTGCCGAAGGTGCCGACCATGTCCTCGGATGGAGAAGCCCGAATTTTCTTTATCGGCCGGAGGGTACAAAAAAAATAAAACTTCTTCTCAAGAACTACAAACTTTCCGACGATATCGCGTTTCGGTTTTCTTCTAAAGAATGGAACGAGCATCCTCTGACAGCTCCGAAATTTGCAAACTGGGTAAATCAAGTGAATGGAAACGGAAATGTCGTAAATCTGTTTATGGATTACGAGACATTCGGCGAGCACCAGTGGGAAGACACGGGAATCTTTGAATTTCTCCGACACCTTCCCGGAGAGATTCTGAAACACCCCGATAACGAATTTATTACCCCCACCGAAGCGGCCATAAAATATCCCGCCGTCTCAAACCTTGATGTTCACCACTTCGTATCGTGGGCCGATGTAGAAAGAGATCTCTCCGCATGGCTTTCTAATTCAATGCAGAGCGATGCTGCACACAAGCTTTACGAGCTCGAATCACGAGTTTTGGCTTTGAAAGACTCGGAGATTACCGAAGATTGGCGCAAGCTTCAGACTTCCGATCATCTCTATTATATGTGCACGAAATGGTTCTCCGACGGTGATGTTCATAAATATTTCAATCCGTACGAATCTCCTTATGATGCGTTTATATCTTTTATGAACGTCTTAAATGACCTCAAACTTCGCATTTCCGAAGGAGAAAACCGCCCCAAAAGGAAAAGAACGATAAAAAACATTTTAGAGCTTTAAAAAAGAGAAATTTCGGCCTTTTGCTCGAATTGAAAGCACATTTTTCCTTCCGTCTTTTTTATATTGCAAAACGGCTATTTTTCCCTTACAGTGTATATAGTAAGGGTTAATCATTAATAGGTGATCACTATGGGAGACGATATTTTTAGAAAATATAAGACATTCGCAATGGTCGGAAGACCGGGAAGTGGAAAAGGGATGCAAACAAGCCTCCTTTCGAAGAAAACCGGATTTAAGACCTTTTCGACTGGTGACAAATTCCGTGAGCTTCAAAAGGCAGACACTCCTTTGGGGCACAAGATTGCCGAAATAATGGACAGTGGCAACCTTATGCCACACTGGTTTGCGAGTTTTTTGTTTGAAGAAGCGGTTATGTATCTTCCCGCGGACGAGGGTATTATTTATGAAGGTGTCGGGCGAAAAGCGCCCGAGGCTGAGCTCTTCCACGAGGTTATGACATGGCTGGGCCGTCCTTACAAAGCGGTTTACTTGGATGTTCACGACGGAATATCCGTTGATCGACTTATGAAGAGGAAAGAGATAGAAAACCGAAAAGACGACAACGAAGAAACAATCAAACATCGTCTAAAGGTTTATCAGGAAGAAGTTGTTCCTGCTATCGAGGTCTTCAAAAAACACGGCACGCTTCTCGACATCAACGGCGACCAGACACCCGAAGAAGTTTTTGCGGAGATATTGAAACAAGTCTCCGAATCCGAATAAGTATGGGAATACTGATAAAACAACCGAAAGAAATTGAAATAATGCGCGAGGGAGGAAAAAACCTCGCGCTTGTTTTAGATGTACTTGAAAAAGCCGTTCACCCCGGAGTGAGTACGAAAGAGCTCGACGTCTTGGCAGAAAAAACGATTCGCGAACTTGGCGACACCCCTGCTTTTTTGAACTATCAACCGTATGGAGCAGACTTTCCTTACCCCGCAACTCTTTGCATTTCAGTCAATGATGAAATAGTCCACGGGCTTCCAAATAAAGATCGAATACTTAAAGAGGGAGACATTGTCGGGCTTGATCTCGGCCTTGTTCACAAAGGAACTATTTCTGACAGCGCGAGGACTATTTGCGTCGGAACTGTTTCAGAAAAAGTTCAAAAACTTGTTGATACTACAAAGAAAGCCTTAGAGATTGGAATTGCTGCGGCAAAGACAGGTGCTCATGTCGGAGATATCGGCTATGCCATCGAAAGATATGTAAAACCTTTTAAATACGGAATCGTTCGCGAGCTCGGAGGACACGGTGTCGGACGGTACGTTCACGAAGATCCTTTTATCCCCAACTGGGGAAATAAAAAAGGCGTCGGTGCAAAACTGAAACCCGGAATGATTATCGCGATAGAACCGATGTTGAATGAAGGGACAAGAAGAATTATTTTGGATAAAGACGGATACACCTATCGCACGAGTGACGGATCCCTTTCCGCGCATTTTGAACACACTATTCTTATTACCAAAGAGGGAACGCCGGAAATCCTCACAAAAATTTAATATTTTTTAAAAAATGCCCCTCGCAGGGCGTTTTTTTAATGAGTTTCTTTGGGTGGTTCTAGTGGAGGAGTTTTTTAGGACTTCTTCACACCACTTTTTTTGTAATGTGGTATACTTTTATTATGGAGACGCATTTTAAAGATACGCCTAAATTTTCGAGCCCGGAAGAAGAGCTTGAATTTTTGCGGGCGGCGGTAAAAGAGCAAAAGATGGAGTTGGAACGGCGTGGTGAAATGGTAGATCACGAAAAGATCATCAAGGAAAAAATTTCTGAATACAAGACGGTAATGCCCTCGGATGCTCTTGCTCACGGCCACAAGCTCGAAGATCACGAAGTCGACGCTATCGTTCTTGATCTTGCCCCCGAAACGCACGATTCCCAGATGGAAGAACTTCTCGGTATTTTCCAAGAAAAGGGGCTTCGCAACGCTCTTTCTGTCGCTGAGGGCCTTCATAATCCCCATATCGAAGACGATTTTCACCGCGTGCTCGTTCAGTACGTCAAAGAAACGGAAAGCAATCCGAAGGGAAGGGCCGGATTTGATGTTCTCAATATGACGCTTTACGAAGTCTCTCTCCCCGCACCTGAAAAAGATGCCGACAACAAGGGGCTGAAAGAAGCCATATCGAGTATGGAGCAATTTTATGCCGGAATGATTTCTGTCGACGTGAATGAGAAAAAACGATCCGAGGAACATTACTATTCTCTCGAGATAGCGTTACAGCACGACAATAACGAGATAAGTTTTTATGCGGCTATTCCCGATGCAAAGAGAGATCTTTTTGAAAAACAGATTCTTGCAGTTTTTCCGAACGCTCGTGTGGTGGAATACAAAGACGATTACAATATTTTTAATGTCGACGGAGTATCTGTCGGGTCGTATGCACTTCCGTCTGTGAACGCGGCTCTTCCTCTCAAAACCTATGATACTTTTGATTACGATCCCCTCAATATAATTTTAAATGTTTTCTCAAAGATTGAGCGTGTTGGAGAAGGGGCGGCTATTCAGCTTATTGTGTCACCCGTTGGAGAGAAATATTCCCACAATTATAAAGATGCGCTAAAAAAACTGAAAGAAGGAGCAAAACTTAAAGATGCCACGGCTTTTCATGGCGGAATATGGGGGAGTGTTTCCGGTATCGCAAAAGAGTTATTAAAATCGGGCGAGACAAAAGAGGAGATACAGAAAAAGAAAGAAAAGGCTAAAGAGCATATCGACGAAACCGCCGTAAAAGGCGTTGAACAAAAAATATCTTCTCCTGTTCTTGATACCAATATTCGAATCGTTGCTTCCGCTTCAAGCAGGGAGCGTGCTGAACAGATACTCCTTGAGATCGAGTCCGCATTTCAGCAGTTTTCTGATTCTCTTGGAAACGGTGTTCGTTTCAAAAAAATAGGCACCGGAGTGCTCGGAAAGATGCTTCACGACTTCAGTTACCGAACGTTTGATATGGAAGAAAGTTTTCCTTTAAATTTGAAAGAGTTGAGTAGTATTCTCCATTTTCCGGTCGGAAATGTAAAAATGCCTCAGCTTAAAGAAGCGCGTGCGGGTATCGCCCCCGCTCCAATGAATGTTCTCGATGAGGGCGTTGCTCTTGGAGAAAATGATTATCGCGGGACCAAAAAAGAGATACATTTTGGAAAAGAAGATCGTGTTCGCCATTTCTATGTTATCGGTCAGACCGGTACCGGTAAAACCGTGCTTCTGAAAAACATGATCAATCAGGATATCAGAAACGGTGACGGCGTTTGTATGATAGACCCTCACGGAACGGACATAGAAGACGTTCTCGCGAATATTCCGCGCGATAGGGTAGATGATGTCATCTATTTTGATCCGAGCCATATGGAGCGACCGATGGGCTTGAATATGCTCGAGTTTGATCCTCGGTTTCCGGAACAGAAGACTTTTGTCGTAAACGAAATGCTCTCTATTTTCAATAAACTTTTTGATATGAAAGTTGCCGGAGGGCCAGCTTTCGAACAGTACTTTAGAAATTCCGCCCTTTTGGTTCTTGAACATCCCGAATCGGGGTCCACACTTCTTGAAATAGGGCGAGTCCTCGGAGATAAGGCATTTCGAGAAATGAAGCTTGATCATTGTCAAAATCCGATAGTCCGTCAGTTTTGGCTGAATGCCGAAAAGACCACAGGAGAACAATCTCTCGCGAACTATGTGCCATATATCACCAATAAATTCGACGTCTTTATTTCGAATGATATTATGCGTCCAATTGTCGCGCAGGAAAAATCCGCTTTCAATTTTCGCCAAATAATGGACGAAAAAAAGATACTTCTTATAAACCTTGCAAAAGGTCGGCTTGGAGATATAAACTCAAGCCTCCTCGGTCTTATTATCGTCGGGAAAATACTTATGGCGGCGCTTTCTCGAGTTGACGTTATGGGTGGAAAAGAAAAACCGAATGATTTTTATCTTTATATAGACGAGTTCCAGAACGTAACGACCGACTCTATTTCCACCATACTTTCCGAGGCGAGAAAATACCGGCTTTCCCTCAATATTGCGCATCAGTTTATTGCACAGCTTCAAGACGATATAAAAGACGCGGTTTTCGGCAATGTCGGGTCTATGGCCGTGTTTCGAGTCGGTACCGAAGATGCTGAATTCTTGCAGAAACAATTTGAACCGACATTTACGGAGAGCGATATCATCAAGCTCGAAAATTACAACGCTTACATCAAAATGCTTATCGGCGGGCAACCCTCAAAACCGTTCAACATAAAAACACTTTCACCAAGCCTCGGAAACAGGGAAATGGTTCCACTCATTAAAGAGTTGTCGTATATCAAATACGGAAGGGGCCGTGCAGAGGTTGAGGCTGAAATTATGGCAAAGTATAAAAAATAGTGCCCGCCATAGGCTTGTTTTGGGCGGGAAAATTTGGCATCTGATAATTTGCCAGAAACGGTTTTTTTGCTATACTTCAAGCATTATAATCTAACGATTAAACACTATATGGCAAAGAAAAAAACAGATCCGAGCCACCCGAAGCATGAACGAACGTTCGTTATTTTGAAACCCGATGCGGTTCAGCGTTCTCTTATTGGGGAAATAATTCACCGTATTGAGCGAACAGGACTCAAGCTTGTCGCCCTTAAGATTATCCTTCCAAGACGCGAACAGGCGATGGAACACTATTTCAAAGACGATGCGTGGTGTGAAGACAAAGGCTCTAAGACTGTTACTGCGATGAAAGCTTCCGGAAAGAAGCCGAAGAAAACAGCAATTGAATACGGAAGAGATATTGTTCGAGCCCTCGCTGATTTTATGACCGCCGGCCCCGTTGTCGTAATGGTGTGGCAGGGGAATGAGGCTATTGCTGTTGTCCGCAAAATTGCCGGAGGAACGGAGCCGACGACTTCGGATGTCGGAACGATTCGCGGAGACCTTACCATAGATTCATACCGTATGGCCAATGTTGATTCCCGCGCTGTTAGAAATCTTATCCACTGCTCCGATAAACCGGAGGAAGCGGAAAGAGAAATAAAAATCTGGTTTGATCAAAAAGAAATTCTTTCTTACCGCCTCTTGAACGAAGAAACCCTCTACGACATCAATTTAGACGGAATCCTCGAATAAATCTGAAAACAAAAAACTCGCTTTGGCGAGTTTTTTTGAGCCGATCTCAGTCAAGGGATAACAAATTTTCCTGTGTAAAACTTTTTTGCGTTCCTTTTGACCTTCGGTATAATAAAAACAGGTCGCCCGATAAATTCTTAGGTTAATATTTTGAGAAGGGAGACTAACTTGGGGTGCGCCGTGGCGTACCACAGAGGTCACCCACTTGTCTAAGTGCTAAGAATTTCTCTCATGGCGATCAACAAATGCCCCCATTCGGTAACGGAACATTCTTGCGTTCCCGAATGGGGGCATTATTGTGTCCAAAATGAGATTTCTTTGGTAAAAAGAGAAATTCTTGTATAATTTCTATATATTATGATACGCTCAGCTTATTTTGCCGTTATTGTTTTTTTACTCGTCGCTGTCGGAGTGACGAATTATTTTGCGTATCAGTTTTTTTGGTATTGGAGATTTTGGTGGTTTGATATCGTAATGCACACTCTTGGAGGTTTTATTGTTGGTTCCGCTACCCTTTGGTGGTTTTATCTTCGTAAACCGATTTCTGTTCAAATCGAGTTGTGGAAGCCGGCATTCTTTCGCGCGTTTGCGGCAATCTCTGTTATCGGGGCGGGGTGGGAACTTTTTGAGTTTGGAAAAGTGCGTTTTATTTTTCTTCCGATACACGACGCGGGAAATACGGCGAGCGATCTTTTTTTTGACGGAGTTGGATGTGCTCTCGCTGTAATTCTTTTTATGATGCTGTATAATATATTTATTAAAGCATCTCTCAATGAAACAAACTGAAAAAAAAGCAAAACTTACTTTTGCAGGAGGGGTCGGTGGCCCGACCGGAGCAAATTTTTTATTTGAAGCGGACGGAAAAAAAATCCTGATCGATTGCGGACTTGAACAGGGAAGCAAGATGGCGGAAGATGAAAATCGTCGCCCTTTTACCTATGATCCCGCTTCGGTAGATATGCTGTTTCTTACTCACGCTCACCTCGACCACCTCGGGCGTATTCCGTTTCTCGTGAAGAACGGATTCAGGGGGAAAATTTATTGTACACCGCCGACACACGAGCTTGCGGAGCCTATGTATGAAGATGCCCTGGGTTTGCTAACTCACGAAGCCGAAAAGGCCG
>Ga0172379_10010776_pt1 | contig 11001 bp, 7 predicted proteins | sample GrowelOW334metaG_FD_119756 | JGI IMG/M metagenome (GOLD analysis project Ga0172379, IMG submission 119756) | Groundwater microbial communities from an aquifer near a municipal landfill in Southern Ontario, Canada - Groundwater well OW334 metaG | ecosystem: Environmental > Aquatic > Deep... | reverse complement strand
GCCGAAATACAAAAAATCGGTCTAAAAATAAGGATAAATAATGGAGTTTTGTATATTGAAAATGGATTTTTTCAACCAGCAATAAAGGAGGTTTTTAATGGAAGCGAAACGCACAGCGTTTGATAAATATCTTGCTCAACTAGACAATGCCGCCAAGGTTTTAAATCTTGACCCTCGCATTTATGAACGTTTGAAAGTTCCGGCATTACTCGTACGAGGAAAAGTTCGGGTGGAAATGGACGACAAAACATTCAAAGAGTTCAACGTTTTTCGTTGCCAGCACAATCATGCTCGCGGACCAACGCAAGGCGGTACGCGCTTTAGCGAAAAAGTTTGCGAATCCGAAATAAAATTCTTGGCCAGTATGATGACCATGAAGAACACTATTGGTGAAATTCGCAACGGTGGCGGTAAAGGCGGTATCTGCGTTGACAAACGTCCTCTTTCATTGCTTGAAGGAGAACTCATGTGTCGCGGATATATCAACGTCATCGCGCCGTATATTGGCGAGAAGGTTGACGGTCCGGCACCCGATGTTAATACGGGAGCTCGGGAAATGGCTTGGTTTATGGCCGAATACGATCGGCTTACCGGTCAACATAATTTCGCGCAGTTTACCGGAAAACCACTGGAACTTGGCGGTTCACTCGGTCGTGGCGACGCAACCGCTCTCGGCGCAGTGTATGCCACCGAAGCAATGATGAAAAAACTTGGGTTGAAAGGACCTTTGACTATTGCCCAACAAGGCTTTGGTAATGCTGGCGACTTCTACGCCAAGCTGATGACAGAACGCGGACATATAGTTGAGTCCGTATCAGACACGAGTGGTGTGATCTATAAGAAAGGCGGTTTTGACTATAAAGACCTGCATAATTTCTGTTATGCTATTGTGGACGGAAAAGAAAAGAAAATCCGCAAGGTTACAGAATACGACAAGTATGATGCTGTCGCTTTTGCAAAAGAGATCAAAGACGAGAATGGCGAGGTTATTCGCACCGAGTGGACGGTTCCGACAAAATTGGACCCAAGAGAAGAGGCCCTCAAGGCTGATATCTTTGCCCCGGCAGCATTTGAAGACTTGATCGATGCCGATATGGCTCGCAAAATCAAATGCAAATTCATCGTCGAGTTGGCAAATGGTCCATGCACAGAAGAAGCGGATGCGATATTGGCTAAACGCGGAATTCCTGTCATTCCCGACATTTATTCTTCAGGCGGCGGCGTATTCGTTTCATCACTTGAAAAAAACCAGGGCTTTGAGAACTATCAATGGCCGGCACGCCGCGTTGGCGATATGCTTAAAGAGCAAATGCTCCGCAAATCGTTTGACAATCTGGAAGCGGTTCGCGAAGAGTTCAAGTTGAATTCCATGCGTCAAGCCGCAATGGTGTATGCCGTTCGTGAAGTCGCGAAGGCAATGACATGGCTCGGCGGCTTCCATCTTCCGTACGGCGTGGTTCTTGATCGTCCGACCGTAGTCATGTATCAAGATGGCAGAACGCTTGATGTAGACGGCAAACCTTATCCATCAATGGACAAAGATGCTGTTCTTTCACGCGAAATCGTTCTGAAATAACATTTTTGCGCATACTGTGTGAAAAAATAATAAACACCCCGGGTTTGTCCCGGGGTGCGTTTTTTTGTATGCAAAAAACCTCGTATGCTAATTCCAGCATATGCGAGAATTAGCATACGAGGAAAAAGTTGACTTTATAATCCAAAAAGTTCCGATCTGATGATATTTTTTATTTCCGGATTATCTGTTGAAATCTCAAATCTCTGCGCGCCTTCCGAATACGGGCCGATCTGATAATTTTGGAATTGAAAAATCAAAGAACGCCCGGAAACGACGAATGCCCCGAAATTATCGGACTTCGGGTCAAGACCGCTACCGAACATGACGTCTTTCGGGTCAAAATTCACTTGCGGATCATTGATGAAATGCGCCGTTGCAAGGCGTGAAAGTATTCCGAGATAATCGGTTTTTTCCAAAAACAAATCCGAAAGATCGTATGTCTTCCCTTTCATGTCAAAAGTTTCCGAAGAAAAAACGGTATTTCCGTGCGCTCCGCCATCATTGCGCCAATCGTTATATAAATAACTTGCCAATTTCTTACCGTAAAAAACATCAACGGAGGCTTCCGCGCTCACTTCATAACTCTGGGTGATGTTGTTTACTTCGGGATAATCATTCATAAAACTCCGCATGAAATCCTTAACGTGTTCTTCCGCTTTTGCCGCGAAGGGGGTATTGATCGGATATGTCCCCTCCACCTCAACCAAATTGGAATGCCCATCCGCCGAAGGAATTGCGGTTTCTTTGACGGTATTCGTTTTGGTTTCTCCCCACAGTGCAACGTCGGGAAGAACGGCGCCATTGTTTGCTTTTGAATCGGTTTTTGCGGGAAGAATATCCGTCGGCTTTGCGATTTTTTCAGGGCTGTTGCTTGCCGCCAAAAACACCGCCGCGGCCGCGATGATTGAAAAGAAGAACAGAGAACCGAATCTCATTTTCCCCGCACCTTTCCATTTTTCCTTTTTTTTAGACATAACGTGTTTGTTGGCGCGCCACGATAATAAATGACGAAAGACTTGATAAAATAATTTAAAACCGCCAAAGTATATACACCAAAAACTGTATAAATACCACCTTGCCGAGCATCGCGAACGGATAAACGCTCGCGTACACAAGCGTGGGGAGTTCGGTTTTGGATCTTGTTTTTGTCACATTGAGGCCGGCGGCCTGCGTCATTGCCCCGCTGACTCCGCTCATTACGGCAAGAATGTTGTCTTTTGCGACAAGAAGAAAAATCGTACTGAAAACAAGAGCCGAGAGCGTAACAAGCGCACCGGCGAGAAGAATGGAAAAACCGTACTGCTGAAAAACATGCGCAAATTTTCCGCCGGCGACCAATCCCACTCCGGCCAAAAACAGCATGAGTCCGAAATCTCGGATAAGATTGAGCGCGGCAATCGGAACATGCATTTCCATTTTGCCGATTCGTTTGCGGTGCGAAATATACAATCCCGCGAGCAGTGCGCCGCCTGATGAGCCGAGAGTAAGGGTTGTTCCTCCGAAAAGGTGGATCGGAATCGCGCCGATGAGAACGCCAAAAACAAGTCCGAGGAGAAAAGGCAACATATTGGTTTCGTTCAGCTTTTCATTTTTTACGCCGATGCGTTTAATCATTTTGTTGACTTCCGCATGGTCGCCGACAATTCGGATGATATCGCCCACTTCAAGAAGCGTCCCCCCGTTTGGCGCAATTTCAAAATCTTGACGAATGACGCGCACGACAACGAGGTTGTTCTCGTAAAAAACATGAAGATCGCCGATCTTTTTATTTGCAAATTCCTGCGAGATCACTTCAACGTCTTCCGAAATGATTTTATTGCGCGCGAGCGGCGCTTTTGTTTCCGTTCCGATGAACATCGCGAGCTTATCCAATTCTTTCATTTCGCCGACGGCGGTAATGATATCGTTTTCTTCCAAAACAAAATCCGCAACGGCCGTTTTTTCCTTTCCTCCTCGCCTGACGCGGGAAAGATTGACCTCTGCGATTTGATGCAAGTGGATAGCTTCAATGGTTTTTCCAAAAATCGCTTTGTTTTCAACGCGAAATTGCCGTACGGAAAGTTCGCGATGAGCCGATTTTTGCATTTTTTCCCACTCTTCTTCTTCCTCCTCCGGTTTACGGCGAAGCATCCACGGAAGAAACTGCACAAAAAGCACGGTGGCGACAACGGAAAACGGATAGGCGATACCATAGCCGGCGGTTACAACCGATCCGTCGCCCGGATTGTTTTTTTCAGCCATATCCACCGCCACGGCGAGAGATTGAGTGCTCGTCATCGCCCCGGAAAACATGCCGATGGCGAGATTGTCGGGAATATGAAAAAAGAAAGCGAGCGAAACGGTGGCAATAATTCCCGCCATAATGGCAACAAACGCGGTCATGGCGAATTTCCAGCCGTCTTTTCTGAACACTTTAAAAAAATGCGGGCCGACTTGAATGCTGATCGCGTATACAAAAAGCACAAGTCCGAGATCGCTTACCTCCTTCGGCATGGTAAATCCGAAATGCCCGAAAACGAGAGCGACAAGAAAAATCGCACCCGATCCAAGCGAAATGTTTTTCACCGAAATTTTTCCGAGATATGTCCCCAGAAGAATAATGGCGAAGAAAATGAGAAGCGAGTTGGCAAGAATGTAGGGGGGCATGGTTTTTTAAGTTTTTAATTATGTCCGTGTTTTTATACCGCCGCCGAAAAAAATTTTACGCTTCTCTCTTCTTCAATTTAAGAAATTCCAAGGCTCCCCAGAGTCCGCCGATATCCTGCAATTCAGCCTTTTTTATCGGAGGTATCTCATCGCAAATCTTCAATATGTGCCGAAGATATTTTTCCGTTGTCGGAATGGGTATGCCGATCTCCTTCATCATTGACCCGCCGATAACCACCACATCGGGCGACCACATCACGATGACGTTATTCAAAAAATGAGCTAAAATATGAGCTTTTCCATCCCAAAACATCGGGTCGGTCGTTTCGTAGGGTTTTTTCCCCGTTGCCATTTCCACCGAATACCCCGTAAGAAAATCGGAAGCGTAGCATCCCTCGTCCTCCAAAGAAAGCACCTGCCACCCCGGTTCAAATCCAAGCGCATTTCTGTCAATTTTTCCGTCAACAATGCGAGCGCCCCCAAGTCCTGTTGAAACGGTAATATACGCCACGATGTCGGAATTTTTTCCGGCGCCATACACCGCCTCCCCGAGACCGACGAGCGCGGAGTCGTTCTCAAGCAGTACCTTCGCATTAAGAGCGGCGGAAAGGTCATCGCGAAAAGGTTTGCCGCCCCATCCCGGAAATGGCCGCCCTTCCCAACCGGGCGTATTCACTCTTTCTATGATGGCGTCTTTTTCTTTATTGAGAGGTCCGCCGATACCGCCCGCAACAAGTTCAATTTCGCTTCCTTTTGCTATTTCTCTCGCCGTTTCCGCGATGAGCTTGATTGTGTTCTCGTAATCTTTCGGCGTATCAAAAATCCTCGGCTCAATGAACGACTCAAAGCTCGTAGAACCCGCGACTCTTATTTTTGTTTTACCGAGATCAAAAAGTATGTGCATGATTATATTATAATAGAAAAATAGAAAAATAAAAAGATTAAAAACGGCACATTCGTTATTTTTCTATTTTTCTATTTTCTTATTTTTCTATTCGTTTTGGTGTTTTCTATTTTCTTAGTAATTCACGCGCCGCCGCTTTATAGCTTTCCACTTCCGGCTGGTCAAACGGGTCAACGTCCCAGAGTTTCCCCAAAAGCACGGTTTCCATCATCTTCATCATGAAATACTGCCCGAGATAATATTCGTTTATTTGGGGGAAAACGGTTTCAATGAACGGAAAAATATTTTCTTTGTATGTTGCCATCGTTCCGCCGAGAATGGATGATACGATCTTTTGAAAATCTTTTCCGACGATATCGGGGACGAGCGATTCAAACGGCGAAAAGACCGGAACGGCGATGAGATCCGCCTCCGCGCCTGTCGCATAAACAAAATTGGTGAATTTGTCTTTCGGACCTCCCAAATAGAGTTGAGCCATGGAGTGCAAATCCGTCGTCCCTATGGATACGATCGGCGTCATGCCGGCATATACCGAATTTCCTTTTTTATCATATTTTTTACCGAGACTCTCCGCAAGAAGCTGTCTTCCCCACTTTCCCACCGATTCCATTTCGGGCTGAAAGAAGAAACTGTTGTAAATGCTTAATTTCTTTTTATGAGCGAGCATGTCTATTGCGGCGCACAAAAGAGCCGGATTTTCGCTTTGATGAGAGGAGAGCAATGCGCTCCGAATCGCGACGGCTCCGGACAAAAATTCCGAAACATTGATTCCCGCGAGACGCAGAGGGAAAATGCCTGCCGGAGTAAAAATGGAATATCTTCCGCCGATCTTTTTGGGAATCGGGAGTACATTCATGCCTTTCGTGCGGGCAAGCTTCCAAAGCGGCGATTTTTCATCGGTGGTTATTACCGTTCGGGAAACGGCTTCTTTTTCACCGAATTTGGAAGAAATAGCGTCAAATAAAACCATGGCGTTCGCTATCGTTTCCACGGTAGTTCCCGATTTGGTAATGACATTCAAAACGATTTCCTTGGATTCGTGAATGTTTTCATCAATGATTTTCTTCAAAACTTCCATTTCCCGGGAATTATTCGTATCCGAAAAAAGAATCTTCGGATGGCGGGAATGCAACATGTCAAACTTCGGGAAAATGGCATCGTAAACGGCGGCCGCGCCGAGATTTGACCCTCCGATGCCGACAACGATGACATATTTCAAAGGATTTCCGGAAAACAATCCGGCGATATTCGTCGTTTTTTGAAAAAGATCTTTATCGCTTGGAAGCGACAAAAACGATTCCGGAACTTCATAGTCCGCACTTTCCGCGAGGCTTTTAAGAGAACCGAGATACACGGAAAGAGTGGATGCCACCGCGTCAATTTCGTCTTCCGAAAAACGCGCGGTTTCTTTGTATTTGATGATGATGTTATCTGTTGACATACATTTTTTAAATAGAAAGATAAGAAAATAGAAAAATAGAAAGATTAACGATAGCGTAATTTTTTATTTTTTTATCTTATTATTTTTCTATTTTATTATTTTATTATTTTTTTATTTCGTTATATTCCCGCCGAATTGATAAGTTCAATAAACGCACCTTCTTTTTCCGTGGTGATGGCTTGAAAAAAATGAGTCATGTTGTTGTCATAAGACGTATCAGAAATAAAATGTTCCTTGGCATAGGCAAGATGTTCTTTCGTAAAAACCTCATTGCTTTTCATTCCAAAATAATTTTTCAACTGCGACATTCTTTCAGCAATTTCCATCGGCATTCTCAAATATCCCTCACATATTAAACGAGCGTCTTTCTCTTCCATCAGTTTTCCTTTTCGCTCGGTTCGTATAAAGTTTTCTTTTATTTTTTCATATTCATCATGGTAATCAATCTTTGAAAAATCAAAAGCGTTTCTAAATCTCGCGTCCGCTCCTTCCCAATTCCGATGATATCTTCGCAAAAGACCTTTTTTCCGCGATTGGACAAAATTGTAAGTTCTAAGCACATGCCCTTTTTCGTGGGACTCGGTAAAATTTCGCATTTTTTCCGTAAATTTTTCACCGGTACTTGGATAAATCGCTTTCAAATCCACAAATTCTCTTCCTCCAACGACTTCATCTTCTAAACGCGAACCTTTTCCGCTAAAATTAATCGGGGTATATTGTTCCACCATCTGCAAATCTTCGTCAAAATCTTTTTCAATTTCTTCTCGTTTTCTTGGGACATAATATCTCGTAAAATTTGTCTGCTTATCATCTTTAATAAAACATTCCCTGCTTTCATCTGCAGGATTTTTCCCCACGGGGCTGTCTTTTTCCGACTGTTCAATTTCATAAAGTATGTCTATAATCTGCTTCCGTATCTCCGGATTCCGCAATCGCTCGCACATCAAATTCGTCCACGAACCTTCAAAGTTCGCCTGCTGTTCAATCGGCAGTTCCGACCGCCGTTTTTCGATTGAAGATAACTTTTCTTGCATATTTTTTCGTCACCGTCGCACTTTTTTCTATTCTCCATTGTCTATTTTCTATTCTCGTCTAAACGCCATCGCTTCCGCAATTCGCGAGAGCGCTATGATATACGCGGCATTTCTCAGAGTTGTTTTTTTCTCCGATCCGGTCTTCCACACCTCGTCAAAAGCTCCGCGCATTATTTTTTCAAGCTTTTCCAGCACTTCTTTCTCCTCCCAGTAATAACCGTAAGCGTTTTGGACTTGTTCAAAATATGACACGACCACGCCGCCCGCGTTGGTAAGAATATCGGGAAGAACCGCAATGTTGTTTTTTGCGAACACCGCGTCGGCTTCGGGGGTTACCGGACCGTTCGCAAGTTCCGCCACCAATTTCGTCTTAAGCGTTTTGGCATCATTTTCCGTGATGGAATTTTCAAGCGCCGCCGGAATGAAGATGTCCGCTTTTTCCGCGAACTGTTCAGCGGGGGCAATGTCTTTCGCTTTCGGGAAACCGGAAAGCATGCCTTTTTCGTCTTTGTATTTGGCAACGTCGGTTATCTTCAAACCTTTTTTGTTCAGTATCGCTCCTTTTGAATCGGAAACGGAAATAATTGTATACCCCGCTTTTTCCATAATGAGCGCGATGTTCCGCCCCGCATTCCCGAATCCCTGAATCGCCACGGTCGCGCCTTTTTTAATTCCGAGTTTTTTTGCGGCGGAATCAATGACATAAAATCCGCCTTGCGCCGTAGCGTACGAACGCGCCTTGGAACCTCCGAGGGCAAGCGGTTTGCCCGTGATGACTCCCGCTTCGTGGTGTCCGCGGATGGTTTCATATTCGTCAAGCATCCAACTCATAATCCGTCCGTCCGTATTCACATCCGGCGCCGGAATGTCTATGCGATCCCCGATTATCGGCGCAATGGCGCGAATGTACCCGCGCGACAGTCTTTCCAGTTCGCCCGAGGAAAGTTCTTTCGGGTTCACAATGATGCCGCCTTTTCCTCCGCCGAGCGGTATATCAACCACCGCGCATTTAAACGCCATCCAAGCGGAAAGCGCTTTCACTTCTCCTTCGTTTACATTTTGATGGAAACGGATGCCTCCTTTGAACGGTCCGCGCGCATCGTTGTATTGCGAACGATAGCCTTTAAAAATCCGCGTTTCGCCCGTATCCATGATAACCGGAATGTTCACTTCCAAAAAACGCCGCACCGCCGACAATTGGCGATATATATTTTCCGAAATATTCAAAAACCGCCGCGTTTCTTCAATTTGTTTTAAAACCTTGTCAAATTCATTTTGCATGTTCGTAATAGCACGGTTAGTAATCGCTCTTTCAAGCGAATCTTAATTATATCAAAAATGTAAAAGGAGGAAAACCGCTTTTTTCCTTTCATAAACCCTCTTCAACCGCGCATTAATCGGTTTCCTCATCATCGTGAGTATCCGCTTGCCGATTGCGATCCACGATAAGATTGGATGCTTTCCAAATGCCGAGTTCTTCAATTTTTTCAAGATACGCGATAACCGCGAGCACATATTCGGAATGGCTCCATGTAAGCGGGGCGGCCGATATTTGTTCTTTATTGTAAGGATTTATCTGTTCCGACAGAACTCCCGTGGGAAGGGCCATTCCCGCCACCCAATCAAACCACTGTTTCACCCGATCAAAATCTTTTTCATTTTTCGCGGTCGCGATGTAATATTGAACGAGCCAGAGGGTTGAAACGAACCACGGATTTCCCGGAACGTCGTGTCCGATGCGATAATAATTATCCCCCTCATATCTGGCGATTCCGCCCGAATATCTCGCACAGAAAAGGCGTTCCTCGGTAATTCCAAACGCTCTTTTAAGAAGAGGGTCTTCCGCGGAAAGCACGCCGAAACGAAATACTCCGTAAGCGCTTGAAACATCCAATGTGTCGTCGTTGATATTTTTTCCCAGAGAGCGATTGAAAAGTTTTCTGAATGTTCCCGATTCCTGATCGTATAAATGTTTCAATATTCCAATCTTTATTTCTTCCGCGACCGCCTTGTATTTTTTCTCATGTTCGTGTTTTCCGAGCAATCTGGAGAAATTCGCCGCCGCATTAAGCGCTCCGTATACCGATGCGCAGGTAAACGTGGAAACCCCGAGTTTTTCTTCCCAAAGGTCATAACTGCGCTTCGGAAGTCCCGTTTCTTTATCGCGGTATATGGACATGAAGTTCGCCGCCTTCTGAATGAAAGAATTGTAAATTTCTTCCACAAACTCAAGATCTTTGGTGAGCTTGTAGTGTTCCCATAACGCAAAAAGCACGAGCGCCGTTTCATCCTCTTGAATCGGAAGCTGTACTTCCCCTTCTTTTGTTACCCACGGATGCCAAGAGCTTCCGAGCGCGCCGTCGGGACGGTACTTATGCATAAAAAACCCTTCGTCCGTGAGCGCGTTGTTGCAAAACGTAAAAAACTTTCTCGCAATATACGAGTCGCCGGATCGGTCAAGCGCCATGATGGTGAACGCTCCGTCTCTCGGCCACATATAGCTGTACGTATCGCGCCCATATTGAAGCATGTCCGAATCTCCGGATGCGATAACCGCGCCGCTTGAATCAACATGCGAACGGATGATGAAAAGCGATCTCTTGAAAAGATCCACCATGGGAGCGGAGAGTCCGTAAAAACTGAAGTTTTCCCGATTGACCCACGCCGTCCAAAAATCTTTGGTGGTCTGCACCAAATGTTCGGGAGATTTTTCAAGAACATAATTATTGAGGTCAAACACTTCGGGAATGCTCTTGCCGGCAACAACCCAATAATAAAGAATTTGCTCTTCCTGAGAAGACAACGCCAAGTGAAAAGCAATGACGGAATCGGTGAGTCCGTGTTCTATCGGATTTTTGGAAAGCATGCCGTCTTCCGCATCGCGGTAGCTTCCGTCTTTTCCTTCCATTTTATAAATGCCGACCGTGTAATCATCAATACCGTCGGTGCTCGTAAGACCGTTTGTGAGAAAAACCCGTCTGCCCTCGTAATGAATGATGGAATGGCTGAACGGATCATAATAACCGGTATCCTGCCGTCCCGACTGATAAATATTCCATTCTTGGCAAAAAAAGATTTTTACCGTTGTTTTTCTCGGATTGTCATTCCTGACGGTAACCCTCCGAAGAAAAATATTTTTCTCGTTGTATACCGCATCGTTAAAGAGCAAAGAAATGCCAAGATTTTTATTTTTGGCGACGATATAGCTCACGTGAGTTTCCGGCATGCACCGGACATCAACCTGCCAATCGGAGCCGGAAATCCAGCTCATCGCTCCATCCACAAAAACCCCGATGCGGTGCAGAGAGTCTCTCCCGATATGATCTTCCATCCCCACGTGAGGATAGTACAAGTCATTCACTTGTCCGTGCTTGTCAAAACAAACAAGCATATTCCCGTT
>Ga0172379_10010775_pt1 | contig 11002 bp, 9 predicted proteins | sample GrowelOW334metaG_FD_119756 | JGI IMG/M metagenome (GOLD analysis project Ga0172379, IMG submission 119756) | Groundwater microbial communities from an aquifer near a municipal landfill in Southern Ontario, Canada - Groundwater well OW334 metaG | ecosystem: Environmental > Aquatic > Deep... | reverse complement strand
CCCTATTCCGTAAAAATTTCCCACCACCCCGAACACTTCGTTTGGTGTAACGACTCTGACTTCAGAATGTACGTTTTTTTTAATCTTTAATATTTCCTCAACTCTGGATTTGGTTATTGATTCGTTTCTCATCTCAGCATCCGTTGCCACTTTTAATAAAAATCCTTCCAGCTCCCTTACCCCCTCAATGTTTTCTGCAATTGTCTGCGCCGCATCCATGGGTAAGTTCAGATTTCTCTGTTTGGCTTTGATTAAAAGAATTGCTGTTTTAAGCTCAAAATCCGGTTCTCCGATGTCTACAATCAGTCCGGCCCCAAAACGGCTTCTAAGTCTTTCTTCCAGTTTAGTAATCTCTTCCGGCGGTCTGTCTGATGTCATTATCACCTGACCTCCTTCTCTTAGAATCGCATTGAATGTATGAAAAAACTCTTCCTGGATCGTTGGTTTTCCTGCAATAAATTGAACATCATCGACCATTAATACTTTTACCCTTCTGTATTTATTCCGTACTTTCTCCGTTGTTTTAAATCTGATCGCTTCAACTAAATCGTTGGTAAATTCCTCACCCGAACAAAACCACACCGGAGCCTCCCCGCCTTCCAGACATTTATGGCCGATAGCTTGCATTAAATGAGTTTTACCTACCCCCACTCCGCCGTAAATAAAAAGTGGATTGTAAGAAGACCCCGGCTTTCTTGCAATTGCTTGTGCCGCGGCAAAGGCCATTTGATTACTACCTCCGACAGCATAATTATCAAACGTATAATCAGTCCTCAAGTTCGACCTTTTCCCTTCTTCAACTTTTGTTTTAGTTTCGTTAAAAAGCGGTAATTCACCATTGGTTTTTTCCTGACCCTTTTCTTTCACAACTAATACCAATTCACATTTCTTCCCCATCACCCTTGTCAGTTCTTCCGCCATTTGTCCGAAATGTCTTTGGTCTAAAGTGTTTTTTATAAAAATTGAGGAACACCCCACTTCCGCCACCAACCTCTCTCCCGATTCCCTTATTTCCAATAATATTGTTTTTCTTAAATATCCGTTAAAAGTTGCTTCCGATAATGTCAGCCGTAAAGACTGTAACACGGATTCCCAGATTTTTTCGTAGTTTTCAGCGTCAATTTTCATTGTGGATAACTTCCCTTCGTAAGTCGCATTTTTACGAGTTTATCCACAATCCGTCAAGGGGTAGAATTTTATGATATAATTTTTCCATGGTCAAAAGAACTTGGCAGCCCAAAAAAGTCAAACGTCTTAGAAAACATGGTTTCAGGCAGCGTATGTCTAGTCGTACTGGCCAAAACGTCCTCAAACGCCGTCGCGCCGTTGGTCGCAAAAAACTCACGGTCTAAATGATTCCCCAAAATCACCGCTTAACCCGTCAGGAATTCATAAAGGTTAAAAAACTTGGTAAAAACTATTCCTTCCCTCATTTTTCCCTCATTGTGTATCCGCAACCAGCCTCAAAATTTTCCATTGTAACTTCCGCTAAATTCAATAAAAGTGCCGTAACAAGAAACGCTTTTCGTCGAAAAATTTATCCCCTATTGCTTTTCCAAAAACCCAACGCCTGGATTGTTTTATACCCCAAGTCTTCGATGTTAAAATTAACCAGTGACCAAATTGGTTCTCTACTTACTTCAACTTTATCACCGTTACTTATCTCCTAGTTTAGGACCACACATTTGTCGGTTTACCCCCACATGTTCCGTTTATACCTATCAAGCTATTGGTAAATATGGTATCCTCTATGGCAGCTTCTTAGGGTTAAAACGGGTTTTACGTTGTCATCCTTTCCACCCTGGCGGCCACGACCCAATTCCCAACAGCGACAAATAAATATCCTAATAACCACTTAATGACCACTTATGACAAATTAATATCATGATCGAGCTTTGGAATTCATTATTATTACACCCATTTATCAACTTGTTGGTTGGATTGGATAAATTCACCGGAAATCTTGGCTGGTCGATTATTCTACTAACTGTCGGCCTCAGGTTAATAATGACTCCATTAGTTCTCCCCTCTTTACGCCTCTCTAAAAAAATGCAGGAACTAGCGCCAGAGCTGGCAAAACTGAAAGAAAAATTCAAAGACGACAAAACCGCACTGCTGAGCGCGCAAACCCAGCTTTACAAAGACCATGGTGCCAATCCCGCCTCCGGTTGTCTTCCCCAGATAGTTCAGTTGGTAGTTTTAATCGCTTTATATTCAGCCTTTAATACGGTCTTAACCAATAATGGTACCGAAGTTATTTCCAAACTCAACCAGGTACTTTATTCTTACAACCAGCTTCCGGTAGATTTCAATTTTTCTACCTCCTTCGTCTATTTAAACTTAACCAAGCCGGACACCTTCAGAATTCCGGGGCTTAGTTTTCCTCTCCCGGGCGTCTTTCTCATATTAGCTTCAATAGTTCAGCTTCTAAGCTCAAAAATGATGGCTCCTGTTGTGGCTAAAGAAAAAAAGATTGCTGAAAAATCTTCGCAGTCAATGGATGATGCTATGGTTTCTGCTCAGGAGCAAATGCTCTTTCTCTTCCCTATCATGACTCTGGTGATCGGGTTCAATTTTCCCTCAGGTTTGGTCTTGTATTGGTTTATTTTCTCGTTTGTTAGCATGTTTCAACAATATTCAGTTACAGGTTGGGGTGGTTTAACTCCTTGGCTTAAAAAGGTTCATCTGTTAAAATCTTGAGCATGACCGATCACACCGCAGTTGTAACTGACACAATTACAGACTTTGTTTCCAGACTTGGTTTAACAGAAGACGTAACAGTGTCAACTCAATACGACGAAACCCAGGATCTCTATCAGGTGCTTCTTCAGACCCAAAACCCGGCGTTGTTAATTGGTTACCACGGTGAAAACCTTTCCTCTCTTCAGTTGATCGTTGGCCAACACTTGCATTCAAAACTGAATGAATGGATAAACCTTTCTTTAAATGTTAACGACTACCGTGAACGCCGTGAATCTTCGCTGCATGCATTGGCAGATTCGGCAGTTTCTCGCGTTTTAGCTACCAATCAACCCCATTCCCTCCCCCCCCTGCCGGCTGGAGAGCGTCGTTTAATCCATATGTATCTGGCTGACCATCCTCAAGTATCAACTTCTTCCCAAGGAGTGGGTCGTGCCAGAAGTATTGTAGTCTCTCCGAAGTAATATAATCCTCAGTTAGTGGAACTAATTCTTACCAGCTTACTGATTTTTTTTCTTCCATCTCAACTTGGACTTCATTTCTGGCCGCACTTCTCCTACGTCGGATCAATTCCGATTGATTATCTTTCCCCCACTCTATTTTTAACAGATCTTTTTATCATTCCCTTACTCGTAATTTATCTGGTCAGGTCAGAAAAATCAGTAAAAAAATTTTCAAAAATAATTATTCCCGGCCTGTTTGTTCTGATAAACATCATCTTTGGTTTAAATCCTTCAAACTCTTTTTTCAAATATCTCCGTTTGGTGGAGTATGGTATTTTAGTTTGTTACTTTTCCGCCCGGACGAAATACTTATTCCACTCACTTAAAAACATTTTTCCGTATTCACTAATTCTTATTAATTCTCTGGCTTGGTTGCAGTTTTATTATCAACGATCTTTAAACGGACTTTGGTATTTGTGGGGAGAAAGATTTTACACCTTATCCACCCCGTACATAGCCAAAATAAGTGTCTTAAATTTAGGGCAGTTTGTCAGACCATATTCTACTTTTTCTCACCCCAACTCTCTGGCCGGTTTTCTCTTAGTCTCATTTCTAGTATTACGTTATTTTTACCGCTACAATAAAAATCAGACTTTATTATTAACCCAAATCTTTATTCTGATAACCATCCCCTTAACTTTTTCCAGAATTGGTATTTTCTTGGAGGCGTTTCTGATTCTTAATGTATTTTTAAAAACAAGGTTAAAATTTCTATTTATAATTCCTTTATTATTTATAACGATATTTATCGGGAATTCACAATCTTTGTCGGAAAGGCTGAATTTAATTAAAGTTTCTCTGACCCAGATTATTCACCACCCCCTATTTGGAATTGGACTGGGAAACTTTCCCATCATTTCCCCAAACCACCAACCTGATCATTTTCTACCCACACTACTTATATCCGAGTTAGGGATTCCGATTTCGCTTGCCCTATTACTTTTATTAACTAAAATTCTAAAAATAATAAAACAATTGCCTCAGGAAATTCTCTTGACTTGGGTGGTAATTTTAATAACCAGTCTAGCTGATCATTATTGGCTAACTCTTCCTCAGAATTTATTATTAGTATTTATAGTAATTTCCTTATCACTTAACATTAATCGCAAGAAGGGTTAAAATCCTTCAATGGCACTAACCATCCACACCGACGGTGGTTCAAGAAACAATCCCGGACCTGCTGCATCGGCGTTTATAATAAGAGACCAAAACGGAAAACTAATACACCAACAAGGTGTTTATTTGGGGCATACCACAAATAACCAGGCGGAATACAGGGGTGTATTTTTTGCCTTGGAGTATTTGCAGAAAAAACATTTCAACCGTGTTCAGATCAATTTTTATCTTGACTCCCTATTGGTTGTAAATCAATTATCCGGCACTTATAAAATAAAAGATTCTCACTTATCTCAAATTGCTTCAGAGATTAAAAAGACAATTCAGACAAATGGTTTCTCTGTTAGTTTTACCTATATTCCCAGAAACTTGAATGCTGACGCCGACCATTTAGTAAACCAAACTCTGGATCTTCAGAAATAAATTAACGACTTTAAAACCTCATTTTAAGCCTGCGTTAATTTTCATGTTATTCCTGTACTGACAATAACGGGAAAACATTAGCCATAAAAAATAAATAACATTGTAGCTAAATAAATAGTACGTATATTAAGAATTACCGCAGTTGTCATTTTAAGCACGACAAAATACAATAGAATCGTGATCAGTTCAAAATTTAAAACCGAAACAATCTCCGCAAACACCCACCTGCTTATAATTAATGACGGATCACCAATTGGAGACGAAGTACAAAAAATCTTGCGGGAAAAAAAGAATATAACCCTGGGATCAATTACGGAATTTCCCGCGCTGATCAAACGCTCCCCAAATATCATTCTGAACTTTTTAGATTATCAGAACAAATCTGCAAAAAAACTCTCGGCCATATTAAAAAAAACCCGTCATTTACTGGAGTTTTGTACCAGACACTCAATAACTCTCTACTTAATTGTTCCGGCAATTGCGTCATCAATAAAAAATGAAATTCAAAAAGAAACTATCAAGTATTCACAAAAATTTACTCTTAAGTACAAAATAATAAGCGTCGATTTAAATGAAGAAAAAACAGAAATTGCAAACCAGATAGTTTCAACCTTTTACTATGGACACCAAAAAAAAACAACTGTAACCGATTTTAAATCTACTCCTATTGTGGAAATTGGAAAAAAACCTGCTCGTGTCAGAGCATCGGTGGTAGCGGTAGTTTTTTTTATATCACTTCTCTTGTTGTCAGTAGTCCAGATTTTCACAGTACACTTATTAGGTAATTGCTCAATTGACTCTTTCCAAAAGATTTTCGCTTCCCGAACCTGGAACTGTAGTTATTTGGTTTCCAAACTAGTTAGAATCACCTACCCACAAGTAGTAATGCTTCCGGGATTAAAATCTTTATTGACAAATTTTGGCTATCCTCCTGAAAAGGTTGTAAATTTATATACCTCATTGACTGAAAGTCAGGTAGTCTATTCAGAGTTAATTAAACTGATAAGTATCAATAAAATTCCAAAAATTAATGATCTTAAATATCTATTTAATGCCAATACGGAAAACTTGGGGTTTCTTCAAAATTCTCTGAAAGATTATTATCTTTCCACTTCCAATCCTCCAAAAAATTTACTTACCCTAAGCCAAAAAGTAGTTACCAGCAGATCGTTATTTTCAAAAGCCGGATTGATTCTAAATGACTTTGACAAAATTTTTCCGGATAAAAAAGTTAATTATTTAATCATTCTCCAAGACAACGCCGAGCTTCGTCCCACGGGCGGATATTTGGACAGTTTTATTATCTTAACTTACGAATCGGGTAAGCTTGTTCAAACTCAGTCGTTTACCACTTCTCAGGCCGACGGATTATTGGTGGGACAGGTGACTCCTCCGGCAACATTTCAGGAAGCCACCGGAGAAAAGCAATGGTTTTTGCGCGATGCAAACTGGGATCCGGATTTTCCCACTTCGGCCAGGCGGATTGCCTGGTTTGTTGAAAAAGAACTCTCCGTAAACATAGACGGAGTCTTGGCGGTCAACACCGGCCTGTTTCCTGAGTTGTTGAAAATTGTCGGGCCATTGAAAACTACTGAAACTGGCAAAATATTTCAGAATATTTTTGATTCCATTCCCAAACTCTCTTCGTCCCAATTATCAAAACTATTTTTAATGTTAGCAAACCAGTTTGAATTCCGACAGGTTATGTTTTCACCGACCACATATAATTTGGATTCACTAGAAAAAACAGGCTGGAACGGGGGACTGAAAACACCATCTTGTCTAACCCAGGCTCCGTGCGTTGAAGATTATTACTATTCAGTCGACAGCAACGTTGGCGTAAACAAGGTTGACTCTTTTATCAAACGAAACTCTAAGTTGGATATTCAATTTTCTCCGTCCGATATCCGGTCTAGTGCCCGTCTGACCTACGAAAATACCAGTGAGGACACAAATTCCGGTGGCGTCTACAAAAACTACTTTAGAATGTATTTACCTGCCGATATCGCTTTAGATTCACTGATTGTAAACAATCAGGTCCTTGCCCCGGATAAATATTTGGTTTCATACGATCAGGGATTTCTTGTTATCGGAACCCTTATCTATGTGCCGCCGAAGTCGTCAGCCGAAATTATTATCAGTTATCATCGTCCCATTCTGACTACTGGTCAATTTCACTATCTACTAAAAACGCCCCCCCAACCGGGGATTGTTAAGAAACAAACCCAGATCTCATTAAATTATCCTCCGAATTGGACTGTTATTTCATTTATAACTCCCAAAGCCCTAATTTCTCCGGTTGTCACAGCCGGTTTGCTTCGGTATAATGCAGAGACCGGTCAATTATCAGAACTAAGTTTTGATATCACACCCACTCTCTAAAATATGGCTAAACACAACTTAATTATTCAAAAACGAACCACAACTGGTCGGGCAGTTAAAAACCTAAGAAAGTCTGGGATTGTGCCGGCCAATGTTTTTGGAAAACATATTAAATCAGCCCTGGTTCAGGTAAATGCAAAAGATTTTTCGAAATTGTTTACCCAGGTAGGGGAGTCTTCATTGGTTTATCTTGAGGTTGAAGGGGAAAAAGAGCCCCGCCCCGTCCTTGTTCGTGAAGTAGTCCACCACCCCGTTTCAGGGATAATTCTTCACATCAGTTTTAATCAGGTCGATCTTAAAGAAAAAGTAACTGCACCCGTTTCCATCGAGCTGGTCGGAGAGGCTGCAGCAGAATCGTCACACCTTGGTATTTTGGTTCAGCAGCTCAATGAAGTCGAAGTCGAAGCCTTGCCTGCAGACATGCCGGAAAGAATAGAACTTGACGTTACTGGACTAGCCGAAGTCGGTGCCTCTATCACAGTGGGGGATATCAAAACCTCCAAAAACGTCACCCTGCTTACTCCCGCAGAAACCTTGGTGGTCAAGATTGAACCTCTAGCCAAAGAGGAAGTCGCTCCGGTTGTTACTCCAGTAGAAGGTGAAGCCGCAGCAGAGGGCGCAGAACCTGCAGAAGCAACCTCTCCCGTTACAGCCGCTACCCCGGAATCCGAAGAGAAGTAGTTGAAATCTCTTACACTTACTCTTACACTTACATATAGTTATGACCGAAAAAGCCACCGGTTACACACTTCTGTTTTCTGGTTTAGCTCTTATAATAATTGTTTCGCTTAACGTCTATCAGGTCTTTACAAAACAAACCCCGCCCATTCAGTATTTTAATTTACCCCCTTTTTCCATAAACACTTCGGCTTTTTTGCCCGCTGATTTAAAAACCGAATCTCCGGCTCCGACGCTGGAACTTATGTCTGGCAAAACCATATCCGACTCGGCCAACCTAACTATTCATCTAATCCTAATGAGTTTCCTGGTTGGTGTTGGCACTAAAGTCGCCTCACTGGGTATCCAACTTCTTCGCCCCATTGAAGTAAAACTCAATTCAAAATAGGCCTTGGGTTTACCCGACTAAAATCACCCCTTGAGTCGTAATCGAATTGATCTGAAAAGACAAACGGAAAGATTAGTCTGGCCACTTAGAAGCAATTATCATTCCAGGATACATCCCCATCTTAGGTTCTTTGCCAAATTCTTGCCAAATTGTCTCAGTTACAAATGGCATGATTGGGTGTAATAGTTTCAAACAATTCAAATAAATATGTCTAACCAAACTTAAAGCTGTCTCGTCATTTTTTCTATCTTTAATTTTTTCAATATAAACATCAGCCAGTGCGTGCCACATAAACTCATAAATAGCTTCAGCTGCATCCGAAAATCTCAATTTATCTAGTCCCATGTTAACTTTTTTAGTCATCTCGTTAAATTTTTTAACTATTTCCATATCATCGCCATTTTCTATTTTTCTGTCGGCTGCGAAAGAGGGGACTTCCTTTCCGTATTCTTCAAACATCATACGAATAAACCTTCCCACGTTCCAGATTTTGTTGGCAAAATTTCTCATCCCCTTAATTTTTTCCTCAGAAAAGGGAATATTGCTTCCCGGGGCGACACCAAAAACCAAAGCCATTCTCACTGCATCTGCTCCATATTTATCAATGAAATCTACCGGATTTACCACATTTCCTTTACTTTTACTCATTTTTTGCCCTTTTGCATCAGTCACTTTTGACCATAAATATACGGTTTTGTAAGGAATTCTATTTATTATATATAAGGAAAACATCATCATCCGGGAAATCCAAAAGGGAAGTATGTCAGATAGTGTTCCTATAAAGTCAGTGGGTAGCCTAGTTTCAAACTCTTCCGGTTTAAGTGTGACTAGTGGCCACTGGCCCGATGAAAACCAGGTATCAAATGTGTCTGTTTCCGGCAGCCACATTCCTTCAGTTGGTTTCTCCTCAGCCACAATGTATTTTGGCTGATTTTCCTCCGCTGCCGCGCGCACCCACTGCAATCCGTTTTCAATGTTCTCAAAACTAGTTTTAGTTAACTCATTTTTTAAAGTTCCCTGATTAAATTTATTTTCGTCATCCAGCCAGCCTACCCAAACATTCTCAGAATTTATACTTACTTCATACCACACTGGAATTCTAATTCCCCACACGATTTGTCTACTGATCGGCCAGTCGTGCATTACCTTCAGCCAATCCAACATTTGTTTTTTGAACCTTTTGGGGAAAAATTTAGTTTGTTCCTTGTTTACAGCCTCAATCACCGGCTTTTTTAGTTTATCTACTCTTATAAACCAATTTGGCGTAATTGTTGGTTCCAAATCCCTGCCACACTTGTAGCACACCGTTACGTTGTGTAAATAATTTTCATCAATTTTTTCAATCAATCCCAGTTCTTGTAGTTTAACCACGGTCAGTTCTCTGGCTTCTTTGACCTTTTTTCCTTCGATTCCGAAATCATCCATGTCGTTTGGCAGCCTGATTCTTCCGTTCAAATCAATTACGTTAATACTCTTTAATTTATGAGCTTTCCCGACACTAAAATCATTGGAGTCGTGGGCTGGAGTAATTTTTACCGCCCCGGTTCCGAATTTCATATCCACCATATCATCGCCGATAATTGGAATCTCTCTAGTGGTGAGCGGTAGTCGAACCATTTTTCCGATTAAATCTTTATATCTTTTATCCTTTGGACTGACTGCCACGGCCGTATCACCGAACATGGTTTCCGGTCTTACTGTAGCTACCGTTAGTAATCCATACTTAATAAAGTACAACTTATCGACGCGTTCTACATGGTCTACTTCCAGTTCCGATAGGGAAGTTCCGCAAAAATTACAATAATTCACCAGGTACTCATCCCGATATACTTTTCCCTCACTTTCCATCTTAGTAAAAGTTTCATGAACTCGGGCTATTACTGGTGCATCCAATGTAAATACCGCCCGGCTCCAATCTGCAGATAATCCAAGCCTTCTAAATTGACTGAAAATGAGGTTGGAATTTTCTTCCACGAATTTAAAAACATTCTCATGTAGGGTTTTTCTATCAAAATCCAACCTGGATTTACCTTCTTTAGCCAGTTTCTTTTCATATACAAATTGAGTTTCAAATCCGGCATGATCGCGTCCGGGAATCCAAACAGCAGAATATCCCTGCATTCTTTTCCATCGGATCATAATGTCGTCAATGGTATACATCGCGTGTCCCGCGTGCAGCGATGCGTTGGCGTTTGGTGGTGGCATCAAAATTGTGTATGGAGTTCCAAGGGTGGAAGGACTGAATGTTCCCGATTCTTCCCACATCTTATAAATATCCGCCTCGTATTTTTGATGATCGTATGCTTTTTCCATATGGATAATTATAATCCATCTTGCCCTCTCCTAAGCTAGGGTAGGGGTGAGTGAGGTACTACTTTTACTTTTTTTCGTGTTCCAGTACAAACTGTCGGATCAATGGGTGTACATCAGAGGTAAACTTACCCAGTACGTTTTCTGCCTTTACCCACCTGACTTCAGAAATTTCATCCGGTTCCCCGATTATCAAATTTGCCTCAAAGTCTACTGGTGTACAATGAAAATAAACCAAGTTTACTAACGTATTTGGGTGCTTTCTTTCCAGTAGTTTTTCCTTCACAACCACTTCTAATCCTACTTCCTGTCTGGCTTCTCTGACAACAGACTCTTCCTCCGTTTCGTGGGGTTCAGTTACTCCTCCCGGGAATGCCCAATCCAATTTCTGACTAGGCACCCTTCTTTTTATCAACACAAATTGGCCCTGATGCTCAATGAGAGCCAAAACCACTTTTGGAACAAACTTCTCTTCCACGCCATCATTTTACACCTCATTTAT
>Ga0172379_10010774_pt1 | contig 11003 bp, 10 predicted proteins | sample GrowelOW334metaG_FD_119756 | JGI IMG/M metagenome (GOLD analysis project Ga0172379, IMG submission 119756) | Groundwater microbial communities from an aquifer near a municipal landfill in Southern Ontario, Canada - Groundwater well OW334 metaG | ecosystem: Environmental > Aquatic > Deep... | reverse complement strand
GGGTACTGGAGTCGTTTTTAAAGAGTTTAATGAAGGAGAGAGAGTCGCATTGCAACTGTCTGGCAATTTTCCCGGCCAGCTCTTCGAGGGTTCGGATGCTGTTGAAGGTGACCATCACCGGGGTTTGGGTACCTGATCGGAGGATATTGATCAGTTGGTTGTTACTCCATCCTTTTTGAACATTGTAGGCTCCGGGACGCAGGTTTTTATCATAATCTTTGAGCCTGGCAACCCGTCTGAAGGTTTCAACTTTAGTGAGGCAACCATTCTCCTGCAACTGTTTGACAACCTGATCGAAATTATCCTTTTCACGGATGAAAAGCATATAGTTATTGGCTACATTGGGATTGTAGAGTCCTGCGTAGAAATTTCTGACCCAGATGGCGGAAAAGAGAAGTAGGATGACCAGAAGGGCAGCTAATTTTTTTCTGATCCCGATCCTGCGAAATGCTGCATACCCTTGCAGTAAAATCTGTTTGATGCTGTTTCTGAGGTCGAATCTGCTAAATGCCGCATAAGCCTTCCCATAGCTTTGCAGGGTAATCTGTCTGATGCTTTTTCCCAATTTGAAAAAAGTGCTCTCACAAATCAGAAAAAGAGGTTTAATCCTGTTCTCTAATTTGCTTGTTTGAGTGACCTTTTGTTTTCGCTTGCTCATTTGACTGTTCAAAAATACAATTTTAATGCAATTCGCTAATCAGACTTTTTAATTCAGAATATGTTTAATTTATGACACAGAGAATAATTAGACGATATTCTCAGTGTAAGCTTTTTTAATTTTGAGTATCATCTCAGAAGGGGTGTAAGTGATAAAATTGTATTTTTGCAGTTTAAATCAGCAGAATAAAATTCAGTATATGCATCAGATCAAATTGGCCGATAACATTTATTTTCTGGGCTTCAACGATCGTCGGACTGCCCTCTTCGAGAATATTTGGCCCATCCCCGACGGAATCTCTTATAACTCCTATTTAATTGTTGATGAGAAGGTTGCCTTGGTCGATACCATGGAGCGGCAGTACATCGAAGATTACATGGCCAGAATAGAAGGTATTATCGGATCGAGGCAGATAGATTACCTGATAATCAATCACATGGAGCCTGACCATTCGGGATCAATGAAGGCCATCGCCGCCAGATACCCAAATATCACGTTGGTTGGAAACAAAAAGACCTTTGGTATCGCCGAAAACCTGGGTTTCAATCTGGATAAAATATTGGAGGTTCACGATAATTCAATGCTGGATCTGGGGAAAGTGAAGCTTCAGTTTCAAACCATACCGATGGTGCATTGGCCCGAGACTATGGTTACCTATGATGAAACGCACAAAATTCTCTTTTCGGGCGATGCTTTTGGAAGTTACGGCACATTGGATGGTGGTGTGTTTGATGATGAACTCAATCTCGATTTTTATGAGGTGGATGTGATGCGCTATTTTACCAACATCGTCGGAAAATATTGTCCGCATACCCAGCGGGCCATCAAAAAACTGGCACCACTCGATATAAAAATGATCGCCGCGACCCATGGTCCGATCTGGCGTAGCAATCTGGAATGGGTGCTAAGCCGGTACAACCGCTGGAGTTCTTATGAGAAGGAGCAGGGATGCATCATCGTCTATGGTTCCATGTACGGAAATACACAGAACATGGCCGAGGTCATTGCGCGTCAGTTGAGCCAAAGAGGGATAAAAAACATCCGTGTTTACGACTCTTCCAAGACCCATCCTTCCTACATCATCAATGATATTTTCAGGTACAAGGGGTTGATCATAGGCAGCTGCGCGTACAACAATGCCCTTTTCCCTAATGTAGAGACGCTCCTTTCTACCATCGAACACATGGCCATCAAAAACAACTATTTTGCCATTTTCGGCAATTTTCTTTGGAATGGTGGCGGTGTCAGTAACCTGAAAAGATTTGCAGAGCACATGAACTGGGAGACGATTTACGAACCGGTTGAAGAGAAGGGAAGCCTGAAGCAGGAGAAGTTTCAGATGTGTATCGATCTGGCGGATGCCATGGCGGATAAATTATTGTTGATGTAGAAAAAATATTACACAGAGAATAATTTACTAATAATCGCAGTTTGATTCAGCATTGAGATTTTCTCCTCTGCCTAAATCTTAGAGAAAATAATAGAGCTCACTGAGCTTAAAAATCGCAAGCGATTTTTCTCTCTGTGGACTCCTTTTCCTCAAAAAAATTTGCTAATTGTTGAAATGATAATACTTAGTGAACTTTTCAATTGATAAAAATAATTCTCTCTGTGTAATCTGATTGAGGCAATGTTATGAAACGAATCGCTCTTCTGTCGGATACGCACAGTCACCTGGATGATCAAATGATCCGATTGCTGGGGGAGTGCGATGAAATTTGGCATGCAGGCGATATTGGCAGTTGCACCGTAACAGACCGGCTGATGCAGATCAAACCGCTGAAAGCCGTCAGCGGCAACATCGACGGGGCAGATTTAAGGATGCAGTTTCCCTCCTTGTTGCGATTTCATTGCGAAGAGGTGGATGTGCTGATCACCCACATCGGGGGTTATCCCGGACATTACGAAAGGAATCTGCTTCCACTACTCAAAAGTAATCCGCCCAAACTTTTTATTGCCGGCCATTCCCATATTCTTAAGGTGATCTTTGACCCGAAATTCCAACTTCTGCACATCAATCCCGGGGCGGCAGGACAGCAGGGATTTCACCTGGTGAGGACCATGGTGCGTTTTACCATTGACGGGGACCAAATCAAGGATATGGAAGTGGTAGAGTTTGGAAAGCGGGGAGCCTTACAACATGAAACCGGCAGCACACCAGTTTGACCGTTCGGCGGAGCCGGTCATTTTCAATTCAAGCGAGTTGGCCCTCTCTTCAATGGCTTCCAGATCAGTGGTATAGAATCCGCTCATGATCAATAATCCGCCGACTTTCAGTACCTTCCGATAGGCCTCCATATCCTGTAAAAGTATGTTTCGCTGGATATTGGCCAAAATAACGTCGAATTGCTGATCCGAAAGCAGGCTTGCATCACCTTGTCTTACCAGGATGTTGCCGATATGGTTGAGTTCGGCATTTTCAATGGTGTTGTTGGTCGACCATTCGTCAATGTCGATGGCAGTGATTGCCGCGGCGCCTTTCATGGCCGCAAGAATAGCAAGGATACCGGAGCCACACCCCATGTCCAGAACTTCTTTCCCATTCAGCTCAAAATCCAGGATCGCCTTGATCATCAGGTGGGTTGTTTCGTGGTTACCGGTTCCGAAAGCCATTTTAGGATTGATGATGATTTCATACCTGGCCGCGGGATAGGTATCATGAAATGGGGCACGGATCATGCATTGGTCCTCAATCAGCAGTGGCTCGAAATAGTTTTGTTCCCAAACTTTGTTCCAGTTTTGATCGGCAATCACCTCTATTGTATAATCAAAACTGAAATACCCGTTCTTTTGAAGGTCCTCTGCGGTAAGAATGTCCGGTGTAAAATTTACCGATGGAATGTAGGCTTCAATGTTATCATCCGTTTCGACAAAGCTTTCGAAACCGGCATCTCCAAGCTCCTGCATCAGCAGTTCGCGGGCAATTTCATTGTTATTTTTTAACGTGCAGATAATTTTGGTGTATTCCATGAGAAAGTGAACTAAAGTGACTAAAGTGAGCTAAAGTACTTAGTAGGAGATCCGAAAGGCCATATTAATCCCAACCTTCGTAAAATTCATCTTATCAAACCCGACAAAGACTCCCACATTGGTCGAATAAAATACCTCCAACAGTGTGTAGCCAAACTCCGTATGGAAAGGATTAACAGGTGAACTGTAATAGCCGGCCCATATCATTTCCCTCCATAATGTGTTGCTTAGGACAGGGAGATATTTCAGGAGGATAAGCGGTGATTTGTAAGAGATGAATCCATTGAGAAACCGGTCGGAAGTCGATAGCGCATAATAATTCGGCACATAAAAAGAGTGACGGTATTCGTGCGGCAGTACCGGACTGGTCTGGGTCTGAACGTGCGCAAAATCTGAGAAATGAAGCTGACGATTGTTGGTAAACAATCCGGCATTGATGTCCCAGAAAAGACTCGAAGATTGACTGAAATCGATGGAGTAGGAGAGTCCTGCATTCAGGTAGTCAAAATCAGAGGTGCTGGCGAAGATGTTGCTGACCCCTTTTTCATAACCGACATAAAAAGAGGGAAAATCTGAATGTGACATTGTTTTGGTGCCTTCACGGATTCTGTAATAATATTTTGGGGTGTATTCGAGTCTGACGCCATACTTCGCCGAAACCTGTCCGGCCAATTGGCTGGCAGTTACCTCATTGTTGGCAGGGAGGTTAGGCTGATAATCGTCCTTGTTGTTAATAATGGAGTAATTGGTGGAGTTCTCCAGCTGGCTCGTCTTTTTCCATTCAAGTTTCGTTCGCAATACCAATCCGTTGACCAAATCGACCTGATTGGCCATTTTGACATAGCGGTCTTCATAGAAACGGGCAAAATTGGTCTTGAAAAATAGTGAGGAAACGCTATTGATAAAAGGGGATATGGCGCTCTCGCGGGAGTTAAAATCTTCCGAAAACTGTCCAATGTTCAGTTCAAATTTTCCCCGGTGCATTGGAGCGTAATTGTATTTGATGCCCATGTTTCCCATCACCGTTTTACGGCTAAAGGCATAAGCAATTCGTGGACGGAATTCAAGGGAACGGCCGGGTTTGAAATTTTTGGTAAAGGCGATCTCCTGGTTGACAGTAAAGCCATCGACCGGATTGAAGGTCATTCTGCTGAGGTTGAATAGTCCGGAATAGTAAAAATGCCAGGTCGAATCGGCAAAGGTTTTCTTACTACCGAGAAAGAGCGGGGCGAATACCCCGGGATTAAATTTTCGTTTGGCAATGGTGAAAACCTTGGGCTTGCTCAGCTCCGAAAGGGTTATGGAGTCACGCTTTTGGAAGCTCTTCAGCTCTTCTGACGTAAGAGGAATCGGTCGCATGCTGTTCCAGAGGGAGGTATCCGTGTTGGCAGCTTTGGGATCAATCTTTACCTTTACCGATTCGGTTATCTCAAGTGTTTTGAGAGAGTCATTGCCCGATTTGGCATTGGTGGATTGCATCAGATGCGAAAGCCTGTTCATCTCCAGGATACTGAGTTCTTTCTTTTCGAGTAGTTGGTCAATTTTCGTTTTTTTCTTCTCCAGCGATTTTGTGGATTTCTTCGCAGGTACCGCTTTGGTGACTACTGGCTTGTCAGGCTGAACACTTGCCTGTGTCCTGACCGGAAGATTGAGCATATCCAAAACACTCTGGTTGAAATGGACATCGGTATAACGCATCGAAGTGGAGAATTTTCCGCTTCCTTTGATCCCCATCATGCTGGCATCAAAAGAAAACTTGTGACTGACCGGCAGCCAGATAGAGGGAGATACTTCATCGTAAGTCATGTGCAGATTGACCGTCCCGACTGGTGTTTCAAAATTGAGATCCGCCTGTTTTAAACACCAGTAATCTTCCATGATATAGATAGTTCCCTCAAAGAGAAGTTTACTTTTTCGCCTGGGCGTCACCCTGATCTTGTTGACAATATTCTTTCCTTCGTAGTTGAACCCTTCATAGGTAAAGTTGTAATGAGAAAACGCATTTTTCCCCACCGGGGATATTAAAACATCAATATTGTCCTGGTAAAGGCTGGATCCAAGTATATCAGTGACTTGAAAATCAATTCCTTTCGGGAATGACGAGTTGATAGATTTGATTTGCAGGTCATACTTATCCGGTGCCTTGAAAGTGATCTGGTTGACACTTTCCTGTACCAGAATGTCGCCGGATTTCACGTCGATGTTTTGTTTTTTGAGCTGATTTCTGAATATCCCGGGGATGTTTTCTACTTTGATGGTACCGCGCAGATAGGCCGTCGCGCCATAACTTTGCACCTGGTTGAGGTGAACATAGGAGAGACTGATTACTTTGCGCATGATGGGATAGGCCCTGTCGACGCTTGCGCTAATACTGACCTCCTGCATTTCTTGAAATTGCTCTTCCAGCACTACTGAGATGGTGATCGGTTTGCTGGATAATATGATGGTTTCGGTCTTCGGAGTGTAACCAAGACTGCGGTAGGTCACCGTGTAACTTCCGGGTGGGAGTTGGATTTCAAAATCACCATTTTCGTTGGTGGTGGTGCCTTGCGATCCCTCTTTGAAAAACACTGTCGCGAATGGGATTGGCTGACCACTCTTATCTTTGATATTGCCCTTGAGATTATGACCGGATGCAAGATTGGTCAATAGCCAAAGGAAGGAGAACAATATCAGAAATTTTCTCATGCAGCGAATTATTTGGGTAGGTATACGGATTTCAGATCCAAAAGTACCAAAAGGTTTGGGAAGCCTTTACAGAAGCACAAAAAAAAATAGACGAAAGGATGAAAATCTCCGGCTTTCGTCTAAGAATATGTTATTCGTTCTTTTGGATGACTAAAAGTTTCACGCAAAGTACGCAAAGAAAGACGCAAAGTCTTACATGTAACACTTTGCGTCTTTTGCGTTTTCCTTTGCGGACTCTGCGTGAACTATAATGGCTCTACTTCAGGTGATTACTACATAAGGAGGAGCAACTTTTGCTAGTAAGCGTTGATGATCGCCAGAAAATCGTCCGCCTTGAGTGAAGCGCCTCCGATCAATCCACCGTCAATATCCGGCTGACTGAAGAGTTCCTGTGCATTGGCAGGACTGCAGGAACCGCCATAAAGAATGGAGCATTCAGCTGCGACATTCTGATTGTATTTTTTTGCAATCAACTGACGGATAAAGGAAAGCATATCCTGGGCTTGTTGTGAACTGGCGGTACGTCCTGTTCCGATGGCCCAAATGGGTTCGTATGCTATCACGATTTTCCCGAAATCTTCAGCAGACAGGTTGAAGATAGTCTCCTCAAGTTGCATTTTTACGAATTCATTTTCTGTTCCGGCCTCGCGGATGGCAAGGGCCTCGCCGCAGCAGTAGATCGGAGTCAAACCCTGGGCAAGGGTCAGCGCTACCTTCTTGTTCAGGGTCTCGCTTGTTTCGTGGTAGTATTCGCGGCGTTCGGAGTGGCCAAGAATGACATAGGTCGCACCGGTTGATTGGATCATCGATACTGAAACTTCTCCGGTGAAGGCGCCTTTTGCTTCTGCTGCGCAGTTTTGTGCGGAAACTGAAACCCTGCTTAAATCAACAGTTGTGGCAACGCTGGCAAGATGTGTAAAGGGAGTCCCAAGTACGACAACTACATCTTTTGCTCCTTTTTCTGTAACCAAATTGCTAACTTGTTTAGCCAGTGCAATACCTTCTGCGAGTGTGGTATTGCATTTCCAGTTACCGGCTACAATTTTCTTTCTCATGGTCGGTGATATTTAAATTTTTGAAGTTAATGATCTTGCAGCAAAGATAGAAATCAGACATTTAAGTAACGAATGCTTTGTTGCAGATACCGACGATTTAACTATTTGGTTACGTTGGTTACCAGACTTGTCATCTCTTTAATGGAAGGTATATCGTTGTAATGCCATTTGCCCATGATGGTTCCGCTGCGAAGATAAAGCAACCCGGGATTTCCCCTGACGATGGTTTTAAGCGTTACTTCATCGCCAAATAGAAATTCGTATGTTGGATGTGCCAAATTCTTGAATTCCTCCAGTCTTGCCCCTGTTGTTGATGTAAGGCAGACAAATTTGTATTCCGAGAATTTTGCCCAGACCGCCATTCCATTGATGAGTTCCTGCTTTTTAAGCGAACTATTGGTCAGATTGGCGGCTATCAGAAAGAAGGTGGGTTTGTCGTCCGCAAAAAAGAAGCTGGTCACATCGTCACCGGGCGCAGTGCGGATTTGGAAATCATGAATCGGAGGGGTATAGCCCTTTTTAACCAGGACAGCTTCGCCCATCGACTCGAATTTCCAGTTCACTGTATCCTTCCAGGGATAATCGGTGTCGGTGAATTTTTGTACTTTATTGGTCTGTTTGTTTCTATAGAAGAAGCTGTTGGCATATATATCCGCCTTTTCTCCTTCCGGTATCTTCATGCTTTTGGGTATGTTGACGCCAACTTTGAAGGGTCTGAAATCAAAAATAGGATCGTGCCGGTAGGACCAGGTGACAAAACCAATGTAAATGGTGGTGATGATGGCCATCCTGTAATAACGCCATTTCCCGAGAATCACGGGCTGGATGCTCCCTCGCCTGATATATACCAGCAGGACCATGGCCGAAAGAAGAATGTTCTTGTAAAAGGTTTCCCAGTTGGTAATCACCAGGGCATCCCCAAAGCAGCCGCAATCGGTGACCGGATTTTTAATGGCGACATAAAGCGTAAATGGGGTGAAAAATGCCATGAAGATTAGTCCGAGCAGGGAGCTCAACCTGATTCTGACGCAGAGCAGCATGGCAGCCCCAATCAAGAATTCTGTAAGCGGGAGTAGGTATGAACCAGTTGGGGCCAGAAAGCGAAGGCTGCCAAGTCCCATAGAGGGAAGATAGTCTGCCAGTTTGTACTCCAATCCCCAGGGATCGATTCCTTTTACGAATCCCGAAAAGATAAAAACCAGTCCGAAGATCCAGCGCGAAAGGTTGGTTAGCGTCTTCATTGCTCAGGTTCGAATTCAATTTTGATTAGCGCAAAAACAGAATAATTGATCATGTCCATGTAGTTGGCATCAACGCCTTCAGAGATAAGTGTCTTACCAAGATTGTCTTCTATCTGCTTGGTCCGTTTGATCTTCATGAGTATCAGGTCCGTAAACGAGCTGATGCGCATTTTGCGCCAGGCTTCACCATAATCGTGATTCTTGTCGAGCATCAATTTTTTTGCCTTCTCGAGGTTGGCAAGGTACATGGCTTCCGCCTGGTCGCGAGGCAACTCTTCCTCCTTTGAACCCAATTCAAGCTGTATGAGTGCAAGCGAACAATAGTTGATAATGCCGATAAATTCGGAACGGGCATCGTCATCAATTTTTGCCACCCCTGTCTCTTCGATGGTTCTGATTCGCTGTGCCTTGATAAAGATCTGGTCGGTCATGGAGGAAGGGCGCAGAATTCGCCAGGCAGTGCCGTAGTCTTTCATCTTTTTAACAAAGACTTCCCGGCACAGGCCGATCACATGATCGTATTGTTCTTTGGTTTTTTTCACCGATAAAGGTTTATATTTTTTTGCTTTTACCCTTGTGATACTTTGTGTATTAGTGATTTAGTGGCGATTTCTTTTTGCCACAAAGACACTAAGGCACAAAGGTTTCACAAAGAATTTTACTAATAAAATGACGTGTTTTTAATTCTTGACAATGACTTTTCAAATATATAAAAAGCTGATGAACGAGCGGCCAATTTTGCGGATATGCTATAAAAAGTATTGAGTGTCTCATTGGATACATACTTGAAGATGTCTTCGATTGCTCTAGAGATGTGTTGTAGTCAATGCCAAAAAAATCATAGCAAAGGTAAAAATAGTCAAAATAAATTTGGAAATAGTTGTCTAAATAGTTAACTTTGTGTCATGACTTTTGAGAGACAAGTAAGAATATCAAGATGAAAACAAAGAGTAATATTACGACACTAGACCAAATTTTTGACAAAAAGTACGGGAAGAAAGGTCAACCCAAACGTGAGCAATGGGAACAGCAATTTGAGTCTTTCCGACTTGGTGTTTTACTCGAGGAGGCCAGAACGAAACTTGGTATGACACAAGAAGAACTTGCTGAGAAATGTGGGACAAATAAATCATACATTTCAAGAATTGAAAATAACTCATCGGACATCAGGCTGTCGACATTAATGAAAATTATTCAGCAAGGACTTGGCGGTCACTTAAAATTGACGCTGCAACTGTAATTCCTTGTGGTAGTCAAGATGTTGGTCTCTCATAAATCAATTTTAAATCAGGTTGAATATGATCAAGGATGTATGGTTTGAAGGAATCCAGGAATCCAACATCTATCAGGTTGTATGTGTGCTTATTTACTATTTTTGTCAACAGGCAGCAAATCAAGAGCGATGATCTGTTGAATCATAGTATTTTGTTGCTTATTCTTTTGTACCAAAGATCCAATTCATGTTGTTTCAGAAAATAGAAAATCCTTTCTACCGCAAAAAAAGATCCCTTCAGTTGAACGGAAAGCTGATTTGGTTGGATGAGCCTGTCGTCATGGGGATCTTGAACCTCACACCGGATTCTTTTTACGAAGGAAGCAGGTACAGTATGGAGAAAGAGATTCTGCTTCGAGCGGAGGAGATTTTGGCTTCCGGAGGTTTGATCATCGACATGGGGGCTGTTTCCACGAGGCCCGGTGCGGCTGAGGTTTCAGAGGAGTCCGAGATGGCCAGGCTGCTGCCTGCCGTCAAAGCGATCCGAAGCCATTTTCCGGAGGCGGTTCTTTCTGTCGACACCTTTCGATCAGGTGTGGTCAACAATATGTATGACGAAATTGGAGGATTCCTGGTCAACGATATCTCAGGCGGGACGATGGATGGCAAGATGTTCGAAACCGTTGCAAAGCTTGGCCTGCCATACATCTTGATGCATATGCAGGGAACTCCCCAGACGATGCAGATACATCCCTTTTATGTCGATGTGGTCAAAGATATTCTGTACGATCTATCCGAAAAAATAAACTCCCTCAAGTTGATGGGTGTGAACGACATCATCGTGGACCCGGGTTTCGGTTTTGGCAAAAACCAGCGTCACAATTATGAACTTTTGAATTGCCTCGATTCGTTTCGTCTTTTTGAACTACCTTTGCTGGTGGGTGTTTCCCGCAAGGCAATGATCTGGAGGTTGTTGGATAGTTCTCCTGCTGAGAGCCTGAATGGAACCACCGTTCTAAATACCCTCGCGCTGATGGGTGGAGCCGACATTCTCAGGGTGCATGATGTCCGGGAAGCGGTTGAGGCCATCAGGTTGGTCGCCGAATTAAAAAAGTGATTGTATGACAGAACTCTTTATACACCTCAAGTTTCTGGATCTGCTGGATATTTTTTTCGTG
>Ga0172379_10010773_pt1 | contig 11005 bp, 12 predicted proteins | sample GrowelOW334metaG_FD_119756 | JGI IMG/M metagenome (GOLD analysis project Ga0172379, IMG submission 119756) | Groundwater microbial communities from an aquifer near a municipal landfill in Southern Ontario, Canada - Groundwater well OW334 metaG | ecosystem: Environmental > Aquatic > Deep... | reverse complement strand
GTCAGCGCGCCGAATACTTTTTCATGCGAAGCCAGAGGAAGCGCTATTGAGGAAGCGTAGCCTCTCTTGCTCGCTTCCTCACGCCAGGGATGGAACGCCGGATCCGTGAGCATATTCCGGCAGCCCTTCGGTTCGCGCGCGCGAATGGCCGAGCCGGTGGGTCCGCGCCCCAGGCAGGTATCGGCCCATGTCAACTTCAGGGTTTCCAAATAACCTTTTTCAAAACCGGAAAAAGCGACCGGCCTGACGGTCTTAGCCTCGTCGTCCTCGGCGTAACCGATCCAGACCATGGCATGACCGCAGATCTTCACTATGATCTCGCATACTTCCCGCAGGTACGAGTACTCGTCCGCGGCCTGCATAAGAGCCTGGTCGCTGGCGTTACGCGCTTTAAGGATGCGGTTCAGCCTCGCAAGCTCGGCCTCTTTCTTTTTGCGTTCTATGGAATACCGCAGGCTGCGAACAAGCAGATTCCTGTCCGTATAGCCTTTTACCAGGTAATCCGCTGCATGTTTGCGCATCGCTTCAAGCCCCAGGTTTTCGTCATTCATGCCCGTAAGCACGATCACGGGGAGATCGGGACGTTTGGCGGTGAAACTCTCCAGCCCGCCCAGTCCGAAACTATCCGGCAGATTAAGGTCCATCAGGACGGCGTCGAACGGCTTCTTCCCAAGAAGGTCCAGGGCCGCGCCAAGCGAACCGGCACGCGACAGACAGAACGAATCCATGCCGGGTTCCTTTAACATTTCCATCACCAATCGGGCGTCTCCCGGGCTATCTTCGATGAGGAGAATGTTGATTTTTTCGCCGTAATCCATAGATCAGGGGCCCGCCTGCACGGTTCTGGGAGGCAGTTTCACTATGGTAAGCCAGAAGTCCTGTATGGTTCTTGCCACTTTCATGAACTTCGTCAGGTCCACGGGTTTGGTGATATAGCAGTTCGCGTGAAGGTTATATGATTTTATTATGTCCTCATCCGCCTCGGACACGGTCAGGACTACGACCGGGATGCCTTTCAGGGAGGGGGATTCCTTTATCTCCTTGAGCACCTCGCGCCCGTCTTTTTTGGGCAGATTGAGGTCAAGCAGGATCAGGTCGGGTCGTGACACTTGCTGATACCTGCCTTCCCGGCGCAGATAGGCCATGGCCTCTACCCCGTCCGGAACGACGTTAAGGATATTCAGGACTTTTTCCTCTTTGAGGGCTTCCGTGGTAAGACGCACGTCGGCCGGATTGTCTTCAACGAGCAGTATCTCGATAGGCAGCGCATAATTTTCATTCATCATAGTCAAGTTCTCCCTGGTATCACCGGTATCGTGAAATAAAAAGTCGAACCCTTGCCGGGCTCGGACTCCGGCCAGATCCGCCCCCCATGGGTCTCCACTATCCTCTTGCAGATGGAAAGGCCTATACCCGTGCCTGGGTAATCTCCCCTGCCATGAAGGCGCTGGAAGATGATAAAGATCCGGTCTTTGTACCGCGGGTCGATGCCTATACCGTTGTCTTTTACCGAAAACAGCCAGTCGCCGTCCTTTCTCACCGCGGCGATATGGACGCGCGGCGGTTCGTCCCCATGGAATTTAATGGCGTTGCCGATAAGGTTCTGGAAGAGCTGGGTGAAAAGACTCTCGTTGCCGGTCAGTGCCGCCGGCAACGGGTCGCTTGTCACTACCGCCCCGCTCCCGGTAATCGCGTGATTCATGCCCGCGAGAACCCGGCTCAGGACGGCGTTGCAGTCCAGCCCGTACATGGCCTTGTCGGCGCGGCCGATCCGCGAATAAGCCAGGAGGTCATTGATCAATTTCTGCAGGCGTTTGGCGCCGTCCACGATATAAGCGATGAATTCGTCCGCATCCGCGTCCAACTTGTCCTTATAGCGGCGTTCCAGCAGTTCCGAATAGCTGGCCATCATTCTCAGAGGCTCCTGCAGATCGTGCGAGGCGACGTAGGCGAACTGTTCCAGGTTCTCGTTCGACCGCCTGAGCTCCTCTTCCGCTTTTTTAAGATCGGTTATATCCTGCACCATTCCCACCGACCGGATGACGGCTCCCGCCGCGCCGCGGATGTGAGCGCACCTTTCCTGCACGATGCGAACTTCCCGGGTCCCGCGCCTGAGCACGCGGTGCTCTATCGCGTAAGAATCCCGTCCGTCGCGCAGCGAGCCGGAATAAGCCTCGTCTACCGCCGCGCGGTCGTCGGGGTGCACCGCCGCCAGAAAAGCTTCGTACGTAGCCGCGAATTCCTGCGGCTTCAGGCCGAATATCCTGTAAACCTCGTCCGACCAGGAAAGCCGGTTGCTCCCGAGGTCGAGCTCCCAGCTTCCGAGATGGGCCATCTCCTGCGCCTTGTTCAGACGCTTCTCGCTTTCCCGCAGCGAACCGGTCAGGTTCCCCAACTGCGTCATGGCTCTGGCCAGTTTAAGGTTATTGAAACTCAGCCTGGAGATCATATGGGCCAGTTTCAGAAAGAATCCCATAGTGGCGTCCAGGGATTCCCTGCTGACCAGCGGGATCCGGTCAAAAGCATCGAGATACTTCTTTTCGTCAAAACCGTACCGCCTCGCCTGTGTCCGGAAAAACTCCCGGTCCGGAGGGTCTTCCTGAAGGAAGAACTGACCTATAAAAAGGTTCCCCACATGTTTTCCGCCTATCATGATCGGGGTCGAAACATCCGTCAGGCCATTCTTGCATTTATAGATTTTGAATTCGCCCGGGCGCACATCCGCAGAAAGCTGAGTATCGCTTTCCACGCAATAAGCGCAGGTTTCCGGATTGGTCCGATGGAATTTTGTACAGATCTTCTGCCATCCCACCCCCACAAGAACGCGGCCCTTGAGATCTATTATAGCCATAGGCATACGGACCAGGGCGTTAAAATTATCCATCAGCTCCTGGATCGCCCTGTCGTCTATCACGTCGATAAGTTCCAGATCCGTGACATCGGCTTGGGGGGAAATAATGCTTTCTATCTTCGTCCTTACGCGGCTTTCGCTTTCGCGCAGTACAGCCTCGATCTTTTTGCGTTCGGCGATCTCTTTCGTCAATTCATCACGGGACGCGGTGGTGGCTTTCAGCATGCTTGTCATGGCGTCGAAGGCCCTTGAAAGATGGCCGATCTCGTCTTTCCGGGCGGTCCCGACCTTATGGTCGAAGTTGCCGCTGCCGATGATCGCTGTGCCTTCGGAAAGTTTTTTTATAGGCGTCGCGAGAGACTGCGCTACGGAAAAGGCCGTTATGCCGGCAAGCGCGGCTATCAGCAGCACCAGCAGCACCAGCAGTTTCTTCAGGCTCGTCACAGCGGCGAACGCCTCGGCCGCGTCTATCTTTACCACCATCCCCCAGTCAAGGGAAGGGAGATGTCTCCAGGCCGCTATGACATTGGCGCCGTGGTAATCGACAGAGAGGCCGGACCCGGTTTCGCCCTGTACGGCTTTTTGGATCGGCAGGCCGGACGCGCCGCCTATAGCTGCGGCGAGTTTAAAAGCGGCCTCAGGATCGTACCTGAGGGAGTTCAGGTATTCCACCATGCCGGCGCGCTTCTTTCCCAGGATTATCTCGCCGGTCTCTCCCAGGCCTGTTTTATCCCGGACAAGTCCGTAAATGGGCGCCAGGTCCAATTCAAAGATAATAAGTCCGCAAAAAACATTGTCCGTATCCGCAGCGGGGGCCGCGACCAGCATCGACGGTTTGCCATCCCCGGTTATATCGAGAAAGGCGTCCGAAACATAGATCCCTTTTTTACCCTCCGCGAATATTTCCTGCCGCGGCCCGGGAAGATCTTTTAGAAATTGTTTCCGGAATTGTCCGGGCTCGCTGGTGTAAACTATTTTTCCGCCGGGGTTTACCAGCATTATAGCGTCCAGTCTCTTTACTGTCTGCATAGGGCGCAGTTGGCTGTCGAGCTGCTTTTTCGCCGCCAGGAACTCGGGGCCGGACGGAGCGTGGGAGAAGGCGTTCAGCACCGGGAGATTTTTCCTGATATTGTAGAAACTCCGGGAGATCCGCATGTCGGTTTTTACGCCGGAGATATATGTTTCTATTTTATCCGCTTTATAAGCGGCTATATCGCGCAACTGGGAAAGACGCACGTCTTCCAGCGAGTTTTTATAACTATGGAAGGTGACCAGGCTGAGAAATAACAGAGGGGCCAGGGCGAGGGCCAGGCAGGTGATGGTCAGCTTTAACCTTATAGACATACGAAACCCGCCCCGAGCGGCACGGACAACGCCGCCGTATTGAACGCCATGGCCGGGAGCGAGGGGCGGCCGGGGATAACGGTCTTTACCGCGCCGGCCGGTTCTCGACCTTATTTGCCCTCCGACCGCGCAAAACTGCTTTAAGGTCTAAGGAGGTATGATACAAAAAACCAAAAGCAACGGCTATACCCGCCCTCCGGCCGCATTTTTCGCGGGGTTTTGCGGCCGGAGGCGGGTTATTCTACCGGAGTAGGCAGGAATTTGCCCGTATTTTATTATTTCCCGGGCAGCATTACGCTGTCGCAACAGATAAGCTCGTGGGCTTCCCCGCAGCCGCAGTCCCTGTCCACCGTGACGGACAGACCGCACACTCTGCATTCATATTTCCGGCCCTTCCTGTTTTTAGACGGCGTTTTTTTTGTTTTCGTTGACGACGTTTTCGGCATAGTGTCCTCCTTTTCCATTGTTACGTTCCGAATTGACATGCAGGATCTTGCGTTCAAAATGTTCCAGCGCTTTTGCGTGATCCTCAATAGTCAGGTTGCTGTCGAATTCCTGAAAACACTCCCGTATGCGCGAAATTTCCTCCATGGTCAGATACTCCCGGATGTTAGCGAACAAACGCCGATCCTCTTTGTCCAGATGGCTTCTGCAGGTTTTATTCAGTTCTTTGAGAATGTCGATAATAGCGGGAAGCATCCGGTGTCCGGTCGCCTTATATTGCGCGTTCAGACCGGCAAAACGGTCCGTAAGCTTTCTTCCTTCCGCGTGTTCGGACATCAATTCGTCGAGCAGCCTTTTGTCTTCGGGCGATAATTTTGCCAGAGCAAGTTCAGAAAAAAGAATGCGTTCTTCTTTCCCGTGATGACGCACCTCGACGTATGTTTTAAAAAAGTCGAGAGCCGCATCGAGAAAACCCACCGTAATGCTTCCCGTGTTCGCCGCCGAGGCGGTCTCCTTGTTCAGCAGACGCAGCATGCGACGGATAAGTCCGTGCTCCATTGCAAGACAGCCTATCATGGACACGCTCGGGTGACTCTCGTTAACCGGCACCACAGCGGCACTATCCATTGTTCCTCCCCGGAAACCTTTCTGTCACGCACTTGCACAGGACAGGTTCCCGCCAACCGGCCTTAGCCGAGTTTTATTTCCCTCGCACTGTGCCGGAGACCATGCACGTTGCAGTAACTCAAAGCGTAGATCGTTCCCGGTTTGTCCGTTTTTAAGGAAGCGGTCACTTCGTGATGAGTATATATACCGCTCGTGTCGGGGCCCTGTGCGGATTCTCCATGCGCGGTAAACTCGAAATTGCCGATCTGGTACGGGAACTTCTCGCCTTCCGGCTGGAAATAAAGGATGATCCAGCGTATATGATGGGGCGTGGTATTCGGATGCGCCGCCTCTTTCCCCACTGCGGCGGTGATCCGAAAGACTTTTCCCCTGGTTATCTTCTCCGGCGTCTCTATAACCGGAGTATGTTTTTCGGTTTTCCAATCGGCATTCCGCGGCGGATTTTTCAACTCTCCCATACTTTTCCTCCTTATCCGTTAATGGACCTGGCCTTTGCTACGGCGCCGATATAACCCTGAGCATAGTGGCTCGAAGGGCAGGACATAGACTAGATCTTCAACACACAATGCCTCAGCAGATCGAAGGGAATATCCGTTTTATCCGCCAGAATAGTTTGTATGCTGCGAACGACGTCTTTCTGCTTGAAGGGTTTTGCAAGGTAAACATTGACTTCGGACGGGGCCAGCAGGTTGGAGTGTTCCGATCCATTGAAATACCCGCTCATCATAATGATGGGAATGCGCATCGTGGCCGGATTTTTCCTGACCTTGCCGGCGACCGTGAAACCATTCTCTTTCCCGAGCCTTAGATCGATCAGGATAACGTCCGGCCGTATTCTGAGAGCCGCTTTCACCGCCTCGGTTCCGGTGGCGGCGATAACCGGTATATAGCCGCTCAAAGCCAGCGATTCCTGAAGCTCGGAAAGAAATTCCCGGTCATCGTCGACCAGCAGGACAATCTTCCGTTCGTATGGCATCTTACGCTCCTTGACCGCGTTATTTACGATCTTTATAATATCGCAATCCGGCGAAGATGGTAATCCGTCGTTTCCTCTTTTAGTTGACTTTTTTCCTTAATCCGCCGCGGGAGGCCGACGCGCGGCCGAACGGCCTTTGAGCTGGGGATCCGGGCTGCGAAATGCGCACCGAGGGGGGAAATCGGGCGAAGCGGGGGAATTTACCGGGAGGGGGATTTGCCGCGTATTTTCCTGCGATATGCCGCAGGCGTGGCGCCGGCGATCTTTTTAAATTGCCGGATGAATGATTCGGTGTTCTGGTAGCCCAGCTTATCCGCGATCTGATCCACGTTATAGGCGGTTTTTTTTAAAATGTTCTTTGCCTCGGCCATTTTCAATTCCAGTTTATACTCGTTGAATCCCGTACCTTCGCGCTCCCGGAATATCCGGCTGAGATACTTCGGACTCAGGCAGACCGCGTCCGCCGCATCTTTCAACGATATCTTCCGGGACGAGTTCCTGCTCAAAAAACGCTTCACATGCTCGATCTTGCCCGCGGTATCGGCGGCGTCGTTACGGTACCCGCCATTTTTGGCGTTCAGGACTTTTTCGATCACGCCGCGCGCCTTTTCGATATCAAAAGGTTTTTCCAGAAAATCGTCGGCCTTGCCTCTCAGCGCCCTTAGAACCACCTCTTTCGAGCTGTAACCGGTTATAACTATCGTGCCCGCATCGGAGGCCAGTTCTCTGATCTTTTCCAGCAGCGACAGGCCGTCCATCCCCGGCATCCGGACGTCCATGATGACCAGGTCTATTTCATTCGGTTTTTTCAGGACCTTCAGGGCCTCATCCCCGTTAGCCGCCTGAATGAAGCCGTATCCGCTGAAACATTCCACGAATTCCTCGCGGAAGATCTCGTCATCGTCAACAAGCAGTATTTGTTCCTGTCTGGGGCGGGCGTTCCCCGTTTTCGATCTTTTCGCGGATAAACGTCCGCTCCCAACCGGTTTTTTGGTCATAATACTCATAACAATTATTAAAATCCGCAACCCGCTGTCAAGTCCGCCCGCAAAACCTGCGGGATGCCCACCCTCTGAAGGGTCTTCCCCGTTCTCTTCCGGTCCGAATGGACATCCCGTTTTGTGTCACACCGTTTATATGCTTCACCCCGCACCTTATCTCTTTGGGAAAAAGCGCGAAGTTTATCGCCGCCCTCGTATCCCGTTCCCCTAAAACAATATCCCGGTCCCTGTTCATATGATACAGGAACGGAGCGGCCGCGGTAAGTGCGGATTTCGTCTTTTTATTGACTTATTGTTCCGGGAGGAGGGGAAGGGCCGGCCCAGGTGTTATCGCGCGTTCTTCCTTATTGCATACGGTGTTCGGGAGGCGCAAAGCCGCCCGGAAACGCGCAATATTGATTCGGAAGGGACTTAATTGATATCTTATAACGCTTGTGAAAAAGGACTACGGGCTCATATTCGACGCCGCCGTGATACGGGAAAAGGGCGGATTGACGGCGGTCAAAACACTTGACCCTGAAATTTTTGCCGGTCTGTTGGAGGCGCCCGCTGAAGTTTCCAGAGCCTCAATGAACCTGGTGTTTTCGGTCGGAGGGGAATCGCTGCTCCTCGAAGGCACGGTGCAAGCCGGTCTGCGGCTCTCCTGCGCCCGCTGCGGCGACTCTTTCACCGCGGAATTTTCCGAGACCTTTGACGAAGTGTATGAAGATGCGGTAGAATCTATAGATGTACGCGGCCCCCTTATAGAATCGGTCGCGCTTATGATGCCGCTAAAGCCGCTTTGCGCGCCCGGGTGCAAAGGGCTCTGCCAAGCCTGCGGGGGGAATCTCAACCTGAAGACCTGCGGTTGCGAGATCGAACGCGGCCCGCGCAATGACGGAGCAAGAAAGGCAAATCCGTTCAACGCGTTGAGAATGTACCCCGTGCCGCCGCGAAAAGCGCCGGCTCACGGGAAACAGGACAGCGGCAAGACGGGTAAAAAACGTCCAAATTAGCCGGGACGAGATTCAACAAGACAGTAACAGGAGTTATCACCATGCCCAATCCGAAAAGAAAACATACGCCGGCCAGACGCGACTCGAGACGAGCGGCGAACTGGAAACTGGAGACGAAGTCCCTTTCCTCCTGTCCCCAATGCGGGGCCATGCGCCTGCCGCACCGTGTCTGCGCCTCCTGCGGCGTGTACAACGGCAAGATGGAAGTCGTAAAGAAAGAGAAAAAAACCGACGACCAGGAGCCGAAGTAAACCGGAACATCCAGGCGGACAGCTAAAAAAGGCGCTTGGTCGGAACGTAGTCGGCGACCTTCCACTTTTTCGCTTCCAGCCTCTTAACAGCGACTATGAAAATAGCACTTGACGCCCATGGCGGAGACTTCGGTCTGAAACCGAATATAGACGGAGCCCTGCTGGCCGCCTCCCAGCTGCAGCATGAGATCATACTTGTGGGCCGCGACCCCGAAATACGCGAGGAACTGCGCCGCCGCGGCGCCGCGCCCTCCGACAAACTCAGAATAGTCCACGCCGCCCAGACGGTGGAGATGGGAAAAGAGCCTGTGGAAGAGTGCCGGTCCAAGCCGGATTCGTCCCTGATGGTGGGGGTGGAACTGGTGAAAGACGGCAAAGCGGACGCTTTCATCTCAGCCGGGAACTCCGGCGCCGTTATGGTGGCCTCGCTCCTGAGATTAAAGCGCATACCCGGCATCATCCGCCCGGCCCTGGCCGCGCCCTACCCTACCGAGAGAGGCACCACCCTCCTGCTGGACGCGGGAGTGAACATGGACTCCAAGCCCTGGCATCTGGTCCAGTTCGCGATAATGGGCTCCATTTACATGCGCCTGCGCTACGGCCTTGAAAACCCTTCCGTGGGACTGCTTTCCATAGGCGAAGAGGAAACAAAGGGCAACGCCGTCGTTCTTGAGACCATACCGCTGATGAAGAGCGTGGGAATAAATTACACAGGCCCCGTAGAAGGCGGCGACATACCCGCCGGCACGACCGACGTTGTGGTCGCGGACGGTTTTACCGGCAATGTGGCACTGAAAATTTCCGAAGGCCTGGCGCACGTCATCTTCAAGATCCTGAAGGCGCAGATCCGCAGCAAATTCACGTACAAGATAGGCGCGATGCTGATGAAAAAGATCTTTACCGATCTGGGGAAGAAGCTCAACCCGGACGAGTACGGCGCGCCGCTGCTGGGAGTGAACGGCGTCGTGCTTATCTGCCACGGCAAGATCAACCCGCGGGCGATCCTCAGCGCTATCAAAACCGCCGGAGACCTGGCTGATTCCCGCATGGTGGACAAGATCAAGGAACACATGGAGCGGGTGAAGGACCAGATCTCAGGCGCCAGGACGGCCCACGAAGAAACCCATGAAAAGATTTGAAGGCAGAACGGCGCTCATCACGGGCGCAAGCCGCGGCATCGGTTATGACATAGCCCTGGCGTTCGCCGCGGAAGGCGCCGCCGTGATCATGACCGACGTTAACGCCGAAGGCGTTAAGGCCGCCGCCGAAACGCTGGCAAAAGAAACCGGGGCCAGAACGCTGCCGCTGGCCGCGGACGTCACGAAGTACCCGGACTGCGAACGCTGCATCGAGGAAACGCTTAAGACCTTTAAAGAGCTGGATATTCTGGTCAACAACGCCGGCATCACCAGGGACAATCTGACGCTCCGGATGAAAGAAGAGGATTTTCAGGCGGTCATGGACGTCAACCTGAAAGGCTCGTTCCTGATGGCGAAAGCCGTCTCAAGAAGCATGCTGCGCCGCCGCAGCGGGCGCATCATAAATATCGCTTCCGTAGTGGGCCAGTCCGGCAACGCTGGACAGGCGAATTACGCCGCTTCCAAAGCCGGCCTGATAGGCCTCACCAAGTCGCTGGCGCGGGAGTTCGCTTCCCGGCAGGTGCTGGTGAACGCCGTGGCTCCCGGCTATATCCGGACCGCCATGACCGACGGGCTCAAAGAGGAGGCGAAGATGAAGCTCCTCGAAATGATCCCGCTTGAACGCCTGGGCTCGGGCGCCGATGTCGCCAAAGCCGTGCTGTTCCTGGCGGGAGAAGATTCTTCGTACATCACGGGGCAGGTGCTGGGCGTGAATGGCGGCATTTACATGTGATCGCGCGGAACGTATAACCTGACAAACGCAACTAATGGAGGCATAATGGCAGTCGTAGAAAACCTGGAAGAAAGGGTAAAAAAGATCATCGTAACGCAGCTGGCGGTAGACATTTCGGAAGTCACCCAGCAGTCGCAATTCGTACAGGATCTGGGAGCCGATTCTCTGGACACGGTGGAGCTGGTAATGGCTCTTGAGGAGGAGTTCGATATCGAGATCCCCGACGAAGACGCCGAAAAGATAAAGACCGTGGGAGAAGCCGTCTCTTACATCAAGGACAAGCAATCCAGGAAAGAGTGACGCTTGGGCGATGAGTGCGCGCAAACGCCGGTTACTCCGGCTTGCGCCGCCCCGCGCCCGCGACCAACTTGATGGAATCACTAGAAAAGCTGATAGGTTACAGCTTCAAGAACAGAGACCTGCTCAAAGAAGCCCTGACCCACAAATCGTACTCTACCGAGCGGGGACAGATACTTCATAACGAAAGGTTCGAATTCCTGGGCGACAGCGTTCTGGGCCTGATCGTCTCCTATTATCTTTTCACCGAGCATCCCGCGCAGAACGAAGGCTACCTGTCAAAGGTCAAATCCGTTCTCGTCTCGCGCACGAACCTGGCCTCCTGGGCCAACAACCTGAATCTGGGC
>Ga0172379_10010772_pt1 | contig 11007 bp, 10 predicted proteins | sample GrowelOW334metaG_FD_119756 | JGI IMG/M metagenome (GOLD analysis project Ga0172379, IMG submission 119756) | Groundwater microbial communities from an aquifer near a municipal landfill in Southern Ontario, Canada - Groundwater well OW334 metaG | ecosystem: Environmental > Aquatic > Deep... | reverse complement strand
CCACCCCCGTGTGCCCAAATTTATTTAAAAAGTTATTAAAATATCTTAATTATTAGATACAATAAATTGAGTTAAAACGATTTATAACTCTTGTCTAAATAAGGGCCCGATCACAAAATTCTCAGCCGCAGAAAGTATAAAGGTCACGTTGTGAATTGATACACATCACAGAGAGCTCTTCAGAGTGATCAAGTACAAATGCATCGTTGGTACCAAAAAAGCGATCGAACAGCGACGATTGATAAGAAAAGGAGATAATCAAGAGTCCGTTTTGAAAACTTAAGGTATGTTCAAGTGCCTTTTTTTGGATCTTCCACGAAGAGGTATGGCATTCGATAATTTCGTAAGGAAACCGAAAATTTTTAAACAGGCGTTCGATTGAAAAAAGATTCCGCAAAACTGTCCTTTTGTCCTCCTCAAAAGTTTCCATTGCCTGGATCAGGGATACTTTGGCGCCGTTGTGACGAGCAAAATAACTACTCCAAAGCGCCAAATCCTTGCTCTTCTTCATGTACCCTACCGGGACCGCGATCTTTTGGTAGCTTTCGTTGGGATGTTTCTTCGCTGAAACAAATAGGAAGGGGAAGCCGGAATGGGGAAGTTTAGGCAGTAGCTCTTTGCTTCTTGTTTTGGGCGCCACCAACAGTAATGCGTCAAACTCTTCGGCCAGTTCAGTGAGAATCGTGTCAAGCGGGTGAATAGTAACAAAGGTGTGAATGCGCGCGGAGCCGAGCGACGGCAACAGAGGGACTGTTAATCCAATTATGCGGGATTCGGCCTCTTCAAATTTTATACCTTCGGTGGTTGCCTGGTAAATCAAACAAATTTCCTTGTCAAGGATCAACGCTACCTGCACCCCATGCAGAATGGCCACCTCCGTTTCGGGTGAGAAATCGATCCAGATAAAGATTTTTTGTTCGCCGTTTGAAAGCATAATAAGTGCCTAAAGTGTCTAAAGTGCCTAGAGTGCCTAAAGTTTTTGAAATTGGAGCGACTTCAAAAATAATTGTTTTATGAATACGCATTTATATAAAATAGTATGTTGTTTCACCCTAAGTACTTTAGGCATTCTAGGCACTTTAGACACTTTAGTCACTTTTTTACTCATTAAACCTGAACCCTATTCCCCGCACCGTCTCCAAAAAGTCGCCCTCCATGTATTCCGACAGTTTCTTACGGATATTTTTCACATGGACGTCGATGTAATTGGAGTTGTAATTCTCTTCAAAGATATCCCCCCAGATGTGTTCTGATATTTGCAGGCGGGTAGTCACTTTGTTTTTGTTCAATAGCAGGAAACTAAAGATATCGTACTCTTTCTTGGTCAGCAGGATCTCATGTTCGTTATAAAAGGCCTTGCGTTTATCAAGGTCAACGTCAAGTCCATGGGCATGAATGATGTTCCCCTTAAGACCATGTTTCCTTCTGGTTACAGCCAGTATCCTGGATTTAAGTTCGATCATCGAGAATGGTTTTGACAAGTAATCATCAGCCCCCAAATCAAGCCCTTTGATCTTGTCTTCGATGGCGGTGCGGGCCGACAGAATGATCACCGAGGTAGTACTTTTGTTTTTTATTGACTCTCGCAGGAGATCCAGCCCTTCATAGTCCGGAAGTCCAAGGTCCAGTAAAATCAGGTCGTAATCATTGGAAAATATTTTGTCGGATGCGATCCTTCCGGTGTGCGCTTCGTCGCAAACAAAACCCTCCTTTTCGAGGAACCGATGAATCTCGCCCGAAAGTATGCGTTCATCTTCAACGATTAACAGGTGCATCATGGGAGAAAGTTGTTACTTTGCAAAATTGAAACGAAATTATCAATATCTTGGTCAATATAAAAATAGGATTATAAGATAATAGAATGAGACTTGAGTTAAAACTTGCCCTGATTGGCGCCTTTTCAAAGCTTGTCATTTTTTTGATCCTGTTTACATTGGTGCAGCAGACGATCGATTCGCTCGCTTTGGAGCATACTGACAGGGATTTGACAAAAAAGAAAGATAAAGCATTGTCGATAATAAAAAAGATTGGCATTAAAACTTACCTGGATGCTGAGCAAGATAGCGTCTTTGCCAGTTACAACATCTTAAAAGACGAATATATCACCATTACGTTAGATCCGACTGGGAAACCTGAAGAACTAACCTTCTCTCAGGAGGCAAGGATCATTGAGGGGGAAGAATTTGATTTCAGGATACTGAATTATAATTTTGTAATTGGGTACCAACAATATTCTCTCGAAATTGGAAAAAATATCCAACTGATTTATAGCCTGGACCGGACTTTAAAAAGGATCTCTGTTTCTATTATTTTGATTGTGTTGGTGATAACAATCCTTTTTGACCTGGGGATCTACAAGTATCTGCTCCATCCTTTGAATCAAATGATCATTCCGAAATTGAAAACGGTCGACAATCCTGAATCATTTGATTATACCGAGATTGACTCTTCTACTTCTGATTTTGTTTACCTTAATACCACCATCAATGAAATGATGCACAAGGTGAATGAGATTCTGAAGAATCAAAGGAAATTTATTGGCGATGTTTCGCATGAGCTATTCACGCCGATCTCGGTTATGCAATCGAAGTTGGACAATCTGTTGGTGTCAGGGAAATTGCCTGTCAAAACAATTGAGATGATTGTAGACCAGCAGAAGCAATTGATTCGTTTGCAGCATATTATAAAAGCTTTGTTGTTGATCTCTAGAATTGAAAATGATCAGTATGCAAAGATTGACAAGGTTAATTTGCATGAACTTGTTGGGGAGATTGTAGCAAACATTGAAGATCGTGCGCAAATCACAAATATTTCGCTGGAAAACAGAATTTCGAAGGAAACAACTTTGTTGAATGTTAATAAGTATTTGATATACATTCTCTTGTTTAATCTGGTAAGCAACGCCATTAAATACAACAAAGCCGGTGGTTCTGTGCTGGTTTATGATGAACAAACAGATTCCAATCTTTTAGTAGTGGTTGAGGACAATGGGATAGGTATTGCCGTGGAGAATCTGGATTTGATTTTTAACCGGTTCAAAAGGATGGAGACGACCAAAGAGGAGGGGCAAGGATTGGGTTTATCAATAGTAAATAGCATAGCTGAATTCCATGATGCTACCATTGAAGTAAAATCACAGCCTGGTGAGGGGTCTAAATTTATCATCTGTTTTCCTTTCAAGCAGACATTTTGAGACTGTTTAAATTTATAACACAGAGAATATCTGCCTATTTATCGAAAATACAGCGGATATAGAAATTTCTGCCATTTTGAATTTCCATAAGAGAAACCCCGGAGTTCACGGAGAGAGAAAATCGCAAGCGATTTTCTCTCTCCCGAAGTATCGGGACAAGTCGTGTAACTCGTTTTTCCTCAAATAATTTTGACACAAGCTACAATTTCAAAGCTATTTTAAATTTCATAGTGGTGCTATAAATACTCTCCCGACGAATCGGGACAAGTTGTGTAAGAATTTTGAACAGCTTCTGAAATATTTTGCAAAAAATTTCAAAAAAAATCAGATTTTCTAATTTCTTCATGATTCCTTCACAATTGGTATCGTAGGTTTGCCTTGTAAACAATTTTAAAAAATATTTGATATGAAAAAGTTAGTTATGTTTTTAAGCTTCGCTCTTATTATGGGTGTAGTTACAGCCAATGCGCAAGCTCCAAAAAAAGATGCAAAAGCAGCTCCTGCAAAAACTGAAGCCCCTGCCGCTAAAAAAGTGGTTAAGAAAGAGGTTAAAAAAGATGCAAAAGCAGCTCCTGCTAAGAAATAAGCATTTCGTGGTGATTTATTTAAAGGCCGTCGGTAATTACCGGCGGTTTTTTTTTGCATGAATAAGTCATAACTATTTCACCTAAATCCTATTGAATTTTGAAATGACATCGTGGGTATAATCTGTTAAGTTCTAATCAAACATCAAATAGAACGTAGCTATACCGGAAAGATAACCAACAAGAGCCAACAAACTTATTTTCTTCAGATACCAAATGAAATCAATCTTCTCTATCCCCATAGCTGCAACGCCGGCAGCTGAGCCGATAATCAAAATGCTACCACCAGTCCCGGCGCAATATGCAAGTAATTCCCAAAATGTTCCATCCTGAACGAAAAATGCTTCGTAGCCAATTGATCCGGGAAGTGCAATATCATACATCCCCATTGATCCTGCAACCAAAGGCACATTGTCAACAATTGAGGATAAAAGACCAATCGCAGAATTTATAAGGTAAACATTCCCTAAGTGAGCGTTGAGCCAACCTGCCATAATATTCAAATGACCTGCTGATTGCAGGCAGGAAACAGCAGATAAGATACCAAGAAAAAACAATACAGTAGGAGTATCCACTTTCCTGAGAATATTAAAAACCTTGAGTTTGTCCGTGACTTCAATAGGCTTCGATCTGTGTATAATTTCGGTAAGAATCCAAAGTACACCCAAGCCAAACAACATGCCCATGTATGGAGGTAGATGAGTGATTGTTTTGAATACTGGCACAAAAAGTAAAGCTCCGACCCCTGTTAAGAAAACAATTATCCTTTCACTTTCTGAAGTGATTGAGACTTCACGTTTCATTCTCATCGGACGTTTTACCGATCCTTCCAAATTGTACGAGACAATAATTAAAGGTACAGCAATACTTATCAGGCTTGGTAAAAAAACTTTGGCAATTATCGACAATGCAGTAATCTGACCTCCAATCCATAACATGATAGTAGTAACATCACCAATAGGGGACCAGGCACCACCGGAATTTGCAGCCAATACTACCATCGAAACAAAAAACCACCGGGTTTTCTTATCTTCAATTAACTTCTTAAGCAAGGCAACCATAACGATAGTGGTTGTCAGGTTATCCAAAACAGGAGACATAAAAAAAGTAATTGCTGCAATGATCCAGAGTAGTTTAGCTTTATTTGTCGTTGTAATCTTGTCAGTTATGACTTTAAATCCTTCATGCTGATCGATAATCTCAACAATTGTCATGGCACCGAGCAGAAAAAACAAAATCTCCGAAATTTCAATCAGATGATGTTCAAGTTCTTCAACAACAAAACGATAAGGTGAACTAGAAATACCTATTTTATCAGCCCAACCAGAATCTAACCATTGAGATTCTGTAAGAGATGGCTTTATATGGTCAATTATATTTTTTATTTGATTTCCAAACTCTCCCCAGGATGGACTAAAACCAAGGTTAAGTATATTTTCAGCGCTCAATATGTAAACAGTCCAGGTCAGAACACCTATAATCAAAGCTGTTGCAGCCTTATCAATTTTTAAAGGATGTTCAAGAGCAATAACAACATAACCAAAGATAAAAATGAGAAGAATAAAGTAAAACATGTGAATTAAGTCGAAATATCACAAAGGAAGTACTATTTGTATAGGAATTCCGGAAATCCCAATAGCTTTAGTATATATAAAATAAGAAAGAGGCCTACGATTACTACCAAAAAACCATATTTGTTCAAGAACTTATTTCCTTTTTCTTCCATGGTGAGAGAATTTACTTTTATTATTACTAACCCAAATCTAGGTTGATAGACAAGACAACAGATTAAAAAATGATTAAAATTTCATGGAAATAGTGTTAATGCATATTTCATTACACTATTTTTAAATCGTCTTCGTTTATTGTTTTGTACAGTAACGATTTGCTGAAACGCTTCAAAAGCAACTGCATAAATATTATTTTGGAATTGATAGTTCAATCGCAACAAAAATCATTAAATTACATTTCACAATATAAAGTTGCAAATTCTAGATAATGAAGTGAATGTTTCCGGTAATTTCCTCAAATATGAATAAAATGCAGTTGTGATAACATGATTCAACAGAATACCAGGATACTTATAGTTGAAGATGAACCAAAGGTTGCCTCATTTCTTAAACGCGGACTCGAGGAGAATGATTACTCTTGTGAAATTGCCTTTGACGGATTAATGGGAAGAAAAATGTTTGATACCGGAGGGTATGATTTAATTATTCTCGATATTAATCTACCTTACAAGAATGGGATTGAGTTGTGCAAAGAGATAAGGCACAATAACCAGAAAATTCCTGTGGTTATGTTGACAGCGCTGGGGACAACAGAAGATAAACTTTTAGGATTTGATTCCGGAGCTGACGATTATCTGTTAAAGCCTTTTGAGTTTCGCGAATTGCTTGCGCGCATCCGATCACTCTTAAAAAGAATTTCAATTGCTGAAACAGGAGAGAATATAATTACCTTTCTTGACCTTGAAGTGAACCTAAATACTTATGAAGTTAAACGCGGTGGTGAAAAGATTGTGCTTACTCAAAAGGAGTTTGCGTTGTTAGTGTTCTTACTGCGGAACAAAGGGAGGGCTTTGTCAAGGAATGAGATTGCAGAGAATGTTTGGGGTATAAATTTTGATACAGGAACAAATATTATCGATGTTTATGTGAATTTTCTGAGGAAAAAAATTGATAAATGTTATCCTAAGAAACTGATTCATACCCAGACAGGCATAGGCTACATTTTAAAAGAAGAAAAGGAATGAAATATAATATAAGGGCCCGACTCACTCTCCAGTTTACCTATATAGTTACAATTATTCTTATTCTGTTTTCTTTTATAATATATTATTTTTCAGCTGATTATCGTGAATATGAGTTTTATTCCCGCCTAAAACAAAAGGCAATCAACACCGCCAAGCTTTTAATAGAAGTTAAAGAAGTTGACTATAATTTGATGAAAATTATTGATAAGAATACCATAAACGCCATCAATAATGAAAAGGTTTTGATCTATAATTACAAAAACCTTCTTATTTACAATAGTTCAGATAATGACTTGATTGCTACTTCAAAAGCACTTCTGGAGAAAATTAGGCTATTAAAAGATGTACGGTACCACGAAGGGGGGAAGGAAGTTATTGGGCTACTTTACATGGATAAGAGTGATCAATATGTGGTAATATCTTCTGCCTTAGATAGCTATGGAATAAAGAAACTCAATAATCTGAAGTGGATTATTTTCATTGGTTTTTTTATTAGTATCGGATTAACGGTTTATACTGGCAGAATATACGCAAACAGAGCTCTTAAACCCATGTCTGATGTAGTGAAGCAGGTTGATAAAATTACCATTTCTAATTTGGATATGAGGGTAAATGAAGGAAACGGGACAGATGAAATTGCACAACTCGCCCTGACTTTTAACAAAATGCTTGAACGGTTGGAATCTGCCTTTGAAATGCAAAGGAGTTTTGTTTCAAATGCATCACATGAATTACGTACCCCACTAACCTCAATTACAGGACAAATAGAAGTTTCGTTAATGAAAGCGAGGACACAGGAAGAATATGAAAAAATTCTGGAGTCTGTTCTTGAGGATATCAAAAATCTTAATGCACTTTCAAATGGTTTGCTTGATCTGGCCAAAGCAAGCTCCGATATTTCTGCGATAGCCCTTCATCCATTGCGAATTGATGAAATTCTTTGGAAAGCCAGGGATGAACTTATTGAGGAGAAAAAAAACTACAACATCTCCATAAAATTTAGTGAACCAATTGAGGATGAGAAGGAATTAACTGTTCTTGGCAATGACCATTTACTTAAAACAGCAGTCATTAACCTGATGGATAATGCTTGCAAGTTTTCCTCTGATAAATCTGTTGAAGTTGAATTAAGTATCGAAGGTAAATTCATTGTGGCGGCATTTGCTGATAGGGGTATCGGAATAGACGAGGAAGATATGGAAAACATATTTCATCCATTTTTTAGGGCAAATAACGCCAAAAATATTTTCGGTAATGGTTTAGGTCTTTCATTAACTGATAAAATCATTAAGTTGCACCAAGGAACAATCAAAATAGAATCTCAGCTTGAGCAAGGCACAAGAGTCACTGTGATGATTCCATGTCTTTCATGATATTATGTGTGTTGCATGAGCATTGACCTATAACGATTAAGTGGGAAAAACAAACAACTGGAATGACGATATCCCGATTTAGGCTCACTGAAAAATCGTTAGGATACTGGTTTATTGAGATATAATGACCTTTAATGGGTTCCCAAATGATAGTATTGAGCTTGTTTTTTTCAAAGAAATCTAAATGCCAACTAATAGTTCTCTTTGACAAGTTAAAAGACATTGAGAAACTTTTGCATGCCCTGGGAGAGTAACAATATAGCCGTTTGGAATTTAGAGTTTATTCGGCAAGAACTTCCAATAATTCCAATAATACAGAAATGTCGGTTACATTATATCTGGCGAAAGAAGGGTTTAAACCGACCCGAATAGAACAGGCGGAATCTGGTAAAGCCTTAAAAAGAAATTCATCAGTTTTATCATCTCCAACAGCAAGGATAAAACCGAACTTTTGATTTGACAACAAAGCATTAGCCGCTTGTCCTTTATCGTATTTACCACTTTTTACTTCTAACACTTTATGCCCTTCAAGTATTTCAAAATCTGTTTTATGATGGATTATCTCAGATAGATCATCCCGCAATTCATGTAGACGCAATTGAGCAAAATCTGAATCAGCATTTCGGTAATGCCAGGCAATACTGCCAGTTTTTTCTTCGATAAAAGTACCGTTGCAACGACTTACATATTCGTTCATAATTGGTAAAACCGCTTCTTTCCACTGTTCACCTGTGTTGATTGTAACTTCCCAATCAGCGACTCCCTTTCTAATATAGTAGCCATGTTCGGCTACCAAACTGACATTAACACCTGCAAATTGCATTTCAAGAAATTTCTTATCCCTCCCGCTGACGATAACAACTTGGTTTTTATCATCATTTGACAATTTCTTTATGATTTCCACCGTGTTTTCATTAATTGTTGCCAGTTCTGGAAATTTTGCAAACGGCACAAGCGTTCCGTCATAGTCGAGAAAAAGAATCCTCCTGTCGGCTTTTCGATAATCAGTAACGATTTGTGATGAAATCGCCTTGTTGATAAATCTTACGCTCACTAATTTTTGCAATTTCTTTGTGTCAAATGTCTGGTTGAAAAAATCAAAAGCCCAGGTAAAAACGTTGTAGTTAGAAATCCGGTTTTGCATCCTTTCGAGGCGGGTATGTTTTTCCTCCGGTTTCATCTCAAGGGCCTTAAAGATTGCCTCTGCCATTTCGATATTATCAGCCGGGTTAATTATTAAAGCTTCGTTTAATTCCGCCGCTGCACCAGCCATCTCACTTAGGATTAAAACTCCTTTATTTTCAATCTGACAAGCCACATATTCCTTGGCAACAAGGTTCATCCCGTCTCGCAAAGGGGTAATTAGCCCAACATCACTCAAATCGTAAAGTGCAACAAGCTCATTAAACGACAATGATTTGTATTGATAAATTATTGGTCGCCAAGCTAAAGAACTGTATTTACCATTAATACGGCCTACTGTTGACTCTATCTCCTTTTTTAACTTTTTGTATTTCTCAATGTTATCACGGGATGGGACAACTACCATATTGAAAACAGCCTTTGAATGCCAAGAAGGAAATTTTTCAAGGAATGTTTCATATCCTTTGAGCCTTAGCAATAAACCCTTTGAATAGTCGAGCCTGTCAACAGAAAAGATAAGTTTTTGCCTGGCCAGATGAAGTTTGATCTTTTGCTTTTCTGCTAAAACATGTTCTTTCAGACATGCATCATGAAATTTATCATAATCAATTCCAATGGGGAAAGCGTCCGCTTTGACCCGCTTATTCGGGGTATATATGATATTTTGATGGACCTCAAAACCTGTTGTTCGCTTTACACACTTGATAAAGTGTTGTGTATAATCATGGGTGTGAAATCCGATCAAATCGGCTCCCAACATTCCTTTAACAATAGACTCACGCCAACGGCGTGGCAAGAGCCTGAAAATTTCAAAAGATGGGAATGGAATATGTAGAAAGAAGCCAATGGTGGCATCAGGTATTTTTTCCCTGATCATTTCGGGCAGCAACATTAACTGATAATCGTGAATCCAAATAAAATCACCCGGTTGGATAATTTTAATCAACTCTTCGCAATATTTTGAATTGGCTTCCTGATAAGCCTTATAATAGTCGTTGTTAAACACGCTATACGATGGGAAATAATGAAATAATGGCCAAATCAGGTCATTACAAAAACCACCGTAAAACAGATCGTTTAATGTTGGCGTAATAGTAACCGGGAGGATATCAAAATTTTCATTTTCAAAGCTCTCAGGCGGTACATTTTCAGCTAAATTATCGTTAATGCCTACCCAAACAATTTTACTGTTTTTTAGGACTTTGTTGTTGGCTTTAAAGTTTTCGGACAAAGCAAGTATAGCTGAAACAAGACCGCCTGAATTTTGAACGGCTTTGTAACCTTTTTTGGTCTTAGTTAATTTGAAAGGCAAACGATATGCAGCAATTACCAGCCTTTCAAAAGGAGTTTCATTGACCATTCCATTACTGTTTTGTACGTTGCTTTACTTATCTTACTTAGTAAAAGCAATGTTGGGTTTGCTCAAATATAGCCAAAATTTGTTAGCTCTAAACCAAATAGAAAGATAAGATTATGGATCAGTCTTTTAGCAATTCTATATATTCAAATGGCAACGCTACGGTTTAATAAATTTTGAAATATATACCTCCTCTGAAAATAGTCTGGCCGTATTAATTAACGCTAAATGAGAATAGGCTTGCGGAAAATTTCCCAAAAGCCTTTTTGTGTCAAAATCAATATCTTCGCTAAAAAGTCCCAGGTGGTTTGCACAAGCCAAAAGGTTGTCAAATATGATTTTGGCCTCTTCTGTATTTCCTGTTTTGTACAACGCCTGGACTAACCAAAAGGTGCATATTGTAAATGAAGAGGTTGGTTTGCCAAAATCATCGGCGTTGATGTACCGATACATTAACCCATTATAAAAAAGAGCATTTTTAACCGCAGTCACGGTTTTTTTATATTTTATATCCCCGGCATCAATAAAACCATACTCGGCCATGAGCAGCAAGGAGGCATCAAGATCTGAATTGCAATAGGTTTGGGTGAAAGTTTGCAAAT
>Ga0172379_10010771_pt1 | contig 11007 bp, 10 predicted proteins | sample GrowelOW334metaG_FD_119756 | JGI IMG/M metagenome (GOLD analysis project Ga0172379, IMG submission 119756) | Groundwater microbial communities from an aquifer near a municipal landfill in Southern Ontario, Canada - Groundwater well OW334 metaG | ecosystem: Environmental > Aquatic > Deep... | reverse complement strand
TATGACTTGCCCCTCTTCGACGATGATGGTAATGGGCGTTGCGGGTGTATTGAGCTTGTAGGTTACATCCCCAAAACAAAAAATCTTCGCCCGTCCATACAGTGCACGTAAATCTTGCGCTTCGGTGAAGACCTCCCCCAATGGAAATTGTCCCCCAGTATTGGGCATATCGGAGTAATCACCGATATTGAGTTTGGCAGGCTCAAAAGGGGTGTCATAGATCAAAAGTTCCCCTCCGCTATCAATGATACCCATGGGTGCAGCGTCTATCTTGGCTTTGAGACCACGACCAACCCCCCGATAATAGTCAGCGTCATACGCCAATGAATCAATATAATACTCCGCTTCATCATCCGACATACGGCTAAGATGAGGGTGTTCGATCACTTTGATCTGTTTTTTGAACAACTCGACCCGCAGACGAAACTCATTGAGACGAAAACTTTTGGATTGGATCAATATGACTAAATCAAAAGGGTGCAGAGAATCAAAAATTGTCAGTATCTCTTCAGGTGCGCTAGCATTAAAATCAATAAGTAAGGCATTGGGTAAAGCACGTTTATACCCTTGCATCAACAATGTAGAGAGGAGACAATCGGTATCATACACGACGACGGCACGTTCTTTGTCGGTGTAGTTAAAGGCGATGCTTACGAGACTATGCAGGTTGTTCTGGGCTTTTAGAATCAATGTTTCAGACATTGTTTTTCCTTATTTTGCAAGGGTGTGATGAACTTTTAAAGAGGGGAAAATTGGGGGATCAAGGGGATAGACCCCTTGGCACTAATAAATTAGTGGTGCAAAAACGCACATAAGAAATAGTGTGAGTATGATCTTATCCATAACGACCCCCTTCTATTGAATCTTTGGAGGACAAAAAAAAAGGTCAAGGGGTAATTAATCCCTCAACCTTCATATTGTCGCTCCATTGATTCAACAGAAAAGTCACACTCACAGAAGGGATTATAGCACAAAATGTAATAAAATATAAAAATAGAGTTAGGGGTTTACGCTATAATTCACGCTAAAAACAGGCTAAATATTGAAATCCTTATCTTTACTCCTCCTTTTTAGCCTCTCTCTTATCGCTTCAACCCTTCATCTTAGTGCTTCCTCCAATCCTGCCCGTCTTAATCCCCTTATCGCAACCGACTCCGCGAGTGGTGAAATTGCTAATTTTATTTTTAATGCTCTTGTGAAATACGACGCTACAGGGCAAAATGTGATCGGGGATTTAGCGCAGTCCTACAAAAGAGTCTCCCCCACCGTTATCGAGTTCAAACTTCGCCGTGGGGTGATGTGGAGTGATGGGAAGCCCTTTAGTGCGGACGATGTTGTATTTACCTATAATCTTATTACCTCACCTCGCGTAACAAGTCCCTATGCGACCGATTTTCGGGTGGTAAAAGAAGTTCGGGCGATGGATCCCTATACCGTGCGTGTCACCTATACAAAGCCCTATTTTAAAGCGTTAGAGATTTGGATGATGGGGATTGTCCCCCGTCATATTCTTGAAAAAGAAAAAGATATTATGGGGAGTTCTTTTAACACCCACCCAATAGGAACAGGACCGTATATCTTAAAGAAACTGGAGTTTTCCAAACAAATTGAGCTGGCTGCTAATCCCCATTATTTTGAACATCGTCCTAAAATTGAGACGATTATTTTTCACGTTATCAGCGACCCAATGACTCGCTTTTTGATGCTCAAAAACGGTGAAATTGATATTGATGGATTAGAACCGATGCAAGCTCAACGTCAGCTGGACAAAACATTTCATCAACGGTTTAAACAATTGGAATTGCCCTCTCACAGCTACACCTATTTGGGTTTTAATTTACGATTGAAAAAGTTTCAAGATCCTCGTGTTCGTGAAGCATTGTCCCTCGCCATTGATCGCCAAGAGCTAGTAGATATTTTATTTCTCAATCATGGACACATTTGTAGCGGTCCTTTTTTACCAGGAAGCAAAGGGTTTAACGAAATGGTACAAGTGCCCAAACGGGATCTAATCAGAGCAAAAGCGCTTCTAAAATCGGCAGGGTATGATGCAAAAAATCCCTTGTGTTTTGAGATTGCAACTTCCAATTCAAATCCTATTCGCCCTTATGCGGCGGAGATATTGCAACGGCAACTTTTAGGAATTGGGGTGAAAGTAAGCCTCAAAGTAATGGAGTGGCAAGCCTTTTTAAACACCGTCGTTATGCCCAAAAAGTTTGAAACGGTGCTACTTGGATGGGGACTTTCTCTCACCCCTGATCCGTATATGATTTGGCACAGTGATTCGGATGTTGTCGGAGGATTTAATATGATTGGGTATCACTCCAAAAAAACGGATAGATTGATCGAAAAAATGGAAAACTCGACAGAGCCTGAGAAGACAGCGGCGTTACAACGAGATATTTTTAGTTCCATCGTACACGACAATCCGTATCTTTTTTTGGTCGTTCCCAATGATATTCATGTCTATAATCGACAAATACAAGGGATAAAACCGACGATAAACGGGATTTGGGAAGATTATATTGATTGGGAGAAAAAGTGAAAAAAATAATACTGTTTGATTTAGATGGGACGTTGATTGATTCAACGGAGGCGATTTTGGAGAGTTTTTATCACGCACTTAATGCGCATGGCGAAGTTAGTGATATAACGGAAGAGATGATAACAGGACAAATTGGACATACTTTACAGACAATGTTTACGGGCGTTGGAGTATCTAGCGAAAATATTGAAGCGCATGTGGCTACGTATAAATTGCATTATCGTGAAATCTCACGTTTCAAGACTTTTATGCTTCCTCACGCAATAGAGGCGATAAAAGAGGCATCCCAATTTGCACGACTGGGAATTGTTACGACTAAAACAGGACACTATTCGCGCGAATTAATGGAACATTTTGAACTCATGCACTATTTTGAAGTACTTATTGGATTTGAAAATGTTACAAATACAAAACCCCATCCAGAACCTATTTTGACCGCATTAAAAGAGATGAATTCAGGTAGCAAAAACGTATGGATGATTGGGGATACGAGTTTGGATTTAGAGGCATCAGTACGTGCTGGGATAGAAGGAGTAGGCGTTTTGAGCGGTTATCATACGTTGGAACAATTGTCGCCATTTGCATTTAGTATTCACAATAATGCCCTTGAAGCAGTTCGTCATATTGAAAAAGAGGGGATAAAGTAACATTTTACCCAATGCTTTGAACACTATCAAAAATGGAAAGCTACATTTAAGAGCAAGTTTCCTAAAATACAGACACTGATAATACAAGCTTAAAAATTGAAGTCATAGGGAGAAGCCATGCTCGAAATTCGATGGCATAGTCGCGCCGGTCAAGGTGCTGTAACGGGTGCAAAAGGTTTAGCAGACGTTGTATCTACTACAGGTAAGCACGTTCAAGCGTTTGCGTTCTACGGTTCAGCTAAACGGGGTGCTGCAATGACAGCCTATAACCGTGTTGATGATAAAGTAATTATGAATCACGAGAAATTCATGGCTCCAGATTACGTTCTTGTTATTGACCCTGCATTAGTCTACGTAGCTGATTTTACGGCATTTGAAAAGCCTGATACTGTTTATATTATTACCACCCATCTCACAACTGAAGAGCTTATTGCTTCTCAGCCAAAGCTTGAGGGTAAAAAAGTACACACCGTTGATTGTATTAAAATTTCGCAAGAGACAATCGGAAAAGCGATCCCCAATACACCAATGCTCGGCGCATTGATGAAGGTTTCGGGAATGTATGAAATGGATTTTTTCAAAGAGAATATGATTCGTGTATTGAAAAAATTGCCACAAAAAATCATTGACGCCAACATGATCGCGATCCAACGCGCTTATGATGAAGTAAAGTAAGGAGCCTAGAATGGAAAAAGCAGGATGGGATGGATTTGAAATCGGCGCAATGCTTCGAACCTTTGATGGGGCAATACAAAATATTGCAACAACATTGCCAGAAGATAGAGCCTATTCTCAATCAAGTTCGTTTACAGCAAGTGTAGCGGATTGGCGTATTGAAAAACCGTTATTTAATAAAGACTATTGTATTGATTGCCAATTTTGTTGGATTTTTTGTCCCGATATGTCAATCATTTCTCGTGATAAAAAGATGATTGGAATTGATTTTGATCACTGTAAAGGGTGTGGAATTTGTGTGGAAGTGTGTCCAACCAATCCAAAATCACTTTTGATGTTTCCTGAACAAAAAGATGAAGAGAGCGCCCTCGTTGAGTGGCCTAAAAAAGTGAAAAAAGAAAAAGAAGATGAAGTAGGGGAAGAATAATGGCTGATACTATGGAATTACGAGACATCGAAGTCTGGGATGGGAATATGGCAGCGGCGCAAGCGCTTCGTCAAGTGCAAGTAGATGTTGTAGCGGCATATCCGATTACTCCATCAACCCCTATCGTTGAGGGGTATGCGACCTACAAAGCTAACGGTTATGTCGATGGTGAGTTTGTTATGGTTGAATCTGAGCATGCAGCAATGTCTGGCTGTATCGGTGCATCAGCTGCAGGTGGACGTGTTGCAACAGCAACATCATCTCAAGGTTTTGCATTGATGGTTGAGACATTGTATTCAGCATCAGGAATGCGTCTACCAATTATCCTTAACGTTGTTAACCGTGCAATTGGTGCGCCGTTGAATGTAAATGGAGATCACTCTGATATGTATATGGGGCGTGACAGCGGATGGATTCAACTCGATGCGTATAATCCTCAGCACGCGTACGATTTGAACTTTATTGCGTTCAAAGTCGCAGAAGATCACGATGTTCGTCTTCCAGCTATGGTTCACCAAGATGGATTTATGACATCACATACTGCACAAGGTGTTCACACGTTAACCGATGAAGCAGCGTATGGTTTTGTTGGTGAATTTCAACCGATGAATGATATGCTTGATCTCGATCATCCTGTAACGCACGGAGTTCAAACGGAAGAAGATTGGCATTTTGAGCATAAAGCACGTCAACAACACGCTTTGATGACAGCCGTTATTCCAAAAATTGAAGCAGCATTTGCTGAATTCGAAAAATTGAGTGGACGTAAATACAACCTTGTTGAAACACACCAAATGGAAGACGCTGAAATGGCCGTTATTTGTATGGGTACATCGGTTGAAACAGCAATGGAAGTTGTTGATGAATTACGTGCTCAAGGGATCAAAGCGGGCGTTGTCGGAATCCGTGTTTTCCGTCCTTGGCCATTAGAGCAATTGGCTGAAGTCCTTAAAAATGTAAAAGCAATCGGTACTTTGGACCGTTCAAGTCCTCACGGTACAGTGGGTATGCTTTACAATGAAATCGCTGGAACGTTATTTAACTGCGATACAAAAGCGGTATTGAACAACTATATTTATGGTTTGGGTGGACGTGATTTAACCAAAGCGCATGTAGTAGGAATTTTCAATGATTTGAAAGCAAATGTGGATGCAGGAAAACTTACAACACCATTGCAACAGTATATCGGTCTTCGTGGACCGAAGCTTTCGTTTTTCTAAGGAGTCGACATGTCAGAAATTAAAAAAATTAAAAATCTAAAAGAGTTTTCAACCTCTGCAGATCGTTTTGAGGGTGCTAATCTTTTGTGCCCAGGATGTGCTCACTCGATTATTGTTCGTGAAGTTTTGAATGCTACGAATGATGATCTTATTCTTGCAGCTTCTACGGGATGTTTGGAAGTATGTACGGCAGTTTATCCGTATACTTCATGGGATGCTTCATGGATTCATATCGGTTTTGAAAATGGTTCCACAGCAGTTGCTGGTGCAGAAGCAATGTACAAAGCTCTTAAAACAAAAGGTCGTTTAAAACAACCTGATCGTGTTCCTAAATTCGTCGCATTTGGCGGAGATGGTGCGACATACGACATCGGATTCCAATGGATTTCAGGATGTTTTGAACGTGGACACAACATGATGTATGTGTGTTTGGATAATGAAGTGTATGCAAATACAGGCGGACAACGCTCAAGCTCAACTCCAATTGGAGCATCGGCTACGACGACTCCTGCTGGAACTACAAGCTACGGTGAGAAGAAAAATAAAAAAGACATGGTTGCTATTATGGCAGCACATGGTTCTCCATACGTAGCACAAGTTGCTCCAAACAAATGGAAAGACATGGTAGCTAAAATCCAAAAAGGGTTTGCTGCAGAGGGTCCAGTGTTTATCAATGCCATGTCAGCATGTACGACAGAATGGAAATTTGCTCCTGAAGATACTATTGCAATTTCTGATTTGGCAACGGATTCGTTGGTATTCCCATTGTATGAAATTATCGATGGTACAGAATTGAATATTACTTACCGTCCAAAAAATATTGTTCCTGTTCGTGATTACCTCGGTGCTCAAGGGCGTTTCAAGCACTTGTTCAAAAAAGAGTATTCATACCTTATTGATGAGTGGCAAACACGTGTTGATGCCAAATGGGCAGCTCTTCAACGTCGTGAAGAAGCTCGCGTATAATAATCTCTTTCATCCCCTACTGGGGATGCTTTTCTTCTCTTGTGTTATTCTCAATAATAAAACTCAGAATAATCTGCGTGACCATCTCTCTAAATGATCTTCAATATTAGTTAAAAAATTAGAATATTTTGTGTGTACCATTTTCATCATGACATTCCTTGAATAAGAAAAAATATACTTTCTTACAAGCAAATAACATTCCAATGTGGGGCAATAATTCCCGATTGAATCGGGAATAACGAGAAGAGGGGGAGTGGTTAGAGTAAAATAGTATCGTTTCGATCAGGAGAGGTAGAGATCATCCCGATTTTTGTTTGTGTCAACTCTTCAAGCGCTTTTAAATACTCTTGTGCGGTTACTGGAAGGTCTTCAAAACGACGAACACCCTCTGTTTTGTCCCACCCTGCAAAAGTTTTATAAATCGGTGTTACAGCTTCGAGATCAAGAGGCATATAATCGATCACTTCGCCATTAAGTTCGTAGGCAACACACACAAGAATCTCTTCAAATCCGTCGAGAACATCAAGCTTCATAATAGAGAGATCATCACATCCGTTGATACGGCTCGCAAAGCGGCACGCTACGGCATCAAACCAACCACAACGACGTGGACGACCTGTTGTTGTTCCGAACTCACGCCCAGCTTTACGTAGACGCTCTCCTTGTTCCCCATGATCTTCTGTTGGGAAAGGGCCATTTCCGACACGGGTACAGTAGGCTTTTACGATCCCTGTTACTTTTCCGATGTCTTTTGGATTGACACCAAGACCTGTACATGCACCTGCTGAAATCGTTGATGAACTGGTAACGTATGGATACGTTCCGTGGTCGATGTCAAGCAATGTCCCCTGCGCACCCTCAAGAAGAATCTTCTTATCCTCGTCCATCAGTTTCCATGCCATTTGAGTAGTATTTGCTAAGAAAGGGACGAGTGCTTCTGCAAAGGTAGTCAATTCAGCGGTCAACTCTTCACGGCTTGGCAGTGAAATTGCTAACGCTTCAAAAATTGCTTTGTTTTGGACAAAATATTCTAGTACACGATTGGTTAAGGTTTCAACATTACGCAATTCGCCCAAACGAAATCCTGCACGGGCGATTTTTTCGCTATACGCTGGCCCGATACCACGACCTGTTGTACCAATCGCTTTTTCACCGCGAAGAATCTCTTTGGCTTGATCGATAAGAGTATGGAATGTCAAAATCATGTGCGCTGATTCAGACACGAATAATCGTCCGAGAAGATTGTCAAACTGCTTCATCTCTTTGATAAGCGCTTCAGGAGAGACAACGACACCATTCCCGATAATATTGATCGCTTTTGGGTTCAAAATCCCAGATGGGATTAAATGCAATGCGTGAGTTTTACCATCGACCACGATAGTATGTCCCGCATTGTGACCCCCTTGATAACGGGCAACACAATCGTATTTTTGTGCTAACAAGTCAACAATCTTACCTTTTCCTTCGTCTCCCCATTGGATACCGACAATTAAATCTGCTTTCATTTATAATCCCTAACGTAATTTTATTTTATCTATTAATGTATCCGTATAAATCGCAAAACCAACCGATACGGTCTCTTCGTCACGATAGCGTCCACCCATCGCATACACTTCATTGGCTTCAATGACACGGAAAAAAAGCTCATCATAATAAAGCATTTTAGCGTAATATAACGGTGCGATAACCACATTCGGATACTCTAATCCTGCACATAAGGCTTGGATTTTCAGTAATTCAACACAAATGGCTTCAGGAGCGATTTCTAAAAGAGGCTTAATATCTTCAAATTTTTCCAAATAGACCAACTGAGTTAGCCATTGTATTTTCAATGATAAGAATTTTTCGATATTAACGTGTCTAAAATCATCCAGTTCAAGATCCAATAGTTCCGAAAGAAGTCTAGGGATATTGATATTAGAGATTTGTAAAAGAGGCTGAAGCTCTAAGGTTTTAAAAATCGTGGTCGCTTGTTTCAATGCAACGGCAAGATTGGATTCCCCTAAAATTTCCGCCCCTATTTGGTACTGCTCGATAGAGGGATAGCGATAAACGGGTTGAATATAAAACCATTTTTTATGCTCTGTATTGCCACCCAGACGTTTTCCTAATATTCGAACGACATCAATTGTCGAATCAGCACGCAAACTCATGGAATGGTTGTCACTGTCACCCAAACGAATCAGCTCACGCTCATCGCAAATACTTTGGTGTTGGTGATACGAGAAAAGAGGGGTGATAATCTCTTCAAACCCCGCTTCGCTCAATAACTCGCTGGCACGATTTTCGATAAAACGTTTCGTTGCTGCTGTAGATGCAAAGTAGAGTTTGGAACCCTCAGGAATTTCGTGTTCAAAAATCATATTAGAGCCCAAAATAGACGGTGTTAAATATGCGATTTGCCGTCCCATCAAATGCTCGTCGACCCATGGAAGCCAATGCAAGCTCTACACTATTAACAACCCAAGCGGCTTCATAGACATTTATAAGCCCCATGTGATTGATACGAAAAATAGTATCTTTGATATGATCTTGACCACCTGCTACATTGACTTCAAACTCTTTTTGAAGTAATGAACGGATTTTTTTGGCTTCTGGATCACCAATTGTTGTCATCGAATCCGCTGGATTTTTTGGGTAAATACTCAAACCAATTGCTACCATCGCTTCACGAGTAGCACGTGCACGAAGAGCAGTCGTGGCATACAGTTTTTCGAGTCCCCCCTCTGCTTTGATACGGTTCAAAATACTTTCTAAACCAATCGTAATCGTCGTAGCCGCTGTCCATGCCGTTGTATTTTTGCGCTGATTTTTGATTTCAGTGGCAAGGTTGAAATAGTATCCTTTCCCTTTGCCGATTTTTTCAATCGCTGCGTTACTAAGACCCATAATCGCCAATCCCGGAGGAAGCATAAGTGCTTTTTGGCTTCCAGAGATAAGACAATCAATATTAGTAATGTCTATTTTTTCAACACCTACAGCGGTGATACCATCAGCAATCACCATTATAAAAGGATTATGGGCTTTTACTGCGGTGGCAATAGCTTCAACGCTGTGACGCAAACCGCCTGCACTTTCACAGATTTGAATTGCGATAGCATCAATGTCAGGGTTGGCATTTAAAGCAGCTTGCACTTCTTCAACCGTTGCTGGGGTATCCCATTCATGCTTGATCTCAACATTGGCAATACCATGAGCTTGTGCAATGAGGCCAAAACGCTCACCGAATTTTCCCGAGTTGATCGAGAGAAGTTTAGAGGTGGTGAGATTGGTTACAGCAGCTTCCATAGCTCCTGTTCCCGAAGAAGCAAGCATTAACACTTCATTCATCCCTAAAAGCTCAAACAACAATGCACGAGTGCGCTCAAAAATCGCTTCAAATTCAGGGGTACGGTGGTGAAGGGTCTCGCCCGCCATCGCAACGCGAACAGATTCAGGTACGGGAGTAGGTCCTGGGGTAAAAAGTAACATATTTTTCCTTGATTTAGGCGTGTTTGTTGGAATTCATTACAAGTATGCAAATTATAGCTAAGAGGAAGTTAGGGGAGCTTTAAGCTATAATGACACTTAAAAAAAGAGGTACGTATGACACTATTTGACGCATTAATCCTAGGGGCTCTTGAGGGAGTAACAGAATTTCTCCCTGTCTCTTCTACGGGTCATCTCATCTTGGCTTCCCAATTATTAGGGCTCGAGCAAACGAACGCACACAAAGCGTTTGAAGTAGCCATTCAGTTGGGAAGTATCCTCGCCGTCTTATTTCTATACGCTAAAGATCTTATGAAAGATAAAACCCTCTGGATCAAACTTGCCGTCGCATTTGTCCCAACGGGTGTATTGGGCTTTCTCTTTTACAAACATATTAAAGCCCTTTTCGGTGTTGAAACGGTCAGTATGATGTTAATTGCTGGGGGAATTGTATTTTTAGCCGTAGAATATTTCCGTCGGGACAAAGCGATTGATGAGGGGAAAGAGCTAAACGAACTCACCTACAAAGAGGCTTTCTTGATCGGGATTTTTCAAAGCCTCTCGATGATTCCCGGAACAAGTCGCTCAGGGGCAACCATTATAGGCGGATTATTTTTGGGACTCAAACGCAAAAGTGCCGCAGAGTTTTCGTTTCTCTTGGCAATTCCTACGATGATGATCGCCACTGCCTACGATTTGATTAAACACCGTGATGCAATGATTGTGGATGATTACACGATGCTCATTGTCGCTTTTGTGACGGCGTTTATCTTTGCCCTTGCTACCGTGAAACTTTTTGTCGGTTTCGTGAGCCGTCATACTTTTGTACCGTTTGCACTTTATCGGATTATTGTTGGGGTGATTTTCTTTTATTTTGTGGGGACGATGCCAGTGTAATCATTCGCCGAGGTAAGTCGTCTTTAAATAATTACTATTTATAGAGCCTCTTGCAAATCCCCAAATTCATCCTCTAATTTAAGACTCTTGGAAGTTTGAAAAAAGCTCATTAAAGCCGAGTTTTCCGATGTTTTCAGTAAAATCATTTTACGACAAACAATT
>Ga0172379_10010770_pt1 | contig 11009 bp, 14 predicted proteins | sample GrowelOW334metaG_FD_119756 | JGI IMG/M metagenome (GOLD analysis project Ga0172379, IMG submission 119756) | Groundwater microbial communities from an aquifer near a municipal landfill in Southern Ontario, Canada - Groundwater well OW334 metaG | ecosystem: Environmental > Aquatic > Deep... | reverse complement strand
GTTTCCGCTCTTTCTTGTTCAACCGCACTTTGTAACTTTTTTGGCTCATGGTTTATCTCCTTTTAGGAAGATACTACCATAATATCAACAACTATTAACAACTTCTTTTACAGGGCACTAGTGATGCCTGGTGAGTACTACTTGTGCACTACTGATTCGTTCTGATGCCTACTGATATCTTCTGACTACAAGAAAGCGACTTTCGTCGATGACATTGCCTAATCCTTCGCTTTGTCGGCGGGGCCGTCAGAACCTCGTGCAGTTTTCTTGAAAGCATCTAACCTCCGGTAGCTTTGTTGGTTAGTTTAATGAGCTGTTATCACCACTGCCCCCCTGACAGGGAACAGGTTGCAGAAGTCAGACCAGCAGGTGTGTATGGTCTAAAAATAGTGTTAATTCTCCGATAGTTCAGTCATGTGGTTTTAGTTCTTCCAATAGGATGCCATTAATGAAGAGTCGAAACTTCTCTATTCCCTCTTTGGGAACAATGACATCAATCTTCGAACCCGGCTCCCTAAGCCCATTAAAAATCTCCCTATTGCCATCCTTGCTAACAGCCACTATTCTAATATGGCGTTGTGAGCCGTTCTGTGGCACATTGTAATGGATGTTGATTTTTTTGGGTTCAGTCACGGGGTTCCGTTCTTCCACTAGGATGCCATTGATGAAAATACGGACTTTCTCGGTTCCTTTATAGGGAACAGGGATATCTATTTTCGCACCTGGCTCTCTAAGCCCATTAAAAATCTCCTTATCACCATCTTTGCTAACGAGCATTATTCTGATATGGCGTTGTGTGCCGCTCTGTGGCACGTCGTAATGGAAGTTGACTTCTTTTCCTTTCTGTCCGATAGAAGACTTTTGGGGACTTGTCGTGAGCGCGGTGTGAGTGGCAGGGTCAATCACTTCTAGTAGCTCCGTCCCTTGGAAGCGGCCACTGCTGTCAAAATCATAACTAATACGCGCTATAGCCAAGGACTCACACCCGTTACATGTGCGTATACTAAAATCAAAGCGGAAGCTTTGTCCATTGATACCACTCTCTATAGAGACGGGTCTATTGAGGTGGTTCGTCCATAAGGATGCGCCCTTAGCGAACGCCTGTTGAAGGCGAGGATCACCTTGCAGATCAGGTGGCAACTCATAATCACTCACATCAACGATATCAGGCGTTCCATTGACAAGGAGAATATTATCGTTGGAGTTTGCAAGAAATGGGTTAACCACATAAGCGATGTCGACGATACCATGCTCCTCGAACTCACTCATATATCCACCATACTTCCGTGCGAAATTAATGGCTTGCGGTGTGGCATTTGTGCGTTCCATTATACCGAGCATACATTGGTCTGTGTTGATTCCCTCCGTTGTTCGGCATCCATCCATGAACGGGCCATACATGTCCGTGATACCTCCCCAAACAGCGTCAGGCCCGAGCGAACCCATTGGTGACGCATTTGTATCCATGTCTTTCTCAGCTAACAATCGCTGACCGTATTGTCTCCCCTCCTCGCGCTCGGCCATCTGCTCCGGCGTTTCTTTAGGTTGTTTGTATTTTCTTCCAGCCACATTGTATATCAGCAAACCGACCACACCAATCCAGAAGACAGTCCAGAAACTTGGTATCCAGGATGATAAAGACGTTTTTGAACTAGAAGGAGGTGAGGATGCCGGGGCTGCGCTTCCAGAGGGTGTTGGTGGAACCGCGCCTGTTGGCCCCGTCTTTGGCGTTACTGGCGGCTTCGGTTGTGGCGTTGGAGGAGGCGATGAATGCACCGGTGCGGCTTTCTTCCCAGCCCTACGAATTCGCAATCCATCATCATAAATTTGTTTTTTTTGGGGATCAGATAAAATGCTATATGCCTCGTTGATACTTTTAAACTCATCTTCAACATCTTTCATCACTCTGGGATTAATTCCAGGTGGCTGACGGTCTGGATGATACACCAAAGCCATCTTTCTGTATGCTGTTTTAATATCGTCTATTGAAGCATTCTCTTCTACTTCCAGTAAGGAGTAGTGTGTAAACTTTACGTCCATATTACTCTTTTTGTATTAGTGGGAGTGCTAGAACCGTGCTAGAGATCCCATCTTGAAGCTGATTTTGTGGGACAACAACAGCCAAATCACGTGCGGTCGCTATACTAGCGAGGAATGCGATGTCTGCATCTTGCGTTGCGATAGTAATCAATTGTACACCAATAGAAGCCAACTTACGTGCAGCAGATAGTGCAGATACGGGATCATCAGGGGATCCATCTGACACCAAAACTACGGAACGAGTACCAGTAGTATCTGCAAGCACTGAAAAAGCGAGATTAAGCGCCCCTGTCATATCTGTTGTACCATTTGCATTAATACAAGAGAGAGGACACTTAAAATCTGCGTAATTACAGGTTCTTGAAACTAGAATAGAAGCCTTAGAGTTGAAGGAAATAAGTCCGACACCATACCCCTTAATTATTGATTGATTGATAAAATCATCGGCGCCGCTACGAGCTTGCTCCATTTTCTCACCGGCCATACTTCCTGAACAGTCAATTAGAAGGTATGCCGTCCCCTGCTTTTGGGTGCCTAGTACACAAGCAGGCTCCTCCTGACCATCGGGCCCTTTAATCACAAGGCTATCATCGTTTCCCAAAGTAATAATTTCTTTTCTAAACATACAAGTTTATCACCCCTCTTTTCTTGCTGCTTCAACAGCAGCTCTTAAATCACTGTAAGGGCCACGGTGAGGCTTCCCATCCCTTCTAATCCAAAATTCTGTGCTTAAGAAGCCCATAGCTCTGGTTTTTCTAACAACCTCAAATTTATAAAACTTCCCATGGATAATCTCTACGACTTCTCCCTCTAACATAATAGCCTCACATTCATGGTCTCACAATAATAAAATAGCACCCTGTTCTGGTTCATGATTAAGTTTTTCCCACTTGAATTATTATACCGCATTTAAAAAACACAGCATATCAAATTTAACACAGGGAAAAGATTCACTGTTCCGTCTGGAGACAGCATCGGGATTGGCGATGAGGTCGCCCAGAAGTATCCCTTACAATTTCTTCTAATTCACTTACCCACTACACCAAGGCGGCTTTCGTCGATACCAGTGTCTCCGGGATGGCCACCGTCGCCGCGCCTAACGGCAGCTGCGGTAAAAGCGGCACCGTTGCTCCCAGGTTGGCGAAGGTCTTGTCCAGTGTAAGGGAGGCCTGCCTGAGGTAGCCGGGTGAGAGATGCGAGTAGCGCTGTGCGAACAGTGTATGGTCTAAAACGGTGTTCGTTTTAGTGATCGGTTTATCGCTGTGATGTCTGGTGACGTCTGCTGATGTCTGCTGACGCCTAGTGACGCCTGCTGATATCTTCTGACGTGATTTAGCCTCTGGAGATTCACCGGCCAATCAGATCAATGACCGCTTGCGGCGTTGCGAATTGATAATCAGGCCGAGGATTTGCAAATATGGCGTGATCAGACATTCCCCATTCCGCGCGGCCACTTACGACTCCAGCGTTACAAGCTACTGTTGTATCGGCGGGCAAATCACCGATGAAGATTGTTCGCCCACGCGCAGCACGGATCTGCCCCAGTATGAGATTCAAGCCTTCCGGGTCAGGTTTGAACCGTGTCGTATCGTCACCTGTAACAACCACCTTAAAATAATCCCCCCACGCCAAGCGTTGCAGGCTAATTTCTACCGCTCGCCGACTTTTACCAGTACAGAGCGCCATTGGGACACCTTGTTGCTGGATAGCTTTAAGCAATTCGCTGACCCCGGGGTAAACATACACCCTACCATGCTCCCGCTCATAGAGGTCGTAATACGAAGTAGAGACGCCTGCCTGCTAGAGTTGGCCGTGAGCACCCGTGAGCCCGCGTGACTGGGCATGCACGCGGGTGAACTCAGCCCCGAAATACAGAAGCTGCGAGGCGTAGAAGATCCAGACCGCCACCAGGACCAGCGAACCCGCGGCGCCGAAAATCGTAGTCAAGTCTATTTTACTGAGGAAGATGCCGATGGCCTGATTGCCCAGCGTCAGCAGGACCGACGTTGCGGCCGCGCCGCTCCAGACGTCCCGCCAGGAGATCCGGGTATCGGGAAGGTACTTATAGATCAGCGCGAACAGCAGTGTGGCCACACCGACGGACAGGATAAAATCCATGGCGTGCAGGACGCCCTTCGGTATGTTCAGCCTGACGCTCATATATATGCCCAGCGCGGAAACCACCGCGCTCAGGATCACCGCCAGCATAAGCAGTAAGCCTGAGCCGAGCACGAAAACCAGCGCCACGGCGCGCCGGCGGAGCAGGGCCAGCCAGGGCCTCGGCGCGGGCACAACCTTCCATATATCATTAAGTGCGGACTGCAGCTCGCTGACAAGTCCCGAGGCCGCGAAGAATAGGACCGCCGCACTTACGATAGCCCCCCAAAAACCACTTTTGACCGCCGCCATAGACCCCATGAGTTCCCTGACCGCCCGGCCGCCCGGCGGCCCTACGTAATATCGGACTTGTTTAATGACCTCATCCCGGGCTGATATGTCGCCGAAAAACGACCCGGCTACAGTGACGGCGATCAACAGTATCGGCGCCAGCGAAAACAGCGCATAATAGGCCAGCGCGGCCCCCATCCGAGGACCGTGGTCATCGCTCCAGGCGTCAAAGGTCCGTACAAGCAGGCTTACGTAATACCGGGGCCGGCTTTGAGGGTCCTTTGTCATATTTTATACTCCTCAGAGTCGGCCGGCCCCTTCCAGGAAAGTCGTGACGCTGTTGCACTGGGTCCGTGAAAGAGAAATATTCCACATTACCAGGAATTAAAGTGAACCCGTTTATTCATATAACGGCTGGGACGCTTTTTGAGAGGCGCGGCCGGATAACCGAATGGCACCAGCGCCAGCGGCACCACGCTTTTGGGCAACTTTAACAGATGGCAAAAATCCCTGACGCGGTCCGCCTGCGGATAGATCCCCGTCCAGACGCCGCCGAGCTTCAGCGCATGCATAGCGAGCAGCATATTCTCTATGGCCGCCGAACAGTCCTCCACCCATAAACCCTTGTATTTCTCAAGCCTCGTATCGCCACAGGCCAAAATGGCGCAGGGGGCCTTTCCTGCATAAGCTCCTCCGGGATGCACGTCCGCTATTCTTTCAAGCAGTTCTTTTTCTGTTACCACTATAAACTGCCACGCCTGCTCATTTCCTGCCGAAGGCGCATTCATGCCGGTCTCAAGTATTCTTTTAATTATTGAAATCGCGACTTTCTTTTCCGTCCATGCCCTCACTGCTGTTTATGACCTTTAGCATTTCTGTCTCCCTTTTTCCGGCTTCATTAGGCAGGAAGTCTCTCACTTAAATCCCTTACAATGAAGTAAATCACAAAGCTTATCACTGCCGCGAAGAAGCACCACACGGAAGTCAGGCATTTCATATAAAACACGGCGGAAACCATAAACGATAAACCCATTATAATGCCCAGGACATACATCCTTCTGATACCAGAAACTAAAAGGGGGATCACGGTTACCACGAAATACAGCGCCAGGGCGACTTTGCCAAACCCGGCGTGCAGATCGTTCTGATAGACAAGGTGCTTGCTGCTGATGTCCGCATGTACAGGGTAAAGAGCCAGGCCGTACAGATTAGACAGCGCGACGTACAGACCTGCAAGGAACAGCGCGACCAGTATCTTTTTACGTGTTCTGTTTTCCTCCAGCAGTAAAACAGAAGCCGGTATCATCGCGGGCCAAATAACCTGCGCCATAATGATAAACATCTGGGTGGTTATTGTTTGCACCCTTAAATATCCCGGGTGCGTCATGGTCAACCATAAAACGCCTTCCGCGAATTGCTGTAAAGCAAAGAATAGCGTAATACTGGCGAATACGACTTGCGAGGGTTTATTCACTTTCTTAAGCGTAGCTGCACCGACAACTGTAAGGGCCACACCCGCCGTAAAACTTGCACTTGCTGAAAAGCACATATTTTCTCCCGCTATCTGACCTTCTTTTTTCCGGTAAACGGGTGTCCAGCGTCAGCTGCGTCAATTATTTTCTTCTGCGCCTCCGCCTTTTCACGCGTGGTATGTTTTGCTTTTATCCCATGTGGCGTGCTAACCTGATACCCACCTTTTACTTTTTTGATTTTTACCGGCATTGCTCCCCCTTATCGGCTCACCTTTCGGATCGCACCTGACTTCTTAAAGCTAATTACTTGCCGCCTTGGAAAGCTACCTTCATTGCAGCTTCTTTCATCCCTCTTATGCAGGCGTCTTAGCTATACTATTTTACGCCCCTTGATGACTCTGACCAACACCACAACAATTGCGATTACAAGCAAAAGGCGACACGCTGTGAAGGAAACACCAGGCTCGCACTACTTACACTTCTGACAGTCGCTGTTATCTGCATGTTTATGTGTTTCAAGCTGCTCGCTTATATGTTTCCACGCGCCCTTGAGTTCCTCCGTCAAATGCTTCAGTTCGTCCGCTCCGACTTTTTTCAGAGAAGCGTAGCGAGCCGAGGTTTCGTCCACAAGCTTGTAGTATTCTGCCTCGTTTAGTTCCTTAATATCCTCCACTTTTTCCAGGATTTCGCCCTTCATTTTGAGCATCCAACCGGCCACCTTCTCACGGTTCTGATCGCCGCGCTTGCCGTAGAAGAAATACGCTCCCAATGCTGCGACAGCCGCCAGTCCGATACCCGCTTCTATCATGTTTTCTGTTTTTGTCATACTGCCTCCTTGTGAAAATACCATCTAAATAGGTTAGGCCCCTTATTCAGCATCGCTTCAATACTTTAGCGGTCTAGGGTGACCTTTTTTAAACTTCGCGGCCTCGTCCTTGTCAACGCCCTGTTGCGCCTTAATAGCCGCTCTTTGTTCGGCTTTTTTAGCCTCCACAGCATTGCGGATCTCCGATTGCGGCTTACCCTTTAGGCTTTCCCTGAGCGCCTTTATTTCTTCTATCTGTTTTCTTCGGAGCTCGGCAAATGGCAGCTGCTTGGCGGGCGCGGTCAAGGTTCCGGTCTGCGCCGCGTGCACGGGAACCGTGCTATGGAAAGGCTGAAATGAGTCTGACCGCGGGGCGGTGCTCACGGCAAGCGTGGCCCCTTCGGAAGCTGGGCGGTGTACTGGCCGGAAAAAGTCGGACGCCGAGGCTGTGGCCACGGTAACCGGAGCTTGTGCGGGAACAACTGCAGGCTGTGCTGTGGATTTCGACACTGACCCGGTCAGTTGGCCAGGTTCCGGGTTATTTTGCGCGCCGGTCATCGAGACAAACCCAGCTATTACCGCTGTCATAACTAATAGGGTTTTCATTTTTTTCTCCTATGCTCCTATGCTGGAGTGTGTTATAACCATTACTATGCCTTTCGGCCGCAACGGCTGTCTCCCCTGGCACTCTCTGATAAGATACTCTTTCGCGTCTCTAGCTGCTATGCGGAATTATACCTGAGGCCATAGGTAATATCCTCATCCCCTCATCCCGACCGCGTTTCATGATTGTAACTATGGACTGTACGGCCTAAAATGGTTTCTTGAGGAGCAGCCTTGCGCGATGTAATTTCGCTTTCTTTTATCATTCAAAAGCTGTGGAGTAGTAAAGCCTTACGACTCAGCCTTCTCCGCTTCCTTTTAGGGTCCGTTCATTCGCCGGAAGAGTTCCGTCAATCGCGAGCTCATCCCGCAGAATAAGGTCGCTGTCATCGAAACACCCATAGGCCTGCAAAGCTGCTGCTCCATCGGTTATTGCGTTTTACCGATGAAAGCGTCCAGCTTCGGACTGTAGAGATTTATAGCATCCGCCTTGAATCGCGGACCGGACGCGGCGCGTATAGCGAAGTCCGAAGGGGCGGCGGCGTGGGCGTAGTCAAATGCGGCTGGGGCGGGGATACGCGGCAGAATATCGTTCATCAGGTCCGCGAAATAATTATTGTAAGGAATGGTCTTCCCGTTGATCGTGATGCCCAGAAAATCGAACTCCGTGCCGGCGCTGGTCGAAACCTGCGAAAAATATTCGGCCTCGGCGCGGCTGGAAAGAGAGTAAGCCAGCGGGCCGAACTCGGGTTTCGCGGTAAAGCCGTCCTTCGTAGCCGGGTCGAATGAGACCTCGATCAGATGCTCCTGTTTTTCTTCGTTCGGCGCGGGAACTATCCTCAGGTCCGGCAGTACGGCTGAAGGATCGACAAAGTAGAGTTTGGCCTTTTTGCTCTTATCCCAGATGCTCCTTACTCTTTTGATCCAGTCGAGCACGGGCTGCGGCTTCTCAAATACGGGGTCGACCGCGAACCAGGCGTCCTGAGGTCCCTTCACCAGCGTGGTGACATGGAAGCGCCATTCGGGATCGGCGCCCGACCGCATGTCCCCGACCATGAAAAGCTTTCTTATGGAACCGTCAGGCGCGCCCGCCGCCCTGGCTAGGAGATGCGCCGTCATCGCTCTGCCGAAGCAAAAGCCGATCACACCCGTAGGGTCGTAGCGGCTCAGAGCGTCAAGACTCGCGACTTTGTTGGCGACCACGGAGTTGTAAAGCGACGAAAGCTCCTTTTCGGTGAACCGCGGCTTGGTCTCGGGCGCGCTGGAAAGAATTATTTGGTATTTTGAATATATTTCCGCGCGTGCAATTTTCTCCGCCGCGGTCGGAACCGGCTCGGGGAGAACCGGCAGGCCGGCAACGGCGCCGTCGACGGCGGCGTTCAGTTTTATCAGGTAGGAAACGGATGGATCCGGGGATACGGCCATGCCGCTTGAAACCGCGCACAACAGTATAGCTATGGATAAGGACATTCTCTTCATATATATGGCGCCTTGCGGAAAAACCGCTCCGTATATATTATCCGATCCGCGCGTATGTAAAAAGGGCATAAAGGCCCAGAACAGCCTAGGCCGAATGCCCCCTATCAACAGTTAGCGCTTGCCGCCTTTTTCCTGCTTGCGCAACTCTCACGCTACCAGCGGCGGCCTATCCATAACGACACATTTACCAGCCCTATAAGAACAGGCACCTCCACCAGAGGCCCGATAACAGCCGCGAACGCCGCGCCGTGGCCTATGCCGAAGGTGGCGATGGCGACCGCTATGGCCAGTTCGAAATTGTTCGAAGCTGCGGTAAAGGACAGGGTGGCGGATTCTTCATAGGTGGCTCCCGCCTTTTTGCTCATATAGAGCGAAGATTATGCAAGCCAACAATATGAAGATCTTTATCGTATCAAAAAAGAAGAAATTTAAGGCCCCGCCGGCCAGCGTTCCCGGTCCAGGCCGATAATACTATATACAAGCCAGTCGGCAAATAATTGAACAGGTTTAAATATATCACCTCTTGAGCCCGGCTGTGCGTTTCGCAAAGTCCAGCACGCGGGGGCAGAGCAGACGGTAATGCAGCCAGTTGCCTTCCCTGCGCGCGGCCACCAATCCCGCGTTCTTAAGCACCCATAGTACCCATCCGCGCGGGGCCTAAAAACTTCGGGCACATGGGCCTTTCGATGCTACTCGGCGGGAGGATATAATACTATACTGCTTACAGTATCATTCATAACCTAGTAGGAGGAAAGAAGCATCTGATGAAACAATTAATGATGGCGATGATGTTGGTCTTAACTGCGGTCGGCGCGCACGCGGCGACGCGGTCGCACGGTTCCTGTGAGCAGTCGGTGGGCATCTTCACCAAAGGGCCGCTGCTTACGGCAAATGTCGGCAACGGCTGCGGCTTGGCGAAGATCGCCCTCGGTTACAAAAAAAGCGGCATCCTAAATTATGCCGATCATGTCGACGTAAAAATCAAAGCGACATGCACCGTAGGGCACGGCGAGATCAAAGACTTTGAAAAAACCGTGACCCTCCGCAGGGAACAGACGAAAGGGAATGGATTCACCACACATTCGCTTGATGTATTTTATATGTGCGGCGACGACCCCAGCGGCCGTTTCACCAACGCGGAGTTCACATTTACTGCTCCCGACGGGACCACGGACGGAGCGTACAGCGTGACGAAGGATGAATATTACGCTAATAGTCAGTCAGCGGGGACCAATGATACGAGCGGCGATATAGGCGTTGGGATCTGGGGGATTATAGTAACCGAATTGGGAAAATAAAACGCCGCAGAACCGCATTATATCGTACAGGCACGGGGGTTTACTCGCCCGTGCCTGAGTTTAGGCTCATGATCCTACAGCGACGGCCCTGGCGTAATTGGCGGCAGCGAAGTCCCAATTTATAAGGTGGTCGAACACCGCATCGATATATTTAGGCCGGGCGTTCCGGTAGTCGATGTAATAGGCGTGCTCCCAGACATCCAGCACAAAAAGCGGCGTCTGCCCGTGCTTCATAGGCAGGTCCGCGTTAAAGGTCTGTACTACTTTGAGCCTGCCGGCATCCAGGACCAGCCAGGTCCAGCCGGAACCGAACAGGGTTTGCGCCGCGGCGGCATACGCTTCCCTGAACTTCGCAAAAGAACCGAAATCACGGTTGATGGCCCCGGCCAGGAGGCCGGAGGGTTCGCCGCCGCCGTCAGGCCTGAGGCTGCTGAAATAGAAGGCGTGGTTCCAGGTCTGGGCAGCGTTGTTGAAGAGCGGGCCGGGCGCGGCGGTCATGATGATCTTATCCAGGCTCATGGCGGCTTCGGGCTTGCCCGCGACCAGCTTGTTCAGTGCGTCCACATTGGCTTTGTAATGCTTGCCGTAATGATATTCCACGGTCTCCTCGCTTATATATGGCGACAAGGAATTCATGGGGAAGCCCAGCGGGACCCGTGCGAACGGCCCCGCGGCTTCCTGGGCCTGGGGCTCGGCGGCGCGCGCCGGCTCGGCCGCCCGGACCAGAACCGCGCGTGAAGCGCAGAATAGCGCGACCGGCAACAGAATGGAAAATTTCCGGATGCTCAACTCGGATCTCATATCAGACCTGTCCGGTTAAAATTTAGAGGGAACCCTTCGTGAATGGTAAAATTACTTTGCTTAGAAGAATTTTGCCAACGGAGGATTCCCTATGTCTCATTATAACACAATAATGCACCAACT
>Ga0172379_10010769_pt1 | contig 11009 bp, 10 predicted proteins | sample GrowelOW334metaG_FD_119756 | JGI IMG/M metagenome (GOLD analysis project Ga0172379, IMG submission 119756) | Groundwater microbial communities from an aquifer near a municipal landfill in Southern Ontario, Canada - Groundwater well OW334 metaG | ecosystem: Environmental > Aquatic > Deep... | reverse complement strand
AGCTCATTTTTGCGTTTCAATCATTTCTAACGGCAATATTGCCACATCATCTATCAAGTTCCGAAAACGCTGACTTCTCAATCAGTTGAGGAAAATCGGGTTGTCGGTCTGGACTCACTATTACATACAAAACGCTAAAACTGAATTATTATGATGTCAAAGAAAATGGGAATAATTTTTATTTGCTTGATAGCAATATCTGGTGTGATTGAGTTTTCATTTAAGCAAAGTGCAATTGCTCATATTATTGCCAGAGTAATACTTTTAATATTTGGATTGCTAACTGCGGCCGTCAGCAATCCAACTAAGGAGTTTGAGGTTGTGAAACATGCGGTATTACCGGGAAGTTACCCTTGGAACCAGGAGAATGTCCCGATCGAAATCAAAACGAAACGAGTCGTTATTCCATTCTGGACACTCTACATCGGATCAGCCGGACATTTGCCATACAGTGAGCAGGAGCAGTTGAAAACCGATCCACCGGTTGAAATTACACTGATTCCATATGGATGTACAACCTTAAGAATTACTGAGTTTCCGGTTGTGCAGTACAAGAAGTAATTGGGAAATGAGATGATGAGACCAGCCCCTGAGCGTAGCCGAAGGGGCGAAAACTTGATTAAAGCCCCCGGGTCCCCGAGCGAAGCCGAGGGGTGACAGGAGTCCAGGGGATTAGGGAACCAAAATTTCGCAGGAGCCGAACCCCTCCGCATCGCTCTCGCATCCGAATTTTCTATATTCGTTCAACTATGAAGACCCCTCGGCTTCGCTCGGGGACCCGGATTTCATTTTGATATTTCGCCCCTTCGGCTCCGCTCAGGGAGCATGATTCGCTGTCCAAATCGAAAATCAATAGCCCCTATCTTTTCTGTTGTACAAATCGACTTTCTCTATAAATCTTCAGGAAAAGCGCCTCAAAATTGTGGGTGGGCGATAGGGCGGGAGAGAGAATTAGTTTTTGGTCAGGAGCGATCAAATAAAAAGTTGGAACTACCTTGATACGGTAATCCGAAATGGCCAAATCAGGTTGAACAGGTGCAACCAGCTCCCAGGAGTAGTTTTTATCATTCCAGAGTTTCAGGGCATCGGCAAAATTCTTGTCGAGCGATACCGGGACGATGGTCAGGATGCTGTTGAGTTTTTTGTTCATGCTGACCAACGAATCCAACTCCGCGCGGCTCTCCTTGCTGTCGCTCCTGAAAAACGCCAGGTAGAGAAACTTCCCGTTGGGGCGAAGCCTGAAGGAGACATCTTTCTGGTTTCTCAACATCAGCTCCGGAGCTGCATTCCCCTCCTGAAGCGATGTGATCTTCGACAAAATACCCGGTAGGAGATCCTTCAGCGGTTCAAAAGTCGATAGCGTCTCAGCCTCTTGCAGTCCTTTCAGCATGGATGACTTGTCGAATTTGCCCGCAAAGAACCCGTCATAAAAACTTTTGACTGCAATTAGCTCGGCGGCCTCTTTCCGGTATCCGGTGCCCGATAATTGCGCGACAAATCCTTCAAAATTTCCTTGTAAAGCCTTTTTAAGAAACTCTTTTTTCCTGAAATCCCGGGATTTATTTTTCAGGTAATCCGCAAAAATCGCGTTGAAAAAATGTTGAAAAGCCGGATGGTTAATGGTAATCTCTGTGGAAGCAAAATGTTTTTTTGCGATACTCTCTTTGTTTTGTTGGTTGACAACAAGTTCCATCTCACCATAACAATATGTTTTTAGTGTCTTTAAATAGGGATATTTCCCGGTAGGGTAACGATATTCGAGTCTGGAGATGATGGCTTTCAGCGTATCCGAAGATCTTTTTTGATAGAGATCCACTGTGTGCAACGCAATTTCCCTGTTATAATCTGTTAGGAAAGCCCTTACCAGGATGTTCAAATCTGATGCTTTGGCCCCTTTGATGTTGAGCCAGTAGAGTTCAGGTTCGAAATAGGGACTGGCCGCCTCCTGGGCGGTACGCGGGGAATAGACAGGCAATGAAATTTGATAACTAAAACCCGGTTCAACCACCATGGATCCCTTGTATTTCTCAAGATCGGTATAAATTTCAATGGCTTGACCAACTGAAAAGGTAAGTACGAAATTTCCGTCCTTTTCAACGGTAGTTTTGGCCAGTTGGTAAGGCTGGTGCGATACAGGTTCCCGGTAGGTATAGAAAACGATCTCTTTTCCGGCATAATCGTTTGCCTGACCACGGATGGAGACCACCTGACCGAAGAGTGATCCGAAGCAAAACGAGTAAATAAGGAGTAGAATAAAACGGGGCATGATCAGGATTCTTCCGGTTCTTCGTAAAAATCTTCGATGTTGAAACAGGCAGGAAGAAATTGAGACGCATCCCCCCTGTGGCGAAGAATATCTCTTACAATGGTGGATGAAATGGCCGTATGTTCAGGCATCGTCAGCAAAAATACTGTTTCGATATCTTCATACATCTTCTTGTTGATCTGACCGATGGCCCGCTCGTATTCAAAGTCGGCAGCCGTACGGAGTCCCCTGAGAATATACTGTGCATGCACTTTACGGCAATAATCTACCGTAAGCCCTTCGTATTTGCCGACCTTAATCTTCGGCTCATCCTTGAAAACCAGTTTGATCCAATCCTTGCGTTTCGACAGCGGGTAATAGGTTCTTTTGTTGGAATTGTAACCGATCATGATGATGATCTCATCAAACATAGGCAATGCCCTGCGTATGATCGATTCGTGGCCGATCGTAAAGGGATCAAACGAACCCGGGAAAACAGCGATTCTCTTCATGACAGCATTTTGGTAACACAAAGCTAAAAAGAAAAGTATGAAAATGTCGATTTCCCTGAAATCATTCCTGAGATATCATTATTTTTGAAGCATCAGGCTGACAGGAGAGAAACAATATTATCACAACCATGACAGAAAGGGATATCATCGGAATATTTGGTGCCATGAACGCGGGGAAGAGCTCCCTGATGAACCTCATCACTCAACAGGAGAGTTCCATCGTGGATGCCTCTCCCGGCACCACTGCCGACACCAGGGTAACCCTGATGGAACTGCACGGCATCGGCCCCGTCAAACTGATGGACACAGCCGGATACGATGAATCCGATATTTTGGGTGAGAAAAAGCGAAAAAAAGTATCCGCGGCCCTGAAAGAGTGTGACCTTGTTTTGTTGGTGATTGATCCTTCCTCACCGGGTTTATCTACCGGGAAAGTTCTTCTGGATGAGTCCCGCGCTGAGGGTAAACAGGTTTTGATTGTTTACAATCTGTTTGGCGATGAGGATGTTCGGGAAATTGATGGTTTGAAAGGACAACTGACTGATTTAAGGGATTTCCCTGAGATCTCTCTTTCTGCTATAGATTCCGATAACCGGCCGTCGCTTCTGGCATTTTTGCTGGAAAACTACATACCAAAAAACAATCCGACTCAACTGTTGCCTTTCGTGGCTCCTGATGAATTTTATATTCTAAACATTCCGATGGATGAGGAGACACCTCCAGGAAGGTATTTAAGGCCGCAAGCCATGGCAGAAGAGTTCATCACCCGCCATTGGGGTTATCCGGTCTCCTACCGGATGAACCTGGTGAAAGCCAGGACGAATGATGTGGGCGAGAGAGAGAAATGGGAACGTTTTCTCGGCAGCTTTGGACGAAGGCCCAAAGTGATCATCACCGATTCGCAGGCCATGGACATCATGAAAGACTGGACGCCTGCCGATATAGGCCTGACAACCTTTTCCATCATGATGATCAACTACATGAGCAGGGGAAAACTGGCCAACTTTGCCGATGCAGTCTGTACTGTTGACAGCCTGGAACCTGGTGATTCAATACTGATTGCCGAAGCCTGTAACCACTCCAGAATCAAAGAGGACATCGGTACGGTTCAGATACCCAATGTGATAGCCCAGCGCTTTCCCGGAGTGAAGGTAATTCATCTTTTTGGCAGGGAGTGGCCGGAACCGCAAGAGCTAAAAACGATCAAGCTGGTAATACATTGCGGTGGTTGCATGATTACACCACAACGAATGGCAACCCGATTGCGTGACCTCGAAAAGCTGAACATTCCCATCACCAACTATGGGATCTTTCTATCCTATGTGCAGGGGAAGAAGGTGTTGGAGCAGGTACTAAAACCTTGGAATAGTTGATTCCAATTTCGACTACGAATTATCTTCCCTGAGCGAAGCCAAAGAGCCTTCGGAGTTGAGCGAATAAAGAAAATTCAAATGTCCGGGCGAAGCAGAGGGGTTTGACTCCTGCCATGTTTGTAATGTCCGAAATTGAACTTTAATCTGAACTGAGCCACATACTGCCAAAACAGTAAAATGGTGATTTTCATCCGATGATTCAATAAAAACGATGTAAAATTACTTGCATGACAGTAATTTTAACTGAAAAGATTTGTTTGTCATCAATAGATATTGTATTTTTACCGCTATAACAATATATTTATGTTTGAACCTAAAGTATTGGCAACTGTAATTAGAAAGCATCGCAAAGCGGCTGGTCTTAGTCAGCTTCAGTTAGCAGAGATGGCCGGAGTAGGTAAAACTGTTATTTTCGATATCGAAAAGGGCAAAGAAACCATTCAACTGGATACTTTGCGTAAGATACTTGCTGTTCTAAATATTAAAGTTCAGATGACAAGTCCATTTATGAACCAAATACTTTCAGATGAGATCCGCTAAAATATTGGTGAGTGGCCTGGAGGCAGGTATTTTAAACGAACTTGATTTCGGCAAAAAATACCGGTTCGATTACCTCAATAGCTATTCAGGAACTCCTGTTTCCCTAACTATGCCATTAAGCCAACTGGTTTATGAGTTTGATTCGTTTCCTCCTTTTTTTGATGGATTACTTCCTGAAGGTTATCAACTGGATGGTCTGTTAAAATTCGGGAAGATAGACCGCAATGATCTTTTTTCTCAGCTTGTGGCTGTCGGAGATGATTTGGTAGGTAATGTAACGGTTGAGGAGATCACAACATGAATCGCTGCCCAATCACATACAATCTCTGTGAAGAAAAGTACTACAGTGAAAAGGGATTGAAGCTTTTGTCTCCAACATTAAAGACTCTGACTTTTCTTGATTTTACTGCTGAAGAATTAAGGGCTGAAGCCATGCAAAGGGCATCAAAAATGTCAATTCAGGGTGTTCAACCCAAACTAAGCGCCACTCTAAATATCAAAGAAGGTGCTTTCGAAATTGTTGACAAAAACGGCAGATACATTTTGAAGCCACAACATCATATTTTTCCGGAGCTTCCACAAAACGAAGACCTCACCATGCGTCTGGCTGCAAGTATTGGTATTGAAGTACCACTGCACGGCTTAATCTATTCAAAGGATGGTTCGCTCACCTATTTCATTAAACGCTTCGACAGGAAAGGGCAGAAAGATAAAATAGCGGTAGAAGATTTTGCCCAATTGTCAGGTATGATTCGGGATACCAAATACAATTTTTCAATGGAAAGGCTGGTGAAATTGATAGAAGATTACTGCACTTTCCCTGCTATTGAGAAGGCAAAGCTTTTAAAATTAGTGCTTTTTAATTTTCTTGTTGGAAATGAGGACATGCATTTGAAAAATTATTCAATAATCATTCGAAATGGCAAAGTGGAACTTTCGCCTGCTTATGATTTGCTTAATTCGTCCATTGTTTTAAAAGGTGATATTGAAGAAATTGCTTTAGCACTTAAAGGAAAGAGAAGCAATCTAAACAGGGATATTCTGGTCAACTATTTTGGCAAAGAACGGTGTAACCTAACAGATAAAATCATTGAAAGAATACTGGAAACGATTCAGACGGAATTACCTTCATGGTTTAACCTGATTGACATTAGCTTTTTATCAAAAGAGATGAAGGACAAATATGGGGAACTCCTTCAAAAAAGAATCAATATTTTAGAATTCAAATAGATATTATGATATCAGCGGCCGGAAATTACAAGCCTGCCACCCTCGGCCCTTCGGCTCCGCTCCGGTTCCGAAACTTTTCAAACCCTTCAAATAATATTAACCACCTAGGCACATAGGACACAATAGATTCTGCTGTGAACTATGCGCCTATGTGGTCAATTTTAAATCATCTTAATTTGTAACTCTCTCTAACTTCTTCAGCATCGAGAACATAAATGCCGCAGATAACAGACAGCAGACGATAAAGATCGACCACAGCATCCAGAGATCCAGTCTGCTCCAGAAGAAGCTTCCTACTACAAGCAGCTTATTTCCGACCGCAGTTGCCAGCAACCAGCCACCCTGCATCAAACCCTGGAAGCGGGGCGGAGCGACTTTGGAAACAAATGAGAGCCCCATCGGACTGAGGAAAAGTTCGGCAATGGTAAAAACCAGGTAACCATTGATCAGCCAATAGGGAGTAACCCGGGATGAGTCGGGAACAGCCTGTCCGTTCAATGTGTGGGGTGAGACCATGTTTAACGATGCCACAAGAATTAGTATGAAAGCGACTGCAGCGATGATCATCCCATATCCGATTTTCTTTGGTGTAGATGGTTCGATCCCTTTCTTGTTTAACCAAACAAAGAAGCTCATTACCAGTGGTGTAACGAATACAATAAACAACGGATTAAAAGATTGGAAAATCTCAGGGGCAATGGCATTTTCCTGTTGGTAACTCTGCACATAATAATAGGCAAGTATCGATCCAACGATAAAGAAAGAGAGACCAATCAGCCTTTCATTTCTTGTTTTATTCTTGCCAATGGCGACAAAAAGTCCGGCAAGCGCTCCAAATACAGAGATAATAGACCATGGTCCAAAGAAGAGATTGGTAAATGGTCCGACCTGCTTGACAATGTAATCACGTGCAAAAAAGGTAAGGGTCAATCCGTTTTGGTGGAAAGACATCCAGAAGAAGATGACAACGATAAATACCATGATCAATGCCGTTACCCTGGGTTTTTCCTCGCTGTTGGCAGAAAGGATTATCCAGGTAGCAAAGGCGACAAAAAGTCCTACAGCCAATGCAATATCAAGATTATTCAGACCAAAATATATGATTGAAAAGGTTGCTACAGAAGCAAGCAAGGCGAATATCAGGGATTTGGTGCCGTTTTCAATCTTTACGGATTGAGCTGATTTAACTTTTTCTTTATTGGGTAAATGTTTTTGGAAGAACAGATAGACCAGGAGTGAAACAACCATCGCTCCTGCTGCAACACCAAATGCATAATTGTAACCACGTGAAAATACATCCAGATAGTTATTGGCAAATTGTCCAAGATCACTCACTTGTCCTGAGATAGTTGCTTTTTGAGCGAGGAGCTGGAACTGTGAAGTATCGGTCATTTTGCCATCGATAAACTGGTGGCAAAGTGCAGGCAAACTGCCGTCGTGCAAAAAGCCATTTTTTTCTAACCACCAGTTACGAACTCCATTGGCAGCATGAGGGGCGAAAAAAGCTCCTACGTTGATCCCCATGTAGAATATCATGAAAGCGGAATCGCGTAACTTGGAATACTTTGGATCATCGTATAACTGCCCGACAACTGCCTGAAGATTTCCTTTGAACATCCCGTTCCCAAACGCGATAACAAACAGGGAAACCACAGTCAGGGTAAGGGAGAGTCCGGGTACCGCCATCAAAATATATCCGGTAAGCATAATCAGTATGCCGGCAAAGATGACCAGTTTGTATTTGCTGGTCGAGTCAGCTACAAGACCGCCAACCAGGGCAAGGGCATAAATGCCAAAATAGAACCAGCTATAAATATTGCCAGCAACTTCTTCGTCCAGACCAAATTTTGTCTGTAAGAAAAGTACAAGAATAGCCATCATGGTATAAAAGCCGAACCTTTCGCCCATGTTGGCAAAAAAGGCTACTACAAGCCCTTTGGGATGTCCTTTAAGCATAAGTTTTGAGTTTGAATTTGATTAATGAAACAAATATAAGAAAAGTGCCCTAAAGTGCCTAAAGTGTCTAAAGTGCCTAAAATTAATGCCATCAGGGATGATTTTTTTATAGTTTCAACTTTAGGCATTTTAGGCACTTTAGCTCACTTTAGGCACTCGTTCTTCAAAAAGCCAAATAATTCACCTAACTTTGAGTCAGGTAAAATTTGACAAATTATTTCATGAAGATTTTTTCCAGGGAGCAGATTGCTTTGATTGACAGGCAGACCAGAGATTTGGAACCAATTCCGGAGATCGGTCTGATGGAAAGGGCTTCAGTAGCTTTGGCTGGATGGATTCAGGCAAGTTACCCTGTAACCGCCAGAATAGCCGTTTTTGCCGGACCTGGAAACAACGGGGGAGATGCACTGGCTGTTGCACGTATTCTGGCTACTCTGCGCTTTTCAGTAGTGGTATACTTACCTGATTTGGGTCGTCAGCGTTCGGAAGCCTCCATGATCAATTTGGAAAGGCTGAAGGAGTGTTCGGGGATTGAAGTAATAGAAATCTCAGAACATTCCGGTTTTCCTGCCTTGCTAAATTTCGATTTGCTGCTGGACGGGCTCTATGGCGCAGGACTGAACCGTCCGTTGGAAGGTTTTGCCTCACGGGTAATTGAATGGATAAATGGTTCAGGTGGGGAAGTTGTTTCGATTGATCTGCCCTCCGGCTTGCTCTGCGACGAAAACCAATACAATACCGGCTCAATTGTCAGGGCTGACATTACACTTACTTTGGAATTTCCAAAGCTGGCCCTCTTTTTTGGCGAAAATGAACAATATTTCGGTAGATGGGTCATTGTACCGTTTGGCCTGAATTCAAATGTGATGGGAAAAATCAATTCCAATCTGCATTTTTTGGATCAAAAGAGTGTTTCCATTCTTCTCAAAAGAAGAAAAATGTTTTCTCACAAGGGCAGTTATGGTCATGGATTGTTGCTTTCGGGCAGCAAAGGTAAAACCGGAGCTGCACTATTGGCTGCCAAAGGGGCCTTGCGTGCGGGCCTGGGCTTGCTAACGGTGCATTTGCCCGAACCTGCAGCCGGATTTTTACAGGTTGCTTTGCCCGAGGCCATGACCAGTCTGGATTCTGGGAAAGAGATGATTACCGAACTTCCGGATCTTACGAAATATACAGCCATTGCTGCAGGTCCGGGTATCGGGATGGATCCTTTGACCCGGAAGGTTGTCAAAATGCTGATTGATCAGACGAGTGTTCCCTTGGTTCTTGATGCGGATGCATTGAATATTTTGGCTGCCAACCCTTCCTGGATCAAACTTCTTCCGGCCAATACCATTTTGACACCTCATCCAGCCGAGTTTGACCGCCTGTCGGGGATTGTCATGAAATCGGAAGAGGAGCGGCTGCAAATCGCTGAGCAGTTTGCCTGCAGTTATGGTGTTGTATTGATCCTGAAGGGTGCCTATACCCGTATTATACTTCCCGATGGATCCGTCTATTTTAACAGCACCGGTAATCCCGGTATGGCAACAGGGGGCAGTGGTGATGTTTTAACAGGAATTATCCTCGGCTTACTCTGTCAGGGTTATACCGCGGCGGAAGCGGCAATGTTGGGGGTCTTTTTGCATGGACGGTCAGCTGATTTGCGGGTTGCAGCATCATCAGAGGAATCATTACTGGCAGGCGAAATTGCCGACCATTTAGGCGAGGCCTTTGCCTCATTAAAATGGAGGTAAACTTTGATATGCAAAAAAAAACAAGCAAATTTGGAGGGTCCTATTCAACTTTAATTTATTAAAATGCTAAATATGAGAATCATAACCGTATTTTTGCTGGTGGCTGCCTTGGTTGCCACCAATCTGAGTTTATCAGCCAAAGACGAGAAAAAGAAACCGGCCAACGAGCTGGCCGCTTTTGCCGGAGGAGTTGTCTATTCGCTTCCCCGAACGGGAATTCACATCGAAGTTGAGGTTGTGCAGGAGCAATTGATTCACGGTCCCTATTTTGCCTATGCACAAAAGTACCTGGGAATCAATAATGCAGCCAAATCTGACGGAGAGAACTGGACCATTACCAATATTGGCATGGAAACCTACGGCGAACCGGATCCGAATGCTGTTTACAGGGCTACCGGAAGCATTGCGACCCTTCTGAGCTTGACCGACGATGGAGTGTTAATCGGCATAAACAGCGAGGTACAGCAAGCTGAAAGTAAATTAATAACAAATGTATTTCCGCTCAGAAAGGCTATTCCCGACAATATTTGGAGTGACGTATCGATGCACTCTTTTCTGAGCGAGAAGGATACCACGAAAAGGGCCGGAAGCAACTTCAAATCGTTTGAAGAGAAAGCAGCAGAAGCAGCCTATGATATTCTGAAACTCAGGAAAAGAAAGGCTTTGACCCTGGCGGCCAAATACGACAAACTTCCTCCTGACGGGGAAGCCTACAAAGTGATGGTCGCCGAACTGGACAGGATCATTGACAATTACCTCTCACTTTTTATCGGTAAAACCATTACCAAGAAATATAAACATTCATTCAACGTCGTTCCTGACGGCAAGAGTGGCAAAGGGCTTGTTGCTTTTAGATTTTCACCAAATGCAGGTGTTTTGCCTGAAAGTAACGTATCCGGAAAGCCCATTATGCTTGAAATTGAACCCAATGCCGAAATGAAACAAAAAATTGATGCAACGGGCGCAGGAGAAGGAACTACCAAGGGAATCTATTACAGGGTACCGGTTCTGGCGCAGGCCCGTTTGCTGAATGGCAGTGATGTTTTGGCCCAGGCCAAAATTGCAGTCGCTCAGTTTGGGACAATTACTGCATTGCCCGATGGACTGCTCAATGGTGAATATTCCATACAATTTCATCCGGCTACGGGAGCGATCAGTAAAATTGGCACCAACTGAAACCTCGTTACAACGGTTTGGGAGGTTCACGAAAGATGCAAAAACTCATAATTCATTGTTGGAAACTCTCTTATATTGCAGAACTTTTTTAGGTGAACGAACATACTGACAATTGATCATCATCATGAAAAGCTGAAACATTATTCATTTTATAAACTTGCTTACCCTTTAAAAATGCAGCAAATTAAAAAATCGCTTCGCGACTCGAAATCAGCCCGCTGGCTGGTGCTGGTGCTTGTTT
>Ga0172379_10010768_pt1 | contig 11009 bp, 7 predicted proteins | sample GrowelOW334metaG_FD_119756 | JGI IMG/M metagenome (GOLD analysis project Ga0172379, IMG submission 119756) | Groundwater microbial communities from an aquifer near a municipal landfill in Southern Ontario, Canada - Groundwater well OW334 metaG | ecosystem: Environmental > Aquatic > Deep... | reverse complement strand
GAATAAAATTTGCAAAAAAACCTTCACATTGCTGTGTGGATTATTGTTTTGTCCATGGGCGGCTGCAGAGCAAGCCGTGCCTATACACAAGGAGGAAGTGTTCGATCGTGAATATATCTATGGGCTATATACCGACCATATGCAATTGGGTCTTATGATTCTGCTGTTGTTATTGGTATTGTTATTGTTAGTCATCTACTTAGGCCGGACCAAAGCAGCGTTGACACGTAGTTTGGAGCAATCGCTGCAGATGATGCAGCAGTTGAAGCTGTCAACCGAAAAATTAGGCTATATGATCGCCACCAGCCCCACTGTTTTATTTGCCATGCAGGTCAAGGGAAATGAACTGATAACGCACTGGATCAGTGACAACTTAACCCGTATCACAGGCTATCCGATTGAAGATGCAATGCACCCGCAATGGTGGATTCGGCATCTTCATGAGGATGACCGTGCCAAGGTGTTGGATGAATCGGCGGCGCTGTTTGTTGGCAAACGTTTAACCTACGAATACCGTTTTGTCCATAACGATGGTTCGGTATTGTGGATACGGGACGAGCAACAACTGGTTTGTGATGAAAACGGGAAACCCCTGGAAGTGCTGGGAGCCTGGACCGATATTACGGAACATAAACTGGAAGAAATCAGTCTGCGTATTGCGGCGACGGCCTTTGAAACCAAAGAAGGTATTATTATTACCGATAAAAATAAGCGCATTGTCCGGGTCAATAGCGCATTTACTCGATTGACGGGTTACAGCATGGAAGAGTCCGTTGGGCGAACGCCCGATTTTTTAAAATCCGGCCGTCAAGGTAACGAGTTTTATCAGGCAATGTGGCAAGATATTAATCAGAATCAGTACTGGGAAGGTGAAATCTGGAACAGGCGCAAAAATGGCGATATTTATCCAGAATGGTTAGCGATTACCGCCGTCATGGATGACAGAAAAAAGGTCAGTCATTACGTTGGCGCTTTTTTTGACATAACCGAGCGAAAGGAAGCGGAGGAACATATCCGTAACTTGGCGTTTTACGATCCGCTCACCAGCTTGCCCAATCGTCGTTTAATGATAGATCGTTTAGGTATTGCGCTGGCCAGCAGCAATCGCAATAATCATTACGGCGCATTGATGTTTATGGATTTGGACAGGTTTAAAATTTTAAACGATACCAAAGGCCATGATATGGGCGATCAATTATTGATTGAAGTGGCGCGGCGATTACAAGCCAGTGTGCGTGAGGGCGACACGGTGGCGCGTCTGGGCGGCGATGAGTTTGTCGTGATATTGGAAAACCTGTCCGAAATCGAACTTGAGGCTGCCATACAGGCTCAAGCGGTGGCGGAAAAAATCCGTGATGCGCTGGCGGAGACTTACTGGTTGACTCCATTACACAGTCTGGAAAATACCCCCCCGCTGGTGCACCATTCCAGCGCCAGCATTGGGTTGGTGCTTTTTTATGGGCATACGATCGGCAGTGAGAATTTGTTAAAACGTGCAGATATGGCAATGTATCAGGCCAAGCATGCAGGACGGGATACCATTCGTGTGTTTGATCCTGGCATGCAGACAGCCCTGAACGAACGGACAGCGCTTGAAGATGACTTGCGGCAGGCGCTCAGCCGCAATGAACTCTATTTGCATTACCAGGCACAAGTGGATGCCAGCGGACAAGTGGTGGGCGCAGAAGCCTTGTTGCGATGGGAACAGCCGCAACGCGGCAGTGTTGAGCCCACACAATTCATTCCGCTTGCCGAAGAAACAGGTTTGATTCTGCAGATTGGGCATTGGATATTGCAGAAAGGCTGTGCAACGCTTGCCCACTGGGCGAAACGCCCTGAAACGAGCCAATTAAAATTGGCGGTCAATGTAAGCGCCCGCCAATTTAAACAGCCGGATTTTGTCGAGCAAGTCCGCCAAGTCTTGCAGGAATCAGGCGCTAATCCGGGACAGCTCAAGCTGGAAATTACCGAAAGCCTCATTATGGAAAATCTGGATGATACGATCACCAAAATGCATGCGATTAAGCAACTGGGAGTAGGTTTTTCAATGGATGACTTTGGTACTGGTTATTCATCCTTGTCCTATCTGCAGCGGATGCCGCTGGATCAATTAAAGATTGACCAGGCTTTTGTGCGCGATTTAGTCGAGGGCGGTCATGACGCCGCGATCATTCGTACCATTTTGGCGTTAGGGCGCAGTCTTGAGCTAACTGTCATTGCCGAAGGCGTGGAAACGGAAGTGCAAAGGAATTATCTTGCTGAATGCGGTTGCCCGGTGTTTCAGGGCTATTTGTTCAGTCAGCCGGTATCGCTGACCGAGTTTGAACGGCTCGTACATGATCATCCCGGATTGGCGGCGAAACAGCACATCAGCTCTCTCAACGGGCAGAACAGTTATGCCATTTGACAAGTGATTATAAGGCTGTATGAATAACTCATGTCGTTCAAAAAATAGCGTTGTTTTTGATGGCCAGGCGTTGACCATTGAAGACATTTGCCTGATAGCCAGCCGGCAGGCTCAGGTCGAATTAAGCCGTCAGGCTGACTTTGTCGCCAGGATCGACAAGGGCGCAATGTTTGTCGATACGCTGTTAAAGGAAGAAGGCTTTGTTTATGGTGTGACCACCGGTTACGGCGATTCCTGCACCGTGTCCATTCCGCTTGATCTGGTGGCGGAGCTGCCCAAACACCTCTATACCTTCCACGGCTGCGGTCTGGGTGACCATTTTGACGCCCGGCAGACGCGGGCTATCCTGGCAGCGCGGTTGACCAGTCTTGCCCGCGGTTTTTCAGGGGTGCGCTACACATTATTGCAGCAGCTGGCGGAGTTATTAAAACAGGATATCCTGCCTTTGATCCCGCAGGAAGGTTCGGTCGGGGCCAGCGGCGATTTAACGCCGCTGTCGTATGTGGCCGCCGTTCTGGCCGGCGAAAGGGAAGTGGTTTACCAAGGTCAACGCCAGCAAACGCAGGCTGTTTTTGCGGCGCTGGACATCGAAGCGCTCACCTTAAAGCCCAAAGAGGGACTGGCGATCATGAACGGCACGGCGGCAATGACCGGCGTCGCCTGCCTCGCCTACCAAAGGGCAGAATACTTGTCCCGCTTGACCACGCGCATCACCAGCTTGGCGTCGATTGCGCTGAAAGGCAACGCCTACCATTTTGATGAAAAACTGTTTTCGGTCAAGCCTCATCCGGGGCAAAACCGCGCCGCCCAACGCATACGCCTGGATTTAGAGCTAACTGAAAGCGCGCCACGGCACGATACCCGCTTGCAGGACCGTTATTCCCTGCGCTGTGCGCCCCACGTGATCGGCGTGCTTGAAGACTCACTGCCGTGGCTGCGGCAGTTTATCGAGAACGAATTAAACAGCGCTAATGACAACCCGATTATCGATGCCGAAGGCGAGCACGTTTTACACGGCGGCCATTTTTACGGCGGCCATATCGCCTTTGCGATGGACTCTCTTAAAACCGCCGTGGCCAATTTGGCAGACCTGTTGGACCGGCAAATGGCGCAATTGATGGATACCAAATTCAATCACGGCCTTCCCGCCAATCTCTCCGGCGCCAATGCCGAACAGGCCATGCTCAATCATGGCTTCAAAGCCGTGCAAATAGCGGTATCCGCCTGGACGGCGGAAGCCCTTAAACTGACCATGCCCGCCAGCGTATTCTCCCGCTCGACCGAATGCCATAACCAGGACAAGGTCAGCATGGGCACCATCGCCGCCAGAGACTGCATCCGCATACTGGAACTGACCGAGCAGGTTGCCGCCGCCGCGTTGTTAGCCGCAGTTCAGGGCGTGGAATTGCGCGGCGATGTGGAGGCGCTAAGCCCGGCTCTTAAAAATACCGTCGAGCAGGTGCGTGAGCACAGCCCGTTTTTAAGAGCTGACCGGGCGCTGGAACAAGAGCTGCGGCTTTGTCTGGAATTGATACGCAAACAGCATTGGCATCTTTATGATTAAAGGCCTGCATTACACCGAAACCGACATCGAAATCCCTTTCCATGATGTCGATATGATGGAAGTGGTCTGGCACGGGCATTACGCAAAATATTTTGAAATTGCGCGTTGCGCGTTGCTGGAAAAGATCGATTACAACTATCCGCAAATGCGCGATTCAGGCTATGCATGGCCGGTTATTGACCTCAGAATCCGCTACGCGAAACCGGCGGTATTCGGGCAGACAATCACCGTAAGCGCGGAAGTGGTGGAGTGGGAAAACCGGCTGAAAATAAACTACCACATTACTGACAAGCGCACGGGCTCAAGGCTGACCAGAGGCTACAGCGTTCAGGTGGCTGTTGATATGCAAACGAAGGAAATGTGTTTTGAATCGCCTGCCGTGTTGTTTGAAAAACTGGGCGTGGCGGCTTCTTGATGATCCTGAAAGCTCTCTTGCTGTTTTTGCTGTCGTTCGGTCACAGCTACGCCGGCGATATGCTTGCCCAAATCAATGCCCGTTTAGCGAAAACGGTTATTGCCAGCGGCAATTTCCAGCAGGAAAAACAGTTGAAAATCCTGCGCAAGCCGCTCATTTCCACCGGCGTGTTTACCTATCACCAAAGCAAAGGCGTGATCTGGAAAACCCTGACGCCGGTTGCTTCATTATTGCTGGTGAATCAGTCGCATTTGTTGACCAATCAGGGCGAGCAGGCGGTTCCGGCAACTTTTGGCAGGGTTTTTCAGGCCATGCTGGGCGGCGATTTAAGCCGGTTGGCCAATGACTTTGCCATAACCGGCACTGACCAAGAACTCTCCTGGCAGTTAGAGCTAAAGCCCAAAGATGAGTTGTTGCTGAAAATAATCAGCACCATAGTCTTGTCGGGTGACAATGAGCTGCGTCTTCTGGAAATACGGGAAACCGGCGGCAATATTACACGCATCAAATTTGATCAAATCAGCCATCCCGCGCAATTAACCCGTGAACAAGAGTCGGATTTTGAGCGCTTATCACCCTAAGGCAACCGCGTGGCTTTGGCTGCTGGGGATGATTTTAATCGGTATCTTGGGCAGCCAGGCGCTGACCAGGGACTGGCTGGAAACCGGATTTCTGGCGTTACTGCCGGCCACCGAGCAAAATCCTGAAGTCGCCAGGGCGGTTCAGCAGCACAATGAGCTGATCACCCGCAAGGTAGTCTGGCTGGCCGGTGCGAACACGGCTCAGGCTGCGATTGCCCATGCGCAGCAGCTTAAACAGGACATCCTGCAAAGCGGCCTGTTTAAAAGCGTGGTGCTGGAGCTGCCGCAGCAGCAATATGTCAAAAGTTATCAGCAATTATTCCCGTATCGCTATCAATTGCTTGATGCGCCGACACGGGACACATTAAGCAAGAATCCCAAGGACTTGATCGGCCAAAACCTGGAAATTCTTTACAGCCCGATCGGGCAAATGCAGGCGGCCAATCTGGAGCGCGATCCTCTGTTGTTGTTCAGCCGCTATTTTGATGCCCAGAACCCGGTCAAACTCAATCTGGAGCAGGGCATCGTTATGTTGCATGACCAGCAACGGTATTGGGCGTTGCTGATAACGGAGTTGAATGACAGCAATTTACAGCTCGATAAGCTGGAAACCCTGCTGGATTTAGTTAATAGCTCACAGACTCAAGTGCAGGCCGCTGGCGGTGAGTTAATGGTTTCCGGCATGCCGCTGTTTACCGCGCACGGCTCGCAATCCGCCCAGCAGGAAATTTCCACGGTCGGCATAGGCTCCAGTGCAGGCATTGTTTTTTTGATGCTGCTGACTTTTCGCAGTCCAAGACCTTTATTGTTGTCGTTTCTGGCAATAGGCAGCGGCATGTTCGCGGCCTTGGTGGTCAGTATCCTGTTTTTTGGCAAAATACACATTATTACCCTGGTCTTCGGTGCAAGCCTGATTGGTGTCGCCGACGATTATGCACTGCATTTTTTTTGCGACAGTTTCGGATCAAAAGACTGGAACCCGCGCCGGGGGCTTGCATTTATTCTGCCGGGGCTTGCCATAGGCCTGTTAACCAATCTGTTAAGTTATGCAGGCTTGGGTTTTTCGCCTTTTCCCGGCTTGCAGGAAGTCGCCTTGTTTTCGGCAATCGGTTTGCTGGCTGCCTGGCTTACCGTGGTTTTGCTGTTCCCCTTGCTGCTGACAGGATTCAAGCCCGAACATGAGCCCCGGATACTCAAGCTGGCAACGTACTGGCAACAGCACTGGCCGGACTGGATGTTTAAAAACAGGCTCTGGCTGGGTTTGGGCTTGTTAATTTTTATAGGCGGCGGAATCTGGCAGCTGACGCCGCAGGATGATGTGCGCCTGTTGCAATCGGCTCCCCCCGAGCTCATGAAGACGGCCGATAAAATCAGGGAATTATTTCCCGTGAGCCAGGACAACCAGTTTTTTCTGGTGTCGGGGAAAAACCAAGATGACTGGCACCGGAATGAACAGCGGTTGCTTGAGAGCCTGGAATCCTTACGGCATCAGCAGATGCTTAAAACTTACCAGGGCCTCAGCAGCTACTGGCCGGATGAGCGCAGCCAGCAGGAAAATTACCGGTTACTCAAACAGACGCTGTATGACTCAGGATTGCTCAAGCAGTACATGGTTGATCTGGGATTTAGCGAGGATGCTATTAAAGCCGAACTCAAACAGTTTAAAGAGTCGGAAAACAAATCGATTCCCTTGCCGGAATGGCTGGCGACTGCCGATGAGGCCAAACAATCCTTATGGCTGGGTTGTGATCCGGATCTCTGTCAGAGCATTGTGTCATTAACCGGCATTACCGATTTGACGGCATTATCGGCGCTGCAGAGTTTGCCGGGCGTCAGCCTGGTCGATCCCGTCGGCGACTTGTCTTCGCTGTTTGAGCGCTACAGGGTCAGGGCCAGCGCCTTGTTGATCGGGGTTTACGGGCTTGTCCTGCTGGGGCTGGGCTTGAAATTCGGCTGGCGCAACGCCGCAACCATAACCTCGGTGCCGGTAGTCGCGGTGCTGGTTTCGCTGGCCACGATGGGCTGGTTCGACCAGCTGTTCAGCCTGTTTAACCTGTTCGCCCTGTTGCTGGTGCTGGGCATAGGCATCGATGATGCCATCTTCTTTTTCATTGCCGCTGACAAGCGCGACAGCACCTCGCTGGCCGTTACCCTGTCCGCATTGACCACCTTATTGGCTTTCGGCTTATTGGCGGTCAGCTCGACAGAGATCGTTCACGCCTTTGGCTTTACCGTCGCCGTCGGCATTCTAACGGCGCTTGCAGGTTCGCCATTGGTGGGGAGAAGATCAAGTTATTGATACGAGCCTCATTGATCCCAAATCAAAATAAGAGAATAGGATTTGCAATGCGTAAAAATAAGCTTTAGAAGCAGTCGGTGAATTACCCGAAAATGTCTATAATGAATGGGTGGGATCAATACCGTAAGACAAAAAATCAGAGAATTTGACTAATGGGGGGGATTTCCTATGGTTCTCATTCCCAAATTCAAAGGAACGACATGATCTGCAACCTCTATCAATATCCGGCATTTTCCAAGTCCGCTGCAAGATGGCTGACGATGCTGGCTTTATGCAGCCTGCAAGGTTGCTTTTCACCCCTGGCGCTGGATCGGGCGGTAATCGAGTACGACAAGGCAACCACTGATATTCTATCCAAACAGTTGCTGTTGAATATTGCCCGCGCCCATCAGCATCAGCCCATGCATTTCACCGGCGTTTCCAATATTGCCGCAACGTTTAATTTTCAATTTAATGCCGGAGCAACGCCGGCGTTTACCGGTAATACCGGCTCGTTACTGACGCCGGTGTTTGGCGGCACGGTTTCCGAGAACCCGACCATCAGCATCGTGCCGATTGAAGGCGAGGAGTTTACCCGCCGTTTACTGACGCCATTCCAGGAAAACAAGCTGACTATGCTGTTGCGGCAGGGCGTTGATGTGGATTTGCTTCTGCGCCTTTTGGCCGGCGAGCTGCGGCTTAACGGCGGCGAACAGGGCGGCATTTATATGAACAAGCCTAGCGATAGTGATGGTTATCCGTTGTTCCGGCAAGCCGTGCTGCATTTGTCGTCGATTCAGGACAGGCACAAGTTGTTTGTCGAACCGCTGATGTTCGACCGGCATTGGACCTTGCCGGCCGAATCGCTGACGGCGGAACAAATGGCCGCGCTGCAAAAAGACTACAAAATCGAGTATCTGGCCGGGAGCAAGCAGGTCAAGCTGAGCAAGCGGGTGACCGGGCGCATCCTGTTGACCAATTACGATCCGGCCACGCTGAGCAACGAGGAACGCATCCGTTTGCATGAAGAAGCCGATCAAGGCGCGGATAATGATGTCAGCGTCGATATCCGGCCCGGCTATCCTGGCGGGGAGTGGCCGATACACGGCGTCTTCCGCTTGCGCAGCTTCCATAATGTGCTGAACTTTATCGGCCAGTCCATCAGCGACGATCAGGAGTATACCGTTGCCAAACACCCGAAGACGCCTAGCGTCAGCGAGAACCCGGTAAATACCATGGCTTTGCTGGTCAGCGATAGCGAACCGGCGGCCGCCGACATCAGCGTGCAATTTGGCGATTGGCATTACGCTCTCAAAGAAGAAACCGGTTATCAATGGAATCGCGAAGGCTTTCGGCTGTTATGCCAAATTTTTCAAATGACCATGACCGATCTGGCGCAGAAAGGCGCGCCGGCAATTACTATTTCGAAATAACCGGGAGACGTCTTGAGCAATACAATCGATGACCGCATGGTCATGAAATGCGTGGCCTATCAAAACGGCGTCAGCATCGGCGATGTGACTATCGAGAACATTAGCGAGGTGCTGCAACGGGAGCACACTTTTGTCTGGCTGGGTTTGCACGAGGCGAGCAGCGAGCTGTTGGCCAAAATTCAGCAGGAATTCGGCTTGCATGACCTGGCTGTCGAAGATGCCTGCGCGGCGCATCAGCGCCCGAAAATCGAGGAATACGGCGATTCGCTGTTCATGGTGTTGCATACCGCCCATCTTGCAAAAGAGCGGGTCGAGTTTGGTGAAACTCATATTTTCATGGGGCCGCGTTTTCTGGTGACGGTCAGGCACGGCGCTTCGCGTAGCCACAGCAAAATCAGGGAGCGTTGCGAAGCCATGCCGCAGCAATTGGCCAAAGGGCCGGGATTTGTGCTGTATTCGATCATGGATTTTATCGTCGATAACTATGTGCCGGTTATCGACGGCTTGCAGGAGCGGTTCGAGGTGCTGGAGTCGGCAATATTTCAATACCGTCCCAGCCGGCAGACCATAGAAGGTCTGTACGAACTGAAGCGTGAATTGTTGCAGTTGGAAGGCGCGATTAACCCGGTCATCGATATCTGCAATGAGCTGATGCGCTTTCATAACGGGCTTATTCCCAAGGATGTGCAGGTTTATTTTCGCGATATTGCGGATCACATCAAGCGCATAGACCAGGCGATACACGGCATGCGCGAGATGTTGCTCGCGGCGATGCAGGTGCATCTGACCTTTGAGACGGTGCGGCAGAACGAAGTCGTCAAGCGGCTGGCCGGTTGGGGTGCGATCCTGGCGATACCCACCATGGTATTTAGCTGGTACGGCATGAATTTCAGGCATATGCCGGAGCTGGATTGGGAATACAGCTATCCGGCGGTGGTCGGCGGTGTGACGTTGGGCAGTCTGCTGCTGTATTTTCGTCTGAAAAGAGCTGGCTGGCTGTAGGTAGTGTTCCGCTGCATGAGGGCCCGCCTTTATGAATCTAACCAGCCGTTTTTAGCGCCAGCGTCAGAATAAAGTCTGTTTCTATTTCGAGCCCTTTAGCCTCTTTAATGGCTTGCTGAGCGCTTTCATTCGCCCGCCATGCAAAAGGCGTCATTTGCAACAGGGCGATTCTTTGTTCGGGATTCGGGGTGATTTTATAACTGATCCGCTGTGCATTAATCTGTTCAAAACCGGCCGGCAATACAGCCTCCGGCGCGTGTTCCTTGACGTCAACATAGATAAATTCCTTTAATTGCCACAGATGGCGCGGGCCTGGGGTCACTGTCAGCAGCAGCCCTGAGGGTTTGAGCACCCGTTTAAGTTCATCGTCATTTGACGGGGCAAATACTCGCAGCACCAGCTCAAAATATTGGCCGGCATAAGGCAAACGGTTTGAACTGGCGACTATAAAGCGGGCAGCAGGCTGTTTTTTGGCGGCCGCGGCGATGCCGGCTTTGGCGATGTCGATGCCGTGCAAGGCAACAGGCCCGCACCGGGCTGCAATTTTCCGGCTGTAATAGCCTTCGCCGCAGCCCAGATCCAGCAGGCGCATGGTCTGGCCTTCGGGCCTGTTCGCGTCGACCATCAGCGCCACCGCGTCGGCCATCGGTTCATAGAATCCCGCTTCCAGAAATGCGCGCCGCGCTATCATCATTTGCTTGCTGTCGCCCGGCTCAATGGAATGCTTATGCTGCACAGGCAAAAGGTTCAGGTAGCCTTCCTTGGCAAGATCAAAGCTGTGCCGGTTCTGGCAATGATAGCTTTTGGCGGATGGGTGCAGATGCAGGGGCTCTCCGCAAACGGGACATAAATAACAGGACATTTGATTGGGGGGAATGGTCAGCGATTGAACCGGGTGGAGCGTTTCAGCACATCCCAGACCGAACGCAGGTTAGATTCAGGTTCAGGCAAAAGCAGGGTGATAATAATCTCTTCAATGGCCGCAAGAATGCAGATGACGGCGGCTGCCTGAAACGGCCATACCGGACCGCCCAGGAACATGACATACAAGGTCAAGCCCATGGATCCTGCGGCAAGTTTTACTGCCCAGGTATGATAGCTGGTGAAACACCCGAACTTGTATATGCCCGCAAAAGCCGGCAGCAGGCAGCTTGCCACAATCATGCCGACATAAATCAGTTCCCTTCGGACCATATCCGGCCACAGCCACCAGCAGCTAAGGGCAATGGTCAGGTAATTGGTGACGTCCGCCCAGCTGTCGAGGGTGGCGCCGAACTGGGAAACCTGTCCGGTCAAGCGGGCGGCCAGACCGTCCAGAAAATCGCTTAG
>Ga0172379_10010767_pt1 | contig 11010 bp, 8 predicted proteins | sample GrowelOW334metaG_FD_119756 | JGI IMG/M metagenome (GOLD analysis project Ga0172379, IMG submission 119756) | Groundwater microbial communities from an aquifer near a municipal landfill in Southern Ontario, Canada - Groundwater well OW334 metaG | ecosystem: Environmental > Aquatic > Deep... | reverse complement strand
TATCAAGCCAAACGGTTTATTGGCGTTCTGATTTAAAATCTCTATTTCGTTGTCAAGAAAACCAAGCTGAGCCAAATTGGGAACGCCGGCGGAGGTATCTAAAACGCGAATGACCACCTTCTCCGAATTAAGCATGGGCAGAACAGAAATACGCAAATCAACTTCCTGGCCGTCTATTTGCGACCGAATACGGCCGTCTTGAGGCAGGCGTGTTTCATCCAGCTTCAGATTAGCCATAACCTTAATACGCGACACTACGGCGTTATGGATGTAGGCCGGTAAAGTCAACGAGGTATGCAAAATTCCGTCCACGCGATAACGCACTCGGCTTTCATTGCGCCCAGGCTCAATATGAATATCCGAGGCATTACCCTCAATGCCATGACGAATAATAACGGAAACAATTTTAGCTACGGGAGCGGCTTTAATTTTTTCTTCCAAAGCGGCTCCGCTTTCCAATACTATACCCTCTTCTTTTTCCGCATATTTCTCTTCTGCTGATTGCAAAGCAGTGCCTATTTCCTTACTAAAACCGCTATAACTTTTAATAAAACGACGAAAATCTTCCAATAAAATCACGAAATAACTAATTTGAAAACCGGATGTTTTGGCCCAAAATTCAATCGCTTCATTAGCCATGAAATCCCCTGGATCAACCAAGCCGACACTGACCTTTTTACCCTCCTGAGCAAACACGATGGCTTTATAATTCTCCGCTACTTTCTGAGACAATAAATTAAGAATCTCCGGTTTAATCTGACTGGCCGCCAGATCGGCTACGGGCAAATTGAATACCTCGCCTTTTACCTTAAGCAATTCATTGCGACCAAAAACATTGCGATCCACCAGCTCCTCTTCAATCATTTTTTTGCTTTTGTTCGCCACGCTAAGAACCTCTTCTAAAATAGAAGGATTCACTAAATTATGGCTGGATAAATAGTTTTTTATTCTCTCATTGTATTGGATATCGGGCATAAATTTTATTCCCCCAATTCGCGACATTGCGCGGTTGAGGTATTAACAATAGCATTAACATCCGCCGTCTTCCGTTTAAACGGATTGCCGCGATCAGGACTCAACTCAACCCCGACAATCGGCCAATCATTGCATTGATTCAACTGCTTGACGTCGGGAAAAATATCGCGATTTATTCTAACGAATTGACTGCCCAAATTGACCACGCTTTGCTCCTGTAATAAAGAAAACGGCCAAAATTTTTGCCAATAGGCCAAGGCGCCGTAAAGAATGACGATCAAGATGATCAGCAAAAAATATAAGCGTTTAGATGATTTTTTTTCTGTTTTATCCATAAATTAAGGCCGATAGTATGTTACCAAGGAAATATTGTACGATTCCCCATTGTCAGTAACGTTAATGGAATTGATATCGGCAATAATTGCTGATTTTTCTAACAAACTTAAAAATAATTGGAAGGAGTCGTAATCACCGCCGGCTAATTGCAATTTAATCATTATTTTTTGCACGCCGGCCGCCGTAGCCGGAGCATTGGGCAAAACATTAACGCTATCGCTGAAAGATAAATTACTAACTACGAAACCGGCGCGCTTGGCTAGGTTAGTAAAATGCACTATCATACTCGGCGTATCCGGCGCTGATGGCAAAACCAAGGATAATAAACGCTTCTCCTCAGTTGTCAATTCAACTATTTGAGAGGCGTTCCTTTGCGATTCGTTTAATTGGAATTTAGCGATAGAAATTTTTTCCTGTAAGCCGGCCACTGCCTGTCGACTCTCATTATAATTCGCTAATTGCTTGTTTAAAACCAACAAATAACCGATAATTAACACTAAAATAGCGATTAAAAACAGCCAAAAACGTTCATACTTATTCCAAATATCAATGATGGTTTTTTTATAGCTTAAATCAGGCATAAATTATTTGACCAAATGGCGAAAAACGCCGTCAGCCAGGGTTAAACGCAAAAGAAAATCAATGCCGGTAACTCCGGCCTTGGGGTCGGTAGAAACTTGCATGCTGGTAGTTCTGGCATCTTTAACAAAATCATTAGCGTCTTTTAGTACTACGAGTTGCCGAGCCAATGTTTCATAGTTATCGGCCGTAGCCGGCAAAGAAATAAGTCCGGCGATATCGGCCCTAAACTCTTTAAAGTACACGCCATCCAAAGTATATTTTTCTAGCAATGTAAAAAATTTAGTCCAATAAATTCTATTATCCAATAATTTCTTAAGAGTAATGACACGATTAGCCGTATCATTGTTTATTCTGGCTCGTTCATTATAATCTCCAATACTCTTTTGCAGCTGTGTTAATTCATTACGATTGATTGATATCTTCTGATTAATATTACTCTGCAGCCAACTCATGCCCAAATAGCAAAAAAACACCACTAATGCCGGCAAAATCATCGATGAAACTACCCTAAACCAATTGACCCCCCCAGCCTTTCCTTTTAATAATTCAGACGGTATTAAATTAATATAGGTATGGCGATCGTGCGTAATCGGTTCAGTCGTGTGATAGCCGCCATACTTGCTGGACTTATGTTTTTTTTCTTTCTTAATCGGCTCAATCTTAACGCCAGCGATTTCTCTCGCCCCCTCTTTGATCGGCTGATTCGGGGAGGTCTTCAATTCCACTTTTTCTTCCCTAAACTTGATCGGCATTGGCGCTAAAGATACTGTTGCTTCTGATGGTTTAGCTAAATGTATTCTGGGTTCAACTTTTCCGGAACGAGAAAATAAAGAAGCCAAGATTTTCCGCCAACCGCCCTTCTTACTTGACGATTGATTGATTTGCGGTGAGGCAACTGCTTTAGACGCCGGCATGGATTCTAATCTTGATTCTTCCTTTTTATCTTGACTGGTTAACTCTGCTAATCGTTTTGATTCCTGCCGATAAAAATTACTCCGATCAACTCCTTCGCTAATCGGCAAATTAGCCGGCGCCGAGGACTTAAAGGTCGGCAAAACAGCCACTGGATTATCACTGACTGACGATTGGTAACGGGATGAAGAAACAATAGGAGAGACGGGCTTGCCGAATAATCTGCTAAGCCAACCGGCTTTTTCTAATTTTATTTCCTCCGGATTGGTTAAGGAAATATCAAAGCTGGGCGTCCGACTGATTCTTCGCCTTTGTTCTTCGTTTTCTTTTTTTCTTAATTCTTCCGGTAGCAAATTAACATCTGGCATGTACTGATATTATAACATTTTTTATTGCTATATGCTAACAACTATTCTATTTCTCGCATAGCTAAGCCGACAGGAACGGCAAAACGCGCTCCGACGCGATCTAAAATGGGCTTCAAATCAACCGGATAAACTACCCGCGCCCAAGGATCGCCGATAACCGTATTAATATTAAAATTATTTGATAAATAACCCGATAAATGCCCTAAGAGAGCCGTGCCGCCGGTTAAAATCAACTTATCAATCTTAGTATTATTACTATCCTGATATAAATTAATAGTATAGCTGATTTCATTTAAAATCGGAGCAAAAGCTTTTTCTACTGTCTGGGGCAAAGAGTTTTCGCTTGTTTCCGAATCTAATGACAAATCCTGTTTAAACTGCTCGGCGCGATCCAAATTAACATTCAGGGCCATGGAAATTGCCTTGGTTAAAGCTTGACCGCCCAGTTCCAACGATCGATTCAGTACCGGCACCCCCTTGGAAACCACCACTAAACTGGAAGTAGCCGCGCCCATATCAACAATCATTACTGTTGACTTATCATCGCCCAAAAGCGAGCGGATCAAAGCAAAACTCTCAGTCTCCAAACTGAGCAAAGTCAAACCGCATTTAGCAAAAATATCAATGTACTTTTTGATTAGCTGTTTGCTGGCTCCAGTCAAAAGCACTCGGACGTTTTTCTTCGGTTTAGAAAATATCTTTTTCAAAGGATTGGCTTCTTGGCTTAATTCCGGCAATTTATCCGCACCGCCCCCGCCAACTTCAAACTCTTCTACGATTTTCCAATCTAAAATTATTTCCTCCAGCGGCATGGGAATAATCTTCTTGGCTTCCCAGCTTATTGCCGCAGCCAGATCTTTTTTGGATAATGACGGCAAAGTCAAAATAGAAGTAAAAACAGAAAAATTAGGCAGGGCGGCTACGGCCTTATTAGCCGTAACCTTTGATTTTCTACAGACTTCCCTAAGAATCGCAGCAGTTTCTTCAACATCGGAAATTATTCCGGATTCCGAAATATTAGTCGGGCTTTTTTCTGTAAAACCGTAAGTGACCAAACGTGGCCGGCCGGAATAATTGGCTAATTCTACAACTTTAATCGAGGAAGATCCCAGATCGACGCCGAGATAATTGTTTTTCTTTGATCCGAACATAAAAATTTAAAATTGATGACTAATGACTAAAAATTAATAATTAAATATCTGCTCAATACTGATAATCACGAATCACCGGCAAATTTTCCGCCAAAGCTTTGAGTCCGGGAGGCGGATTAGCGATTAGGCGGCCGTCATAAATTATCCTCTCTGAACCCTGAATTAATTTGGAGTAAGTACGTCGAAAATCAAAGGCCCTGGCAATAATCAATCCCAATGTTACTAATTGATTTGGACTTTCATTAGAAAAAAACACTCCGCAACCATTAGCTATATACTTAGGATAATCAGCGGAAGAGCCGCTTTCCGTCTGACATAAAATGCCATCTTTGCCTAAAAGCAGATAAGCCCCGACAATCTTAGTCACCGTCGGATCAACTATCACATCGCCTTTAATCACCCAGGCCACTGATCCGAGCTTCTTTAAATCATCGGGCAAAGAACCGTTGCTATAACCAAAATCACTTTTAATATTCAAATCGCCATCAACTACCACTAAACCGTTGCCCCGCTGTCCATTACCGCCATTAGCAATGGCGAACCCAGCATCAATAGTCAGATTTCCCTTAATAACGTACACGCTATTATTAAAAACTTCGCTGTTTTTCCAAGTTGTTGCATTATTGTAAATATTCAAAACCTGATCATACTTATTATAGCGAGTATTGCCGATTCTTCTGTATTCCGTAGTTAAGCCAGCCAAATCAATCTGTCCCAAAGCATTCCTATAAACACCATTCTGCAATGTCGGATAAGCAATGGCGACATCAGAAAAAAACGGTTGCTGGCAATTGGTGGAAGTGAAACTATAAACATCCTTGGCAAAAATACAATAAGTGGCGTTACGGCCCTTTTCAAATCTTTGTCTGATATAGTTAGAACCGTAAACCGAACCGAATTGCGTTTGCAACCAAGGATAGACAATCTCGGCTGCGCCATTAAACTCCACCCAGCCGGCGCCAATTAGATTGGTGCTATCACCATTCCAACCCCAACCTAAAATTGTACCGTTGACACCATTAACTATGGTGCCATATTTTTTACAACCGCCGCTGCAACCGCCGGTGCAAATAATGCGACTGGCAGTGCCCAACGGATTAGTTGAAGTTTGGCAACCGTTGCAATTAAAGCATATGGAACCACTACCGGCACTGGTTGAAGTAACGCTGGTATCCGGTATGTTTTCACCATCAACCCTGACGCGGGCAAAGCAACTGCGACAATTTAATGATCCTTCCTCATTATTAGTATTGCAATCATAGCAAGCCTGGCCGACACCATTAGCTAAGGAACCGTCAATTACCGTGCCGCCCAAATGCAGATAACCCTCATTACCCAGAGAAACAATCCCGGCCCAACCAGTGATTTTCTTAGCTATTGGATCGTAACTGGCATCCCAGCCACCATCAAAGGATGGAATACCTCCAATGCCGGAACCGGAGCAAGTGAAGCCGAAACAAACCCAACCAACATACTCTGACCAGCCATAGCCGGATAGATTATTGTTACTGTCCAATTGAATTTTATATGATCTCGTATCTCCGCTTTCCGGCAATCCCGGATTCTGATAATTCAACGAAATCCAACCATAATTATCACTCCAGAGCCAGCCGGCCACATCATAAATTACATTTGTTTCTTGCATGAACGCCAACCGGCAAGCCAATACTCCAGCCAAAACGATAATGGCCGTCAACATAGTGAGTGATCCGTATTTAAACGCGCGATTAACCATGACCTCTTGGATTAGGGGCAATTACTGCTCGTCAAAAGACCGTTAGTAAAAATTAAATTGCAATTGCTATTGGTTCTGCCTTTGACCGTGACTGTCCTGCTTATGCCCGTTGCCGAACCTGCCATATAGCCGGTTGCCCTAACTGTGCCATCAACTTGTAATTTTTGAGTCGGTGAAGTGACTCCTATTCCCGCATTAGTACCGCTAATCGTAATAACCGGCGACGCGTAAGCGGTTCCTAAAATCAATTTTCCGCCATTACTTCTTAAAACAATATCGCCTCCCGCTGAATTATTAATAAGTTGAGCACTGGCTCCGGCCACCCCGAATAAACCATTATAAACGCCGCCGCGATCAAGTTGCATAAAAGTACCATTGACACCCCCGCTTAATTGCAAACCGGGATTAACATTACTGCCAGCGGAAATAGCTACGCCCTTACCGCCGCTAAAATATCCTGCAAAACCATTGCTATCTAAAGCATCGCCGGAAACGGCAGTCCCACCTTCTGTTCTTCCCTGAATTGCAGTGCCGGCAGAACTAAGGCCAAAAATACCAACGCCTGATGCGCTGGAAGATAAGCCCAGGATACCAGCCGTATAACCCTCGCCGATTAAACCGAAAGAATATTCCAAACCGGAGGTAATGTGGGTGTTTTTAATATAGGCAGTAGCGCCATCCGGCTGAGTGATGCCATACCCTGAGGCATTATCGCCTACAACATTAAACGTAGATACCGGACTGTTAGTCCCGATGCCTATTTTACCATTAGATAAAAAAGTTATCAGCCTGTTGGAGGGGTTATTATCACCGGTAGCCAACACTAAATCGGAAGTTTCAGCTGGACGATATAGCCACCATAAGTCTTGAGAACTTGTAGTCACGCCAACAGACCATTTCAAACCGTTAGAGTAGTTAGTGGTATTAGTATTAATATCAACGAAAACGTCTTTATTGGCAATCTCCGAACGCTTAGTTATTATTGACTGATTAGAAACAACCAACGATGATAATGGCATCCAAGTTCCAATACCAACATAAGCATTTTCACTCCTGATTTTCATTGCCGGTATGCCATCGCCCCAACCATGAACGGTGGGAGGATCGGTTCTGCCAACATAAAAATCAAACCCCCTTGAATCTTCATTCGTCAATGACGCAGTATACCCTATAGCCCCGGCCTCATTTCTATAGTTACCGGCTCCCATAACACTAAATTCAATTCCTGAATCAGCGCCGGGATTCCAAATACTGGCCGGACTTTCCGTAATAGCCAATGACGACGCCGGATAATATGTCGGACCGGGACCTATATGTAATCGTTTTTGCGGATCAGTATTATTTATACCCACCATTCCCCATTGATTAATAGTCATCCTATCCAATGTGCCCCCCCAAATATTTAGACTGTCTGCCGTACCAGGTTGACCGGCGATCTCCGTATTGCGCGTATACACAGACCAATGTTCACTACCGATGCCGTATTGCAATTGTAGTTCCGGATTATTGACCTTATCAGTAATACGCACTCTGGCTGTTTTAGCGCTAACAGGAGCCGCTACTTCTAGCATTTCAGCGGGAGTATCAACACCAATGCCCACCATAGCATTAAAAGCCGCTGTGCCAAAATCAACGACAGATAAAAGCGGTATGCTGCCGCTGGAATCCAATATTTTCATGGCATAACCCAGTACATTAGCCGATTTAATCAAAAAGCGATGATTAGCCGATGTAGCCGTACCGACAGCTACTCGGCCGTTGGCATTATCAATAATCAAGGCCGAGGTACCGGTAACATTAGTGCCATTAGCCGGATAATAAGCGGTTTGGCCGGCCAGTCCATAATTGACTCCGCCACCGGTACTGCCTCCCGTACCGCAAGCCGAGGCCGTAGCGGAAATTTGACCGGTAGCGCTGGCTTGCAGACAGCGACTCCCGCTACCAACTAAGCTGCTTGCGGTTATTGCACCGTTAACTTGCAAACCGGTGGAACTGACTACGCCAACTACGTCTAATTTAACAAGAGGATTATTTGTGCCGATGCCGACATTGCCGTTCTGCTTGATCGCCAAACGATCATTGCCGCCGCCCCAAATCCTGAAAGCATCTTCGGTCTGATTATTATAAATACCCCAGTGCCCGTTAGCATCACTGGAATACTGCAATTGAATTTCGGGATTTTGGGAATCATCAAAAACCCGCAACCAAGTAGCGGTAACAACGCTGGTAGGCTTTCTTACCACCAAGGTGGCAGCCGGAGCCGAATCATTTATGCCGACGTTGCCATTATCAAAAATAGAAGAATTGCCAAGCGTATTAGCGCTGGTAAATTTGGATACGTAATTAATCGTACCGCTGATTCCTCCGGCTGACGGCAAAGTTGAAGTACAAACCAACTTAGTTCCGTTCCAACCAACCAGGGAGGCGGCACTGCAACCGTCAGGGGTGATCATTAATGTATTCCACCTGCCAGAAATTACATCACCGCTAAAAAGCGTTGATTGATTAAGGGGTGCCGCCACGTTGCCATTGGGCGGATCGTCTGTCGGGCCGGTCCAAGCCGAAACAGGGATTAAAGGAATTAAAAACAAAGACAGGCCGCCCACGACCGAAATCGCGACCCGAAAAAATTTAGTGGGCTGTTTTAACAGCATATTTTTGTCACCTTAATTTGCTCATGGATAAACGCCGAATAATCCATGACTTATCCACAAGCATTAACTACAATTAATTATACAATATTTTGGCCATTTTGAAAAATTACAATTATTAATTACAACATAAAACATCTTCTTAATGCAATCATATTATGATTGCTTGTTTTATAAAAAAATATCAACCGATAATACTTTGCGACTAAAAGCAAAAAATGGTATAATAAGGATGTAATTCTTTAGGCCTTACTGTGACGAATTATTAAATTAGATATGGACGAAGTGACAATAGCCAGTAAAATAAACAGCCAAAAAAACGCCAAACGCAACGAATTGACCCGCGCCAATAATTTTTCCCCCATAGACACTGCATTAAGCCGCCGTTCAATTTCTTCCGATCAGTCGCAAAACCAGCAAGAAGAGAGTCCGGACGATGGGTCCAGCCAGGCTTCTTCAATAAACCGAATTAACCGCCCCGATCGCCAGAATTTTGATGATAATCAAGCCGATACGCTTAACGCTAAAAAAGAGCAAGCCGCCAACACCGCCATTAAAGTCGCCTCGCAAACGGCTGAAGCGGAAGAAAAAATTAAACGGACCATGAAAACCGTTAAAACGCTCAGATATATTTGGCTGGCAATAACTTTCATCGCGGGAACCTGGTGGCTCTGGGTTATTGCCTTAATTCTAATCATCATTATCATGATCGGCGGCAGCATGTACTATGCCTATGAAAAATGCGGCTGGTCGTTTTATCTTGATGGCGCAATAAGTTATTTGCTCAATGATCCGGAAAAATTAATCAGCGGCAGTTTGGAGTGCGTCCAAGAAGGCGAAACCGGTTCTCCGGCGGCCACTCCCGCCTCCACGCCAAGCGCTCAAGAAGCCGGCCCGCAACCGTCTAGCGGCGCCACTCATGGCGAGGGCGAAGGAGAAACCGGCGGCTAATAATAAATACCATATGAATCTTGACTGGAAAAAAATCGGGGTTTTTGCCTTGATCATCGGTGCGATAATTTTACTGGTCTTTTTTGCTTATTGGTTTTTTTGGTTGCCGTTTTTCGCTCCCCCCGCTATTACACCGATAGAACAGCCGGCCACCACTACTATCAGTCAATTTCCTGAGGCCGGCGCCGGCAACCAACAAATAGCGGCGCAATCCGGTTCCCTGCCCCAATCTCCCGGACAGATATCAGCTTCGGTGCCTACAGTCACCCAAACAGCTCAAGGCGGATTAACGGCCATAAACGCTATAGTCAAGGATCCGGTTTATTTTTCTTCCATGACTTCCGGCGGAACAATTAATTATTACAACACTAAAGACGGCAAGTTCTATCGCGTGGACGGCAATGGCAATATCACCGCTCTAAGCGATCAGGTGTTCTACAATGTCTCTAATGCCGTTTGGGACAATAAGGGCGGCAAAGCCGTATTAGAATATCCCGACGGCTCTAACATTATCTACGATTTCAACACCCAAAAACAAATCACTCTACCCAAACATTGGGAGAGTTTTGAATTCTCTCCTAATGATGAACAAATATTGTTCAAAAACATGGCGTTGGATGCGGAAAATCGTTTCTTAGTCGCCGCCAAATACGACGGTTCCAATCCCAAAATTTTAGAAAGCATCGGCGGCATAGAAAACCAAATCCAAACAAACTGGTCCCCCAATAACCAAATGGTCGCTACTTTCAATGAGGGCAAAGATCTCAATCGCTCTGAGGTTTACTTCGTCGGCTTAAACGGCGAAAACTTCAAATCCATGATTGTGGAAGGCCGGGGATTCCAAAGCGAATGGTCGCCTAATGGCGGGCGTTTGCTTTACAGCGTACACAACATGACCGATTTCAAACCGCAATTATGGATTTCCGACGCTTACGGCGACAATATCGGCACTAATCGCCAACCCTTGACTCTTAATACTTGGCCGGACAAATGCGCTTTTGCCGGCAACGACACGCTCTATTGCGCCGTACCGCGCAATTTGCCTGACGGCGCCGATATTGATCGCAGCGTGGCCGACAATCTGACCGATGACATCTACCAAATTGACTTAACTACGGGCCAACAGACATTAATCGCCACACCGACTCGCCAAGGCAGCATTAACAATATTATGTATAATATTTCCTCCCCCAAATCGTTATTTTTCAACGATGCGATTAACAACAGAATTTATAAAATTGACCTGCCATGAGTAAAAAAATCACAACCTTAGGAATTATCGCCTTAATTGTTTATTTTCTGTTTCTTCCCCAAACCACAGTTAGGGCGAATTACGTTGATGATTGCCT
>Ga0172379_10010766_pt1 | contig 11011 bp, 10 predicted proteins | sample GrowelOW334metaG_FD_119756 | JGI IMG/M metagenome (GOLD analysis project Ga0172379, IMG submission 119756) | Groundwater microbial communities from an aquifer near a municipal landfill in Southern Ontario, Canada - Groundwater well OW334 metaG | ecosystem: Environmental > Aquatic > Deep... | reverse complement strand
GACAAGCAAATCCACGACTGGAAATAAATCAAAACAAATTCGGGACTTGCTCAAACTTGACCTGTGGGACAATGAATTTTCAACAAAGAAAATGCGAAACAGCAATCCATATGCAAATCTTGTGATGGTTGACGGACTAATTGTCCCGGTGGACACACTACCAGAGCAATATCAAAAAGCAGTCAGCCAAGCGCGGGCAGAAGGTAAAGATATCTCATTTACAACACGATGAAAACAGAACCATTGAAAACATACAGTTTGGACGAAATGTTAGACAAACATATCGGAAAACCTGGAACTCCCAAACGTGAATCATTTGAAAACGAATTACGGCTCGACTTGCTGGGCGAGGCTATCAGACAAGCTAGAAAAGATCGTCATTTGACACAAGAAGAACTTGGGCAGCTGGTTGGCGTTAAAAAAGCTCAAATTTCCAAACTGGAAAACAGCCTGACCGACGCCAGGTTTGAAACCATCATCAAAGTGTTTAAAGCATTAAACGCTAAGGTTAATTTTAATGTTGAACTGCTTAATCAAACAGTTAAACTCGCGTGACAGAAAGAAGATTAGACGCTTATACCTACTAATATTGTTATTTTAAAAACGCCCTGGCCCTACCACTCTGGCGTTTTTTTACCTTAAATACCCATGAGAATATGTTCATACCTACCGAAAATAATTATTTGGGTATTCCATGCGACCTTTGAGAAACGATTTATAAACGCATTAAATAAATTCATTTGGGAAGATACAGATTTCTAAAATTATTATCTTTGAATCTGTCATACAACATACCGAACTAAAGTTGCTCCCGATGAATTTGAAATGCCTGTTAGTTGTTCTGTTTCCTTCATTCTGTCAATTTGTTAGCGCGCAGGATGATACGCTTCATATCGGTATTCATCAACTGGAAATCCGGCAATTCAGAAGCCGGGGCGACTCAATTTTACTTCAGCAGCAACCTTCCCCGGGCAGACCGTCTTCCTTGCTAACATACAAGAAACTTGAGCTTTCCCGGAAGGTGTTTGGCTGGCATCCTTATTGGGCTTCCGCTTCGGCCTATCTCTCCTACGATTACAACATTTAACCCACCTCTCATACTTCAGCTATGAAACAGATACTGTGACAGGTGGTTACAAGACCATCAATGATCCGGTAACCATTCAAAAGGGTAGCAACGATTTGGTGTTGTTTCCAAATCCCGTAAACGGGACAGCTACCATTCGATTTAACCTTTCGGAGAAACAAAATGTGGATTTAAGTGTAATGGATATGTCAGGCAAATTGGTTGTATCAATCCTAAACAGGGAATTGCCCGCGGATAACTACACGATTTTATTCAATTGTTCCCATCTGAAAAACCAAGTCTATTTATTGGTTTTCAAATCAACCAGAGGAAACCTAACCTACAAGTTTGTCGTAAAAAACAATTAAAAGCCGTACCTTTGCGGCAAAATTTAACAATTTATCATCCTTCAAAATGACAGATATAAAACGCACACTATTGATGATTCTCGATGGTTGGGGTATCGGGGATAAAAGCAAGTCGGATGTGATCTACTCCACCCATCCCGCCTTCATCGACAGCCTTTGGAACACCTATCCTCATGCCCAGTTGCTTACATCCGGCGAGGATGTCGGACTTCCGGATGGTCAGATGGGAAACTCTGAGGTAGGTCACCTAAACATTGGTGCCGGCAGGGTATTGTACCAGGATCTGGTGAAGATCAACAAAGCCATTCGTGAAAACAAGCTGAAAGATAATATGCAGATAATCAAAGCTTTTACTCATGCCAAAACACTCAATAAACCTGTTCACCTGATCGGTTTGATTGGTCCCGGCGGAGTTCACGCACTAAGTTTGCACATGGTTGCACTGGCACAGATTGCCACCGACATGGGATTGGAGAAAATATTTATCCATGGTTTGACCGATGGCCGCGACACAGACCCCCGCTCTGCCTACGGCTTTATCGAAGAGGACCTGAAACAACTTGCCGGAACCAAGGCGAGATTTGCCACCCTGATCGGACGTTACTACGGCATGGACCGCGACAACAACTGGAACCGTATCAAATTGGCTTACGACATGCTAACCAAATCGGTCGGACAGAAGAGCAAAGACCTGCTTGCATCCATTCGCACCTCGTATGAAGAAGGGGTAACCGATGAGTTTATCAAGCCTGTCGTGATGACGGATGAGAATGACCGGCCTTTGGCAACCATTCAGGAAGGCGACGTGGTGATCTGCTTCAACTACCGTACCGACCGCTTGCGAGAGATGACCATCGCCTTCACCCAGGAGAACCACCACGAGCAGGAGATGCATACCATCCCTCTGGAGTGGTACACCATGACCAATTACAAATCATCCTTCAAGAATATCCATGTTATTTTTGACAAGGACAATGTTTACAATACACTGGGCGAAATCGTTTCGAAAGCCGGCTTGAATCAGATCAGAATCGCGGAAACAGAGAAATATGCGCACGTGACCTTCTTCTTTTCAGGAGGAAGAGAGAGTGAGTTTACCGGTGAACGACGTATCCTGATTCCATCTCCCAAAGTTGCCACCTACGATTTGCAGCCCGAAATGTCGGCTCCGTTGGTTAAAGATGCCATCGTTGCTGAATTGAACAAGAAAAGTGCAGACTTTGTCTGTCTGAATTTTGCCAATGGTGATATGGTTGGCCATACCGGTGTTTACAGCGCGATTGAGAAAGCCATCAAAGCAGTTGATCAGTGCGTGAAAGAGGTGATAGAGGCAGCCCGCGCCAGCGGATACGATGTTTTGGTCATTGCCGACCATGGCAATGCCGATTTTGCCATTAACGAAGATGGAAGCGCCAATACCGCCCACTCGCTCAATCCGGTTCCTTGTATTTGGGTGACTGACAACAAGAGTGCAAAAATCAACAACGGCATCCTGGCTGATGTAGCGCCAACCATTCTGGCCATCATGGGTCTTGAGGTTCCGAAAGAGATGACGGGTAAAGTGCTGATATGATTGAGATTGGGAAAACTATTGTCAGTTTGGATGTCATCGAATCGAAGTTCTGTTGTGATCTGGATCACTGCAAGGGAGCATGCTGCGTCGACGGCGACAGCGGCGCACCCTTGACCAACGAAGAGGCTGAAACCATAGAGCAACTCTATCCAGTTTTCAAGGAGTATCTTTCTCCGGAAAATGTGGCTGAGATCTCCAGGCAGGGTTTTTCGGTGATCGACCAGGATGGTGATTTGGTAACACCGATAATTGGAAAGAATGAGTGCGTTTTTACTTTTGTGGATGAGAGAGGCATCACCCGATGTGCCATTGAAAGAGCCTTTTTTGAAAAAAGATCCGGATTTCGAAAACCAGTCTCTTGCCATCTATTTCCTGTCCGAATCACCGGATACAAAAGGTTCGACGGTGTGAATTATGAGAAACTGAAGATTTGTAAGGCTGGCAGGACGAACGGTAAAAGCAATAATCTTCCATTATGGAAATATTTGGAAGAATCGCTTACCAGGAAATATGGCGAAGCGTGGTACCAGGAGTTGAAACTGGTTGCAGAGCATCTTCCGAATGAGAAAGGATAAAACAGAAAAAGCCGTTTAACGGCTTTTTCTGTTGTTTGGAAGACTCTCTATACAGTTTTTTAATCGTCCTGTAATATCTCCTATGGAGCCTAATCCATTGATTGATTCGTACTTACCAGCATGTTGATAATAATGGATCAATGGTGCTGTCTTTTGGTTGTAAACCTCAATTCTGTTTTCAATAACCGGGCGGTTTGAATCATCGCTTCTTCCCGACGTGGTACCCCTGTTCATCAACCGGTTGATGAGTTCTTCCTTTTCAACCTCCAGCGACAGCATGGCGCTCACACTCCGGCCGTACTGAACCAGTAATGTATCAAGCGCCTCAGCTTGTGGCACTGTTCGTGGAAAACCATCGAAAAGGAAACCGTTGGCTGTGGGATTTTTGTCCAGCTTATGCCGGATCAATTCAATAACGATTTCATCCGGGACAAGTTCTCCCCTGCAAATAATGTCTTTCGTTTTGCGACCAATTTCGGTGTTTTCTGCTATCTCCTCGCGGAGAATATCCCCTGTCGACAAGTGAATCAGTTGGTATTCCTTGGCCAAAAAGGTGGCTTGAGTGCCTTTCCCAGCTCCGGGTGGACCAAATAAAACCAGGTTTATCATGATGTTTATTTAACTAACGTGTAGATATCTTTCAGGTTACGCCCCCTGCGATCAAAGTCAAGACCATACCCAACAATAAAATCATTGGGAATTTCGATGCCAACATAGTCCAGGTGAATTTTCGTCTTCAAGGCAGCCGGTTTGAAAAGCAGCGTTGCAATTTTTACCTCCTTAGCACCCAGTGCATTGATTTGAGCTATCACATCAGCGATGGTGTGACCGGAATCGACTATGTCCTCCAGGACAACAACTGTCCTGTTAAGAATGTTTTCGTTTAACCCGATCAACTCCTTAATTTCTCCACTGGAGGCAGTTCCGGAGTAGGAGGCAAGTTTTAAAAAGGAGATTTCGGCATCCAGTAGTTCAAGCTCCTTCATCAGATCCGAAGCAAACATAAACGAACCATTCAGGATGCAGACAAAGAGGACGTTTTTACCTTCAAGGTCTCCCTTCATTTGGGCTGCCATATTTTGGATCGCCGCCTGTATCTCTTCGAAAGGAAGAGAGATCTCGAATTCTTTGTCCCAAAGTTTGATTCGTCTCATAAAATAGAAAATTTTTTAAGTGACTAGTTGTCAGGCTAATCGTAAAAGTCTTATTCTTTTGTTAGGATATTATTGGAGTTTATGGTCGAAATATTCGCTTCAATAAAAAAAATCCCCTGATTTAGATAGTCTGTTCAAGGATTGATACAGAAGTGTTTCTGTAAAAGTTTCGCAAATATAAAATTTTCTTTTCGGAGGGGCAAAAAAAAATGGCCCCCTGCGTTACTAAATGGTTATGATATCGAATATATTGTAATTTTGGAGGATTGAAAATTATATAAAACCATGACACAGGGATTAATACCAAAAGTAAGTATTATCATGGGCAGTACCTCAGACCTTCCGGTGATGAGCGGAGCAGCCGAAATTCTCAACCAACTCGAAATTCCCTTCGAAATGAATGCGCTGTCAGCGCACCGAACACCTGATGAGGTAGAGAAATTTGCCAAGGGCGCGCATGCCCGTGGGATAAAAGTCATTATTGCTGCCGCAGGAATGGCAGCGCATCTGCCCGGAGTAATTGCTGCAATGACTCCAATACCGGTTATTGGTGTTCCAATCAAGGCTTCGCTGGAGGGGTGGGATGCCATCCTGGCAATTCTGCAGATGCCTCCCGGAATCCCGGTAGCCACCGTAGCGCTCAATGGTTCAAGAAATTCGGCCATACTAGCTGCTCAGATGATTGCAACCGGTGATGAATCCTTGATGGCTAAACTGATTGTATTCAAAGATGAATTAAAAAACAAGATTGTTGAAGCAAACGACGAATTGGCGCAGGTAAAATATCCGTTCAAAACCAACTAAGTTTTGTTTTCTCGTTTTTTTTCGGTATATTAGAGGGAGTGCGGTCAGCAGCTCCCTCTTTTTATCTCCCCTCGCAGTGGGGTTGACCGGTCTCTTCTCATCCAAACTTTACGGACATGCCCAAAAGAGATCTGAAAACCAGTCTGTTGATCTGTTTGCTTTTACAAATTCATTGTTTTAGCAGTTCTGCCATTGAAAGGATTTCCGCCATTGGAGCCAGAGAGTCAGCCATGGCCCTTGCAGTGGTCGCCCTTCCCGGACATTTTTCCATTTTTCAAAACCAGGCCTTTTTGGCAGAAGAGAAAAATTCTTCTGCGAATCTCTCGTTCCGGCAACCCTGGCTCATCAAAGGTTACCACGAAAGCGCCCTTTCATTGATCTATCCAATTCCATCGGCTGTGGTGGCCATTGGAGTGGCACAATCCGCTGTAGCCACTTACAAAGAAACCAGTGTTTCCATTTCATTGGCAAAAAAACTTACCAGGAAGCTGTCAGGCGGAATCTGTATCAACTATTTTTTTTTGAATCTGCCTGAGACAGGCCGAAGTACAGGTTCTTTTCAGGTCGACGCTGGAATAGGATATCAGCACTCCCGCCGCCTTTCTTTGGGCATTCACCTCAGAAATTGTGCGCAGACTGCAGCCGAAACTTTTCAGTATCATCTTGTATTCCCATATGTTATCAGGTGTGGGGCCTCCTGTCGTTTGTCGGAACATTTGTTGCTGACAGGTGAGACAATTTTTGAAAAAAAAGGTGGAGTCGCTTTCCGGTTCGGGAATGAGTACAAGCTCATTGAAAACTTCCTGCTAAGGGGAGGATTAATGACCAATCCCTTTCAGCATTCGTTTGGTTTTGGCTATTGCTGGAGATTCTGTCAACTGGATTTTGCCCTTGTTCACCATGAAATACTGGGGTATTCTCCGCTGTTTTCAATCAATTTTAACTTAAACAGATGAGCGGTCATACTTCATTTTTTGTGGCATTCTTTCTGTTGGCCGCTTCCGGTTACGGCCAGCAAACAGACTTGCGCAAAGAACAACAGATGGAAGAGCTGGTCGAATCACTCTCCGCATCCGAAGAGGGTTCTGAGAGCTCCCTTTTGCTGGAAGATATCAGTTATTATGCCGGCCATCCAATTTATATCAACAAAGCGTCAGAGGAGGAACTGCTTCGATTGAACATTCTCAATTTCAGACAGGTTCGTAGTATTTTGGCGTACCGCGAAAAATACGGACAAATTCTTACCTTGAAGGAACTTGCTGTGATGGGTGGTTTTGGCAAGGAGTTATTGCTGAAAATGGAGCCATTTGTGCGCTTTAACCAGGACCCAGATTCCTTGCAGAAAAAGTGGGATAGGGTGGTTCACCAGTCGCTGCTTACCCGGATAAAAACATCTTATCCCTTCCCGGTAGGATTTAGTCCGAAGAATGGCAAACCTCCGGCATACCCGGGCAGCCCGTATAGTTGCTTTTCCAGGTACAGGGCTGAGGTGGGGAAATGGCTTGAACTTGGAATTACAGCAGAAAATGATGCGGGGGAGGATTTTTTCAACAGGACGAACAAGAGGGGCTTTGACTTCATGTCCGGTTTTTTGTGCCTGGATGGGAAAGGCCTGATCAGGCGGGTGGTACTGGGAGATTACCACCTTAGATTTGGACAGGGAGTCAATTTATGGTCTGGAGGCGGAGTCAGTTACGCCTCCGACCTCTCCTCCCTGATGCGCACCGGCGAAGGTATCAGACCCTACAGCTCGACCGATGAGAATCTTTTCTTCAGGGGTGCGGCTGTGCTATTCAATTTCAAACCTGTCAAACTCTCCCTCTTTTTTTCGGGCAAACGAAGAGATGCGAATTTGGAAACGGACAGTTTGGAGATCAGATATATCACCTCTTTCAGAATGGATGGTTTGCATCGTACCAACTCTGAAAGGGAGGATGAGAAGGATGTGAACGAACGCATGTTCGGAGGGTATAGTGATTTTCGTTTTGAACATTGGCGATTCGGGGTGCTTGCCTCCTTCCAAAGATTTGGATTACCAGTATCAAATGGTGATTTGCCTTACAAATCAAAATCGTTTGAGGGGGAGGCAAACAGCAATTTAGGTGTCGATTACCATCTTATAATGAATCAAATAAGCGTTTTTGGCGAAGCCGGAATCTCACAAAACCTGAAGCCTGCTTTCGTCAACGGATTGGTTTGGAAGGCGCACCCGCAATGGTCGCTCTCTTTTTTGTACCGCTATTACGATCCAGCCTTTCAGTCATTCAATTCGGGGGCATTTGCCGAAGGTAGCGGTGGCAAAAATGAAGAGGGTTTCTATGCCGCGTTTGAGTATTTCCCAATGTCCAGAATCAAATTATGTGGTCAGACCGATCTCTTTTATTTTCCCTGGATGACTTACCAGACCATTACTCCTGCTCACGGTCATTCCATGGCCTTCCAGGCTGAAATAGCCATCAAATCAAGCATGACGGCCTATATTCATGCCAGGTTTGTACAAAAACCACAAAAAGTTTCCGGTGCTGCCGGACTCCCCGAACAATGGGACGAAATGACCGCCAAATGGAGGGCCCATTTCGACTGGAAAGTGAATGAAAAGTTTCAGATGAGAAGCCGGTTGGAACTGGTCCAATATGGCTTTAACGGGTTAAGGGAGAAGGGATATCTGTATTTTCAGGATCTCATCCTTTCTCCCTCGGCGAAGTTGAAATGCTGGTTTAGGATAGCATATTTCCATACTGACGGCTACAATTCGAGGGTTTATAGTTATGAAAATGATCTGCTATACTATTTTGCCATACCTGAATTTCATGGAGAAGGTTTAAGAAGCTATCTAAATTTGAAGTGGCAACCTTGCCGATTGATTACTTTTTATTTCAAAGGCGGATATACCCTTAGGGAAGGGGAATCATCTTTGGGATCCGGAAACGATGCGACACAGGGAAATCATCGGTTTGATGTTAGGGGTCAGATATACCTCAAGTTTTAAAATTTTTTGCTCTTGCTCATGGCTTTTTCTCAATGAAAACTGCTTTATTTGGAGTGCAATACTGGTTTCGATCAATATTCTGAAAGGTTAAAAAAATCAAAATGGCCAATCGATACCCTGATTTTTTGTAACTTTGCTTTGCCCTAAAAGTGGGTAACCGAATTATTAAACAATAGCACATGCATTCAATGCAGAATTTCGATGATATCCGCCCATATCGTAACGACGAGTTTTCTACCATTTTATCCAGGTTATTGGACGATCCCACCTTCAACAATGTATTGAAAAATTTGTACAAGGAAGAAGCGGTGTTAAAGCAAATGAAAGCGGGATTGCGTATGACTACCAGCATTGAGGTCTTTCAGGATAAGTTCGTTGTGCCTTTGATCAATGGAATTCTTTTAGCAAGTTCACACGGACTTACCATGAACGGACTCGATGAGCTTGATAGAAATACGCGCTATCTTTTCGTCTCAAACCATAGGGATATTATTCTCGACGTCGCCCTGATGAATGTAGAACTTCATGCCAGTGGTTTCCGCTCTACCGAGATTGCAATAGGCAGCAATTTGTTGATTTATCCCTGGATCAACGACCTGGTTCGAATCAACCGTTCATTCATTGTAAAACGCAATATTCCTGTCAAGGAGATGCTTGTCTCCTCCAGACATCTGTCGAGCTACATCCGGCAAATGATTACAAAAGGTGGTGATTCTGTTTGGATTGCCCAAAGGGAAGGCCGGGCAAAGGATGGTAACGACATCACCCAACCAGCACTTTTAAAGATGTTGAATATGTCCAATGGAAATGGTTTTTTTGAAGGATTCAGAGAGCTCAGAATTGTTCCAATGGCGATATCTTATGAGATTGAACCTTGTGGAAATGAAAAAGTTGCGGAATTGAAGAAACGTCAATCAGATCCTAATTTCCAAAAAACGGAGAAAGATGATATGATGAGTATGGTCAGCGGCCTGAGCAATCAGAAGGGAAGAATTCACATACAATTTGGGAAGCAGATTGATGAGGAGATCCTACACCAAATTGCTGAAGAACCGGGAATGAACGAGCGATTAAAATTGCTTGCCGAAAAAATAGACAGAGAGATTTACAGAAATTACAGGTTGTTTCCCAACAATTACATCGCTTACGATTTGTACTTCAAGACAACGAAGTACGGCTCACAATATACCGATGCTCAGAAAGTGTCGTTCATTGAATTGACCCACCAGAGACTAAAGCTTGTGAATGAGGATATTGCCGATTCTATGGTGCTTTGGTTGAAAATGTATGCAACCCCCGTTTACAACTACGAGAAGTTTGTACTTGGCGAAGTGACTGGCCTGGAACTTTAAAATTATATGTTTAACAGTTTTTCGCTCAGCGCAACAAGTGTCTCTTTTTTGTCGTTGGTATTTATCAGCACAGAAATATTGTGACGACTTCCGCCATAAGATATCATTCTGATCGGGATACTGTCCAGGGCAATAAACACCTTGGAGGCGAATCCTCTCTCCTCGGCAATCATGTTACCTACGATACAGACGATGGTTTGATTTTTGTCCACTTCAACATCTCCATACTCTTTTAACTCATTGACAATCTCTACAAGATGTTTGGAATTGTCGATGGTCACCGAAACTGCTACCTCAGAGGTCGTTACCATGTCAACGGCGGTCTTGAAATATTCAAATATCTCAAAGATGTTTTTCATGAAACCGTAAGCATTCAACATCCTGCCCGAACGAATTTTTATGGCAGTAATCCCATCTTTTGCCGCTACAGCCTTGATGCCTGCACCTTTGCTTTCCGCAGTAATGAGAGTCCCAGGATCAGGCGGATTCATAGTGTTTTTTAGACGTACCGGGATGTTGTTGTTCTTTGCCGGCAATACGGTTTGGGGATGCAAGATCTTTGCTCCAAAATAGGCCAACTCGGCTGCTTCATCGAATGAGAGGACATCAACACGTTTGGTGTTTTCGACAAATCGCGGATCATTGTTGTGGAATCCGTCGATGTCGGTCCAAATTTGGACTTCACGGCTGTTAATGGCAGCCCCAATGAGGGTAGCGGTATAATCGGAACCTCCGCGTTGAAGGTTGTCGATCTCTCCAAGTTCGTTTCTGCAGATGAATCCCTGGGTAATGTAATAATCCGCACGTGGTCTTGAAGTAATAATTTCGTTTATTTTCTGCTTGATAAATCGGCTATTGGGCATCTTGTCCGCATCAATCTTCATGAAATCCAAAGCTGGCAGCAAGATCGCATTGAAACCCTCTTCCTGCATCAGCAGAGAGAACAGGGCAGTTGATAAGAGTTCTCCCTGTGCCAGGACTGCTCTTTCACCAACCTCTGTGAAGACGCCGGTGGTAAACGCCTTGATGAAATCAAAATGCTCCTCCAAAACCTTTTTGCCCTGATCTTTCATCTCATTGCTTTTGAACAGGTCAAAGACAACGTTGTAATACTTTTTTTCGAGGATACT
>Ga0172379_10010765_pt1 | contig 11011 bp, 13 predicted proteins | sample GrowelOW334metaG_FD_119756 | JGI IMG/M metagenome (GOLD analysis project Ga0172379, IMG submission 119756) | Groundwater microbial communities from an aquifer near a municipal landfill in Southern Ontario, Canada - Groundwater well OW334 metaG | ecosystem: Environmental > Aquatic > Deep... | reverse complement strand
TTTGGCTGAACGGCTAGAAAAGAAGTGGGTAGTGGGGATGGGGTTAGCGATTTGTCTGCCGGCTTTATTATCAGCGCCCAAGTTGGCCAGCGCTTATTTCCCCGACCAGCCGAAAGAAAAGATGATCCAGGTCCTTGATTATTACCGGCAGAACGTTGGGGCGCGCCATTCGCTGGCCGCGTCCTTTAACTTGCAGCACCTGGCCCCGGAAACGGTCGCTTTCCATTTTTGGGACTGGAACGCGCCGGTCATTGCCGACCCGATAATCGAACAAGATGAAATGCTGCGCAATGCCGATTATTTGCTGGGCATGGAGATCAACAACGAAGAAACGGCCCAACAAGAGGTCCTGGATGATTCTGTCTACCGCTGGCAATCTTTCCTGCAAGAAAAAATGCGGCAGGGGGAGATCAAGGAAAGCTCTGGCCGCCAATTTCCGGAGCTGGGATTAACGGCCAAGATCTATCAGAAGGTCAACAGGTAAGACTTCTTTATGAGGAAGATCGCGTTGGTGCTGACCCTGGCGGTCGCGGCAACCTTAGTCCTCTCTTTCGGTTTCAAGGAAACGATCGAGGAAATAATCCCCAGGCAAAAAAAGCGCTCAGAGCGGGGAATATATGTAACTGCTTATGTGGCGCAGCTGCCAAAACGTTTTAATGCCCTCAAGACGCAGATTAAAAAAGCGGACCTGAACACGCTGGTGATCGACGCTAAGGAGATAATCAGCAAACCTTACCTGGAACTAGCCAAGAAGAAAGAATTAACCCCGGCCACCAAGGCGACACCGAGCCCCTGGCTGGCAAAACTGGCGCAGGAACTCCATCAGGAAGGTTTTATTTTAACTGCCAGGATAGTGGTCTTTAAGGACGATCATCTGGTCCTGTCCCGTCCTGATCTTGGGGTCAAGATCAATGGCGGGCTGTACCGCGACCGCAAAGGGGGGAAATGGGCAGACCCTTATTCGGACGAGGTTCGTTTATACAATGCTTTAATCGCCGAGTCGGCGGCGCTCTCCGGTGTTGACGAGGTCCAGTTCGATTATATCCGTTTTCCGGCGGAGGGCTCGGCCCGCTACGCGACTTACCCGCATATGAAAGAAGGGATCAGCCGGGTTGATATTATCTGTCAGTTCTTAAAAGAAGTCAGGGAGAGGACCGAAAAATATAAGACCTCGCTGGCGGTCGATATTTTCGGCGTAACCGCCTGGCAAAGCAAAGTTGACATCGCCAGCCTGGGGCAGGACCTTAAACGGATGGCGCCATACCTTGATGTCTTGTCGCCGATGCTTTACCCGTCGCATTTTCACAACGGTTATGACGGGGTTGCCAACCCAGGCGCTTATCCTTACTATTTTGTTAACACTGGAGTTAAGCAGGGCAAGGTGATCCTTTCGGGTGAAGCGACCGTGCTGGTTCCCTGGATCCAGGCCTTCAATATGAAATCGCCGAACTACGGGCCGAATTATATCAGGGAGCAGGTCAAGGCCTGCCGTGACGAAGGCTTGAAAGGCTTCTTGCTTTGGAACGCCCGGAATGATTATGATATCCCTGTCCGGGCGCTGTCATCTGGCGATTGAATTTTCTTTTGTTATTCGTTATAATAAGGCTGGCGATTAACAAGATTAACCTCACAATTAAATTGGGAGGGATTAAGATGAAAAAAATTTCTGTCGCCGTCCTTTTTCTGCTGCTTATCGTTTCCGCTTCGCTAGCTATTCAGGATAAATACCAGATCTTTTCTGAGAAAAAAGGCTGGCTTGGCCTGAGCGGGACCCAGATCATTCTGCTCGATAAGGAATCGGGGGAATCTTGGTTATACGATAACGGCAAATGGCAGTTGATCGCCAAGGTGTCCGAAGAACTGGCCGCGAAGAAAGCAGCGGCCAGCGTCAAAGCAAAACTTGAAGAACAGATCAACCAGTTAAAAGCCAAGCAGGCCGAAGAGATCAAATCGCTCAAGGTCAAGCAGGAAGCGGAGCTAAAAGCAGCCGTTGCCAAACTCGGTGACCAGGAGCAGCAATCATTAAAACGTTTCCGAGCTGTGGCCGAGCAAAGCCAGCAGGTCACCAAAGTAAAAGCCGAAGTCCCAAACGATAAAAAAGTGACCGCGGCCCCTCCAATTGAAGAAGAAGAGACCGGTGAGGATAGTCAGCCCGACTGGTTGAAATAGTTCCTCTTATTAACTATAATGTCCCTGCATGAGCAATAAGCAGGTCCAAAGAATAGTCGCGTTGCTCCTTTTTGGTGGGTTGCTTTACAAGATCCAGGGGACGCTCTTGCCGATCATCCTCTCGCTTGTTCTGTTCTATTTATTGAGCCCCCTGGTTAACCTGTTCGTCAAGGTCTTCCCCAAGAAGTTCAAGTTTGGGCGCGACCTGTCGATCCTGGCCGCTTTCCTGGTATTTCTTGTCCTGTTGTGGCTGGCCATCGATCTGGTCGTGCCAAGCCTGGTCAGCGAGTTTAACCAGCTCTCCGCCAGCTTCCCGGAAATGATCGCGCAGTTGCAGCTGGTGGTCAAAACCGGCCAACAATGGTATTTGGCCAACCGCCTCCCGGCCGCGATCGACCGAGCGGTCTTTGACGGCATCAATAACACGTTTAATTTTATCGCCCTTTTCCTGCAACAGACAGCGCTCAGTGTCGTCGGCATTTTTGCCCAGTTCATCGGCCTGATCGTCATCCCGGTCATCGTTTACTATATGCTAAAAGATGAAGACAACCTGGTTTCGGGGATCGTTAAGATCGTCCCGACCGACCATAAAGTTTTTGCCCAGACGATCATTGAGCGGATAAGTTATATCCTGAAAAGCTATATCGAAGGCCAGCTCCTGATCTGCTCCCTGATCGGGATCGTGACCGGCATCGGCCTTTATTTTTTGGGAATAAAATATTATCTGGTCTTAGGTTTGATCGCCGGCGTGACCGAATTGATCCCCTTCATCGGCCCGATCCTGGGGGCCATCCCGGCGGTGATCATCGCCTTTCTGGTTTCACCCGCTTTGGCGATCAAAGTCACGGCGTTTTATGTCGTGTTGCAATCGCTTGGCGCTTATATCCTGGTGCCAAAAGTGATGGGGAACAAACTCGACCTTCATCCCCTGACCATTCTGCTCGGTATTCTGATCCTCGGTAATTTGATCGGTGTCTGGGGAATATTATTCGCGGCGCCGATCATCGCCATCCTCAAAGCGGTCTACCTCGAACTCAAGAAGTAAAAATGGAGCTGGCGGGAGTCGAACCCGCGTCCAGAGAGGCAACCCCGCCAGTCGCTACGAGCGTAGCTTCAATTAATAGTTCGCTTAGGATTTATCCCGAAACGAGGAGCTTCCCAAGCTATCCGATGTCTTTTACTTTGCCGCCTCCCAACCAGAAAAGAAAAACGGCGCAGCCGCCATAATGACGTCTTGACCCGGACCTAGCGGCGGATCCGGAAGACGCGCTACTTATTTAATTAAGCAGCGTTTGCCAGAGCCGGCGCGAACAAATTGCTGACACAATTGTCGGCAAATGCCCACTCGACTTTAGCTAGTGCTTGTTTTACGTCTGCATTTGTGACGGTGGCGATCGTGATTAACGAGGCAAATCGCACCCTCGGCTCGCAACTTGCGCGGCCACAAACCCCCTGTCAAAACCCTTACAGCCCCGTGCGGATAGTTTGCTGGAGCAAGTCGATAAATCCGCCGATCTGCTCTTCGTTCATGCGGGCTAAAACTTCGGCGAATTCCTGCCAGGCCTCGGCTTCGTCCATCAGGTCCTTGTTCTCTTTGATCTTAGCGATCTCTTCCTCGATCTCATGCTGAAGCTTCCGGTTGGCTTCTTCCATTGCCCCTTGGGCGTTGGTCATCCCGGTCTCCTGAATGACCCGATCAATGATGTCCTCGAACTTTAATTCTTTTTCCTTGGCTTCGGTTGCTAAAAGCGCCAGGCGGGTGGCCAGCGCGTGCGCATCGAGTTCCGGTCCGCGACCGATCCCTGGCTGGGCCGGTGCCTTGACGGTCGGCTGGGGTGTCAATTGCTCTTCTGGTGCTTTTGGCTTGATGTCCTTATTGATCGGTGGCAGGGGAATGTGCGGCTTTTCGCCGGGCCCTTTAATACTCATGCGATCTTCATCTCCTTGAGGACCATTTTGGAGATGAGCTTGGCCAGTTCATCGGACTTTGTCTCTTCGGCCGGGGAGAGTGGTTTGTTTTTCATCGCCCCCATCTCTTCCCTGACCAGGTTACCGGCCTCTTTGTAGAGGTCGGCGACTGTATATTTTCTAGACCCTGTTCTTTCGATCATTAATTTTTCCTTTAAAAGCTCTTTCAATTTCTCTTTCAGCGATTTTACGTCTAAGCGTGTCACGTTTTTCGTATTTTTTCTTTGATTTGGCGAGCGCCAGGTCGATCTTGGCCCAATTGCCATCAAAGTATACCTTAAGAGGTATTAATGTCAATCCTTTTTCGGCAACTTTTCCGATTAATTTCACTAATTCTCGCTTTTGCAAAAGAACTTTGCGCCGCCGGATCGGGTCGATCTTGCTCTGGTCGGCGGAGGAGTAGGGGGAGACGTGCATGTTGTAGATCCAGACCTCTTCCCGCTCGACCCGGCCAAAACTGTCCTGCAGGTTGACCTGGCCGCGCCGGATCGACTTTACTTCATTGCCGGTCAGGACCAGCCCGGCCTTATAGACCTCGATGATGTTGAAGTCAAAGCGCGCCTTCCGGTTCTCGGCAGCGACTTTATAGTAGGTGTTCGAGGCCATAGGTGAGGCCCTTCAGATCTTTGATCTTGCGGATCGCCATAATAACCCCGGGCATGAATGATTCCCGTGAAATGGAATCGTGTCTGATGGTCAATGTTTGTCCCAAACCACCAAAGATCACTTCTTGATGAGCGACGAGCCCGGGGAGACGAACCGAATGGATCGGGACTTCTTTCCCCATCAAATGGCCGGTCTTGATCGCTGTTCCTGACGGTTTATCCGCTTTTGTTTCGTGATGAAATTCAATTATTTCGGCCGCCGGCATATGTTTGACCGCTTCTTTGGCAAACTGCATCATCAGGACGGCGCCAATGGCAAAGTTGGGCGCCACCAGGCAGTTCACTTTGTTCTTTTCACATAATGTCTTGATCTCTTTCATCTCGGCTTCGGAAATGCCGGTCGTCCCGACGATCGCGTGGGCGCCGCTCGAGAGGATCGTCCGGATATTGTCCATCACGCTTTTCGGGTGGGTGAAATCGACGACTACTTCCGCTTTGGTGTCATTAATGATCGCCGCTAGCGGCTCGCCGATGTCGGTTTGCGCCATCAGTTCCAAATCGTTCTCTTTCTGGACTGCTTTCACGGTCTCCTGGCCCATTTTTCCTTTTGCCCCGTTAACGATCACTTTAATTTTTGCCATGTTTCACTCCTGTTGAGCCGAATCCCCCGGCTCCTCTTTCGGTCTCAGATAATTCTGCGACCTCTTCAATCGCGACCTGCTCTATTTTATTAATGATCATTTGCGCGATCCGGTCGCCGCGCTTGATAATTAAGTCCTGCTTCGAATGGTTCATTAAGATAACCCCGACTTCGCCCCGGTAATCAGCGTCGACAGTACCCGGTGTATTCAAGATCGAAACACCCTGTTTCAGCGCCAAACCCGACCTCGGCCTAACCTGGGCTTCGTAACCCGGCGGCAGGGCAATAGAGAGGCCGGTCGGCACCAATTTCCACTCGCCGGACGGAATGACCGTCTCTTTCTCAACCGCCGCGTAAAGGTCCATCCCCGCCGCGTGCTCGCTCATATATTTCGGCAGGGGGAGCCCCTTTCCGTGCGCCAAAACTTTAACTTGCATTTTTAACATAAAAAATCACCTTCGATCTAGAACGTATTATACCAAGCATTGAGGCATGCAAACAAGGAGTTTTAACTGAAATATTTTTGGCAAAATGACGATATATATTAGGAGAACAGTCTTATGACAATGAGCATAAAATTGATGGCTATCCAATTAAAAAAGCAACCGGTCAAGGTCCTTGGCCCGGGTAAAATCAGCCTGTGTCCCAACCCCGGAATTTGCACGGTGCCGGTGATCAGGGTGGAGCTGGATGAGTGGTTTGACAATCAATCGTGCGCGGAAGTAATTGCCACAAAGTTGAAAAAGCTTGGGGTAGAGACTAAAGAGCACTTGTTATTCAGGGCTATTCCAAAGGAAAGGATTCAGACCACACTGATCCATGGGACGGATCGGCCGAAGTACGGAACTATTTATGCGACCCCAAATCTTTTGGCCGATCGAAGCCAAGATTCCGCGATCCATTATGCCTTTGATCTGGCGGAGCCGGTAATCGCCGTTTATAAAAATTTGCCCGAAGACCTTAATAATACTTACTATCTGGATCAAAAACATCCCACCAAGGGATTGTTAGCTTTATTTGTTATTGAATAGTGAAATTTTTTCCCTAAAAGTTAGATACATTATAGCAAGCACTGAGGATAATATAAGGAGAAAAGCATGAGTTTCGGAGTCAATAATATTGAAAAAATATCTGGGCAGAAGCCGCGGGTTTTCCGGTTTAAACCGATTACGGAATTCCCGGGGGTTGTCAGGTTGAGGAAAGAGATGTCCCTGGCCAAAGCGGCGGAGAAGTTGAATCTCAAGGAAGAAAGCTTGGCCTTGTTTGGAATATCGGTCAGTGGCATCGACACTGAAAAACTAAAAGAAACGCTAAGCAACAAAGTTCCAGCCGGATTTTCCGTCAGAAAACAGTCGGGTGAAATATTTTCCCGCGAGAATGTGTTTAAGGCGATCATTGGCCGGCTGGGTGACGAAGAAGATGTCTTTGAGCCGCTTGACCTCGATTCGATTTTCAAGACGAAAGCTGCCTCAGCCAAGCTGAAGGCGGCAATTATTGAAAGCCGACAATTGGTCACGCGAACACAGGAAGAGGAATGCGAATTGGTGGTAGAAATGATTGAGCAGGAGCGGCTGGGTTCTCTTAAGGAGCAATGCGAAATAATATGCGAATATGCCAAAATCAAACATGGCCGGGATTTTGTTTTATTAAGTGATTTTATGGGGAAGCTCATTAAGCGGCTATACCCCGATAATTATTTTGTCTATGGGCAATTCATTGGATTGGCAATATACAGCGTAAGTTTTGACAGCCAGAAGGAGGCGAACAATTTTGTGGATTTGCTGCAGACCGTTTTATCTCCCCAAGATGAAATTTTGCAAAAAAGCCTGCTTGCCGGGATAATAAGGGGCATTAGCCAATCCGATCAGCAGTCCAAGGACATACTTAAAGCAAAATTAGCATTAATGATCGGGGAAATAATATCTATAATGGGGATAGTTCCAAGTGAAGATCGGCTGCCCCCTATAATAGAGTTCATAAAAATGTTTTCGGTCGATCCTGTCTATCAGGGAGAGATTGTCGCCCTGATGGCCCAAAAAATATTCAGCGATCCGCAGGAACGACAGAAATTTATTAAACGAATCACGCGTGAGCTTTTTCCCCCGGCGGCACTCGATCTTTTTGGCTTTAAGGGCAGATTTATGGATGGGGTGGGCGGTAAATCTAACTGCTAATCCGATTGAAAAAATTGTTTAAGCCGCTTAAATTATTGCTTGCCCCGCTGGCTGGTTTAACAGCATAATTTCTTGATCGGCAATTCTTCCAGATCGCCGATCACTGCCAGGGTCAGATATTCATCGCGAAAATAATTGTTGGCCAATCGGATGATATCTTCATTGGTTACTTTATCGATCTTGTCAAAAACCTCATCGATCGAAATGACCCGGTCATAATAAAATTCCGACTTGGCGATGTAACCCATCCGCGCTGCGCTTGATTCTAGCCCCAGGACCGTTGTCCCTTTGAAATATTCTTTAGCCTTAGTTATTTCCGCTGCCGTTAGCCCATCTTTTTTTATTTTTGAATATTGGTCGAGGATTATGTCGACGACGGTTTTAAGGTTTTCTTTGCTAGTTCCGGCATAGGTATAAGCGATGCCAAAGTGGCGGAAAGGGGAGGTGGTGGCGTAGATCGAGTAGGCGAGCCCCCGTTTTTCGCGCACTTCTTGGAAAAGCCGCGAGCTCATGCTCCCGCCGAGAATATTTTCGAGGATCGAAAAAGCGTAGCGGTCTTCATCGAGCTGCGAATGGCCCTTGACCCCGAGGCAAAGATGGACCTGTTCGGTTTTTTTCTTTTTCAGGGCGATCGATCCCTTGATCTTTGGCTGCGGCTGTTCCTGGGAGACTTCTTTTCCCTCAAAATCATCAAAATAGCGGAGGAGATGGGCTTCGACATGGTCGGGGATAGCGCCGGCAAGTGAAATGGTGATATTTTTTGGCGAATAGAACTTGTTCATGTAACCGATAATGTCGTCGCGTTTCACCGCCTTGACCGTTTCGGCCGAGCCGATCGTTGGGGCGCCGAGCGGGTGGCCGCAGAGGATTTGCTCGGCAAAATAATCGTGGATCAGCTCATCGGGTGTATCCTCGTACATTTTTATCTCTTCGAGGATAACTCCTTTTTCAATCTCCATCTCTTTGGGGTCATAAAGAGAGCCGCGGAGCATGTCGCAGAGAACGTCGATCGCGATATCGATATGCTTATCAAGGACGATGGCGTAGTACATCGTCACTTCTTTGCTGGTGTAGGCGTTCATCTTGCCGCCGACGGAATCGAGGGCGTGGGCGATCTCAAAGGCGGTCCGTTTTTTTGTCCCCTTGAACATCAGGTGCTCGATATAATGGGAGATACCGGCTTCTTGCGGCGTTTCACTCCCCGAGCCGACGCCAACGAGGATTCCCACCGCCACCGAGCGCATGGTCGGTATCTCCTCGGTTATTAATTTGATCCCGTTCGGCAAGACCAGCTTTTTAGCATTTGGAATAATTGTCATTTATATAATCCTCTCTTTTGAATGAAATTAGCGACAGCTTTGGGGACCAGCCTCCCAACCTTCCCCCCTTTTACCATTTTCCGCCTGATCTCGGAAGCCGAGACATCTTCGCTGAGCTCGATAAAATGTATTTTGTCAGCTACTTTATTTAATTGCGATATTTTAGCCGCCCGATGCCCAGGCCTGGTCCCGACGATAAATTCGCACAGCTTGAACAGCTCAAACGGCTTCTTCCATTCCAGGATCTCATTGATCGAATCAAGCCCCATGATATAGAAAAGTTTGGTCTTAGCCCCGTACTTTTTTCGTAATGCCCGGAAAGTGTCAACCGCAAAAGAATAACCAGGTCGATCCATCTCGATCCGGGAAGCCGAGAAATTCTTAAATCCCCTGATCGCTAGCTTAACCATTTTTAGCCGTTCTTCTTTATCGATGATCTTCCCAAGTGCCTTGTGGGGTGGGGTGCCGGACGGGATAAAGACTACTTTATCGAGGTCAAACGCCTTTTGCGCCGCTTTTGCCAGCGCGATGTGTCCCTTGTGAACAGGGTTAAAAGTACCACCCATGATGCCGATGCGTCTCATGAAGCCCTTACTTGGCCATTCCCATCAATCAAATATTTATATGATGTAAGTTCAGCTAAGCCCATTGGCCCGCGGGCATGTAATTTCTGCGTGGAGATGCCGATCTCGGCGCCGAAACCGAACTCAAAACCGTCGGTAAAGCGGGTCGAAGCGTTGACGTAAACTGCCGCCGCGTCGACTTCGTCCTGGAACTTCTTGGCCGCTTTCTTGTCTTTGGTTATGATCGTTTCCGAATGCTTGGTCCCGTATTTATTGATGTGAGCGATCGCTTCATCGACTCCGGAGACTACTTTGACCGCCAGGATCAGCGCTAAAAACTCAGTTCCCCAATCATCTTCTGTTGCGCCTTTTATCCCTGGCAAGATCTTCTGCGCCTTAGCATCGCCTCGCAGTTCAACTTTGGCCTCGTCCAACCGTTTTTTCATCAAAGGGAGGAATGTCGCGGCGATCGCGTCGTCAACTAAAACGGTCTCGATCGCGTTGCAGACCGAAGGGCGGGAGACCTTGGCGTTATAAACGATCTCTGCTGCCATTTTCAGGTCGGCGGTTTTCTCGACGTAAGCGTGGCAATTCCCTTCGCCCGTTTCAATAACCGGGATGGTTGCTTCCTTGATGACTGCCTGAATTAAGCTGTTGCCGCCGCGGGGGATCAGCACGTCAACAAAATCTCTCGCGCGCATCAATTCGGCCGCCGTTTCGCGGCTGGTATCTTCGATCAATTGGATACAGCCAGCGGGCAAACCGGCATTGTAAGCCGCTTCGGATATTACGCGGGTAATTTCGCGGTTCGAATTTATGGCATCCGAACCGCCGCGCAGGATGACGGCGTTGCCGGATTTCAGGCAGAGCGCCGCTGAATCAACGGTAACGTTAGGGCGGGCTTCATAAATAATGCCGATCACGCCAAGCGGCACGCGGACTTTTCTGATTTTCAGCCCATTCGGCCTTTTCCATTCAGCTAATACTTCTCCAACTGGGTCCCCTAACGACCTAACCACCTCGAGCCCAGCCACCATTCCCTGAATTCGTTTGCCGTCGAGAGCGAGGCGGTCGAGGAGTGACTTGGAAAGCTCTTTTTTTTCTCCGGCTTCGAGATCAAGCGAATTGGCCTGGAGGATAACTTTGGCGTTCTGGTCGAGCGCCTCGGCCATCTTTTCCAGGGCATAATTCTTTACTTTGGCCGGGGCGAGCGCGAGCTGTTTTGCCGCCGCTTTGGCTGTTCTCCCCTTTTGTAAAACTTCCGAATTATTCATGACTTAATTATATCACCATTAAAGTGAAATTTCCGGTTAAAGCTGACGAGAAGTTATCATATGAATGGTGCCAAAAGAATTGCCAATGATTATCTGCATCCGACCCGCCAGGTTTGGTCGAAAGCGGATATTCCGGAGCAAGCGGTCGGGACGGCTTTTGGGACGGTCGCTTTTATTTTTTCGCCGCCGTATATTTCGGCTCTTGAGCCACTGCCTGATGGGACGGCGGAAGAACAGCTTGAATTGAAGGCTGCCTTCACCGAAGCCTATTTATCGGCTAGCGCCACCACTAATGTTTT
>Ga0172379_10010764_pt1 | contig 11012 bp, 21 predicted proteins | sample GrowelOW334metaG_FD_119756 | JGI IMG/M metagenome (GOLD analysis project Ga0172379, IMG submission 119756) | Groundwater microbial communities from an aquifer near a municipal landfill in Southern Ontario, Canada - Groundwater well OW334 metaG | ecosystem: Environmental > Aquatic > Deep... | reverse complement strand
TGATTCCAGTTGGTACATTCGTGTACTGTGTTGAAATCAAACCAGGCAACGGAGGTAAGCTCGCACGTAGTGCAGGCACATTCGGTCAGGTAGTAGCAAACGACCTTGGATATACAAATATCAAAATGCCATCAACAGAAGTCCGAAAGGTTTCTGAGAATGCATGGGCAAGTATCGGGGAAGTTTCAAACTCTGAATACATACTTCAAAACATTGGTAAGGCTGGACGTTCACGCTGGCTTGGAATCCGACCTACAGTTCGTGGTACAGCCATGAACCCAGTAGACCATCCACACGGTGGAGGTGAAGGACGCCAAGGACGCGGACTACGTCGTGCGAAGACAATGTGGGGCAAGCCATCAGGAAAAGGTCAAAAGACAAGAACACCTAAGAAATATTCAAATATGTGGGTTGTCTCAAGACGAAAAGTTGGTAAAGCTAAAAATAGTAAATAAAAAAACAAAAATTCTCTATCAACAAAAAGTACCCTTATGGGTACTTTTTGGTTTTCACCCCTCAGTCCTACGGACAGCTCCCCTTCGCAGGGGAGCAAGAATTCAAATGTATTTTTCCTCCCCTGCGAAGGGGAGGTGGCTCTAAGCCAGAGGGGTGTTATAATAGGAATATGGAAAAAATTAATGAGAAGAAAAGATTTTCAATTGTGGCGAGGTTCAAGAGTACGACTCATGCTTGGAGAGGACTTGGAATTTTCATTAGAACTACTCACAATTCTTGGATTCATATATTCTTTGGAATTTTGGCTATATATCTTGGATTTGTTTTACATATATCTGCAATCGAGTGGGTGATGATAATATTCTGTATCGGTCTTGTTATTATTACCGAAGCTCTTAATACAGCATTTGAGATAGATATAGATCTTACGAGCCCTACATACCATCCTTATGCTCGTGACACGAAAGACGTTGCTGCAGGTGCAGTTGCTATCGCCGTTATAACCTCAGGCATCGTAGGCCTCATAATTTTTTTACCCAAAGTGATACATCTGTTATATTAGAAATATATGAGTATAGGAAAATTTGGAATTGATAATGGTGTGGATGTATTAAATGGTAATGTGGAATCTAAGGAATCAATAAATGTAAAAGATTCTGGTTTTTCTGCATATTTTCCTAAGAAAAGAATTCTTTCTGAAGAAATAAATAATAAATCATTTGAATTAGATGAAAAAAGTTTTTTGACAGAGGATTCTAAACAGAAATTAATTAATCTATGGTATGCAGATCATGATTTTAGAACTAATAAAAGAAGTAAAGATGATGAAAGAAAGAAAATTGAGATAACAGAGCCAGCAATTCTTTTGGGTATTGATTTTGATTCATATTTTAAAAAAGCTCTTTTATTATTGAAAACAATGAAACGTCCAGATGATGATATGATGAGAGAAAAAGTTTTAGATTTTCATGTACAAATTATTAAAGATTCTATGGGCGAAGATTTTTTATCTGTTTTTGACGAGAAGGGGTTGAGAGATTTGTTTCTTCGTAAGGTTGAATTTTTCTTTAATGTTCAAGTAAAACTTGATGCTTATATTGTTCGAGATGGTAGTATCTATATGAATCACAATTATTTTGACCATGATTGTGGCCAAGATAAGAAATTACAAGAGCTTTTAGATGATCGTAATAAATACTTTTCAATTCTTCAATCAATGATTAAAACAACAGAAAAGGCAATGTTTATAAAAGGATCGAAATAACATATGTTAAATAAAGGAGAAATTAAAAAAGAAGTTTCTAGAAAAACTAAAATGTCATTAAAAGACATATATTTATTTCTTGATTTAGTTAAATTTTCAATGAAACAATCTGTCAAAAAAGTAATCTCTATTGAAAATAATATTAAAAAGGAATATATAGTTAAGAAAAACGGAATAGGTATTCTTAATACAAAATATGGTAAGTTTTATCAATATAATATTTCTATAAATGATAAATGGGAGAAATATTCAGTAATTGTTAAAGCAGAACTAGATAAAAAGTCTCTTCTTCCAATTTTCAAAAATAAAAAACAAATTGCATTACGTATTGATTCAGGATGTGAAACTAAAGTTTTTGGAGATTTAACATGTGAATGCGATGAACAATTAAAACTTGCAATGAAAAAGATCTCAGAAATTGGAGAAGGAATTATTATCAATATTCCATTTCAAGATGCTCGTGGGTATGGTTTACCTTTCAAACTTGCTAGTTTATGGCTTCAAGATGAATTAAAAATTAGTACGGTTGAAGCAGCTACATTATTAGCTGGTGAGGTTATTGATATTCGGACATATTCTGGAATAATTTGTATCTTGAAGTTATTTAATATTAAAAAAGACTATCAAATTAATTTACTTACCAATAATCCTAAAAAATAAGTATTTTTAATGAAAATGGATATATTGTGAATTGTAATTCTATAAGTATTAAGCCTAATAAATATACAAAGAAACAATTAAAATCAAAACAAAAATATCTTGGACATCGAATTTAGATTTGACAGAAGGTATCTTTTGCAGTAGAGTGCGTTTAAACAAATATAATATATATATATATGAAATAGTCTTCTATGGAAGTATTATTTCACGGATAAGCTTCAACATCCGAAATGATGAAGTACAAATTCTTTGAAAAATGCAAAAATTTTAAAGTTATGAATCAAGTTGAACAGTTATCTTTTGGAATTGGGCAATTAAGTTTTCGTGAAATTCTTACAGCACGTCAATTAGAAACAGCAAGCACTCTTTGTGTTGGGTTAGACCCTGAGCTGAAAAAATTTCCTCTCCACATGCAAAACAATGGTAAGTCGGATGAGGAAAATGTATATGATTGGGCCGTTGCAATCATTGATTCTACTGAACAGTGGGCATCAACCTATAAACCTCAATCAGCTTTTTATGAGTCAATTGAGGGGGGTAAAAATGCCCTTGGGAAAATTGTGCGCTACCTTGAAAAAAGATATCCCTATATCCCAGTTCTTGAAGACTGCAAAAGAGGGGATATTGGAAATACTCAGGCGCAATATCGTATTGCCGCGTTTCATCGTGATAAAGTAGGTGCAATGAATTTTAGCCCATACATGGGCAAAGAATGCATGTCAGATTTGTTTGACCCGATGTATCCTGGCCGTGGAATTATCGGATTGGGTTATACTAGTAACCCTTCAGGTAGACCAATGCAGGAAGTACGTTTGGCTTCTGGCGAAATGTACTATCAGTTTGTTATGCGTAACATTCTTGAGTGGTCCTATGAGATAGGCATCAATGAAAATGGAGGTCTGGTTGTAGGTGCAGCATATGACAGATGGGGGGAAGGTCAACCTTATACTGAACACCTGAAAAATTGCCGGAAGATTGTGGGAGATAAATTATTTCTCCTTGTTCCTGGTATTGGTGCCCAGATTAAAGGTGTGGACCAAGCTTTGTTTGTTGAAGCTACAGTTCGCGATGGTTGGGCTGGATGGGGTTCGATGATTATTAACTCCTCAAGAGAAATCATTTATGCCAGCAATGGACTTGATTTTGCGGAGGCTGCTGCATTCCAAGCAGAAAAGCTTCATTTGGAAATTCATAAAGCAATTATCAAATTGATTGCATAAAAAAGGTAAGTGTATACCTAAAATTACACAAATTAAAAAGAGCCAATAGCATGAATAATGTTGTTGGCACTTTTTTGTTATAGGAACCACAGAACGTTGACAATTATTTTATATTTGCTAGTATGAAGCAACGAGCTCAGAAGAGCTTATTTATATTGTATATGACAAGATCACTTAAAAAAGGACCATATGTAGATGAAAGGCTCTTGAAAAAGATAGCCGGAAAGAAACCACTTGAGACTGGCGTTATTAAGACTTGGTCTCGTGCATGCGTTATTCACCCTGAAATGGTAGGTTTCGTATTTGGAGTTCACAATGGTAAAGTTCATGTGGAAGTACTTGTAAGTGAAGATATGGTAGGTCACCGACTTGGTGAATTCTCTCTCACTCGTAAGTTCGTCAGACACGGAGGTAAGATGCAGAAAGAACTTGAAGCTAAAAAGAAAGAATCAGAAATTACTGCAGCAAAGTCAGCCAAAGCAACAGTAGATACCAAGAAGAAATAATTAACTTAATATGAAAGCATTTTTAAAAAATTATAGACAGTCTCCACGTAAGGTTCGCCTTGTAGCAGACTTAATCAAAGGGAAAAGGGTTTCCGAGGCTTTTACGCAGTTGCAGAACTTGCCAAAGAGAGCAGCTTTACCAATAGAGAAGCTTTTAGCTTCTGCTGTTGCGAATGCAAAGAGCGCTGGAATAGTTACAGAGGATTTATATGTAGCAAACGTTACTGTTAATGAAGGTATAGTTATGAAGCGTAGTATGCCACGCGCAAGAGGATCGGCTTCTCGAATAAACAAGAGAACTAGTCATATAATGCTTACTCTTATTGAGAAAAATGCCGAAAAGAAAGCAGTAAAAAAAGAATCAACACCAAAAGTACCAACTGAAAAGAAAGCAGTTGTTAAGAAGTCGAAAGTAACTAAGAAAATAGAAGTTAAAGAATAATTATATGTCAAAAGTTGTCCATCCATATGCACATAGATTAGTAACACTAAGAGACTGGAAGTCCCGCTGGTTTGCTGATAAGAAATACAAAGATTTACTCAAGAGTGATGTTGTTATTCGTGAATTTCTTATGAAGAAGTTACGCGGTTTTTATATTTCAAGAGTTGAAATAGACAGAAGTGCAAAAGCCACAAAGGTTATGGTATTCACGTCTCGTCCTGGTATGATCATTGGCCGTGGTGGCGATGGTGCAAACAAACTTAAGAAAGATTTGGTAGCAGCTATGACAAAGCGTGGAGTACTAATCCCTGAAGATTTCAAATTTGATATTCTAGAAGTTACAAATCCTGATGCAGATGCTGCGATCGTAGCATGTATGATAGCTGAAGGTCTTGAGAAGCGTCTTCCTTTCCGCCGTGTCATGAAGCAGACTATCGAGAAAGTAATGACTGCCCGTGGAGTCAAAGGAGCTCGTATATACTTGGGAGGCCGTCTAGGTGGTGCTGAGATCGCTCGTAGTGAGCAGATCAAGCGTGGATCTATTCCTCTTCAGACTTTCCGTGCTGACGTTGACTTTGCTCGTGAGAAAGCTCACATGAGTTATGGCGATATTGGTATCAAGGTTTGGATTTACCGTGGAGAAATTTTTAATGAAATTAAGAAATAAGAAATTTTATGTTAACACCTAAAAAAGTAAAATATAGAAAGTGGCAATCCAGTAGAACGGACATGACGAAAGTTACTCCTGATACTCGTGGTATCACTGTTGCCTTCGGTTCATTCGGACTCAAAGCTATTTCAGGTGGACGTGTTCGTGCAAACCAGCTAGAATCTGCTCGTAAGGTTTGTTCCAGAACTATTGGTAAGACTGGACGTATGTGGATAAGAGTTTTCCCTGATAGACCTTTTACAGCAAAACCTGCAGAGGTAGGAATGGGTAAGGGTAAAGGAGATCCACAAGGTTACTGCTTGGATGTTCGTCCAGGTAGAATATTATTTGAAGTAGATGGCGTTACAGCTGTTGTAGCCAAAGAAGCTCTTCGTAAAGCTGGCACAAAATTACCAGTAAAAACTCACGTAGTAGCAAGATAATTTTAAATATTATGGAAACAAAAATAAAAAAAACAAATAAGATTCTCAAGGGAGTAGTTGTCTCAGACAAGATGGATAAAACTGTTGTAGTAGAAGTCACTCGCTTTATAGAACACAAGAAGTATGGCAAGCGCATAAAAAGAAGTAAGAAATATAAAGCTCATGACGAGAACAATACAAAGAAAGTTGGAGATAAAGTCGAAATAGAAGAGACAAAGCCAATGTCTAAAGATAAGCATTTTAAAATAATTTAAATTATATGATTCAAGATGGAACAGTAGTAGTTATAACAGATAACGCCGGCGGAAAAGTCGGAAAGGTTTTCAAAGTACTTGGTTCATCAAAGAAGCGTTATGCAAGTATTGGTGAGAGAGTTATCATTTCAGTCAAGATTGCTGATCCTCGTAAAGTTGTAAAGAAAAAGGATGTTCACCAAGCTGTCGTTGTTCGTACAGTCAAAGCTTTCAGACGTAAAGATGGTTCATACATTCGTTTTGATGACAATGCCGTAGTTATTCTTGAAAAAGATAAACTAGATCCTAAGGGTGGTCGCGTATTCGGTCCTATCCCTCGTGAGCTTGCCGAAAGAGGATACCAGAAGATTATTTCATTAGCCCAAGAAGTTATTTAAATATATGAAAATCAAAAAAGGAGACAATGTAATAGTTATCGCTGGAGCAAACAAAGGCAAGAAAGGTAAAGTTCTAAAGGCTCTTCCATCTATGAACAAAGTTGTTGTTGAAGGTGTGAATCTAAGAAAGAAAGCCCACAAGTCTAAGAAGAAAGGCGATCCAAGTCAGATCCTAGAGATAGCAATGCCTATCCATGTATCAAATGTAGCAAAGCAAGAAAAATAAAAGATAAATAAAATTTATGGAAACAGTAAAACAAAAAGAAAAAAAAGCATATAAAGAACTTAAGGCTAAATACGGCTACAAGAATACAATGGCTGCACCTCACCTAGTGAAGGTTGTAGTTGCTTCAGGCACAGGATCAGGATTGAAGAAGAACAAAGATCACAATAAGCTAGTTATTGAAAGAATCGCAAAGATTACAGGTCAGAAGCCAGCTACAAAGAGTGCAAAGAAATCAATCGCATCATTTAAAATCAGAATCGGTGATCCAGTAGGAGTAATGGTAACTTTGAGAGGAGCACGTATGTACGGATTCCTAGATAAGCTTATAAACGTTGCTATCCCTCGTACGAAAGACTTTCGTGGAATAGACAGAAAGATAGTAGACAATATCGGTAACCTTACAATGAGTATCAAGGAGCATACAATCTTCCCTGAGACAGGTGACGAAGAATTAAAGGACGTGTTTGGAATGGGTATTACTCTAGTCACAACAGCAAAGACGAAACCCGAAGCAACTGAATTCTTCGAACTCATCGGAATTCCATTTAAGAAATAGTTTAAATACGAAAATTATAAAAACCCTTAGAAATAAGGGTTTTTATAATGATATTATTTTTTCAATTAGGGGGCATAAATAGTTTATGTTACAATATAAAGATATTATTTAATTAATAAAATCTATGAATCATGAAGAATTAAAAGAACTTGCTAAAAAGGTCGTTTCAGGAAGAGCTTCTCCAGAAGAATCTCTGTCTTTTATGAAAGAATTTAATAATCTTCTTGAAGAATTAAAGGAAGAACTAAAAAAATAATTTATATGAAAAATAATACTGAATCAAACATGGGGAATAGCGGAGTAAATCCTATAGAAGGAAAAGGAGTGGAACTTGAATTAGGACAACAAAAAGAACGATTAGTATTAAATCTTACTGAAATTTCAAATCTCATTTTAGAAAAAAAAGGTCAATATACCGACAAGATAAAATCACTTTTATCATCTCTTAGTCAAATAACCTTCCTAATAACAGAAAAATCAGAAGATAAAATATCAATTGGGTTAAAAGATGAATCAAAAAAATACAACGAAGGAGAAGTTGATAGCATATTGTTATCAGCAGCACTTATGAAGATTACTGCTTCAGATTTTCTTGATATGGGTAATTATACAGAAGCGTCTCTGTCGAAAAGAAAATCTTTAGGACTTTAGTAGTAGACTACAAGATATTAAGTTTAAAAAATAAAAAAACAAATCAAAACCAGTCCTAAGCAACGCTTAGGGTTGGTTTTTATTTATTGACAAAATTTGGGTTCGGGTGTATACCTTCGGGTATAAAGTCCTTTATATATTTCATTTTTCATATTGTTAAATTTTAAAAAATATCGAAATGAGAACAAAAAAGTTTTTCTTCTATGTTTTTTTTACAGCTCAATTAGTCGGGCTGTGTGGATTTTTTGGGAAAATAATCTACGATAGCGTACAAAATCTTCAGAGTACTGTTGTCGGTGGCGACATTTCCAAAGACACTTTGGTGCTACTGGGGGTCTTGTTTACCCTAGGATTTGTTGGCGTTCTTGCTAGCAACAAACTTGTTGACCAGCTAAACAAACTTGAAAATGCCATCAATGCAACTTAGCATCATCAAATAGATGCTTCTATCAGGAGAAAGCCGGTGGTGAATAACCCCCGGCTTTTTTAATTCCAGATAGGGCCTAAGGCCCTATCTGGGATAGGTATATAAAATAAGGGCATTTATCATTGACAAATGGGTTTAAATATGCTATATTATATGGTAATATCCTTCTTTGATAATATTGATTTTATTTCGAATAAGTTATTTTGTGTATCAATTCCTTTTAGTTGGTACTTATAATAACTTACTCGAAATTTTTCGGTGGGCTAGGCAATAATGCCGAAAATAAAAAATAAAAATCATGAAAACACGGAAATTTACTTTAGTGGCGTCGATCGTATCTTTGTTGTTGATTTTACTCGGAACTTTTCAGTATTACCTACACTCCGAGCCGAATGTATTGATTGGGAACTACTTCGTAGCAATGGGAATTGTAATTCTTTGCGTAGTTTTGTTTATCAAATACATTCAGACAACAAAGTTTGTGATCAAAACCCCGGGACTGTTACCAAAGGTATTTTTGTTTCTATTGCCTTTGATTGCAGGGTACTTAGTAATGATGCTACTGCTCATGATCCTGAACATTCTGGATATGCCTGATAGTTACACAATGTTTCAGGCCACCGGCAGCATTTCTTGGATGTGTTTTACGTCCATTGGCTACTGGAGTTCGGTAGCAGTCTTTGAGGCAGCGATTCTTATAATGCTGATTATGAAAAGTCACCAAAAGTAAAAACAAGCAAAGTACCGGCTTGAGAAAATGGTACAAAGAAAAGAGCTATGGCATTAACATTTTGTCATAGCTCTTTTTAGTTTTGATTTGTTGACATCTTCTCTTTCATTTGCTAGTATAAGCCTACGTGAGTTTTAGATCCGTTTGTCTCCTTAAGTGCCTTTAATTTAAAGCATTTAAGAAAATAAACGAGATATCATTATTCATGTAGGGGTTTTCACTCTTAAGTTAATTATTTATGGCAAAAACATCAGTAACAGCTAGACATTTAAAGAAGTCAAAATTTAGTACACGAGAAACAAATCGTTGTTTTCGCTGTTCACGAGGACATGCATATATGCGAGACTTCGGGCTTTGTCGTATTTGTTTCCGTGAATTAGCAAACGAAGGTATGCTTCCAGGTGTTCGTAAATCAAGTTGGTAATCAAATAACAAATATATGGATCAAATAGCAAACATGATAAATATGGTGAAGAACGCAGGGAGTGCAGAGCACGAGTCCATCGTTGTTTCATATTCCAAAATTAAACAAGCAATAGCAGAATGCCTCGTCAAAGAAGGATATTTAGCTGGAGTGACAAAAAAGATGAAGAAAGGTATGCCAATTCTTGAATTGAGTGTTTTGTATGTAGATGGATCTCCGAAAGTTACTGGAGCAGAAAGAGTTTCCAAGTCTTCATGCCGAGTATACAAAGGAGTTAAAGATATCAGAACAGTCAGAAGTGGCAGAGGAATAACTGTATTTTCAACACCAAAAGGAATTTTAACAGACAAAGAAGCACGAAAAGAAATGGTCGGAGGAGAAGTATTGTTTAGAATGTGGTAAATAAAATTATATGTCACGTATAGGAAAACAAACAGTTATAATCCCCGCAGGTACAGAAGCTAAACTTTCTGGAACTACTTTTTCCGTCAAAGGTCCAAAAGGATCTCTTGAAAGGAATTTTCCAGGTCTCGTAACTATTCATATAACTGGTAATGAAATTACTTTTACTCCTAATAAAGTTGGAGACAAGACAGTAAATGCACTTTGGGGTACATATGCTTCACATGTGAAGAATATGGTTCTAGGTGTAAATGAAGGTTATACTAAGAAGCTCGTACTAGAAGGAGTTGGATTCAAGTCAGAAGTAGTTGGCAAAATGCTTAATCTTGCTCTTGGATTTTCACACCCCGTAAAGATAAATATTCCAGAAGGATTAACAGTCACAGCCGAGAAGAATAATATCACCATTACTGGTATCAATAAGGAGCTTGTAGGAATGTTTACAGCACAGGTCCGATCAACAAAGAAGCCAGAGCCTTATAAAGGAAAAGGATTCCACTACAATGATGAAGTTATTCGTCGTAAGCAAGGTAAGAAAGCTGCATAATATTTATGAACAAAAAATTAGAGAAAAAAATAAGACTAAAGAAAAAGATTCGCGCAAAAATTTACGGCACAGCCTCTTGCCCTCGCCTTTCTGTTTTCCGTTCCAACAATTATATCTATGCTCAAATGATAGATGATGGAAAGAGTACAACTGTTGCTTCTGCTTCTGATATGGATGTCAAAACAGGCACAAAGACAGAGCGTGCAATACAAGTTGGTGCAACAATAGCAAAAGAATCAAACACAAAAGGCATAAAAACTTGCGTCTTTGATAGAAACGGATTTAAATATACCGGTCGCGTTAAAGCTCTTGCGGACAGTGCACGTAAGGCAGGTCTTAAGTTCTAATTAAAATATATGGATACAACAAAACCAAAACAATATACACCAAATGCCGGGAGTCCTCGTGGGAACGGAGGTGGTTACCGTGGTAACAACAATAACAACAAACGTGAAGGAGGTGATCATAAGCCACGAACATTTTTCGAGCGTCCAAAACCAGAATTTGATCAGAAGATGGTTTCAATTCGTCGCGTTACTCGTGTCGTCGCTGGAGGCCGCCGTATGACTTTCGCTGTCGCACTTGCTATAGGGGACAAGAAAGGTTCTATCGGTCTTGGTACTGGTAAAGGAGGTGATACATCTCTCGCTATTGCAAAGGCTCTCCGCCAAGCAAAGAAGAACATGTTCAAAATCAAAATGACAAAAGAAAATTCTATTCCTTACCAAGTAGCTGCTAAGTTTTCAAGTTCAAAACTTACAATGATGCCAAACCGTGG
>Ga0172379_10010763_pt1 | contig 11013 bp, 9 predicted proteins | sample GrowelOW334metaG_FD_119756 | JGI IMG/M metagenome (GOLD analysis project Ga0172379, IMG submission 119756) | Groundwater microbial communities from an aquifer near a municipal landfill in Southern Ontario, Canada - Groundwater well OW334 metaG | ecosystem: Environmental > Aquatic > Deep... | reverse complement strand
TTTTCCTCCACCTCTTTAAAAGTTTCGGGCATTATCGCGGGGATGATTTCCAACATAGATGTATTATTTATTCTTTGTTTTTATATTTTATTTTTCTTTTTGCCAAATGCTTGTGATCTAAAAATTTCAAATTTCCAATATCCAATTTCCAATAAAATGTCCGATTTCTAAATTTTTAAAACGTTTTTGACATTTGAAATTTTGATTTTTGTTGGAAATTGGATATTGGTAATTGGAAATTCTATTTTTTTTGCAAATCCCGCTCAATTTTCGCAATCTTCTCTATCCTTCTTTGGTGTCTTTCTTCTCCCGAAAACGGCGTATCCAGCCATTCGCGGACGGCCCGCTTGGCGGTTTCTTCGCTTATAAATCGCGCACCGAGAGAAAGAATGTTGGAATCGTTGTGACTGCGCGTGAGGAAAATCTCGTCGGGAACTTCGCTTCCGTCTTTCGGTTCGTATTGTCCGTTAAACACGACCGCGCGGATATGCGGAAATTTGTTGGCAACGATTGCCTCGCCCTGCCCGGACCCGCCGAGAATTATTCCGCGAACATCGGCGGAATTTGCAGCCGAAACTTCTTTCGCCGCTTCCGCGATAAAATCGGGGTAGTCATCGTTATCGTCAAGAGTAAATGACCCTTTGTCTATTACTTCGTGCCCCATTTCGCGCAAAAACGGTACAAGCTTTTCCTTGAGTTCAAACCCTGCGTGATCGGTGGCGATAAATATTTTCATATGCTTGACAAATGTTTAAATTTAAGATATGATAATTTGAGTACGCTTTTGTACTACAATACGAGGACGATATCATGTCGAAGGTAAGAATTGCTCTTTATATTTGTATCCCTATTTTAATTGGAATTTACATTTATTATCTCATAAATGGGGGGATATTTGAAAAAATAGGTTCAACCGTCGGTGTTGCATTATACGGTCATGTTCTGTATAAAATGTTAAAACAACCGACAAAGTTTTAATCAATTCCTGATAGGGCATGCCTTCAACGGTATGCCCTTTTTTATTTGTCGTCGGGCTTTGTCGCCGGACTGGGTTGTAACCCCGTCCGGAATGTTTGTGTTTTACTCAAAACTCGTTGTCAAAAACAAACTTTGTTAAGCATTTCAAACGTTTCGGTACAGGGTACAACCCCGTACCGGCGACAATGTTTCGGTAGCTTTTTACTTTTTACTTTCAACTTTCTACTTAATGAAACTCGCCATCTTCACCACATGCTCCAAGAGCGCACTCGTATACCCCATTTCGTTGTCGTACCATGCGCATACTTTTACGAGATTTCCGTCAACGACTTTGGTGAGCCCGAGGTCAACGATGGAGGCGATACGCTGTCCGATAATGTCGGAAGAAACAAGCTGGTCTTCGGTTACGGAAAACACCTTGTTCCATCGCTCGCTCTTCGCCGCTTCTTTCAGAATGGAATTTATTTCCGCCACTGTTGTATTCCGCTTCGCGAGGAAGGTAACATCCGACATGGAACCGGTAATGACGGGGATGCGGAAAGCGAGACCGTCAAATTTGCCTTTGAGCTCGGTGATGACTTCGGTTACGGCGATTGCGGCGCCCGTCGTTGAAGGAACGATATTCTGCGCACCAGCGCGTCCCCGGCGGAAATCTTTCGCATCGGGAGAGTCAACGAGCTTTTGCGTTCCGGTATAGGCGTGGATGGTTGAGAGCATCGCTTTTTCAATGCCGATTGTTTCATGGAGAATTTGAATGACCGGACTGACGGAATTGGTCGTGCAGGAAGCGTTGGAAGAAATTTGGCACGCCGCAAATTTTTCTTCATTGATACCCGAGAGAATGGAAGCGCCGACGATTCCTTCCGGCGGAGTTCCTTTTACCGGAGATGTGACGACAACCCTTTTCGCGCCCGCGTCCAAATGGAATTTCGCTTTTTCATACGATTCAAAAAATCCCGTCGCTTCTATCACGAGCCCTATGCCGAGTTCGCCCCACGGCAATTTTGCCGGATCTTTCTCGCTGAACATTTGAATTTCCTTTCCGTTCACGACGAGATATTTCTTCCCGTCGGATTCTTTTATTGATATTTCAAAAGGACTTCTTCCGTACGCCGTATCATATTTCATCAGATAAGCGATATTGACGATGTCGCCGAGATCGTTTGCCGCGACGATGTCAAATTCGGGACGTTCCAGCGCAAGACCGATAAATGCCCGACCAATGCGCCCCATGCCGTTTATTGCGATTTTTGTTGCCATATATTTTTTGTTTAAAAGCGAATAATGACTCGTTCCATTATATCAAAATAAAGAGGTTGAGGAAACGGAAAAAGGATGCCTGATGTGCCGAAAAAAGGGTAACGATTTCGTTACCCTTTTTCTTCATATTATTTCCGCTCCATTTTCTCCACAACCAGCATAATATCCGCGCCAATCTGTTTGTAACATCCGGGAACGGGTTCTGAAAAACCTTCTCCTGAAAGCATAACCTCTTCACCGAGATTTACATTTGACGGCTTTTCAAAAACTTTAACGTATCCGTCTTTTTTTAAGGCATCCACAGCTTCTTCATGAATAATGATTTCTTGCGGTTTTTTACTCTCAATTCCGGCGGTTTCTCCTTTTTCCATATTTTTTTATTTTTATATTAATAATAAGCATACATTATTTTTTTAATTCCGTTTCAAAAAGTTTTTTGAGCATTTGCGGGTTCGCGCTTCCTTTGCTTGCTTTCATTCCCTGACCTACCAAGAACATGATGCTCGCTTCTTTTCCAGCGCGGTATTCGTTGGTTGCTTTTTCGTTTTCGGCGATTATTTTTTGAACCATCGCAATCAACTCACCCTCATCGTTTTTTTGGATCAGTCCTTTTTCTTCGGCGATTTTTTGCGGATCGCCTCCTTTCTCAAACAGAATCACGAGAACATCTTTCGCACCGCGCGAAGAAAGCTTCCCTTCTTTTATCATTAGAATCATTTTAACAAATGTGTCTGCTAAAATTTCGTGATTATCGGATAACGACGGCATAACTTCCATAAAACCGACAACATCTGAAGTTATATAGTTTGAAGCCAGTTGAATGGTCTCTTTGTCGCCGGAAAGTTTTTTTGCCACCGCTTCAAAGAAATCTCCGAGACCGGGCTTTGTGTCAAAAATATACATCTCCCGGTCTTCTTCTTTGACGCCGTATTCTTTGTCAAAACGCGCGCGCTTTTGCTCAGGCAATTCGGGAAGTTCAGGATTTAAAAATTCCGGCAGTTCGCTCAATTTCAATTTCGGAAGATCCGGTTCGGGAAAATACCGGTAATCGTGGGCGTTTTCTTTGCTTCTTTGCGAATAGGTTTCCTGTTTCGCTTCGTTCCATCCGCGCGTTTCCTGAACGACTTTTTCGCCGTTCTCCAGAAGTTCAATATGGCGCGCCACTTCATAGGCAATCGCTTTCTCCACCGTGCGGAAAGAGTTTAAATTTTTAACCTCGCATTTCGTTCCGAACACGTCCGTTTTTGAAACGGAGATATTCGCTTCCACCCTCATCTCCCCTTTTTCCATATTCGCGTATGAAACGCCGAGATAGCGAAGGAGAAGCTGAAGTTCACGGGCAAAAGTAACCGCCTGTTCCGCGCTTCCTATAACCGGCTCCGTCACGAGTTCCATCAAAGGCACGCCGGCGCGATTGAAATCAACGAGGGAGTAATCGCCCTTTTCATGAGACGAACGGGCGGTATCTTCTTCCAGATGCACGCGGGTTATTTTCACTCCCGCAAGTTCTCCCCCCGACACGAGCGGATATTTATATTGGCTTATCTGATAGCCCTTCGGGATGTCGGGATAAAAATAATTCTTGCGGTCAAATTCCGTGAAATCGGCAAGTTGCGCGCCGAGAGCTTTCCCTACTTTGAGCACGTGCTTTACCGCCTCTTTATTGATGACGGGAAGCGTTCCGGGATATCCCATGCAAACGGGACAAATGTTAACATTCGGCCGTTTTTCTTCCGGGTCATTCTTTGAATTGCAGAACATCTTCGTCTGCGTGCGAAGTTCCGCGTGAATTTCCAAACCGATTGTTGTTTTGTATTCCATAACACCGATATTACCACGAAAAAGAGCGAAATCCAAGAAAAAAACCGCCGCGAAATCATCGGACGGTTTTTTAAAATCATTAAGACTTGCCTTTGTGAAAGATTTTTTACAAAGCGGTGAACCACATGACAGCGGACTCCATGACATCATCGGTCGTATCTTGATTAAATACACCGTCACCGTTATCCGTATAAATGGTGGCAAAAAGCTCGTCTCCCGACGCAACCGGCGCGGAGAGAAGAATCGCTTTATTGGAATACAGCGCAGGCGCCAAAAGAGGGCTTACCGAAACTACGTTGCCGGTCGCCTCGTTGGAAACAACGACAAAGCCCGTCTGCTTAAGCGCCATGGAGAGAACGGCTATGCGATCCGTTATTTTTTGATCAATAATGAACAAGTGTTCTTTTCCGTCATACGCAACAGGGGCCGTACTCTGATACCGCGTCACGGGGCGCTTCGGCATAACAACGGCGTTAAGGAGAAGCGTCAAAACAAAAAGCCCGACGATAACGATAACGGGGACCGTAAAATCATAATCTTTGTTTTCCTTTTTTTTCATATAAACAAAATACTTAGGAGTAATGCTTTATGTCTTTATTATACGCGAAGAATAAAAAATGGAATAGTGGAAAACTTTTTTGGAAAACAGTCAAAAAAGAAGGGTAAAAAAACATTTAAAAAACCACGGCAAAAGCAAACATGCCCGCATAATGATTACCGCCCGAAAACCGTTGTGAAAGCGTGGATTCCGGCACTTTTTTTCTTTTTACTGGACAAAATTATCTTAATATGTTAATATAAATATGAATAAAGATTTTAGAACATTGAAAACGCAAAAGGGGGCGTTTAAAAAATTTACTCACGACTTTCCTCACGAGGAGGAGTTATGTCACATAGCAAACATGGCAGGATAAAAGTTACAGAGGAATACAAAAAAACGATGGTTCTTGATACGAACGGACTCATGGATGACACGGCGGCCATTTTCCGATTCGGAGAATATGATGTTTTCATTCCTTCCGTGGTGATTGACGAACTTGATCACAACAAAAGAGATAAAATGGACGGAAAAAATATCCGAGAAACCATTTCTCTTTTTGCTCAACTCATCCGAGGCAAAACGAAGGAAGAAATAAAAAAAGGATTTCCTCTTTCTCCCCTCTTTTTTTCCGTTTTGTCCTCCATTTCAGACGAGTTGAAAAAGGAGAACATTCCTGAAAAAAAGAAAGCTTTGGAACAAAGAAAGGATGAATTGCTGAAGAAAGTGAAAACAATACCCACCGGTCTTCTTTTTTTTCAAACGCAACCGCCGGAAAAAACATCGTTGCTTTTTACCGGAGACGAGGGTGATGACAAAATATTGTCGGTAATCCTTGATTTGAAAGAAAAGGGAAAAAATATCATTTTCGTTACAAATGATGAAGCTTTTCAAATCAAAGCCTCCATTGAAGGCATTTTGGTCAAATCTTTTGAAGGAGAAAATCACGGCGCGAAAAAACGGCCGTGGAAAAGGGGTTATCAAGACCACCTTTCGCGACGGCACCGTCCATATTGGGGCGGTAAAAAAAACAAGGGCGCGATAGTTCATTCCAAATAATTTACGATTTCACATATCAAACCGCCGCAGATTTTCCTGCGGCGGTATTTTTTATCAACAGCGATTAAAAGTACGGGCGTCTTCTTTTTTCTTCCTCCTCGGCTTCTTTTTTTTGCCGTTCCCATTCGGCGACAACCGCCATTTCTTTTTCAATTTCAAGCAAACGGTCATACTTTGCCGCTCTTTCCGGCTGGGTGTGCGCTCCGGCTTTTATGGCGTAAGCGCCGACCCCCGCCGCGAGATCCGAAATAAAAGAATCCATGGTTTCTCCCGACCGATGCGAAACGATAACTTTCCATCCGAATTTTCTCGCTTCTCGTATCGCTTCCAATGTTTCAAATATGGTTCCTATTTGATTCGGTTTTATAATAATCGCATTTACCACGCCTCTCGTGCCAAGTTTTTTTATCGTGAGCGGATTGGTCGTTGTCAGATCGTCGCCGACGATAAGCACTGATTCCCCCATCCACCGGAGGGCATTTGCAAACCCCCCGAAATCTTTTTCCTCAAAAGGATCTTCAATGCTCCGCAAATTGAATTTCTCCACAAGCGATTTATAGGTCATAAAAAGTTCTCCCGAACTCAACGATTGTCCGAGGACTTCATATTTCCCGTTCTTGAAAAATTCAGAAGCCGCCGCATCTATGGCGATAAAAATATCCTCCTCTCCTTTGATGCATTCGGTCAAAATTTCAAAAGGTTTTTCAAGATTTTCAAGTCTCGGAGCGAATCCTCCCTCGTCCCCCATATAATAACTTATGCGCTCGGCATCAAGTTTTTCCTTCACTTTTTGAAAAACGGCTTTTGCTTTTTCGTTGGCGGCGGCGAGCGTACTTCCTCCGACCGCTAAAATATACTCCTGAAAAGGCAGGCAAAAATCGGCGTGCGCTCCGCCGTTTAACGTGTTCATGTACAGCCGCGGTTTGCCCGGTTCAAAATGTCCTTTTTTGGAAATAAACTGCCACAGAGGCAAACCTCTCGTTTTTGCCTCAAGGCGAGCCATCGCCATACTCACGCCGAGCATGGCGTTCGCGCCGATGTGGCTTTTGTTTGCGGTAATATCCAAAGAGAGCATCAAGTGGTCTACCTCCTCGGAATCAATCGTCCGCCCGGTGATTTTCGGAGCGATTATTTTCTCAATGTTTTCAATCACCTTAAGAACGCCGCCGTCGGCATCGCGTATTTCAAACGCTTCGTTTGAACCGGTGCTTTTCCCTGACGGCACCGCCGCTTTCGCGCTCATTCCGTCATTGTCGGAAGTGATTTCAACTTCAATGGTTGATATTCCGCGCGAATCAAGTATCCGCCGCGCGACGCATTTTGTTATGGTTGGTTGATTGTCTTTCATAAGAATATGAATTTTTATTTCTTTATCATTATATCACAAAAATATACCAATATACGAATGGGTACCAATATACTAATGAATACGAATGCGACGACGAAAAAATGTTTGACAAAAAAATGATCCGGACTGGAAACAATCCGGTTTTTCTATTCGCAAAAAACCCCCGGCATGCCGGGGGTTTTTACGTCGTCCGTATTCTATTCTCAATTTTTCCCGCTCGTAAGCGGGACCCCGCCATACTGGCGCAGTACACCTTTTGGATATTTTGCTTCTCCGCCAACTGGCGGATCGCAAAATATCTCAAGAAGGTTTTACGGAATGGGTCCCTGCCCATTCCTCACCCGCGGGCGGTGGCAATTCTCAATTTTCTATTGTCGTCCTTGTGCGTCCTCCTCCTTTTTCACTTCAAATGTCATCGGAACCACCGAATCGGAATTCAACGAAACCGAGTCAATGTTTTGACTAATGAGAAATCTCAAGAAATCGGGATAATCGGACGGCGCCTGTCCGCAGAAACCGATATATTTGCCGCGGCGATGGCATGCTTCAATCGCCATAGTGATAAGCGTTTTCACCGATTTGTCGTTCTCGTTGGAAATGGCGGCGATCACGGCGTTGTCGCGGTCCATACCGAGCGTAAGCTGAGCCAAGTCGTTGGAACCGATGGAAAATCCGTCAAAAATGTCAAGGAAGTCGTCGGCACGCAGAACGTTCGTCGGAATCTCGCACATAACGTAAATCTTCAAATCTTTCTCGCCTTGAGTCAATCCGAAATTCTTCATGATGTCAACGACATCCTGCCCTTCTTTCGGGGTTCGGCAAAACGGTATCATCGTCTGCACATTCTCAAGACCGAATTTTTCGCGCACCCGCTTGATCGCCAAGCACTCAAGTTCAAACGCTTCGGCGAAATTCGGGTGTGCGTAACGCGAAGCCCCGCGCCATCCTATCATCGGATTCTCTTCTTCCGGTTCAAAGTTCTCTCCCCCGAGAAGCTGGCGATATTCATTCGTCTTGAAATCGGAGAAGCGGACGATTACCTGATACGGATAAAATGCCGCGCCGATCTGCGCGATTCCCTCGGCGAGTTTTTCAATATAAAATTCTTTTTTGTCAGGATATCCGGCGGTGATCTTCTCAATCTTCGCTTTCAGTTTCTGGTCTTTGATCTCTTTGAAATGGATGAGCGCCATCGGGTGAACTTGAATGTGAGAAATGATGATGAATTCCTCGCGGGCGAGTCCAACGCCTTTATGCGGCAGGAATGAATGCCCGAAAGCGCCTTCGGGAGAACCGACATTCAAACAAATTTTTGTTTTGACTTCCGGGATATTGCCGAGATCAAAAGTTTTTTTATCAAAAGCGACTTCCCCTTTGTAGATGCGACCGATATCGCCGAGAGATGCGTCAACGGTAATGATGTCGCCCGTTTTTACTTTTGAGAGCACCCCTTCCGCGCCGACAACCGCCGGAATTCCGAGTTCGCGGGACACGATGGCCGCATGCGAGGTGCGCCCGCCTTTTTCTGTCACGATCGCTTTCGCTATTTTCATGATCGGTTCCCAATCCGGGTCGGTAATTTTCGTGATGAGAATTTCGCCTTCTTTAAAATCCGTGAGTTTTGCCGTTGAAAGAATAACATGGGCTTTGCCGGTAACAATCTTCTTTCCGACGGAAACGCCTTGCGCGACGTGGGGCTTCTTTTCGGTCAACGTATACTCTTCCATTATGAATCCTTTCTTTTCCGCCTGAACGGTTTCCGGTCTCGCCTGTACTATATAGAGTTCATTCTTAACGCCGTCTTTCGCCCACTCAATATCCATCGGCATCGGATGTCCAACGCGCTCCGAATAATGCTTTTCAATCGCCATGCCCCATTTGGAAAGCTCAAGAATTTCTTCATCCGAAAGGGAGAATTTTTTGCGGTCGGCTTCGGGAACGGAAATTTCTTTGACGGGACGGCTTCCCGATGTGGAATAAATCATTTTTACCGCTTTTCCGCCGAGCGATTTTTTGATTATGGCGGAGTATCCTTTTTCAAGCGTCGGCTTGAATACGATGAATTCATCCGGAGTGACTTTTCCTTGCACAATCATTTCGCCCAAACCGTAGGAGGAATTGATCTCAACCACGTCGCGGAATCCCGTTTCCGTATCAAGCGTAAACATAACGCCCGACGCGCCTTTATCGGAACGAACCATCTTTTGAATACCGACGGAAAGAGCGATGGCCATGTGGTCAAACCCCTTATCAGCGCGATACGAAATGGCGCGGTCGGTAAAAAGGGACGCGATGGCTTTCCGAACCGCTTCCATAACATTTTTATCGCCGGAAATATTGAGGTAGGTTTCCATTTCGCCCGCAAAAGAAGCGCCGGGCAGATCTTCGGCCGTCGCGGATGAACGAACGGCGACATCCGTATTTTTTTCTCCCGAATCGGCGGAAAGTTTGTGATATCCCTCCAATATTTGCTGTTCCAGATCCGGCGGGAACGGCGCTTTCAAAATCATTTCACGGACTTTTTTTCCGCATTTTGCCAAATCCCGCAAATTTTTCGTATCCAATCCGTCAAGCGTGGCGGTGATTTTTTCCTGCAAACCGGAGTTTGCTACGAAGTAGCGGTAACCGGAAGCCGTCATCACGAGGGCGTTCGGTATGCGAATGCCTTGCGGAACAAGCGCATTCCACATTTCCCCCAAAGATGCGTTTTTCCCTCCGACGAATTTGACATCGTCATTGGTAATATCCGCCAGCCACAAAATATATTTCCCCTCTTTTTCATTCATATGTTTTTTCCGATAAAAAATAAACTTTTAATCAATAAAGAAATTATAACTCTTTAACAAAACGGAGAAAAGGGATAAACGAATAAAGATACCAATATACTCAAATACCAATAAAATACCAATATGCGAATTTATACGAATATACAAATGGCAACGAATACGCCGTTTCCGGATTCGTATTCATTCGTATATTGGTACCCATTCGTATATTGGTATCTCTATGACTTCAAAATGAAATATAAATCAGCCACGTTGGCGCCGGTAGACCCGGTATGAATGTGCCCGCCCGCTTGCCTGAAAAATTCAAAAGAATTGTTGTTTGCGAGAAAATCTTCCGTATTCAATCCCGCCGCTTTTGCGGATTCAAAAAGTTCCTTATCCCCCATTGCCCCGCTGGCCTCGCTGTAGTCTTTGCCGTCGGAAGATGCTCCGACAAGCACGGTTCCTTCTTTGAGATACGGAAGCCCGCCCAAAACAAATTCCTGATTTCTCCCTCCCAGCCCCGGATTCGCCGCGACATGAACGGTGGTTTCTCCTCCATACAAAAGACATGTTTTCGGGGGCAATTCTTTTTTCGCGAGTTCTTCGCCAAACTCGCGCGCTATTCCCTCCGTTCTATCGCTTTCAACTCTCGCGTCATATCCAAGTTCCGCCGCTTTTGTCGCCATGGCATCAAGCGCGATGACATTCGTAACAATCAGAAAATTTTTCACATTCGCAAAATATTTTTCATCTTTCGGCGTTTCTATCGTTTCAAGTTCCGGTAATCCGCACTCATGGCGAATATCGTATTTCGCAAGAATCGCTTCGGCTTCCTCTCTCGTGCTTGCATCGGGAACCGTCGGACCGGAAGCAATGGTGGCAATATCGTTTCCGGGCACATCCGAAAAAATAAGAGAAATTATTTTAGCGGGATACGCCATTTTTGCGAATGAACCGCCCTGAATATCGGAAAGGTGCTTGCGCACGATGTTGAGTTCGCGGATCGGCGCGCTTTTGTCCATAATCTTCCGAGTAACCGCCGTCAATTCCGCGGTTGTTATGTTGTGAGGCAAAGATAAAAGCGATGACCCTCCGCCGGAAATGACGGCAATAACCAAATCTTTTTCCGTAAGTCCCGACATCATGGCAACAACCTCTTTCACTGCGGAAACATTTTGTTCCGACGGATACGGATGCGTTCCTACAAACGAACGAAGTTTTTTAAACTCTCCCGGCTTTAC
>Ga0172379_10010762_pt1 | contig 11014 bp, 9 predicted proteins | sample GrowelOW334metaG_FD_119756 | JGI IMG/M metagenome (GOLD analysis project Ga0172379, IMG submission 119756) | Groundwater microbial communities from an aquifer near a municipal landfill in Southern Ontario, Canada - Groundwater well OW334 metaG | ecosystem: Environmental > Aquatic > Deep... | reverse complement strand
CCTCTCGCAACTTTCGCGTAATGTGGAGTCGCGCAGCCCCAAAATCCCTAAACTATCTGACCTGCGTGAATCCGGTTCGATTGAGCAAGACGCTGACATCGTGATGTTTCTCTACCGCGAAGACCGTGAAAAACCAGACACCCCTAACAAAAACATTGTTGAGGTGCATATCGCTAAACACCGTAACGGCCCAGTCGGAAAAATGTCCCTCTATTTCGACGAAGCCTCGACAACGTTTAAGTCATTGGAGAAAGTGCACACGGAATAAATTCAAAATGGAAATCTCAAAATGGAAAATGACAATGCAAAATTAAAAAATGGGTTTTTGTAATTTTGTATTTTTAAATTGTCATTTTCCATTTTGATTTTTAATTTTTACATTTTTATGTATCCAAAATCCTTCAAAAAACTAATCGACAACTTTGCAGCGCTACCTTCAATCGGTCCCAAAATGGCCGAGCGCTTGGTGTTGTTTTTATTCAAAGCCGACAACGAAAAATTGTCTGATTTTGCAAGAAGTCTCGAAGATTTCAAAAAAAATCTCCGTCACTGCAAAAAATGCTGGAACATCAGCGAGGAAGAATATTGCGCCATTTGTCAGGATAGCTCGCGCGAACAAGGCACAATTTGCGTCGTCGAAGATGCACTCGATGTTTTTGCGATTGAAAAAACCAAAAAATATTCTGGCCTCTACCATGTCTTGGGTGGGGTTTTGAGTCCACAAAAAACCGTCGGCTCAGAAAATCTACATCTCAAAGATCTGGAAAACCGAGTAGGAAAAGAAAAAATCACCGAGGTTATTTTGGCTATGAACCCAACAACAGAGGGAGATGCCACCGCTCTTTATATCACCAGAACATTAAAAGAAAAAGGGGTAAAAATCACCCGCCTCGCCAGAGGCCTCGCCACCGGCGCCGACATTGAACACGCCGATGAGCTAACTTTGAGTTCTGCTATTTTGAATCGAAAGGAATCCTAAATCTCTAGGTGTCATCTCGCAAAATTTATATCCCCTTCTCCATTAGGGAGAAGGTGGCCGGAGGCCGGATGAGGGAGGAGCCTTTCAATAATCGACCAATAATATCTAAATCCTCCTTTTTATCAACACCCTTTTCCCTCACCTGTCCTACGGACATCCTCTCCCTAATGGAGAGGAGGATATTTCAGACACCCCAAACCACAAAAAACTCAGACTGGAATGGTCTGAGTTTTTTCTTTTTTTATCTCAAAGAAAACCTAAGCAATTTTAGTGATTTCCACTTCCGTGAAAATTTGGCGATGTCCGAATTTCACCTTGTATCTTTTCTTAGCTTTGAATTTGATGCCCGTCACTTTGTCGCCTTGTTCGGTGCGCAAAATTTTTCCTTCCACGATAGCCCCCGTGAGAAATGGCGTGCCAACCTCAATTTCTTTTTCGTCACCCACAAAAAGCACTTCCGGAAAAACAATAACACTTCCGACCGCATCTTCCAGCTTTTCCACCTTAATTTTGTCTCCGACTTTGACCTTATACTGTTTTCCGCCGGTTTTGATAATTGCCAACATAATAAAATTCGCTATCTAATTAAAAGCTTTAACTTAGGTAATATAGCGCATTATTTAGTTACTGTCAAATTTCAAGTTGCGCCTTGATATATGTAAAACCGGGACTTACGCATTTGCCGATCCAAGCTTATATTATAGCCAGAATTAGTCACCGTAATCTCCCAAATCATATCTCAACCCAAGAAGGCTTAACAAAACTTGCCATAACCACGCGGTTTGAAGGTTGGCGAGGTAAATGCGTAAGTCCCTAAAGAACACCCGTTATTACAAAATGTTTAACTAATCCTTAAACTTAAAAGTCGCCAAAATCTTATTGGCATTTTCTACCGTTTCCTCCCCTAGCTGGATCCGAATTACAGATTTCTTATCTGTGCTGATGGCATAATAACCAGCTTTCTCACAAACGGTCAGGTCGGAATTGGGATTGACATACTTAATCTCATAACTGGCCACTTTCAAGGTTGAATCGGACAATGTGCAGTTCAACCGTTCTTTGGCAGAAAACTCCGCGTCATACCAAGCTTGCAAATCAAGTTTGTCATTATTAGAATAGAGTTTTAGCTTCCAGGTTTTTTCTTTTTGCGTAACCCGAATCAAGTCGCCATTGAAACTCACCTCGGCATCAGTTGGATATTTGAATTCAAACTTTCCTTTTTCATCTGCATAGACCTGCCAATCTTCTGAATCCTCTTCGGTTTTTCTTGATGTGGGATCAATTAGCTTTTCCGTCGCTTCACTTGGCGGTTGCGGATTTTCCGGCGCTTGATTTTGAGCATCAGCTGGCGCGCCTTGCGCGACTTCTTGAGCTGACGGAGTAGCTGGTGCCGTTGCATCCGGTGTTGCCGTTGTGGCTGATTTTTTTGCCAGATTCAGCTCAGTTTCTTTTTTTATCTTTTCAAATTCATCGTCTCTTCCGCTGGAAAATAGCCACCAAAAAAAATTGCCAAAAATAAGCGCAATCACAAAAAATACTATCACCAAAAATATGCTTTTGTTTCTAGTCATATTAGCTACTATCACAGCTTAGCTCTGTTTTTCTCAATTCTGAATTTATTATAGCTAGGACTCTGGTATTTGCCAAGCCAAACTTATATAATCGCCAGGCTTAATTTAGCTTAACTTTTATGTCAGCTTCTCGCCATAAATAATAGAACCGACTCAGTAGAGCAACGCAATCTGAAGCTTGGCTTGGCAAATACCAGAGTCCTTTCCAATAGCCAAGAATTAGCCCCGCGCTAACCCCACCACAGACTACTTTAATTTGAACTAAAAATGCAACTGATCAGTTAGTATAGGACTAGACAAAAACTCAAAATACCGCTAATATGCATCTATGGAAAGATTCAAGCGTCAGTTGTTTTTTTGGTCACTCGTCCTCATTTTCTTCATAATCACGCCTATTATTGTCCTCAATGCCCGCGGTTACCGCTTTGACTGGCATCGAGGTGTTTTTGTCTATAGTGGAACAATTTCTTTCAAATCCAACCCGCAAAATATCATTGCCAGAATTAATGGCGACACTAGCAAAGCCGCGAAACTAAACCGTATCAACAATTCTTTTAATCTTTCCGGTCTCTTGCCGATGGATTATTTGTTGGAGATATCAGCACCAGATTATTCCACCTGGAGCAAAAAAATTGATGTCCACAGTGGGGTTTCCAGCGAATTTTGGAACGTTGTACTGACTAGAAAAAACTATGAACGTTTGCCCTATGCCATGACGGAAGGAATTGATACTTTTTTCACATCGCCCAAAAATCAATCAATCGCTTTTACAACCAATCAAACACAAGGACTCAGCGTGAAAAAATTAGATCTAGATAATGAGCAAGTAATTGCCAGTTTTGATCTTTCAGGCTGGAAACTTCTCTCGCAAGACAGAAAAGAAAATATTGAGTGGTCGCCGGCAGAAAATTATCTTTCCGTCCCGGTGGAAAAAAATGCTTCGCCAGAGGAAAAATTAAAATCGGAAAACAGCCCCCCAACGCTCGCCTATTACATTATTGATTTTTCCGAAAAAAGCGCAACAAATTTGAACACTTTTTTGGAAAAAGACTCCATTAGCTACGTCCGCTGGGATCCACAAGAAAAAAACTACTTATTTCTTCTGGAAAATGAAACACTTTTTCGCGCCAATGTAAAAAACTCAAAAGATATCGTGCAAATTGCCGCTGAAGTTAGCGCCTATGATCTTTCCTATGACGCCGTCTATTTTGTCCAAAAACCCAACAATCTTGTTTTCAAAACCAGCTTAGATGGGAAAACAGAAAAAATTCAAATTACCAATGCTTTTCCTGACACAAACAATCCTTCTATTAAAAGAATTACCGTCTATGATGAATCCCGCATCGCCCTTCTCAGCCAAGATGAGAATCTTTTCATCTATAATAACGGCGAACATGAAAAATATTTCCGCGCATTAGGCAGTCAAATTGAAGAAATGCATTTTTCTAATGACGGAAAAAAACTACTCTTCTATAGCACAAATGAAATTTCCGTTTATTATACTCGCGATTGGACCGTCCAACCGCTTCGCGTTGAAAATGAGTTGCAAAACATCACACGTTACTCGGAAAACTTGAAAAATGTCCAATGGTATAAAGATTATGAACACATAATTTTTAGCGCAGGAAAGTACACTAAAATAATTGAACTGGACGCACGCGATCGGAGAAACTGTCTCGAGCTTGTGAGCACTGAATTGGAAGCACCTTTTGTTATCCACAATAACGGCCTGGAAAAAATCTTTTTCACCGACCAAAAAGACGGCACCGTGGTCCTAAATTCTTTCACTTTTCCTGAACCGGAACCAATTCTTGGCATCGGCGGAGCATAAAAAAATCCCCCGCGTTAGTGGGGGATTTTTTTATTAAATGTCATTCCCGCGAAAGCGGGAATCCAGGTTCCACTAGTTATAAACTCTAGAAAAATTAAACTGTAAGTCTGAAAAACTCTCTGTTTTAGTAAGTCTTGAATTTCAATAATTCGTTTTTTCTTTATTTTAAGCCTGAGGTACCTAGATCCCCTCCGCCAGCTGGCGGATTCTCGGGGATAACACTCCTCTTATTGATTCTCACTCAACTTCCAATCTCTTGAGAGATCGATTTGATAGGTCATTTTTTTGAGGCTTTTATAAATCACATTTACTTCACCCTTCACTTCGCCGGAACCAGATTGCCTTTGGATAAGCAGGTCATAATCTTCTCCGATTATTTTGGGCAAGGTATAGAAAAACTCCAAAGTTTTCGTTTGTCCCAAAGGCACGCCCACGATTGTTCCAAAATATTTTTTGCCCAACTCTTCACTAAATCTTTTTTCACCCAAATTCTTCGTGTCAACAAGCCAACTGCCATTGGGCGTGTAGACTCGCAAATAAGTCAGATAATCTTTCGTCATCCAATCTTTTTCTTTAGCCGTGTGCGCATAGGTCACCTTCAGACTAACTTTTGGTTCTTCCCCTGACAAATCAACGGTGTAACTGAACGAACGTCGCATATGATAATCACTTTTCAGCGCACCCATATTGGCATCGACCAACATCAAATAATCGCCAGACCAGTTCTTGTCCACATTGCCATCCCACTGAGCCTTGTGCGCCAAGCTCTGCAAATTTTCATCTTTGAAATAAAGCTGAATATCTTTGCGATTCAAATCATCAAGAATGATTTCCGCCAGCTTAACCTTCTCGCTCATATTTAATCCAAAAACTTTCTTTTGGATTTCTTGAGCCAAAAGATTCATCACTCCTTTTCGCTCACCTATTTTCAGTCCTTGTTTATAAAAACCTTTTTCCACCTGATATTCCAGATCCAATATGGCATTTTCACTGTCATAAGTTCCAGGGTATCCCGGAATTTCCACCGGACCGGTCACTTTGAGAAATGACTGGAGCACATTGCTGTTGATTGCGATGATTCCGGCAAAATTCTCTTGCCCTTGTCCCAAGCGATAAAACTCATCCGCTTTTTTGGCGTTCTCGGAAAAATCCGGTGACCAGTTTGAATCGCGTAATTTCCAATCAGAAACACGCAATGTTTCTTTGATTGGATAGGGTGGAACAATGCCGTCCGGTACGCGTCCGTCAAAATTGGAAAGATCATGCGTCGCCAATTCCAAAACTTTTCCATCTTTCATTTTCAAAATTCCAAATGATCCGATATAACCGCCACCTGGTCGCAATTCCATATTGTTTTGAAATAAAATCATGAAAGTTTTTTCTTCGCCATCTTTTTCAAACAGGTATTCGGCGAAACCAGCCATTGTCTTGAATTTTTCTTTTTTTAACTCATTCATTGGCAAAAAATCAATTATAGAGCTGATAGTTGAAAAATCATTAACCCTATTTCTGCCTTGCCAAAAATTATACCAGCCAACAAGAAAAATTATAGCCAAAATCCGAAATACAATAAAATTACGGTCGCCTTTTTGCATAAAAATTGATACTTAATAGCTTATTTTAACTAAATTATCTCAACTGGTCATCTTACACCAAAAATAACCCCCTGTCAAGTACCCCTTCCTAAGCAGGCTTGACTTTTCTCCTCTAATATGCTACTATCCAAAGTTAAATAAATTCAACTAAAAAGGGCATGAAAATCGCATTTATCGGGCAAAAGGGAATACCCGTTAGTTCTGGAGGAGTGGAAAGAAGAGTCCAGGAGCTAGCGACAAGAATGGCAAAACTCGGCCATGATGTTTTTGTTTATGCCAGAAAAAATTATTCTTCTCAAATGCCCACCCAATACCAAGGCGTGAAAATAATTTATTTGCCTTGTATTGAAACAAAAAACCTTGGAGCAATTACACATACGCTCCTAGCTAGTTTCCATGCGATTTTCCAAAAATACGACGTTGTCCATTATCAAGCACCTGGTCCATCTTCCCTATGCTGGATAATGAAACTCCTAAGTCCAAGCACTGGGCTGGTGGCAACATTCAATTCAAGGGACGAGAAACACCAAAAGTGGGGACCTATTGCCAGAGCTTATTTGCGCTTTGGAGAATTCATCATAAACAAGGTTCCTGATCGGACGATTGCCGTCAGCAAGCTTATCAAGGAACATTCCCGGGAAAAATATGGCAATAGAAATATCACCGTCATCCATAACGGATCCGCCATCACACCGACCCTAGAAACTGACAAGCTTGAAAAATGGGACTTGAAAAAAAATCAATATTTTCTGACAGTCGCAAGATTGGTCCGTCACAAAGGCATTCATTATCTAATCGAGGCTTTTAAAAATGCTAAACAAAAGCACGCGTTCCCAAAAAACTTCAAGCTCGCCATTGTTGGTGATAGCGCTTACACAGATGACTATGTGACTTATTTGAAAGAAATTGCCAATGCGGATCAGGATATTGTTTTTACTGGAAGCCAACAAGGATCAGCTCTGGCACAACTTTACACTAACGCTTTCGCTTTCGTCCTACCCTCGGAGGCAGAGGGACTTTCCAATGTCTTGCTTGAAGCGATGGGCTATGGTCTCGCACCAATCATCAGTAGCATCCCCGAAAACACCGTCGTCGTTAAAGAAAACGGCCTGACTTTCGAGAACAAAAATATCGCCGACTTGGAAAAGATGCTCATCCTAGCAGTGAATACTCCTGAAAATATACAAAAACTTGGCCTTTTAGCCAAGCAGTCGGTGAGAGAAAAATACAATTGGGATGAAAATGTAACCAGAACCTTGAAGCTATATACGAATCTGTTGCAAGAAAAAACCAATCGCCAGTTTATTTTTCAACGCAAAAGACTTTCATAAAGTTTGATTATTTTTTGATAGATCTGTTCTTCGTCGTTTATTTTTGAAATATTCTCACAGCCTTTTTGTCCCATTAAAAAACGCTCCGCTTCCGAAAGGTTGAGCGTTTTTTCAATTTTCTCAGCTAAGTCAGTAATATTCCCCGCCTCAAAAACAAAGCCTGTTTCGCCTTCAATGATTGATTCGCTTGTTCCTCCCAAATCAGAAACAACGACCGGCCTCTTTGCAATTTGAGCCTCCAGGACGACCATCGGAGAGTTGTCATACCAAATCGAAGGCACCACGACAAACTGTGCCTGCCCGACCAGACTCCAAAGTTCCTTGCCCGATTTAAAACCGAGAAATTTCACCTTTTTTTCCAGCTTCAATTCCTTAACCAATCCCTTGAGGTTTTCCTCTTCCGGTCCTTTCCCAACAATATATAGCTCATTTTCACTAAGCTTATTTTCTTTATCCAGCTCCGCAACAGCGCAAATCAGATCGGCAATCCCCTTCTCCTCCGATATTCTGCCATAATAGAGAAAAAAGTTTTTCTCCGTAGGGTTATCGTCTATTTTTTTTTTGATTTGCGCGATATCAATCGGATTCCTGATAACAATAATTTTTTCTGCGGGAATGCCGAATTCAATATACTTTTTTTTCACAAACTCACTGGGAGAGATAAATATATCCACCTTAGCATAGCTCCCCAAAAACTTATGCAGATAAGCTTCAAGCATAGCCAGAAAACTGCCAGAAAAAGAATCTTTGAGGCACTTATTCATCAGGCAATGATAATATTTTCCACCCTTACAGCTTTCACAAATCTTACCTTGAGTAAAAAGCTTATAATTCGGGCAGATTTCCTTATAGGCATGCAGCGTCATAACAATCGGGATGTGATGCTTTTTCAACGTATCAATAATTGAGGGGCTGAGATAGTGATAGATATTGTGCAAGTGAGCGATTTCTGGCTTTTCAGCAACGATCAATTCTTCTAACTTTCTTTTGGCTTCAAAATTATAGAGAAATTTTGATGCTCGTTTTAATTTTTCTCCGATTCCTGTTTTTTCATTCAAATCAAAATGCTCGGTGAAATATTTGGCATAAGGTGATGGCTTATTATCTTTGTCCCTCATCGAAAACACAACCATCTTATGCCCTTTTTGCGAAAATATTTCCAATAGCTCAAAAAAAGCCGTTACTGAACCGCCGCCTCTTTCTCGCGTAAAGTATTTGTGGACTTGCAAAATTTTCATAATTTACAAACTTTCATTTATATTATAGACTAAACTAAAGGATTATCAAAATTATGGAACTAGTTTCCAAAAGAGTAGCCGGAGCGATTTTTATGGGCGGACTGGTCGCCATTTTGTTTTTGGGTTTTTTCTCTTCCGAACCACTCATTACTGATTCAGTTCTTACTCTGGGACTCATTCTTTTCACGTTCTTTCTTTATCGCCCAAAATGGGGCATTTTTTTGGTTCTGTTTATCCGGCCGGCCATCGACAAATTCAGCGACACCTTCAGCGTCTCATTTCAAAATATCAACATCAACTCTTCTGCTATCTTCGGCTCACTGGTCATTCTCCTGCTTTCCCTCTTTATTCTTAAAAATAGGTCCAGACTAAGCTCCGTACCACTTAAAAAACATTGGGCTATCTTTCTTACTCTCATAGTTCTGAGCATGTTTTTCTCAATTGACACCCCTTCTAGTCTCTATGAAATAATCCGAATCATCAGTATCTTTCTGATTTTTATTTCCGTTTTTATCCTCGCAAAAGAAGAAACGAGCAAGGAGCAAATTGCCTATGCAATCATCTACTCCGCCATTATCCCTTTTTTCTTTGCCACCTATCAATTAATCACCGGGACCGGCCTGGGAGGCACGGAAGGCATCGAGAGTCGGCTATTTGGAACATTCAGCCACCCCAATCCTTTTGCTTCTTTTGTTTTTATTGTGCTCGTTATCTCGATCTTTTTCTTTACCAAAGAAAAGCTACCTCGCCAGAAATGGTTCCTCGGAGCAATAATTGTCTGGGGAATTTTTCTTTTAATCCAAACTTATTCCCGAGGAGCCTGGCTAGCGTTTATCCTCTTTTTGCTTATCCTAACGACCATCAGATATCCGAAAGCTCTTTTGGGAATAGCCCTGACTATCCTACTCCTATTTTTCTCTTCGGAAATAATTCGCGATCGCGTTGAAGATATCTATAACCCTCCGGCCGATAGCTCCGTTCGCTGGAGATTTGCCCAATGGGAAAGGATGTATGGACTATTCCTAAAAAAATCCCTGACTGGCTATGGCATCGGAACGGAAATAATCGCCCACGAAAAAGAATTCGGATTCAACGCTGGTAACCCCTATACGCATAATGATTTTCTACGCGTTGCCCTGGAAACCGGCATCGTCGGTGCCATCTCTTATTTTGTATTGCTTATGGCTACTTTTTTCAAACTGATTTTGAATTATAGAAAAGAGAAAAATCCTTGGCATAAGGATTTTGAATTATTCGTCTTAGCATTATTTATCGCTATTTTAAGTTTTTCCCTAACCAATAACACACTTCGCGAAACCGTCACCCAGTGGACAATGTGGAGCTTAGTTGCCATCGCACTTTCACTCTACGCACAAAAAAATATTTCTCAAAAATAAACCCCTGTCAAAGAGATTTATCCGACAGGGATATGTTTGTATGGCTACTGCAGTAGCCATGTTTTTTATTGGTTTGGTACGTGACGGTCGCTGCAGCGACAACCGCGACATTCAGGATTATGGGAGTTTTTCATAGCTCTTTAAATCAGAGCTGATCTGCCAGGATGTCACGCAGGTGCTCTCCCCGATATCCAGATATCCCGGACTATTCGCAACAAGCCAATTGATATAGTTAACCAGCTCCATTGCAAACCCGGGGACATTCAGGAAAAACCAGGGATCCAAGTTTCCATAATTTCTTACGGTAACTTTTATCACCGTGCTGTAATATGGAGGCGTCGCAAGACGCACCCATCCAGCAGACACCGTCATCGACGGAAACAGCGTGTTGTTTTGATTGCTGACAACCAAAATCCAGTAACCCTCATACGCGAATCCGTACAAATCTGTGTACGACCCTGACGGATTGTATGGATACTCAATACAATCCTCCCCCGTACACGTCGTAGCCGTCGCCGATGGAGCAATAGCTACTGCCACTACCATTAATACCGCGATGATTAAAGCCATTTTTTTCATGAAGAACTTTCCTCCTTTTTTTGCGGGCTTATCAAAGCCCATTGGTTTTCAGATCACCCTCATAAACACTATGAGGCGTCTTTTTCTGAAAAATATTCCCGCCACTAACTCCAAAACCAGTCTATTTAACTTACTTTGGCATTGGTAGCGAGAAGTTTATCAAAGAACACTCCTTAAGATAAACTACCATATTCCAGAAATTTTTACAATTTTTCATTTTCTCTAAATTAGAGTGCGTCTTGAATAAAAGAAATAATAAAAGCCCGGCAGGATATAGATCCTAACGGGCTTCGTTTTCAATACTTCGGTGGTTGTGCTTTTAATTTCGGACGAATCGCGCCTCCTGCGGCGATTCATCTTTGTAAATGGTGCCATCTCGCAGGATGACAACTTCCCAGCACGAATCCCCTTCGTTGCCGGGCTGCCCTGTCTTGAGCGCTGTGGCACGCTGTAGGTAGTCTATGATGCAACCAGCGTTAGCATAAACCAGTTG
>Ga0172379_10010761_pt1 | contig 11015 bp, 12 predicted proteins | sample GrowelOW334metaG_FD_119756 | JGI IMG/M metagenome (GOLD analysis project Ga0172379, IMG submission 119756) | Groundwater microbial communities from an aquifer near a municipal landfill in Southern Ontario, Canada - Groundwater well OW334 metaG | ecosystem: Environmental > Aquatic > Deep... | reverse complement strand
TGATTATCAAAAATTAGTTTTTATATATTTGACACGTCACACACCAGACCGACGTTTTGTCGGGTTCGTCCCATGGTGCGTGATATTACTATCATAGTGGGTTGATTATAGCATCGAAAAAATTCCTGTCAACATTATAGGTCAATAACCCTTTCCAAATTCTTGTAATCCACTATAACTACTACTAAAATAATATAAGTTATCTTTTAAATTTGTAAAGATATGATGATCACCGTCGATACCTTGATAAGTTCTCCTTTAGAAAAAGTCTGGAACAATTGGATAGACCCTACTGCAGTAATGAAATGGAATCACGCCAGTGAAGATTGGTACTGTCCCAAGGCTAGTAACGATTTTACCCCCGGGGGTCGCTTTAGCTACACCATGTCCTCCACCGATGATAAGCAAAGTTTTGATTTTACTGGAATGTATACCGGCATTGTTCCTCAAAAAGAAATCGAAACCAAGCTTGATGATGGTCGTGTAGTTACTGTTAACTTCGAAGCCGTCGATGACCACAATACTATTGTTACCGAGACTTTTGAAACTGAGGAAACCAACTCGGTCGATGATCAACGTACTGGTTGGCAAGCCATTCTCGATAATTTCAAAAAATACTGCGAAGGCAAATAGTATTATTGTTCAGTCGGATTCTCATCGTCATCTTCAAACATTCTGGGGTAGGCAAATTCCAGCTCTTTAACTATTGAATCATTTACATATTTAGGAATTAACTTGCCACAATAGTTTGGGTTTTGAGGATCATTCATCACGTTCAGAAATTCCAGAAAGTCATTGTGATAATTATATTCAGCCTCTCCGGTCCATTTTTCATCGAGAAGTGAGTACCAAGTAAAATACCTGGCTCCAATTTTTAAAAATCGGATAGTTTGTTCTTTGGTTAGATGATAAACATTATTATCATCTAAACCTTCCTTAGCCCACAGCTGAGAATAACTTACCCCTCGTCTAAGTTGACCATCATCACCGGCCACAATTCGAAAGATTTGGCCAGCCAGAGCTAGTTCTTCCTGTTTTTTTACTACCGCTTCCATTTCTTCTTGACCCTTCCACTTGGCATCAGCATCAACTACATCCGATAGTGGGTATTCCAAAATTTTATGAGTTTCAGCCAAAAATGATAGCTTATACATAACCAATTTGATCTCTTTAATTGTCTCGATATAATTTGTCACTTGTTCGGGCAAATCATACTCTACACTTCCAGCATTTTTACCCACAAGTTCAACAATCTTATGAACTGCTAAGATGGCTACTTTTTCAGTAATCATGTCAGCTACAGTCTCTCTTTTGCCCAGTTGGTCCAAATCAAGGCCTCCTACAAATCTGCTGAGTACTGGAATGGCGTCAACATCTGTAATTTGGTCAATTTGTCTGGCGACTTCATTTGCCTTTTGACGTAAAACCAAGTCATCAAGGAGTGTGTCTGGAATTTCTCCCGAATACCCGAGGTCATCAAGTAGTTCGGCTGCGCATATTGGTGCCAATAATGCTGCCCCCATTTCCTCCGACATCGGTTCCAATGATGGAATTGCCATTTCAAAATCCATTTTTTCCACATAGTGCGGGCTCATCCCTGCCACCATACTTACCTGAGCAAAATCATCATGCAATGTTTCTAGTTCAGGTATAGTTAGTGCTCCCATGACCTTATCCTATCAGATTCAAGTTGGAAGAGCGTGTTCCAACTTTTTCACAAATCTTTGTACTTACATCTCAAATCCATTTTTTTATCTTTTTAGCCGTTTTTCTCAAGTGGAGTGATCTTTTCAATCGCCACATAAGGATTCACCGCCGATGTGACAGTGTATCCCGACACTTTATAAAATCCCTCAGTAATCTTTGGTTGGTTAAGTTTCCCTAGAACCAACCCTTCATTGCCCGAAAGATTTACCCAACAGTTGTTGTCATCTATTACCCCAAACTGGGTTACATAAAAAAGTTTTTCAACTATATCACCTCTGGAAATTACCAGGTTATTTTCAGTCGGTGTCACTGCTATTTTATACTTTCCGGTCGCCAAGTTCGCCGCAATTGTGGTTGACATTGTCCTCAGCATTCCCAAAAGTAATGTTGACGCCAGTGTTCCTGCTGACGCCATTGTTAAGACTAACCCCCACCACGCAGCAAACCCCAAATCAGCGAATGTTCCTCTTGGTGGTTGTTCTATCACTGGTGCAGAAGTGGGGATTGGTGTCACTATCTCTTGCGCAATTGTAGGTTCTAAAGTCGCCATTTCCTGCATGGTGGTAGGCTCTGGTGGAGTTGGTGTTTCTTGGTTCTGGAGACAGATAACCCGATCAATTGAATTCACCAGTCCGTCATTATTTAAATCAGAATTCGCGCATTTATCCACTACCGCAATTACTGATGACGTTGGTGTTACCTCTGCCAAAACCCCAGTCGCTGTTGGAATTATTGTCGCTTGAGCAGATGTTGGCGTTGGTGTTTTTGTCGCTGTCGGAGTATTGGTTGGCTTAGGTGTATTCGTTGGTCTCGGGGTTGCCGTATTAGTCGGTATGGGTGTCGCTGTATTTATTGGCGCTCCGGGAATGGTGGGCTTTGGTGTCGGCGTTCTGGTTGGTATCGAAGTATTTGTTGGTGTTGGTGTCGCTGTATTAGTTGGTACTGGAGTGTTAGTCGCCTGGGGAGCAGTGGTATTAGTCGGTTTCGGTGTATTTGTCGGCTTTGGGGTGTTTGTCGGTGCTGCTGAGGCTGTGCATAAATCTGCCCTATACCTCGGGTCCAAATATTTAGAAACTTTAGCCGAATGATTACTGGGAAGAATCGAGGTCACATCCATTCCGCAAGGGTGTCCTCGATGAGGACTTTTTCGACTACCCATTTCAAAGACTTTTCCTGTGAGGATATACAAACACCGACTATCGGTACTTATACTAGCTCTGTCTATACACGACGCTGCCATTGTCCGTGTTTTTACCCAATAGTAAGATCCACCCAAATTTGCCAAGAAAAGCAAAGCGATTACTTGTATCCCTAGTGACCTTATTTTTGGCTTTTTTTTCATTGCAATCCAAAAAATATTAGGCAAATCATAATAGTCCAAAAAATTATCAACATTAAAGCAACTGCGTTTTTCATATAAAACTAAACTCTTCCGAATGTATCAACTCTAATTTTATCCCCATGTTTTTAAACTGTTTTTTAAATCCTGTCATCATCGGCCCCGGTCCACATAAAAATATTTCTTTATTTTCCAATTGTCCTGATAGTTTATCGACGAGTCCACTATCCATCCTCCCATATTTTTCTGATACAAAAGGAAATATCCGAAAATTTGGGTTGGCCTCAGCAATCATTTTAAATTCATTTAGGGACACCAAGTCACTCTCCTTCGCTGCACAATAATAGAGATCAACCATGGTGTTAGCTCTCAAATCAAGACTCTTAGCAATTCCCAAAAATGGCGCAATTCCTATCCCTCCAGCAATCCATATCTGGGGCAGTTCTGGTCTAGCAACTTTATAAAATTGTCCATAAGCACCCTCAACTTTAGCTCCTGTACCCTCAGTCAATTTATCAAGACTTTTAGTAAAATCACCTAGGTATTTAACCATCACTCTAATATTTTCTTCCTTTGGTGCCGATACTAGCGAAAAGGGGTGGTATTCCCTCGTTAGGTCCTGATCCTCAAAACTTACATATACAAATTGCCCTGGTTTATATTTCAATGGTAGTCCTGTTGGCTTCATCGTCACTGCCATTACCGAATTATTCAGCTTTTCTGTTTTTATTATTTCGTATCGGTGTTTTTTGACCATTATCGCTCCCAACACAGTCCGATATATCCAGCAGATTAGACCCATTCCCACTATGATTGCCATAAAAATATAAAGCGGTTGGTAGTTACTAATATCACTAGGTATAAAAAAAGAATGTATCCCACCAATAAAAAATGCCACCCCCAAAAATTTATGTGTTTGTTTCCACAGTTGATAGGGTAGTTTTACAAAGAAAGTCACCACCAAAAAAGCCATCATAAACATCAGTGAACTAATTCCAAAATATACCGGCCAGTTGCTCGGCTCTGGTATCAAAAAATTCGCCGCCGCTTTTATATCAGGCAGATATGACAAAGCTAGCGCCAGTGGGTGTATTAAAAGTAGAATAAACGACACGCCTCCGATCATATGGTGGGCTATATATATTTTGTCCATTCCCCCAAAGAATTTTTCCATCCATTTCACTCTGGTGCTTAGAATAATACTTTGTGAAAACATCACCATCCCCAAAAGTCCCGATATTCTCCCTATATTTACCAGTACTAGTGTGGTGTTCCCAACTCTGTCACCCCAGCCCATGTACGACAACCACAACCAAATGGTTACCAAATATGTGGCGATCATCACCGTCCATCCTAATTTAGCCATAAATCTCATTATGAAATTCTAGCATCGTAAATCTAATTTATTCCAAAAATTCAAAACGTCTTACCTTTCATATCAAAGGTCTGTATCCACCCGTGCCACTTGTCGTTATCCATTTCTATTTCTTCAAAGTTATTGTTAGTAAATTCAGCGATTAGTCGTTGCCAGTATGAGTGAGCATAAGGGTTTTCAACTATCTGCCGATTTTCCCATTTTCCCGGGAAAGAGTTGTAGATGAGTCTCGCCGTCTCTTTTCCCACGCCATTTTTTCTAAATTCTTTTAGCACATAAAACTCAGCGATATTTTTTCCCTCATCAATAACCAAGTTGTAGCCATTGACCAGAGCGAAGCCGGCTATCTTCCCATCCACTTTTATAAAGTAGGGGAACCGATCCGTCTTCTGCCAATATGAATCTAGGTATTTATATTCCGGTTGGTCACCTCCCAGCATTTCTTTTTGGTAGTCGTACAGCATCGACTTCAGTAGTTCTCTGTCTTTTTGATCAATTAGTTCGATGGTTATTTTCATAATTACTTTTTCACAAACCTCTGTGCCTTAGTTTCAAAACCATATTTAGTATAGAAACCATGGGCTCGCTTTAGATCATTATCCGATTCTAGATTTACTTTTTGAGCGTTCTTACTCTTCGCCCATTCAAAAAATGCATCCATCAACATCTTGGCATTTCCATTTCCTCGGCTATTTTTTTGGACAAAAAATTCCTCAACCTCAGCTCGTACACCACCGTTTCTCATCATCGGGCATAGGTACCCAGTGATTATCCCGACAATTTTAGAAGTCTCGTCTTCCAGTACGAAAATTCCATAATCGTCTCTCGCTAGTAGCGACTCATACACTTTCGCTCCCTCGGTTCGAGCACTCATTGATTCACCAGGTTTCCCCGTCGCTTGTTCTATACAATCAGCTCGAAATTCATCCAAAATTGCCAGTACTGTTTCTTTATCAGTTTGTTTTGCTGGTCGTATGTTCATAATTTTATTATAGTTCAATGCCTAATCGGTCAGCATGTGCTATTAGTAGCGAATTTATTTTGAGCTAATAGTAGTTGTTCATCCTGCTTTAGTATATCTTCCACCAATTATCCCGATTATAAGAAATACAATATCTCTTGAAAGATCCGACTTTACTAATACAAGCATTGAACTAAAGATGACTAAAATAATTATAGTCAAAAACCTTACAATCTCGTCAAATTTATACCGTTTAAATGTATAACTTTTTGCCATCTTGAGCCATAAACAGTTATTGAGAACTTTTGTCTACACTAACACTATCTAAAAACTTACTTAGTCTCCCAGCTTCCGCAGGAGTCAAGTCTATGGGTAATGACAGATATACTATTTTTCCTTCTCTCAATGGAAATGGATAAGTAATTAGGTCATTCAGTACAGAATTCGGTTTTTCCAACTTACCTGTATCAATAAAATCGTTTTTAACTGTACTCTCCGAGCTAGAAATACTTGGTTTAGTCTTGACCCTCTGTATTTTTCCTGTAGCTTCAATTTTAGGTGCCCATCCTGGGTCCAAAAGAAACTTTATATACCATTCTTTAACTTTGTTTATTCTAGATTGATAAACAGTGTAGCTTGAAGGTGAATACTTACCAATTGTTTTGTTTTTAAACCTATTAATAAAATCATCAACATCGAGTTCTCTAATATTGATGTCCTTCCATTCCTCGCCGTCAACGACAGTAGACAATACTTGCTTCAAAGTACTCTTAAGGGGAACAATGCTTCCTGGAGTTGCTTTCCCTTTGGAAATTAGTTGGTCTAAATATTCAATTAATCCTTGAGATGTACCGCTTCCAATTTGACTAGTCATATTTATTTAAGTAATAACTTCCTATATTTTACATATCAGACAGATATCTGTCAACTACATATTCTACAGAATTCTACACAAATGGAGGCATTAAAAAACTTTCCCAGAAAAGTAATAATAAAACCATGCACAGTCATTTACTAACAGGTCCAGGATACCTTTAGGCCCATTTAATCAGAAGCATTTTTTCACATGTTGCCAGCACGGTATTCCTGAAGTTTTTGAAAAATTCTATTTTTTGAATTTTCCTGATAGTAATCTTTTCATACCCGCAGTAAAGTTCTTTTTTGCGGCCTTATTTACATAGACTTTTACCACTAAAAATTCAAGGCATTTTCTAATGGCCTCAGAAATATCAAGACATTCCTCATCTGTCCAGTTATGTAATCCGTCGCTAATTGCTGAGTAAATTACGTCTAAAGGATTGTATCCTTCAGTAAGGAGGTCACTTGGTAAAAGGTCCTTTATTAAAGCTAGCTTATTTGACGCTACAATTTCTTTTTTTGTCTTTTCTAATGCAACAGTATATTTAACCTTATCTTTACCTTCTGGCACGAGTGTTTCAATTTCAACGAGTAAATCAGCGAGAATCGCCTCAGTCACCCGTCTGTAATAAGAATATGCACCAATTCCGTATGACTGAGACTCACATACAAGTCCTCTCTTGAAGAGTTCCGTGTTTGTACTACTCAAAAATCCTTGTAGCTGTTTATCAACCTCAATAGACCATTCTGGTCTTTGTCCAATTTTCCTCACCCAACCATTTGACCATACTTCGTTTTTGTCTTTATCAATTGTTCTATTAACACCAAAATCTATGAAAAACTCATAATGGTTAGTCTTACACGATGAACAAAAGTAGTTTAACTGAAATGAAAGAAAAGCTGGTGAGCTTTCACGTTTTTTGTTAATGTCATCGTAATATTCTCCGACCATGTTAAAAGTTTGCATTGATTTACAAATGGGACAGTGCATATTTATTGCTGGTTTAGGCAACTTAACCAGCACGGTCCCCAAAGTTATTCCGTACATGCCGCGACCCAACTTCTCAATTTCAAAACTAAACTTTTTATAGAGTGGATACTCTTCTAAAAACTGTTTATTTGGCATATCTCTTTTTGATAGAGTATTAAACTTATCGAAGTGCGGAGGAGGCGAGATTCGAACTCGCGAGTCCTTGCGAACGCACGCTTTCCAAGCGTGTGCCATACCACTAGGCGACTCCTCCCTATAATTGCTTCCTATTTTATCAAACTTACGTTTATTCCGAAGCTTTTGATTATTATTTCTTACTCAACCAATCCAACCTTACCTTAGCTTTCTTAAGTAGTATCTTTTCCGAGTCAAAAGCCAGCTTCGACAGCGCATCCCCATAGCTCACCCAAATCCGATCCAGAACCACTTCCGAGTCAAAATACTTTAGGTTACTTTCCTCGACATATTCCATCAAAAAGAAAGTAACTTTTTTGATGATTTTCTTTTTCTGAAGTTTATCCCAGATAATATAGTCGTTTGAGCCTATCTTTGTGACTATTTTACTCTTAATCCTTCCTTCCTCTTCTACCTCCCGTAGAGCTGCCTGTTTTAGTACTTCGTCCTTATTTAAATGTCCCTTAGGAAACTTAAAAACCGTTTTTCTCCGTTTATTGGCAAAAGTTTTGATTAGTAGGAAAAGTACTTTGTCTCCCTCGCGTTTATACACAATACCCCCCGCCGATCGCTCATCGTAGTACAAATTGTCATGTATGTTTGTTTCCTGGTCCACCTCTTATTATAGCTCAGTTTTCCACATCAAATTCGCCTCTACCGCTAGGATCCGTATCAAACTTCCAAAATTGAGTTTTTCCCATGTCTATCGACTCATGAAAACTATCCTCACTCGGCTCTCTTTGAGTGATAACTAGGGTTTCCACTATTGGTTTTGGTAGCTCTCTTTCGGTCAGTTGACCATCTTCTAAAGTTAGGGGAGTTCCGCAAGATCCTATAGATTTGACTAACTTTCCACCCACCATTACTTGTTCTCGGGTGGTTGTCAGTACCAGTTTGTTCCCTTCCAGTATCCATCCACCAGTTTGTCTTATCGTTCGCTTGTCACATTTCATCTGGCTAACGTAGTATGCAAAGTGTCCATCAGGGTAAAAGTTATAATGGTCACTCCACCCTGAACCCATCATGGGCATGTCTTGCCATATTCCCACTAGATACTCTTCAAATCGGGTTGGTGTGGCTACTGGTGCTTCTTCAATTGGAAATTCTTGAATCATATTCGAAGGGGACTGATCCGCCACTGGTTCCACATTCTGTACCGGGTTTCCATCCATTACCACCACAGCTAAGATAATTACTCCCGCCGCCAAAAAGGTGATAAAACTATTTTTCCCCACAATTAATATTACACCCTAGTGGCAATTTACCAATTCTTTGGCTATTTCTTCCGTTGGCATGCCAGCGTCGATCACCAGGTCAACTAATCCCAAGTTAAATATTTCTTTCTGATATTCGAGCATTCCATCAAACCATTCTGAATGATCTTCATACCCCTCGTTTTCGATTCTTTCTGTATTTCTTATTTCCATCTCATATTTCGTCAACACCAGCTGAACAATTTTAAAGCCTGCCATTCGGGCGATTTTTAGATCTTCAGGGCTAAAGTAATCGGTGTTGGTAAAAAATATTATTTCTTCGTTTTCCAATAGTTCGCTAATAACTATTGGCGCCAACACTTCAGTTTTTTGTTTATCATCTGTTGGAAAAGTTCCCCCGTTCAATTTGGTCAATTCCTCATCAATTTCCGATACCTTAACTTTTTGGGTTTTCCGTAGGTGTTTAACCAGGGTTGTCTTGCCAGTCAGAGAAGTCCCGATGACAATAATTTTGATATTTTTGGCCATGGTGTTCCCGGTGGGGGTTGAACCCACATCAATCCCTTCGGAGGGGATTATCCTATCCATTAGACTACAGGAACTTATTCCTATTTTACCTCAGATAGCTTCTTACCCTTCGTTTGGATCGACCATAATTTTTCGTAGACACCTTTTTTGGCCAGTAGCTCTTGGTGTTTACCACTTTCTACTATGGTTCCGCCAGCCAGCACCACGATATTATCGGCATCGCGAACTGTAGAAAATCGGTGAGCCACGATAATTACTGTCCGGCTTTTTGATACTTCTTCAAGCGCAGTCTGAATCATTCGTTCTGACTCCGAGTCAAGGTTTGAAGTCGCCTCATCAAAGATCAATACCTTAGGGTTAGTCAGTAAGGCTCTAGCAATAGCTAAACGTTGTTTTTGGCCACCACTAAGCTTGATGCCTCGCTCTCCCACCATCGTATCCCAACCCTTGGGAAGTTTGTCGATAAAATCAATAATGTTTGCCTGCTCGGCAACAGTTAGTATTTCTTCCATAGTTGCTTCTTCTTTACCGTAAGCTAGGTTAAATTTGATTGAGTTATTAAATAGTACTGGTTCTTGGGGTACCACTGAGATAATCGACCGAAGGTTACTTTTGGTCATTTTTTTAATATCAACTCCATCAATCAAAATCCGTCCTTTACTTGGGTCGTAAAATCGCAGAAGTAGTTTAACTAGAGTCGTCTTCCCGGTTCCCGATCGACCCACAAAGGCCACCTTAGTTCCCGATTTAATGACCAGATTAATGTCATCGAGTACTTTTTGTTTATTTGTTGGGTAGACAAATCCTACTTTTTGAAACTCAATTTTCCCTTCCATTTTTTTAATTTTTTTAGGCCTCGCCACTTCTTTGACGCAGACTTCGTTATCGAGTATTCCAAAGTACGCTTCCAAGTCTGCCGTATGTTTGGCTATATTTCGAATTTGGGAAAACAAATGAAAGAATTGAAAATGTAAGCTGGTAACAAAACCAGAGATCATTACGATATCCCCAATAGTTAGTCCATGATTAAGTTTAGATACCGCAATCCATAGCATTAGTAGCATCCCACATGCCGATACTGTTCCCACTCCTACATCCATCATTCTAAAAGTATTGGCATAATCCCACACGGTTTTTGTCCATTCTTTAAATTTGTCAGCCAGTCTTTTTTCTTCTCTTTTTTCGGCAGCAAAAAATTTGACAGTATCGTAGTTAATCATCGTATCGGCGATTATCCCCGAGATTTCATCTTCTGTTTTATTAAACAGGACTCTCTTTTTAAGATTTTTATTAATCAACCAGATAATTAGGCTCATGTTGATTACAAACAATCCGACTAGGGCAAAACCAATCGAAGGGGATGCTCGGAAAAGAAACCATAGAGCTACGCCAATGTAGATTATGGTCCAATAAATTTCTTGAAAAACAGCATCAAATATCGAATTTACTGCTCCATCTCCCCGGCGAAAAGCACTGATGAGTGAGCCAGTATTTTTATCAACATGGTAAGCAAAATCGAGGTCCAGAACTTTTTTAAAGACCACTTCTCTAATCTGTTTTGACAGGGGAATCTTAATCACATCGCCAAAGAAATAACCCATCGAATTTATGATATTTCCTCCGATAGTTGAGGCACCTAAAAGTCCTAAGTACCAGTAGACCAGATTCATGTCACCGGCACTCACACTATCCAAAATCATTTTCAGTGACCATGGTCTCATTGACTCCGCTAGCACCGACAAAGTTGTGACCGTCATAAATATGACCATCGATAGCTTGTAGTCACGTAGGAAGTATAAAAACCGTCGCACAACTTTCATGGGTCTACATTGTACAAAATTACCTACACTTTGGCAATAATTAGATTA
>Ga0172379_10010760_pt1 | contig 11016 bp, 13 predicted proteins | sample GrowelOW334metaG_FD_119756 | JGI IMG/M metagenome (GOLD analysis project Ga0172379, IMG submission 119756) | Groundwater microbial communities from an aquifer near a municipal landfill in Southern Ontario, Canada - Groundwater well OW334 metaG | ecosystem: Environmental > Aquatic > Deep... | reverse complement strand
GGGCTTCGAGCAAATATTTCGGCTTGAAACTGCTTTGTAATTCTTGAAAAGCATTTAAAGCTAAGGTAAATGCATCGTTTTGTGGATTACTTATATCTGCTCTTAGCCAGAAAGAAAGCAGGTTGGCCTGGCTACTTTCTTGGCGATACTTAACTCCCTGGAGGAAATATGATGGGAAGCGATTGTCAGCATCGGAAAAGATGAGAACGTCTGATTTGGCTGATTTGGCACCAAGATTACGCTGGACACAAACTTGGCGAATGGGGGAGTTGATGGTCTTTAGTTTTAGTTTGTCTTGGAATGATTGGGCGAGGGTGACAGTCTGATCGATGGAGTGACCATCGACGATAATTACCTCGAAATCTTTGAAAGTTGAATGGATAAATCTTCTAGTAATTTGGGGAGATACTTGGATTCGTTGAGGGTGGGGATGATAATGGAGAAAAATGGTTTGATCATATTGGTATTGTACAATGGTCGCATGATTACCACAGAACAGGTATATGAAAGACTAAAGACAGTGATGGATCCAGAGTTGCACATAGACATCGTGGGACTTGGGCTCATTTATGATGTTGTGATTGACGACAAGAAGATTAAGGTCACGATGACCTTAACGACGCCTGGATGCCCGCTGGCACCGGAAATTGATCGACTTGTGAGACAAGCGATCAAACCACTCGGAGCGTACACGATAGAGTTAGAACTCGTGTGGGAACCAGCATGGAGTAAGGACAAAATGAGTGAAGAAGCCAAACTTACTTTGGGAATGATATGACCCCACTACGTATTTACGACTTCGCACTGACTGCTTATTCAGCCGTATTGCGAGTCGAATACTTCGAGGGGCAGGAAATATGCGCATAATTGTTGGCAGTAAAAATCCAGTTAAAGTGAAAGCAGTAGAAGAGGCTTTCCGGAGATATTGGGCTGGTTGTGAGGTATTGGGGATAGAGGTGAGTAGTGGGGTGGCGGAGCAACCAATGAGTGAGGAAGAAACGAGGAGGGGGGCGAGGGCTCGGGCGAAAATAGCACTCAGGGGAGCTGATTACGGAGTGGGGCTCGAGGGGGGAGTAACAGAATTTGAGGGAAAAATGTATGAATGTGCATGGACTTGTATCCTGAGAAAAGATGGAGCAGAGGGGATGGGGGGAGGATTGTACTTTGAGTTGCCGGGTGAGGTAGCCAAGAGAATAAGGGGAGGGGGAGAGCTCGGGCCAATAATGGATGAACTGACAAAAGAGAAAAATGTTAAGCAGAAATTGGGAGCAATAGGGATATTTTCGAAGGGACAGTTAGATAGGAAAGCAGCGTATGTAAATTTGGTTTTGCAGGCTCTGATTAAGTTTGTAAGTCCAGAGTGGTTCGAGTAATTGATCTTATACGGCAACCTGTACGATCTCAAACGCAAAACCGATAATAATTTTCTGGTGAAAATTTTATCTTGATCCTCGGCTAGCACGCCTGCGGAGCATTTTGCAACTTGAGACGCACAGATTGTCGTATGGTAGCATGTAACTATGAGGATCTATATCGGTGCTGATCATAGGGGGTTTGAGCTTAAAGAGCAGGTAATAGAGTGGCTAGAGAATAGTGAGTATGAAGTGGAGGATGTTGGTTGTTTCGTCTTTGACCCTGACAACGATTACGTGGATTTTGCGCTTAAAGTGGCAGAATCGATAGAAGGGAGTGACGGCAATGTTAGAGGAATACTGCTTTGTGGAAGTGGACACGGGGTAGATATTGTAGCTAATCGTTTCCCCCATGTCAGAGCTATACTTGGATTTAATGATCAGGTGACAGTACAGGGTAGGGAACACGAAGATGCTAACGTGCTTGTGATTCCATCAGACTGGACTACGTCTGAAGAGGCGTACGAAAGAGTGAGGTTGTTCCTAGAGACAGATAAGGTTGAGAACGTAAATTACAGGAGAAGAAGAGACAGAATTGCCAGACTCAATATAAGATCATGAAGATGATTACGCCAATTATCATGGAATCAGATATAGACGAAGTAGAGTGGAAGCTCTCTGTTTTACGCGAGAAAAAAGCTGACTGTGTACACTTTGATATTGGAGACGGGTTATTTTCTGAGATGTTTTCTATCTCACCGGCTGATTTGCAGCAAGTTGATCTGTCAGAAATGAAAATTGATATTCACCTTTTGGTCGATGATCCACTGGAATGGGTAGAAGAATCGGTGGCACTAAAACCAAAGAGGCTCATAGGACAGATAGAGAGAATGGGATCACAGATGGCTTTCTTGGACACGGTAGAAGGGTACGGTGTCCAGGGGGGAGTGGCACTTAAAATAGAGACTCCGATAGAAGAGATAGAGCCGGAAGTAATCCAAAAATGTAAAACAATTTTGCTACTCGCAATACCGGCTGGGACGAGTGGAAGCAAGTTTGATGAACGAGTCCTACCCAAAATTAAAGACCTTAGAGCCATTTATCATGGGAGTATTTTAATAGATGGGGGGATCAACAAGATAACTTACAAACAAGTGATAGCGGTGGGCGCAACCGAAGCGGGGGCAAATAGCGCTTACTGGAAGGGGGAGTTTGAAAAATAAACAGATCGTGTTTAAAAAAGTAGCATTTTTTGGTGATGCGGCGGTAATGCCAGAACACCCTGCTTACCAAGCAGCTTACCATGCAGCCAAGAAGTTAGCTAAGTTGGGTTACGTTGTGGTTAATGGTGGCGGTCCTGGAGTAATGGATGCGGCAACGCGGGGAGCAGAGAGTGTAGGAGGAGAGACGCTTTCGGTGACTTTTTACCCAGAGAACGCGAGTGGATTTGAGGGGAGATATTTATCTAATAAAACAGATAGGGAGATTAAGACAGATAATTACATCGAGAGAATGTATAAACTAATGGAAGAATCAGACATCTATTTGCTCTTTAATGGAGGGACTGGGACTCTTTCTGAACTTGGGGTCTCGTGGGTACTAGCAAAACTCTATTACGGACACCATAAGCCATTTATTCTTGTAGGCTCTTTTTGGCGCCAAATTATCGGATCAATTCATGACAATATGTTGATTGATGCCAAAGAGATGGATGTATTTAGGATAGTGGATGGGATAGATGATATTTTGCCTAGGATGAAGGAACTAGAGGCTGCACTTAATAAGATAGATCATTCACATTGTAAGCATTGTCATGAAGCTGCGTTTATGAACTGAGCTATACTGTATACATGACTGCCCAAGATTTACAGAAAATGGCCAATTGTTTGCGCGCTGATGTTTTGCAAATGGTATATGGAGCAGGAGCAGGACATGTAGCAGGCCCCCTGTCCTGCGCTGATTTGTTTGCCCTACTGTATTTTGGAGATGTTATAAAATTTGATCCGAACAATCCTTCGTTTGAGGATAGGGATAGAATAATTTTGTCTTGTGGTCATTACTGTCCGGTAATGTATGCGGCGCTAGCTAGGGCAGGTTATTTCCCGATTAGTGAACTTAAAACTTTTATGAAACTTGGGTCAAGGTTACCAGGTCATCCGGAGCGAGGACTAACTCCCGGAGTCGAGGTGTCGTCTGGACCACTTGGACAGGGCGTGTCAGTTGCGGTAGGGATGGCGCTTGGAATCAAAATAAAATATCGATATGACTTAGTAAACCACGCACCAAAAGTATATTGCGTGATGTCTGATGGAGAAACGCAGGAAGGGCAAGTATGGGAGGCATTTAATTTTGCAGTAGCGCAAAAACTAAACAATTTAATTTTTGTTTTGGATAAGAATAAAATACAAATAGAGCACTATACAAGCGAGATGGTGAAGGGGGGAGATATCTCTGGGCGACTTGAAGCGTTTGGACTCCACGTTTTAGAGGTTAATGGCAATAACGCAAAGTCTTTAAAGGAAATTTTGGCTAGGGCTAAGAAGTATGAGAATGGGCCGGTGATTGTGGTTATGGATACGATTGCAGGGAAGGGGGTCAGTTTTATGGAGAATGACCCGGTTTGGCACGATAGAGTACCAACTAAAGATGAATTATCCATGGCACTAGTTGAACTGGGAGTAGTAAATGTATAACGATCAATTTTTAATCCCGCTATGGAGAACTGCGCCACTTAAGGCCATAAGAACGGGAATGGGAGAGGGGCTCTTACAGGTGGCTGGCAAGCACGATGACGTTGTTGTGGTTACGGCTGACCTTCGTGAATCAACGAGAGTGAAAGAATTTGCAGAGGAATATCCAAGTAGATTTTTTGATGTAGGAGTAGCTGAACAGAACATGATAGGGGTAGCGACGGGACTGGCGGGTGAGGGTCTTGTTCCGTTTGCGTGTTCTTATGCGACATTTTCTCCAGGAAGAAGTTGGGAACAAATAAGAGTATCTGTGTGTTTGTCGAACACAAACGTAAAGATTGTTGGTTCACATGCGGGAGTTTCCTCGGGGATGAATGGTCCGAGTCACCAGGCAACAGAAGACGTCGCACTCATGAGAGTCCTGCCGAACATGGTAGTGCTCGTGCCAGCTGATGCTACGCAGGCAGAAAGTGCGATCGCTGCAGCGTACGAGCATCAGGGTCCCGTTTATATTCGAACTACTAGACCAGAAACGCCAAATTTTACAAAACCGATGCCTCTGGAGATTGGCAAAGCATATGTCTACCACGAAGGCAAGGACCTGACAATTTGTGCGTGCGGGATTCAAGTTTATGAGGCACTGATGGTGGCGGAAGCTTTAGCTAAAGATGGTATTTCGTGTGAAGTGATCAACGTATCTTCGATTAAGCCACTCGACCACAAGACGATTTTACAAAGTGTAAAAAAAACCAATAAGGTAATTACGATGGAAGATCATCAAGTTGTTGGCGGGATGGGGAGTGCCATAACAGAGTTTTTGAGTGAGATATATCCCGTGCCAATAAAACGAGTGGGTATAGCCAATCGGTTCGGGATGTCTGGAAACTGGGAAGAAGTGTATCAGTCTTTGGGATTAGATACTGCGAGTTTGAAAAAAGCTGTGGTAGACTGGTTGCATGAGTAATTATGATGTGGTGAGCGTGGGATCGGCAGTACTCGATATTTTTATGAAAAGTGACAAGTTTAAAGTGGTGCAGTCGGGAGATATCCCCGGTGGGATTGCAATGTGCGAGGTTTATGGGGGCAAGATGGAGGTGGAAGAAGTGAAGATGGTCTCAGGAGGAGGGGCGACCAACACGGCAGTGTCGTTTGCGCGCAAAGATTTGAAAGCGGCGGTGATTGCAGAGATGGGGAATGATCCCCAAGCCTTACTAATACATAAAGACTTAGAGGAAGCTCAAGTAGATACTAGGTTTTTGATACAGGAACAGAGCGAGACGACCGCGGTGTCGGTGGTGCTGATTGCTGACGACGGTGGGCGGAGTATTATGGTTCATCGTGGTGCGGCGGCGATGTTGACCAAACAAGATGTGCCACTAAGCGACCTAGAGACTAGATGGATGCATATCTCTAGCTTGGGTGGCAATATGGAACTACTAAAAACTCTTTTGACTTGGGCGAAAAGTAAGGGGGTGAGGATCTCGCTAAACCCAGGACTAAAAGAAATAGGCTATAAGGATCAGTTACTTTCTCTACTACCACTAGTGGAAATATTGTTCCTCAATAGAGACGAAGCGAAACTGTTGTGGGGGATAGACTATAGCGATGAGGCATTGTGGAAGAGTATGCAAGCACTGCCAGGGGCACATGTAACGGTAATGACTGACGGGGGAAGAGGAGGCAAGGTGTGTATAGGGGGGAAAGTTAGTTTTTATGAGGGAGAGAAAGTAGGTAAAGTGGTAGATACGACTGGGGCGGGGGATGCCTTTGCTAGTGGAATGGTTGCTGGCGTACTTTACGGCAAAACCTATGAGCAGGCAGTAGGTTGGGGGATAAAGAATGCTACGGAAGTGCTTAAACATATCGGCGCAAAGGGTGGGTTGCTGACGCTCGGACAGATAAATAGATAGCGCATGAATGATACAATGATTTAAATCATTGTATCATTAGTAAATTTATAATTTAGTAGTTTTTTGGATAAATTACGCAACTCGTGAGCCATATGGGAGAACGAGTGTAACTAAGTGAATCAGATACGCGCTAGTTAGATGTCCCGAGCACGAGGTGATAAACTCCCCTCCTCCAATCACCTCGAGCGAGAGTGCAACGGGGTCGAGCACCGCAACGTAGTGAGGAGCGGAGAAGTATTATTCAGTTACACGATCAATAAAAATCAACCTTCAGGTGCTGGATCAACTTTTTTGGGAGTACCACCTAGGAAACTTTCGGTACCATCACTAGATCGGAAAAAAGCTGCACCAGATTGCGCCACGGCCTTAGAAATTGCCAACATCTCTTCTACACTCATGCCTAGACCGGCAGCAAGTTCCTCAAGTGATACTACTTTTGGTGTGAGTAATATTGGGTCTGTTTCTGCCATGGCGCAATCTTATCAAATTTTTATTGATTTGCAATCGTAACTGAATAATATTTCGTAGAACGAGGCGCAGCCGACGCCGTTATCCAAAACCCGACTGAAAGTCGAGAGCGAGCGAAGCGAATTTTTGCCCAACTAGTGTTTATGCGAAGTATGAAAAATACTTTGCATAAACACGTTTAGTATATCTCATTAACGTATGGGTGGGATTGTTTATATTTCGTCGAGGTGGGATTTGATGGCGGCGGCAGAAGCGTGGAGAGCTGAGAGTTCGTCTTGAGAGAGGGGTAGGTCTATGACGGTCTCGACACCGTTTCGGCCTAGGATAGAGGGGAGCGAGAGAGCGATACCGTCAAGTCCATATTGACCAGTAAGCACGGAGGAAAGAGGGATGATTTTTTTACTGTCTTTGGCGATGGATTCGACAATATGGCTGACCGCGGTGGCGATACCGTAGTAGGTAGCACCTTTACCAGAAATGATTTTGTAGGCATCTTTGCGAGTTTCTCCCTCGGCCCACTTGATGTGATCGCTGGACATCTCGGGGAAGGATAAAAGGGGTTTGCCACCGATTGTGGCCATACTAACTGGAGCAAAAGATGAGTCACCATGCTCACCCAGGATGTAGGCGTGGATGCTGGTGGGGTTTACCTTAATAGATTTGGATAGGTGTAGCCTGAAGCGCGCGGTGTCGAGGAGAGTGCCAGAACCAAAGACACGTCCAGCAGGGAGTTTGGCAAGTCGAGTAGCCTCGAGCGTCATGATATCGAGGGGGTTGGTGACCATAAGAATAAGTGTCTTAGGGGCGTGTTTAACGATTTTGGGGATTGTGGACTTGAGGATGTCGCAGTTGCCGTGGGTTAGATCGAGGCGAGTTTGGCCGGGTTTTTGGGCACAACCAGCGGTAAAAATGACAAGATCACAGCCTGATAGATCTTCGTAGTTAGAAGTGGCGGTGATTGTTGATTTGGGATAAAAGGGGAGACCGTGTTCGAGATCGGCTTTTTCGCCTTCGGCTTTGTTGATGTCACGAGCAAAGAGGACTAGTTCGGAGGTGAGGCCTTTGAGGAGGAGGGCATAGGCGGTAGTAACTCCGACTCGTCCGAGGCCAAAGATAGCGACTTTGAAGGATTCTGATTTGAGCATTAACTATTAGTGTATCAGACATTCGGAAAACTCGGCAATCAGATGGTTAGATAATCTGAGAGTCAGATTTTCTAGACTACTGAATCTCTGATTATTCTGATTGTCTGGAAAGTTAGAGATTAAGTATGGTAGCATGTTCTACGTATGGATAAGACGTTTCAAATAGCGATTGACGGGCCGGTGGGAGCGGGGAAGAGTACAGTAGCAAAGCTTGTAGCAGAGAAACTGAAAATACTTTATGTGGATACGGGAGCGATGTATAGGGCGGTAGCATTGTATATGAAGAGAGCTGGGGTGGCTTGGGATAGTGAAGTTGGAATTGAAAAAAAATTGCATGAGGTGACGATAGAATTGGCTCGTCCAGATAAGTCTGAAACAGATGGTCGTAATGTGACGGTTAGGCTTAATGGGGAAGATGTGTCTTGGGAGATACGTAAGAGCGAGATGGGAGAAGGAGCATCGGTGGTGAGTCAGTACCAGGCAGTAAGAGAAAAACTGGTGTCATTACAGCGCCAAATGGCGAAAAATAAGTCGGTAATAATGGAAGGCCGAGATATTGGGACAAAAGTACTGCCTAATGCAAAGACTAAAATCTATCTTGAAGCTCAGGCGCAAGAGCGGGCGAAGCGTAAAGTGAAACAATCAGTACTAAGCGGGATTAAGATGACGCAAGAAGAAGCGGCAAAAGATATTATGACCAGGGATGCGAGAGAGATGGGAAGGAAGATAGATCCATTGCGGCCAGCTAAGGGGGCGTGGATTCTAGATACAACCAGGTTGTCGATCGCCAAAGTAGTTGATAGAATAGTGGAACGTGTTTTAAGGCAATAATAATGAATAAAAATTTTCAAATAGCGATTGATGGGCCAGTGGCGGCGGGTAAGAGTACGGTAGCGAGGGAGTTGGCAAAATCCTTGGGATTTGTATATGTGGATACGGGAGCAATGTATAGGGCGGTTGCCTATACCGCCTTGAAAAGAAGTCTAAATTTGAAAAGTGAAGATGAAATGGTTAAGTTGACTCAGAGGATTTCGATTGATGTTCGATCTCCTCAAGAAGCGGAGAATGATGGAAGGATCAGTACAGTTTTGGTAGATATGGTAGATGTGAGCTGGGAAATTCGTACTGAGGCAGTTAATGAGGTAGTGGCTGGGGTGGCGGCGATGCCAAAAGTGAGGGAGGTGCTAGTCCCAAAGCAGAGAAAGATTGCAGAAAAAAATAATGTGGTGATGGAGGGGAGAGATATAACTTACGTAGTGCTACCAGAGTCAGATTTAAAAATATATTTAACAGCGGATGAGGATGTCAGGGCGGAGCGATACTATCTCATGCTTAGGGCAAAAGACGCAGATATAACCAGAGAACACGCAAAAACGATCCTGGCGGAGAGAGACCACTTGGATGAAACGAGAGAGGCTAGTCCGCTAAAAATTGTCCCAGGAGCTTGGGTGCTTGATAATACTGGCGTGGGTATTAAGCAGGTAGTACAGATGATAGTCGATCGCGTGGTGGCAATGCAAGACGTGAAGGAATAGAATCTAAGGTTGGATATGAAAAAAACAAAAGACATGGATGATGAGATTTCTCGACAAGCTAGAGATGATGATAAGGGTGAGGCACTTTCAGAGAAAGAGCTGAAGAAACTGAAGCAAAAAGAGAGTAGTGAGAAGAGAAAGAACGCGAAGAAACGAGACAAAGTTGCACGGTGGGGAGGACTCATTCTTCTAGGTTTAATCATGTTCATAGGGTTTTTGTTGTGGGTGTCTGGGGAGATGAGAAGTGACCCCCCTTTGTCCCGCCAAGGCGGGACTACGGAGGGGCGCGGTGGGTCAGTTATTGTGAAGTAGAGGCGGCAGTTTCTAGGAGAGTACCCTGATATTTGGTGCAATCTACCTTTGGCTCAGTCCCCTTGATAAAGTATTCATATTTAGGAATCCCATTACATGAGGTATTTAGACGGACCATGTTGCCTGGTGGGGTAAAGGGGTCTGGCGTAGTACTATTTAATAATTTTTGCATAGTACGAGCCCAAATGGGGGAGGCTCCGGTAATCCCAGAGGCAACCGACGACATGGGGGAGTTATCGTTATTGCCGACCCAAGTGCCAATTAAAATGTTTTGCGTGTAACCAAAGGTCCAGTTGTCACGCAAGTTGTTGGTGGTACCAGTTTTGACTGCGACGTTTTTTCCGGGCAGATTTAAAACGGAATTAATGCCAAAGGCCGGTGCGCGAGCTGATTGATCTGAAAGAATAGAGTTAATTTGATATGCGACCGCGGGATCAATGACTTCAGCTGGGGGGCTCTGGTTGTTTTTTGTTAAACTAACTCCCCTAGAGTCTTCGACGGAGATAATGGGGTTTAGGGTGACCTTTACCCCTTGATTGGCAAAGACCGAATAGACAGAAGCCATGTCTAACATGGTGATTTCACCACCACCGAGGGTGAGCGAGAGACCAAAACGTGACGAGTCTTCCCAGGTAGTAATACCCATTTTTTTGGCTAGTTCAATCATGTTTTTGACGCCGTAGGTGTTGAGTAATTTGATAGCGGGAATATTATAGGAACTGCCGAGGGCTGTTCTTAGAGTAACTTGGCCATGAAATCGACTGTCATAGTTTTTGGGGCAGTAGTTGGGTTGTCCGGCCATTTTGAAACAAATAGGGGAGTCATCGATAGTGGAGCTTGGTGTCAGTCCACTAGAAAGCGCAAGAGCGTAGGTAATGGGTTTGATGGAGCTGCCTGGTTGTCGTTCTTGCATGACAATATTTACTTGTCCATCGTGTTTAGAATCAAAAAAGTCGTGAGAACCAACCATGGCGAGAACCTCACCTGTTTTTGGGCTAACAACGAGTCCCGCGCCGTTTTGAACGTTAAGTCTATTGATGAGCGCAAGTTCGGTGTTGATTTCGTTTTGAAGAATATTTTGGATATTTAGGTCGAGGGTGGTTTTGACGATAAGGCCACCCCTACCAACTTTAGCTTCCCCATACTCTTTGACTAGTAAGTCTTTGACATACATCACGAAATGGGGGGCTTTGATGCTTACTCCTTGGGGGTGGAAGATAAGAGGGGTGGAAAGCGCGGCCACCTTGTCGTTTTCGGTGATGACACCAGTTTGTACCATACTTTCCAGGACTTGTTGTTGGCGAATTTTGCCTAGATAGGGAGTAGTACCCCAGGGAGAGAGGAGAGTGGGAGAGATGGGGAGGCCAGCCAACATGGCACTTTCTGAAAGGGAGAGATCTCTGGCTGATTTACCAAAGTACTGATGAGCGGCTTCCTCGATGCCATAGGCAGTGCCCCCATAACCAACTTGGTTTAAATACATTTCAAGAATCTCGTCCTTCGAGTAGGTCATCTCGACTTTGATTGCTAGGATTAGCTCTTTGAGTTTGCGAGTTAAGGTTTTTTCAGTCGAGAGGAGGGTATTTTTGACAAGTTGCTGGGTG
>Ga0172379_10010759_pt1 | contig 11017 bp, 6 predicted proteins | sample GrowelOW334metaG_FD_119756 | JGI IMG/M metagenome (GOLD analysis project Ga0172379, IMG submission 119756) | Groundwater microbial communities from an aquifer near a municipal landfill in Southern Ontario, Canada - Groundwater well OW334 metaG | ecosystem: Environmental > Aquatic > Deep... | reverse complement strand
GGGGAAACCGGTGCCATGAGCGACGTCGCGGGCGGGCAGGGGACCAAAACGCCAATTAGCGAAACTATGTCTCAAGTACGGATTATCCTATGATCCCCGGATTTTCTTGGGACACGTCTGCCTAAGTCCCCCCGGAAGCGCCGGGGGGGTACAGAGAGGAGAGGGGCAGCCACAAAACCCGGCCTGATTTATATATAATACCTCAATGCCTGGCATCAACATGGAGGACCTGATGAGATCAACCGCTTTACTGCCCCTGATGGTAATGATGTGCGCCCCCCTTTACGGAGCCGCAACCGCCACCCCCGCCGAAAAGCTGGGAGCCGTCATAGAAAAGGACCCCAAATATCCGCCGGTAGTATCATATACCCTGAAGAACGGCCTGCGGCTCCTTATCCTTGAAAAGAAATTCGTTCCGACCGTCTCTTTCACCATGATCTTCAACGTCGGGAACGTGGACGGCGAACCGGGCAAGACGGGCTTGGCCCATCTTATGGAGCACATGGCCTTCAAAGGAACCAAAACGATCAATTCCACCGGCTTCGAGAAAGAGAAACTGGCCCTTGCAAAGGTCGAAGACGCCGCCAAAGCCATGATAGCCGAAGAGTCCAAGCCGAGCCCTGATCCGGCGAAGCTGGACAAACTGCGCAAAAAATTAGACGCTGAGGAAAAAGAAGCCGACAAGTATGCGGTGAAGGATGAGTACTGGAAGATCTATAACGAACTTGGCGAATCCGGAATGAACGCCATGACCTCAACCGATTACACCGGGTACGTGGTCTCGCTTCCCTCCAACCGGCTGGAAGCCTGGATGATTATAGAATCCGACAGGTTCAAGAACGCCGTATTGCGCGAATTCTACCGCGAGCGCAGCGTGGTTATGGAAGAGCGCCGCATGGGCGAATCGGACCCGAACCGCCTGATGTGGCTTACGCTTTTCACCAACGCGTTCGCCGCGCACCCTTATCATAATCCGACCATCGGGTGGATGGACGACCTGAAACGCCTGACCCGCTCGGACGCGGAACAGTTCTTCAAGACCTTTTACGCGCCCAACAACGCGACTCTGTCCGTGGTCGGGGACGTGAAACCGGAGGAGGTGATAAAACTGGCGGAAAAGTATTTCGCTTCCTGGACAAAGCAGCCGCTCCCACAGCGCGAGTACACCAAAGAACCGCCCCAGAAATCGGAAAAACGCGTTAGCGTGTTCTTCAGCGCCAAACCCACGCTCCGAATGGGTTTTCATAATCCCGGGTACGGCAGCCCGGACATCTACGCCCTTACCATGCTGAGCGAAATACTGTCCGGCGGCAAAACTTCGCGTTTCTACCGGAACATCGTAGAGGGCAAACAGCTGGCCCTTTACGTCAATGCTTATCCTTCCATCCCCGGCGACCGCTACCCCTCCCTGTTCGTCGTAGTAGCGGCCCCGAAAGCCCCGCACACCTCGGAAGAGGTAGAGGACGCCATAATGGCTGAGATCGCAAGGCTTCGAACCGAACCGCCGACGCAATGGGAAATGGAAAAGGTCCTGAACAATTACGAGGCAGCCCTCATCGGCCAGCTGGAGTCCAACCCCGGCCTGGGCATGAGCCTTGCGAACAACCAGCAGATACACGGCGACTGGAAGTTCGACTGGAACCTGACCGACGAACTTCGCAAGCTGAAACCGGAGGATATCTCCAGGGTCGCGGCGGAGTATCTCACCCGTGACAACAAGACCGTAGTTTTCCTGCGCGAGCCTGAAGCCTCCGCCGCCCCGGCGGCTTCCGGCGCCAAAGGAGAAAAAAAATGAAAAACATAATCTCAAAAACCACATTCTTAGGAGCTATCATGGCTTTCAGCATTTCTCCCACCTGGGGGCTTCGCCCCAACCTGCCGAAAACGGGCGGAATGGACTTCAAACCTCCAAAGGGCTCCCGCCACGTTCTGGAGAACGGGCTTGTGGTTTACCTGCTGAAGGACAATACCCTGCCGGTGGCGCACGTGACCGCCATAGTAAAAACCGGGAAGATCTACGACACCAAGGAAAAGATCGGGCTCGGCGAATTCGCCGTAGGCCTGCTGAAGGACGGCGGCACGGTCAAATACAAGTCGGACGACATCGATAAGACCCTGGAATTCCTCGGCGCAAGCATAGAGCCGTCCATCGCGGCCGAAGAGGCCCGGGTGAACATGTTCGCCCTGAAAAAGGACCTGGACAAGGTTTTGGACATCTATGCCTCGGTCCTGATGGAACCGGCCTTCGAGGACGACAAGACCGCGATCAAAAAAGCCGAAGCGCTGGAGATGATCCGGCGCAGGAATGACGACCCCGCGCGGGAAGCGCAGCGCGAAGCTGTGCGGCATTTTTACGGCGCGGACCACCCCTACGGCTGGCGCACGGAACTTACCACCGTGGAACCCCTGACCAAAGACGACCTTAAAGCCTACCACGCCAATTACTTCAGGCCCAACAACATCATCCTGGCCGCAGCCGGCGACTTCGGCAGCGAAGAAGCGTTCCTGACCAAACTGAAAGAAAAATTCGGCGGCTGGGCCAAAGGGGATGTCAAGCTCCCCGTGATCCCGCCGGTGAAGATCGATGAGAAGCGGCAGGTTTATCTGATCGACAGGGACATTTCACAGACGTCCCTCGTCATGCTGCTGAAAGGCGTAAAGCGCCACGACCCGCTGGAATTTCCGCTCTTCATCACCAACGAGATCCTGGGTGGCGGATCTTCCTCGCGCCTCTACACCGAAATACGTTCCCGCATGGGACTGGCTTACGTCGTATACAGCTACTTCGCGAAACGACCGGACTACGGCTTCATCAACGCATACTGCGGCACAAAGCCCGAAACCTACTCCCAGGCGCTTTCGGAAATGTTGCGCCAGTTCGAGCTGATAAAGACAAAACCCGTACCGGCCGATGAGATAAAGAGGGCCAAGGATTCCGTCATCAACTCATTCGTGTTCCGCTTCGCCACGCCGTTCGACCTGATCAGCGAGCGGGCGCTTTACGAACACTACGCATATGCCCCGGATTATCTGGACACCTACGTGGAGAACATGGCCAAGGTGGATCAGAAGGCCGTGCTCGAAACCGCGCAAAAAATGTACAAGCCCGCGGACGCCCAGATCTTCGTCCTGGGAAATTCGAAGAAGTTCGACAAGCCGCTCTCGACCTTCGGCGAGGTTATAGAGGTAAAAGAGGATTGAGAACTCATCGCGGTTCGGCAAAAAGCCCCGGCCAAACGCCGGGGCTTTTTTGCGCGCGCTTTACAGGCTTGGCCGGATGGCGGGCTCAGGTTTTAATTTTTCCCGCAGTTCCGGCGGGAGTTCCCTGATCTTGAAATCTTTTCCGACGCAGACCATATCCGTCACCGCTTTGGAAAGCAGCTGTCCGTTCTGGTTATTTATCTCATAAGCGAACTGAATCCGCACGGCACTGACCTCCTTTATCCAGGTCTTTATATCCAGCATATCGCCATACACCGCCGGATGCTTATATTCTATCTCCTGGCGCCGGACCACAAACAGCACGCCCTGGTCCATCAGGGCTTTCACCGACAAGCCGATCCCTTCCAGGAAATCGGTCCGCGCCTCTTCCAGGAATTTAAGGTAATTCCCGTAATAGACCACGCCGCCGCAATCCGTGTCGTGATAATGTATCCGTTTTTTCATTTAGAACCCCGGTATTAATCTGAAAATAGCGGCGATTTTTCCGCCCTTATCCTTAACCCTTTAGCCCTTAGCCTTTCCCCTCACTCCCCTATTATCTTTACCAGCACCCTTTTATCCCGGCGGCCGTCGAACTCACCGTAAAAGATCCGCTCCCAGGGCCCGAAATCCAGTTTCCCCTTCGTCACCGCCACCACCACTTCCCGGCCCATGATGGTCCGCTTAAGATGGGCGTCTCCGTTATCTTCCCCGGTGCGGTTATGCTCGTAGCCGGTCTTCGAATAAGGCGCCAGCTTCTCGACCCACGCCAGGAAGTCCTTGTGCAGCCCTCTTTCATCGTCATTTATGAAGACGCTTGCGGTGATGTGCATGGCGTTCACCAGGCACAGGCCTTCCTTTATTCCGCTTTTGGCCAGTTCGGCCTCCACTTTGGGCGTGAGGTTTACGATCTCGTATCTGCTGCCGGTATTCAGGTGAAAATAAGCCGTATGTGATTTCATGAATAAATTCTACAACAAATTTAGAGGGCCGCGATTTGCTATAATATCGCTTATGGCATATAAATGTTCAATTTGCGGGAAAAATCCGGTCGCCGGCAACTCCTACAGCCACTCAAACAGGGCCACTAAGCGGATCTTCAAGCCCAACCTTCAGAAGCAGAAGCTGCTGCTGAAAGGCGTGGTCCGCTCCGCTTTGGTCTGCACTAACTGCATAAAGAGCGGCAAAGCGCCCAGACCCGTAAAATAAGCGCCCCCTCCGGTCTTCGCCTCCGTTGCCGTTCGCGGCGGCGGAGCGTCATAATAAGTTAATATTTCCTAAACACACCTTTTGTATAATTTTCCTGATATAAAATAGGCGGCCGGGCGAATCTTCGCTTTCGTGCTTTTTTGCCGCCATTTCGCTATTTACCGTATATATACCATTCGTGTTCCCGGAGGCCTTAAATGGATTTCGAAAACAACAAACTGGACCCGTCCACCATCACCGACGTAGAAACCGCCAAGCTGGCCCTGCGCTGGGCGGTGGAAAAAATACACGCGCTTTCGGACGACAACGCGCGCCTGAAAGAGGACAACCGCAACAAAACCAACATCACCCGCACGCTGACCCAGCAGGCTGAGCAGAAGGACGAAGTCCTGAAAAAATGGCAGACCACACTCAAGACCTGGGAAGGGAACTGGCGCACCCAGACCGCCATGGAGGCGGACCTCAAGGGCAAGCTGCGCGAGCAGATCCTGAACGAGGAAGCGGCCAACTGGCGCCAGGCAAGAGTGCAGCTTGAGAACGAGATAAAAGCCCTGAAAGGCGAACTGGGCTCCCGGGAAATGGAGATAGGCAAGCTGAAGCTTCTGGCGATCGAGGAAATACGCAAAGCCGCCGAGCTCAAGGAAGCCGAAACCCAGGCGCTGATCGCCGGCCGCCAGGACGCCATGGCTGAACAGGAACGGTCCATGCGCTCCCGCTTCGAGCTCATGGAGAAGGAATTCATCGAGAACCAGCGCCTGAAAATAGAGATGGACGAGCTCAGCCTCAAAGAGCGCTACGAAGTCAAAATGCGCGAATTTTCCAGGCTCTACAAGGAGAAAGAGGACCAGTTGGAGGGGTTCCGGGAGAAGCTGGAGAGAGAATATCAGAAAAGAGCCGAAGACCTGAGCGCCGCGCGCGAAGCCAGCCTGGAAGCGGAGCGCCGCGAACTGACCGCCGCCCGCGAAGCCGCGGCGGCGGAGGCCGCGCGGGTTTCCGAACAGCGCCTGAAGGAATTCCAGGCGGAATTCGACCGCCAGCGCGCCGCCCTGCACGCCGATTTCAAGGTCCGGGAGGAAAATTTCGCCGCGGCCAAGGAAAGCGAGATAGCTTTTCTCAAAGAGACGAATCAGAAAGAAGTTAATGAGGTGCGCGAGCGCCTTAACCAGCAGACCCGGCAGCGCGAGCAGGAGTATGTCGAACTGCGCATGCAGATGGAAAAACAGATGCTGGAGCTGGTAAAAAAACACGATGAAGCCGGCGCGGCGGCCTATACCGCGGCCGCGCAGGAAACGCGCGAAGCGTGGAGCCGCCTGGCCGTCAGCAACCAGAAAAAGCTCGACGGCATCATAGCCGAGATCAATATCCGCTGGGAGCGCGACTGGGCCGGACGCGAAGAGGCGCTGACAGCGCAGACCGAGGCCCGGATCCGCGAGGAAAAGGAGCGTCTGGCCGCGGCAGCCGTCATAAAAGAGGAAGCGCTGCGGAGCTCCATCCTCCGCGAGCAGAGCGAACTGGCCGCGCAAAGCGCCTCCGAGCTTGAAAACGCGAAGCGAACGCTGGAAAACACCTACGAGGAACGCCTGGCCAAAGCGAAGACCGCCCTGGAAGAAACGCACCGCCAGAAGGACGCCATGCTGGAGGAGCGCCTGGCCTCGGAAGAAAAGAATTTAGCCGCCGCCTGGCAGGCGAAAGAAGAGGCCTGGCTGCTGGAAAGAGAGCGCTCCCTGCTCGAAGAGCGGGAAAAGCTCAAGGACGAATTCGGGCGATACCGCTCCCTGCTCAAAGAAAAACTTTCGCATTTCGAAGACGAACTCAAACTGAAGTACGCCCACAGCGAGCTGGAGCTGGCCGACAAACTCAAAGGCGAAGCCGCCGTCCTGGAAAAGGAACTGGCGGACCGCCTGGTTTCGGAACAGCAGCGCATGACGGCGGAACTGGAAGCGAAAAAGAAGGCGCTGGCCCGCAGGGAAGCGGAGCTTGAAAAGACCCTGGAAAAGGCGAAGGACCGCCTGGAAGCCGAAAAAACCGGCTTCGAGGACCGGGTGGCGGAACGGAACAAAAAGATCCTGGCCGGAGAAGAGCAGAAGCTGGCCGAAAAGTATTCCCGCATGGAGGCCGCGAGGTCCGAGGAGCACGCTGCCGCGATGGCGCGCCTTGAGGCGGAAAAAGCCGGACTGGCGAAGATCCTCGCCGATAAGGATGCGGCCTGCGAGGCCCGCGGGGAAGCGATGCGGCGGGCCGGCGAAGCCCGCTTTAAAGCGGAAAAGGAGAAGCTCGAGGAGACCAACCGCACGCGCGACCTGCGCCTGACGGCGCGGGAAGGCGAGCTGGAAGCGCTGAAAAATTCGCTTCAGCAGCGGCACAGCGAGCTTACCGTGCAGCTTTATCAGGAGCTTCAGGGCAAGGAGCAGGAACAGTTCTCCCAGCTGGCCAAAGCCAAGGAAGAAATGTACAAGGCGCTGAACGAGCACCGCTCCGCCATGGACCTTGAATACGAGCGCCGTTTCGCCGAACTCCGCGGCAAAGAAACGGAGCTGGAGGCCCGCGCCGCGGAAAAACTGAAAGAGCGCCTGGAAGCGCTCACTAAGCAGAAAGACGAGGAAGCGGAAAAGATCTCCCTGGAATTCGAGAACAAACGGGAGGAACTGGAGCGGGCCCATCAGAACAGGGAAAAGGCCCTGCACGCCGCGTTCTCGGAAAGAACGGCGCTGATGGAAGCCGAGTTCGCGCGCCGCGAAAAAGAACGCTCCGCGCTCGACGAAAAGAGCCTTGCCAAACGGCGGGATGAACTCGAGAACCTGATGCGCCAGAAAGAAAGCGACCTTGAAAAACGCTACGCTCAGCTCGCCGCCGACCTTACAGCCGAGGCCAACAAGCAGCGCGCCCACTGGGAGAGCCATAAAGCCGACGTGCTCGACCAGGAGCGCCAGGCCATGCGCGCGGAATTCGAAAAGAAGGAAGCGCTGCTCACCCAGAAGCTGGACGAAGCGCTGGCGAGAAGCAAACAGCAGCGCCTCCGCCTTGAAGAGGACTTTTCCGCCAGAAAGACCGAGCTGGAACGATCCTATTACGTGGAAACGGAAAAGTCCCGCGCCGCGCTGGACAAGGTCCGCCTGGAGCTGGACAACCGCACCAAGGCCAAATTCCGCGAGCTGGAAGAGGAAAAGACCCGCCTCACCATGCTGATAGCCCAGAAAGAAGAGGAGTACGTCATCCAGTTCCAGAAAAAAGAAGAGGAACTGCTGCAGTTCTGGGAACGCAAGCAGCAGGAACTCCAGCTCAAATATGAAAAAGCGCTGAAACAGGGGAAGGACCAGCAGAAAGGATAAAGGACGAGAGCTAAAGGATGAAGGGAAAGACAAGAAAAACCCAGACATTTCTCTGTCCCTTGGCCTTTATCCTTTAGCCTTAAGCCTTTCTGACCATATGCGAAAGAACGACTTCGACGAGATCATGAAAGAGACCGAGCTGGACTCGGCCAAGATGATCCTCAGCCTCGCCTCAGAACTCAGAGAGAAGGAGCTGGAGCTCGCCGCGCTGCGCTCCAAAAGCTTCGAAGAGATCCAGCGGAATAAAAAGGCCACGGAAGCCGAGTTCGAGGCCCTCATACAGGGCCAGGAAGCGGACATCAGAAAACGCGAGACCGAAATCGCGCGGCTGATGGTGGAAACGGAATCCAGCCTATGGCAGAAACACCAGGCGATGCTGGAAGAAGCCATAACCAAGCACCGGTTGGAGCTGGAAGGCGAAAGGACGCTGCTGAACGAGGAAATCGCCCGCAAAGAACGGGAGATCCTGGAACAGAAAAAGAACCTGCGCCTTGAAATGGAAACCCTTTTCAAGAAATGGGAGACCGAGCGCGAAGAGGATTTTAAGAACGAGCGAAAAACCTTTATAGAAGAGCTCAAGCTGGGCCGCGACACCGCCCGCCGGGAAGCGGAAGAGCGGGCCGGACAGATAGAGGCGCTCTGGAAGGAAAAGCTGGCGCAAAGCGCCTCGGAAATGGCGGCCAGGCACGAACTGGAGCTGGAAGAGGCCGTTAACAGGGCGCGGCGGGAGCGTCTGGCCGAGATCGAGGAGCAGGGCGGCCGCCAGAGCACGGAACTGGCCCGGAAAGAACAGGAGCTGCACGAGAGCCATGCGAAACGGCTGGAGAGCGTAAAAGCGGCGCTCGAAAAGGATTTTTCGGCCCGCCTCGCCCGCCTTGAAGCCGACTCCTCGGCCCGCGCAGCGGAGCTTGAGGAAGCGCTGAAGAGAACGGAGGGAGACCTTTCCCGCCGCCAATCGCAATGGGAAGCGAAATACGCCGAACTGAAAGCCATTTACGCGGAAAAAGAAACCGCGCTGGAGAAACGCCGCAAAGAGACCGAGGACGCGCTGACGGCTTCGGAACGGGCGCTTTCCGCGCAGCGGGAGAAACTGGAGAACGAATTTGAATTGAAAGCCGAAAAGCTGAAGAAAGAGCTGGCCCGGAAGGAGAAGCTGCTGGAGAACGAAACCGCGGAGAACCTGGCCGAGCTCCAGGAACGCTTCGCCGCCAGAGAAAAACTGCTGGAGGAGCGGGAAGCCAGGATAGCCGCGGAACGGGAAGAACTGGCCGTTTTCAGGGGACAGGCGGCGGAAACCACCCGCCGGCGCGAGACCGAGATCACCAAAATTTTCGAAGACCGCTTCGCCCTGTTCAAAACTTCCATGGAAGAAGCGGAGCGGGCCAAGGAACTGGAGCTTGCCAGGAAGCAGGAGGAGGCCGGCAGGCAGTTCGCCTTACTGAGCGCGCAGAAGGACGCGGCCCTGGCCCGCGCCGAGGACCAGGCCCATGAGAACGAAGAGCTGAAGCGCCTGCTGGCGGAAAAAGACGCCTACCTGCACCGGATGGACGAGCAGGAGCAGGAACGCGCCTCCAGGCTGCGCGGAAAGCTCGAAGAAGAATTCGGCCTGAAAGCCCAGGCGCTGCGCGCCCAGCTGGCCGCCGGCGAGGAAGCCGCCAGAAAAAATTTTGAAGAACGTCTGCGGGCCGAAACCGACACCTTGGCCGCGCAGTACCGCGTCAAGGAAGCAGGGCTCACCGCACAGCGCGACCTTATGAACGCGCAGGCCGTGGAACTTGAAACCAGGTTCATGGAGGCGCTTGGCGCCAAAGAGCGCGAGAACGCGGAAAGCATCAAGAAGGCCCTTGTCGGCCTTAATTCCCAGCTGGAAACCGCCAGGGAAGCCGGCGAAAAAGAGCGGGCCGAGCTGCGCCTGCGGGCGGAAGGAACAGCCTCGGCCCTGCGGGCCGAATTCGAGGCCCGGCAAAAAAACGGAGAAAAAGAGCACGAACAACGGCTGCGGGACGCGGAAAAACAGGCTTTCGCGGCGGCCCGCCTGGAGCTGGAGGCGGAGAATAAAAAGGCGGAAGAGCTGCTGCAGCGCAGGATCGCCGACCTGGAAAGCCGCAATCATATTCTCGACCAGAACCTGGAGTTCACCCGCCAGGCCAGGGAGGCCGACCGGGCGCTGGCGCGAAAGCTGAAAGAGGAGATCGAACTTATAACCGTCAGGCTGGACAAGACCGAACAGGAAAAACAGGACCTGATCCAGGAAAAACTGTCCCAGGCCAAAGACCTCCGCCTGACGCTTGAAAAAGAATTCCTGGGCAAACTCGAGGGCATAGAAAAGAACTATATGAGCCAGCTTTCCGACGCGCTACGCCGCGGCGAAGGCAAGGAAAAAGCCCTGCAGGACGAATATTTCAAAAAGCTGGCGTTATTCCGCGACGAATACGCCGGCAAGAGGGACGAGCAGCTGAAGGAACAGGAGAGCAACTACCTGGAAAGGGAAAGCCGCCTGCGCGCCGCGCTGGAGGAAGGCTACAAGCTGAAAGAAAAAACCCTGATCACCCGCTATGAGCAGATGGAAAGCAATTACGAATCCGCTCTTTCCGAGAAGACCATGCAGCTCGACAACGACCGTTCCATGGCCGAAAGCGTCGCGCGCCTGAAATCCGAGCTGGAAACCCGCAATCACGAACTCAACTCAAAGATAGCCGAGCACGACCGCGCCCTGGAAGCGGCGCGGGGCGCGCTGGAGGCTTCTTTCGCCGCCGCAAAAAAAGAGCTGGAAGACGACCACCGCATGAAAACCTCCCAGATCGAAAAAGAGCGGGCGAAACTGAAAGGCCTGCTGGAACAGGAGCAGCAGCTGGTGGCCGATCTGCAGAAGCGCGAAGCCGCTTTGCTGGGCAGCTACGCCGCCAAAGAAGCCGCCATGATAAAAGATTTCGAAGCCTCCAGGAAAAGACTGGAGGATGAATACCAGGCCCGCCTGAGATCCCAGGGCGGCACGACCTAGGATACCCCCCGACGCCTGACGCCTTGGGCGCATAAAGCCTGCTGTCGCAAGTTATCCCGAAACTCGGTATTTCCAACCGCCTGAAAAATTGCAAACTAAAGTTTCTATCTGTATAATACAGTACTGGGCTGGCGCCGTCTCGGGCATGATCCATTTCAAACGGCCCAAAACTGAACTTTTTTGCTATTTTTTTAACGTCATGAAAAAAAACAAGGTTAAACAGCCAGCTCAGCCTCCCGTAAAAAAACCATCTTGGTTCAGCTGGATACTTTTGGCC
>Ga0172379_10010758_pt1 | contig 11017 bp, 11 predicted proteins | sample GrowelOW334metaG_FD_119756 | JGI IMG/M metagenome (GOLD analysis project Ga0172379, IMG submission 119756) | Groundwater microbial communities from an aquifer near a municipal landfill in Southern Ontario, Canada - Groundwater well OW334 metaG | ecosystem: Environmental > Aquatic > Deep... | reverse complement strand
CCTGCAGTTTTCCAAAATTTAAGCGTTCAGCCATAGTTCACCCGCACAGATTGTTAGTATGTCATTTACACGAAAAAACGGAGACGATATCTCCGACCATGAGAAGCACAGATTAATAAAACATAAACGTGACGGAGATTAACTCTCCGCCACGGTTATGTGAAAAAAATCAATACCTATTTCAGTTCGACTTTTGCGCCTGCGCCTTCAAGCTGCGTTTTGATTTTGGCGGCTTCGTCTTTGTTAACGCCTTCCTTGACGGGCTTGGGTGCGCCTTCTACAAGGTCTTTGGCTTCCTTAAGTCCAAGTCCGGTGATTGTCCTGACTTCCTTGATGACTTTGATCTTGTCAGCGCCGAAGTTTACGAGAATTACCGAGAATTCTGTCTTCTCTTCAGCTGCTGCAGCCGGAGCTGCCGCTACTGCCGCTGCTGCGGCAACCGGGGCTGCGGCTGTTACACCGAGGCGGGTTTCAAGAGCTTTTACAAGCTTTGAAAGTTCGAGCACCGTAAGGTTTTCGACGTAGGAGATGAACTGATCCATTTCCTTTGATACTTCAACTTTTACTTCGTCTGACATTTTGGGAACCTCCATATTTAATATTAATTGGTTTTATCTTTTTTATCTTTAAATGCATTTATCAGATTGACGATTTCTGTCGCTTTCATGTCCAGTATTGTCACCAGATTCCTTGAGGGAGCGAGCAGTACGCCGAGCAGCTGCGCCCTGAGTACTTCGCGCGAAGGCAGATCGGCCAACGCGGCAACATCGTTCTTCCCGAGAACAGAACCCTCGAGATATCCGGCTTTAGCCTTGACAGGTTCATGGGTTTTTGCAAAACCCAGAAGAGTCTTAGCCACCGCGCCGGCGTCGCCTTTTCCTGAAACGACGGCCGTGTCACCGATAATTTTCAGTTCAGACAGTCCCTTTATGCCTTTCTGTTCAGCCGCCTTCCTGATGAGACGGTTTTTCAGCACATGGCATTCCGCGTTGTGCTTGGAAAGAGAATCGCGAAGTTCGGAAAAATCACGAACCGTGAGACCCTTGTACGACATAAGGAACACATAGTCGGATTTTTCGAGTGTGTTTCCGATTTCATTTAAAAGCTGTATTTTTTCAACTCTCATGATACCACCTTAGAAAATTCGTTAATATCAACTCTGATTCCGGGGCTCATCGTTGAAGAAATCGTGCAGCTTTCAATGTAAACACCCTTTGCGGCCGCCGGTTTGGCGCGGATTATCGCGTGGATTACAGACTCGCAGTTTTCGGCTATGTCTTCTTTTTTGAATGACAACTTGCCGACAGGCGCATGGATGCATGCGCCTTTGTCGATTCTGAATTCAACCCTTCCCGCCTTGGCCTCTTTCACCGCGACATCAACCTGTTCGGTCACTGTCCCGGTTTTGGGATTTGGCATGAGTCCCTTAGGCCCGAGTACTTTACCGAGCGTCCTCACCTGGTTCATCGCCGAAGGCGTGGATATAAGAACATCGAAGTCCAGCCATCCACCCTTTATTTTCGCTATGATTTCTTCAAAGCCGACATGATCCGCACCGGCCGCCTTAGCCTTGTTGGCGGCTTCGCCGTCAGCTATGACAACAATGCGCACTTTTTTTCCGGTTCCCTTCGGGAGGGCAACGGCACCTCTGACATTCTGGTCAGAATGCTTCGGATCAATGCCGAGTTTGAATGCAAGATCCACGGTTTCATCGAATTTAGCCTTAGGAAGTGAGGCAAGCAGGTCTATCGCCTTTTTAAGGGGTAATTTGACATCCTTGTTCACCTTTTCGGATTTGACAATATATGATTTGCTTCTTTTACGCATCGATCACCTCAATACCCATGCTGCGTGCAGTTCCTTCAATAATCCGCATGGCCGCCGCTTCGGTTCTTGCGTTGAGATCCTGCATCTTGGTTTTTGCAATCTCCCTGATCTGGAGTCTCGTGATTTTTCCGGCGCTTTCCCTTCCCGGAGTTTTTGATCCGGATGCGAGATTCGCGGCCTTCTTGATGAGAATAGGAGCCGGAGGCGTCTTTGTTATGAATGTGAATGACTTGTCCTGATAGACCGTGATGATCACAGGAAGAATCATTCCGGCCTGGGACTGGGTGGCAGCATTGTACTTCTTACAGAATTCCATGATATTAACTCCGGCCTGTCCAAGGGCTGGACCGACAGGGGGCGCGGGATTAGCGGCGCCGGCTGGAATCTGCAGTTTAATCTGCCCGACTACTTTTTTTGCCATGTTGTTCTCCTATTCATGCTGTGGTCCGAAACGGCAGGTCTTCTTCCACACCGCACGAATTAGTGTTTATATAAAAATTGAACGGATATTACTCTCGCTCAACCTGCCAATATTCAACTTCTACCGGGGTGGAACGTCCGAAAATGGAAACAAGCAACTTCAATTTTCCGCGTTCCTGATCAATTTCCTCGATGACTCCTTCGAAATTTTCGAAAGCTCCGTCCTTGATCTTGACATTCTCTCCGACATCATAATTTATTTTAGGAGTGATCTTGTCTTCGGTCTCGGTAACCTGCCTCATGAGATCTTCCACTTCGGGAGGGGTAAGCGGTATTGGACGGTTGCCGCTTCCAACGATGCCTATCACTCCCTGGGTTTCGCGTATGAAATACCAGGCTTCCTCATCGACCTTTTTTGTTTCCGGATTATAAAGATCCATCCTTACAAGGATGTATCCGGGAAAATATTTGCGTGCGGTGGTTGTCTTTTTCCCCTGTCTTACTTCTGAGATCTTTTCCATGGGGACAAGAACTTCATAGACACCCAGCGTCTCGCCTTTTGCGAGATGTTTCTCGATAGATTCCTTTACCTTGTTTTCATGTCCAGACAGCGTGTGGACAACAAACCACTGTCCCGGTTTCTGTTCAGCCATTGGCGTATACCCCGAAAATAAAGTTACATTGTGAGAAAACTTATAACCTTCATGCTGATAAGATCGACAAGTGCGACAAAACCCGCGAGGATAAGCACTGTGATTATAACGAGAACTGTCGACTCAAACAGCTGAGACCTTTCGGGCCAGCTGCATTTCTTCAGTTCATTGATGGTATCGTTAATGAACAACCTTGCTTTTGTTAGCCAGTTACCCATATCAGTTGAAGTTTCCTTTAAAATTTATAAACAATTATTTTATTCTTGGCAGGTGAGACAGGAATCGAACCTGCGACCTGCGGTTTTGGAGACCGCCGCTCTACCAATTGAGCTACTCACCTAAATTAAAGAAATCACTTGATTTCCCGGTGGAGCGTGTGTTTTCGCTCAGATTTGCAGAACTTCTTTTTTTCAAGCCTTCCCGGAGTATTGCGTTTCTCTTTCCTAGTGGTGTAATTGCGATTCTTACACTCTGTGCATGCCAGTGTTATGATTTCACGCGCCATAAAATTTCACCTGTTTCTCTTTATATGAGCGACCCGAACAGCCCGTGTGAGCTGATCGGGGTCGCGTATTTCCCAAATATTTCTAGAATTAAATTATTCGATGATTTCTGTTACTCGTCCGGATGCGACTGTACGCCCGCCTTCGCGTATTGCGAAACGGAGCGTCTTCTCCATTGCGATCGGGCATATGAGCTCGACCAATACGGAGGTGTTGTCTCCGGGCATTATCATTTCCGTTCCGGCATTGAGGGAAATCGTTCCGGTCACGTCAGTTGTACGGAAGTAGAACTGGGGACGGTAGTTTGTGAAGAAAGGAGTGTGGCGTCCACCCTCTTCCTTGCTCAGGACATAGATTTCCGCCTTGAACTTCTTGTGTGGGGTGATTGAACCCGGTTTGGCGAGAACCTGCCCTCTCTGTACGTCTTCTTTCTTCGTATTGCGGAGGAGGCATCCGAGATTGTCGCCGGCCTGTCCGCCTTCCTTGAGTTCCTTTCGGAACATCTCAACGCCGGTTACTGTCGTCTTGACCGTGGGTGCGATTCCGATGATTTCAACTTCGTCACCGGTTTTCACCCTGCCGCGTTCCACACGACCTGTCACAACAGTTCCGCGGCCTTCGATTGAGAACACGTCTTCAATTGAAAGGAGGAACGGCAGATCTATTTCACGGACAGGTTCCGGAATGTATGAGTCGATGGCGTCCATCAGATCCTGGATGCATTTCGCGTCTGCATGATCCGGAGTGGGTGCGGCGATCGCCTTGGTGGCCGAACCGCGGATGATCGGGGTCGTGTCGCCGGAGAATCCGTATTTTGTAAGAAGATCCCTGACTTCCATTTCAACAAGGCCGAGAAGTTCTTCATCGTCGACAAGGTCAACCTTGTTAAGGAATACTACGAGCGCAGGAACACCGACCTGGCGTGCGAGGAGGATATGCTCACGGGTCTGGGGCATCGGGCCGTCAACTGCACTGACGACAAGAATTGCACCGTCCATCTGGGCGGCACCTGTGATCATGTTCTTCACATAGTCGGCATGTCCGGGGCAGTCAACGTGGGCATAGTGGCGTTTTACGCTCTGATACTCAACATGCGATGTTGCGATTGTAAGAATCTTCGTGGAATCACGACGACCCTGTTTTTCAGACGCCTTAGCAACTTCATCATAGGGAATGTAGGTTGAGAGACCTTTGTCATGCTGCACTTTTGTAATTGCAGCTGTCAATGTTGTCTTGCCATGATCAACGTGACCAATGGTTCCTACGTTCACATGCGGTTTCGACCTTACAAATGCTTCTTTTGCCATTATCAACCTCCCGGTATATTTACCTTAAAATATATTTCTCTGTCTATTTAAATTAATCTCAATTATCACTTACGCTTAATGTCACATCCTGCCGGTCTGCTTTTATATGGAGCCAACAACCGGGATCGAACCGGTGACCTCGTCCTTACCAAGGACGTGCTCTACCAACTGAGCTATGTTGGCACCGGTCTGCAATTGCGCGATAAAACGCAAAAAACAAAGCGGGCATTAAAAGTATGTCGAAATCCGCGTATGTCAACCGACCGGAAGAAAAAAAATGAAAAAATTTCGACAACTGACACCGATCCTGCTGAAGACGGGAGCGAACACATTCAAATTTCAATAAAACCAACAATGTGATAAGTTGGTGCTCGGGGTGGGACTTGAACCCACACGGATTGCTCCACATGCCCCTCAAACATGCGTGTCTGCCATTTCACCACCCGAGCATTAAATCGAAATAAATTTGGACGGGTAATCTAATATACCATAATGCTATTGCAAACTAAATTTTATTATTTTTATGAATTTGCCTGAATGTCTCTTTGGATATATGTTTACTTAAGATGCTTCCTGATTTCGTCTGCGCTCACGATAAGACGCTTGAGCGCAGAAAGCAATCGCGTTCCATCCATTATATTCTAAAAGGCGGGTTTAAGATGATTTTCATAACGGACAGGATTTCCATAGCCGAAAACGAGATTGAGGAAAGATTTGTGCGGGCATCCGGTCCGGGCGGGCAGAATGTCAACAAGGTCTCCACCGCAGTCCAGCTCAGGTTTAATGTTGTCAAATCCCCGTCCATTCCCTTTGATGTGAAGTCAAGGATGATCCGCCTGTTCAGGAATAAAATAAATAATGACGGCTTTATTGTCATCATTTCCGACAGGTTCCGTACACAGCTCCAGAACAGGGAGGACGCGCAGCGCAAGCTCGCGGAATTTGTAAAAAGCGCCACCGTTGTGCCTAAATTCCGCAGAAAAACAAAAGCGACCTATTCGTCAAAACAAAAACGCATGGAATCCAAACGTAAAAATTCTGACGTTAAAAAACACAGACGCGTCCATGACGGCGATTAATGAAATCCCTATCGCATAAATCAATAGCAGGAGTGCGCCCCGAATGATCCTCTTATTTTAGGCCAATCATCACAGTATTTCGATTGCCTGGATGATGGCGTCATTCCCTCCGGACGAGACATTCCCGGCCTGTCAAGCCACAACTCTGCGAACTTCAACCCTTTTATCAAAATACGACCGTTATTGCCTTGTATTATCCATTGCAATCCTGTTTTTAGGCTTGATATTTAGATGTTATTGTCGTATTATTGCCTTGCATTTCATGTTTAACAGACAGTTGGTCTAGCATTGCCAGGGAGTACAGGATGAAAAGAAAAATAGACAGACATTTAGATGCCTGGCGGATCTCAAAAAACAGAAAACCGCTGCTGGTTCGTGGAGCAAGGCAGGTAGGTAAAACTTATTCCGTCCGGAACCAGGGGGGGAATTTCGAGCATTATCTTGAAGTGAACTTCGAGGAGGAAAAAGACATCCGGAAGATTTTCGAAGGTTCCCTGAATCCAGATATGATAGTTGAAAAATTGTCAGCATTTTATAAGGTTCCTGTCCTGCCTGGAAAGACATTGTTGTTCCTGGATGAAATCCAGGCTTGCCCGCAGGCAATAAGCTCATTGCGTTTTTTTCATGAAAAAAAGCCGGATCTCCATATAATCGCAGCAGGCTCCCTTCTGGAATTCGCACTGGAATCCCTTCCTTCCCTCGGAGTTGGAAGGCTCAGTTCCCTCTTCATGTTCCCGATGAGTTTCCATGAATTCCTGAATTCCGCAGGTGATGAGGCGCTTGCAAGGGCCGTGTCTGCCGCAGACTTCAACACGCCGCTTGAAGCCGCCTTCCACAACAGGCTCATTGACAGGCTCAGGACGTTCTTCATAATCGGGGGAATGCCGGAGGTTGTCCAGAACTACATCCTGACCGGAGATCTGCTGAAATGCCAGAATATCCTGGATCAGCTTCTGACCACTTTCATTGACGACTTCGCCAAGTATAAAAAACGCGCGCCAGTGGCACGTCTCGAAGAGGTATTCAGGGCTATCTCCTTTCAGGCAGGTCAGAAGTTCAAATATTCAAAGATTGATCCGGTGGTCTCCTCCGCAGTTTTAAAGGACGCGCTGGAACTTTTAGTCAAGGCCGGACTTGCCTATAAAATCCATCACTCTTCAGCGCAGGGGATCCCTCTTGGCGCCCAAATTGATCCAGGAAAATTCAAGGTCGCATTATTTGACATAGGGATGCATCAGCGGCTGCTTGGGCTGGATCTGTCGAATATCATCGTAGCCGATGATCTGGATTCCATCAATGCCGGCAATATTGCTGAAATCTTCACTGCGCTCGAAATCCTCTCCTATGGCAATCCTGAAACAAGAAACCAGCTGTTCTACTGGCATCGTGAATCCAGAAGCAGCAATGCCGAAGTAGATTACATCCTTCAAAAAGGCAGACAGATCATCCCTTTGGAGGTCAAGGCGGGAACCAAAGGGCAGATGCAGAGCATGAGGCGGTTCATGGCCGAAAGGGATTCGGAATATGGAATCCGTATTTCCCTGGAGAACTTCTCCTGTTTCGACAAAATCAAAGTCCTGCCATTGTATGCCATATACAAACTATTTGAACAGGAACGCCAGCCCTTGGAGGAATGAGTTTTTCAATATTTCCAATCATCACAGTATTTCGATTGCCTGGATGATGGCGTCATTCCCTCCGGACGAGACAATCCTGACACTGATGAAGCCGTCCTTGCCGGGTGCGACATCCGCAACGCGGATTCCAGTCGCCATCGCCAGCTCCCCGGCGGCCTGCGCCGGATCCCAACCCCGCTTGACAACCCGTCCGTTGACGGATATGTCCATCGGGCGCGCTCCCGGCCTGTCAAGCCACAACTCCGCGAACTTCAACTGGATCGTATAGAGCCCGTCCGGGAGGGAGACTTTATAGACGATCTGTTTGCCGGAACGCGCAGTCCGGTAGAGTCCCTGATCCCAGATCGTCGGTGTCGCCAGCTTGACCTCGGCATCAGACTTGAGCGTTGCACCGTCCTCATAGTGGGCGTCGGCAAGCCACTCGTCGGTGTTCCAGTCAACAAAACTGGACTCGGAGCCGCAATTAATTCTGACAGCTGGTCTCAACCCCGGCAGAATCTCAATCGCGCGGATCAACGCCTTGCAAGATTTCTTGAGGGGCCCGGACGCGCCTTTGAATCGCAGGTTTATGCAGTCGGAGGCATCTGGAACGATGTTGTGGAAGGTTTTTTCGCAGCTATTGCCGACACTTCGCATCGCATGGCATACGTCAAAGCCCTCAAGAATCCTCTGTCCGTTGACGCTGACATCCATCGGACGCTCGTAAAACCATTTTGTGTCAGTCTCGGCGAACTTCAGACGCAATGAATACATTCCAGGCTTGACCGGTATCCGATAGGAGAACTCATCCCCTTCGCGTCCGGTCTGGTAGAGTTCGGCGTCCCCGGCGGTGGGCTGTGCGTTCTCGATGACCCCCTTGGAACTGACCGCCGCACCTCCGTCGTGAGAATGATCCCTCGACCAGACATTTCCTGTCTTGTCGGTGTAATCAACAGTGCTCCCGCAGGATATCCGGACAACTGAATTCCCGGCTGCGGCGGCCCCTGTCGCGCCATCGCAGGTAATCTTTGGCATCCATGATATGATGTCGTTGTCCGGGTCGCCTCCCTTTCCAAGCACAAACCGCAGAACATCGCCGGACTTCACATCCAGCGTCAGATCATGAGTGGCTCCGTCAAGGTCGCCAAGTGCCAGTTCGGCCTGCCAAAACCGATTTATCCCATGAAGGATTTCAACGTGGAGTTTTTCGGATCCCAAGTCCTTCCTGAAGCACTCCTTCATCGCCCGGCCAAGTATTCTGATGCGCCCTGCGCACTGCGCAGTCCAAGTCCTGACGCACAAGACATTTTTAGAAGCCCTCTGCCAGCCGCGTCCAATGCGGGCGTCTCCGGCAGTCTCCCAATAGCCTTCGATGCCTCCCCGCTGATTTGGGGTGCCTCCATCTACATCGGCCGCAGGATTCTTGACTGGCGGGACGAACTCCATAGGGGCGAACAGCTTTCCATCGGACGAAGTTTCTGCGCCCCAGCCGTCACGCCCCTGTCTGCCAAAATGTCCGCCAAGTCCGTGATAGGAAAGATTTTCCCCCTTGACAATTTCGGCATCCTTCCATGGACCGGGAATGCCATTGCCGCCAACGGCTCGGACTGAATATCCGGAGTCCGGGTTCCATCCCTCCGAATGGTCGAAATAATAACAGCCGATGCCGACCTTCCCCAGGACGCTCCCGTTGCGCCGCACTTCATAATAGCTGATCCAATTGCCTTCTCCGGCGGCCGTCCAGTAAAGGCCGACTCCGGAATGTCCGATGTTCGTCTCAAAACGCTTGAGGATCCGTCCAACCGTTGCCGACGGGGTTTTGTCATGTAATGCGCCAGGGCGATCCGGCAAGCCGAGATAGATCAATTCGCCCGGATTCTGATTTATTATCTGGATTCCCTTCTCCATCAAGTCGGAACCGCTGCGGATGACGGTTCCCGTTTCGGAGTCGAAGCCGACGGTGTATTCATGCTCCGGAATAAGGCCGCGCGGATAGATCACAACATCGCGTTCGGCGCGATGCTTCAGGATTATCAGCGATTTCGTGCGCTCATGGTTGGAACGCTGAAAATAGTAATGTTCCCTGTCTCCATCCACGAGCGGATGGAAGACGTAGCTCCAGCGTCCGGCAACGCCTTCGCGCAACAGATAGTGGTAGAGCTCCATGACGTTCCGGCGGAGCAGCTCCATGTCTGCCTTGTCATCGACCCCCCAGCCCCAGTTCGGAACCAGGGAGAGCATATGCCTGGATGTCTCAGAGTTGTAGCGCAGCTTCCTGGCGATTGGCTCAAGTATGTCAACCCATTTGTCCGGCGTGTCGAGATATGAGAAATAATAATTAACTTCGTCTCCGCGGCCAAAATCAGAAAGATAGTTCAGGTCGGCAAGACGCTGTATCCCGTAGGTGTGGGCGTAGGCGCTGCCACCGCAGCAAGTGTGGAAGGACGCTTTCGGATTCCGATCGAGAAATCCCTGGATGTTTGAACGGAACGCGGTTTCGGATTCGGGGCTGAATCCTCCCACTCCGTCGGTTCGCCACTGAAAGTTGCCCCATGCCGCCACCTTGGCATCCATGACGCCCGCAGAGGGACGCCCGCAGAACCATGCAAGCCACTTGGCTCCCATTTTTCCAAGGAAGCGTTGCGTCAGCGAGAAATCCGGGCCGTCGTAATTGAGATTGAAGACCGAGCCATAGTTGTCCGGAACCGGGAACGTGGGATACTTGGCCCACCCGGCATCGTCCCATACCATGTCGATTCCGGTCTCGCGGATGTAGTCTGCTCCGGCCATGTCGAGTCCCGCCAGGCGGTAGGCGAACTGCTCCTGCAGATTGCCGCAGGAGAAGACCCACGGAACCGGATACTGCGTCCGGGCATAATAATCCGGATTCGTGTAGTCCCAGAGATATTGGTACTGCCAATCGTAGATGCGCATCCCCATGCCGTCAAGGCCGCCGGTAAAAACGCCGGTGGTGATCGGCGGCAGTTCGACTTTGTCGCCGGGCTTGAGTGTCCGCCCCGCATACGAGAGCAGGTTTACGGCCAGGAGTGCTGTGGAGCCAGAAGACTTGACCGTCATGTTCCAGTCGCAAAGCGATTCCGAGGACACGAAAAGACCGTCACTGTCGGACGCGCCGCGCTCCATCGCCATCCACGGCACATATTTTTTAGTCCGGTCGCCGGTGATGGAGTTATGATAGTCCTTCCCAAGTTCGGCTCGCCTCATGACGCCCTGTGTCGGATCGTTTGTTGCGCCGGTCATCCAACTGTTGGTCCATGCCTTGGACTTGGCTTTGCGGAGGTTCAGGAAGAATGGAGAAGGTGATTGGACGGTGAAGTCATCTGTTCCAGTGTTTTCAATCTCCATCCAGTGCTGGATGATCGAGGTGCCGGGATACGCCATTATGTGCAAGTGGACTCGCAACGACTTGTCCTTCAGCGTCAGGTCAAGTTGGGCGGCAGGATGTCCGCCCGCCACGACCTCGTGGCTCTCCCCCTTCTGCAATGTCCATTTCACATGAGAGGCAGAATAGGCTTTCCCCGCAGCCTTTTGCATGCGCTGTATTGAAACCTCGATGTCGCCGTGGCTGCTGGCGACCAAGGAGCCGCCGAT
>Ga0172379_10010757_pt1 | contig 11018 bp, 12 predicted proteins | sample GrowelOW334metaG_FD_119756 | JGI IMG/M metagenome (GOLD analysis project Ga0172379, IMG submission 119756) | Groundwater microbial communities from an aquifer near a municipal landfill in Southern Ontario, Canada - Groundwater well OW334 metaG | ecosystem: Environmental > Aquatic > Deep... | reverse complement strand
TTTTTGTTACAACTCTTGGTTTTAGTTTAATAATAAACTCCCTTTTTGGAGTTATTTTAAATGTTATAGCTTACTTTATAGTGAGATTATTTTTAATTAAAAAAGAAGAAAAATTATTGGAAAAAAAATATGGACAAGATTTTATTGAATACAAAAAGAAAGTTAAAAACTGGATATGATATATATGCTTTGTGGTAACGACAATAAAAAGAAAAATGCTTATTTAAAAAAGTTGTGCAAAGAAGAACAACTCGTTTTTTCTCAAAAAGAAATTAATATTACAAAAGATAATATTTTTGATTATGCAAAAAGCGTAAATTTGTTTGGAGAATACCCGACAGTCGTGTTAGAAGATGTTTTAAAAAATGAAGAGATTGTTCTTTCTAAAGAGGATTTGGAAATCCTAATGAAATCCAGTGTGATTTTTGTTTTTTTTGAAGAAAAACTACTTTCTGCTGATTTAAAGAAATATCAAAAATATGCAAAAATTGAAGATTTTAGTAGTTCGACTACTAAACAATTACCAAAAATGAATGTTTTCAATATCGCCGATGCTTTTTCTCGTAAAGATAAAATGACTACATGGATGCTATATCGAGACGCAATCTCTCTCGGGACACCGCCTGAAGAGATTTCCGGAATTATTTTTTGGAAAATAAAATCAATGATATTGACCGGTACGAAAATTTTTTCTATTGATGAATTAAAAATAAGATCTAGTGAGTTGGTTTCTTTGTATCATAAGGCACATAGAGGGGAACTTGATTTTGCTATAGGACTTGAGCAGTTTATTCTCTCATCTTTAAGTAAATAAAAAATCCAATAAAAAGAAAAGGCTTGGAAGTCAGCTCTCGAAAATTTCAAGAAATGGCTTCCAAGCCTTAAGCTTTTTGGATTGAACTCACTTAATAATAAATATGAGTTCACGAATGTACTAATTATATTGATATGTAATCTTTTTTATGCCCATACATGGGTTAACGTAAAAAGATTACTACAAGGATACCTTGTGTTAGATTATATCGCCAAAAAACATATCAAGCAAAGTATGGTTGGGGATAACTTTGAGTTGGTGCGGGTCGGCAGGATATCTTCCTCTACGAGGACAGTAGACCTTTTCTGCTTTTTCAAACTAGTAAATTTTAAAAAGACAGAAAAGCTTTTCGATTCCTACACGCAAGCAAAGTAGTTTGCTTGCTCGGGCGCACAAATACAAATATCTGGAAGTCCGACTTCCAGATATTTGTATTTGTGCGCCCGGTAGGAATCGAACCTACGACCATCTCCTTAAAAGGAACATTAAGGGATACTTTCTCCAGAAAGTGCATATATTATAAAGTTAAAACATATTTTTGGTGTATAAAATGATTGTCTTTCAACGACCTGTTCACCACACCTATAAAATTTCAATAAATACTTCGTAATCGGTAATTATTAACTAATAAATAATCCGACTTACAGGTATATTATATCATATTTATAAATTATATTCCCAATAAGGTTGCCATTTAAAAGGAACAGATAAACACTCTTCTAAAGTTTTACCAGTAAGGGTATCTAAGCCGTATTGCGTAGCACGATGTCCAACAACTAAAATTGTTTTGTTAGAATATTTTTCTTTGAGCTCATTATAAAACTCGTTTATTCTAACCATTGCTTGCTCATAACTTTCTCCATTTGGAAAAGGTACTTTTATGGCGTTAAACTTCATAGAACCAACTATATCACTTGGCTTCCCGTTAAAATCACCATAATTTAGTTCTCTTAACCGCTTATCAGCTATTACTGGTATTTTACCCTCAAATGCTATTTGTACTGTATCAACAGCTCTTTTTAGGTCAGAACAACAAATTAAATCAAACTTCATATCCTTTGATCTTTCTCCAAGTTCTTTTGATTGCTTAATACCTAATTCTGAAAGTTCATCATCTTTCCATCCAGACGCTAATTTTGCTTCATTATCATAACTTGTTGAATGCGGTGTAAAATATATTTTCATACTGTTTTTATTATTTATTATCCAAGAGGAACTACATCAGAAATATTAACCTGATCTGGAAACTCATTGCGTAATCTCTCAATATCCTCTTGCTCCATTTGCCATCCAAGGGCACCTAAATTTTCTTCTAAATGTTTAGGATCTCTAGTCTTTGCTAAAGTTACTACATTTTGTTGAGATATAAGCCAATTGATTGAAATTTGAGCAAAAGTCTTATTATATTTTTTACACATATCTTCAATAATCTTTGGTGTTGTCTCAAATAATTTAGATTTTTCTGTAGGTCTATATGCAACAATCATTATGTCGTTTTCTTGACAGTATTTTAATAAACCGCTTTTTTCAACTTCTCTTACTCTCAAATTATAATGCACCTGATTACAGACAATTGGATGCTTACTATAACTTTGAGCTTCTTTTAGATGTTCAACATTAAAGTTTGAAACTCCAATATTTTTTATAAGTCCTTTATCTTTTAATTCAACAAGAGCTTTCATTGTTTCTTCTAAGGAAAAACCATCTGGAAATCTATGTAGTAAGTATAAGTCTAAATAATTTGTTTTTAATCTTTTTAAGCTTTTATTACAAGCATTCAATACTCCATCATATCCCTGATTGCCTCCACTTACTTTTGAAACAATAAATAGATCTTCTCTGTTTATATTATTTTCTTTTATCGCTTGAGCAATTATTTCTTCTGAGTGCCCATTCGCATATGACTCTGCAGTATCAATATGGGTAATTCCTTCTTTGATAGCAGTATTGATTGCTTTAATATCAGCTTTATCATCATTTGATAAATCTCTATCACTTTTTCCTCCCATTTGCCAAGTTCCTAGACCATATGCTGGTAATTCAAAACAGTTATTTAATTTCTTTGTTGGTATTTCCATATTTTTGATTATATCAAAATATCTCTATTTATGAAAAAGATATTTTTTCCAAATCTTCTCCCATATCTGCTGTATTTAACGACCTTAAATACTTTACTGTCATTCTTATGTCTGTATGCCCCATAAGCTCTTTTATTTTATAAATACTTACATTTGCTTCAACTAACTTACATGCAAAAGTATGACGAAACATATGAGGGTGGAATTTAACCCCGGATGCTTTAACAACTCTTTTATTCCAATGATTTAATCCATCTATAGTTAAACCCCTATCTTTTGTTGTTGAAACTATTAAATTGTCTGTTTTATAACCCATTCTTTTCCTTTCTTTTAAATAATTATTTAACATTAGAAATAATGCCGAGTTCATTTGTAGGGTTCTTGAAAACTTAGATTTTGAAGTTTCCCCTCTGATTGTTACTGTTCTTCTGTATAAATCAAGGTCTGTTAATTTAAGAGAGATAAATTCAGTTCTTCTCATTCCTGTTAATAAAAATAAATTAACCATAAACATATCTCTACAATAGGCAAACGGTTTATTTCCACCTTGAACAATAGAAGTTATAATTTTACGCACTTCTTCATCTGTTAGTCTTTTAAAATCATCGTAGCTTACTCTTGGAGACTTCTTTCCTTCAAATGGATTTTTTTCTATATAATCACTTTTTTCTAACCACTTAAAGAAAACATTTAATTTAGCCCAGTATGTTTTTATGGTGGTATTTTTGACACCCACCTGAATTTTTCCGTTGTTAAGTTTTCTATCTCTTGTATCAAGTTGTTTAAAAAACTCAACTAGCGAGCTAGGGGTTAGATCTTTTGTCGTAATTATTTCTTTCATTATAAGTTCAAACAATTTAAAAGTATTTACATAACCTCTAATTGTCTCATCTCTTAAACGAGAAGAATATTTACATTCTGCTATAAACTGACTATTAAGTTTTTTTAAGTTTGTTTCCATAAAAATCTAATCCTTTAGGTGACTAGATCTCTTTTGAAAACAAAATTGCCAAAAGTAGAATAGCCACCTCACTAGGTGATAATTCTGCTTTTGGCAACAAACTAGGTCGTTGTGTTCGCAGTTGCTATTTACCGGTGACTTTGGCATAAAAGATACTTTTACCAAAACTTTCGATAGCCGATATAAAAATGTTTAATGAACCTTACTGTTTTAATTATAAGTTATTTGAGGTGAAGTGGTCAAGGTATTTTTGTGGGCGTTATTTCTATTTACATCTTTAAAATGCTTTCGTTGTAAAAAAGTCTTTTTATTGGAATAAATTTGCAAACATCTTTTAATTGTGTTTTTACACTACTGACAGTCGTAGATATGCCCATAATTTTGATGATATGTAATTATAGTTATGTTGCATTAAATACAGTAAAGTATTAGATTATATACATAATGAATGTTGATTTATTGAATTTTTATAGCAATTTATTTACAGTTGAAATGGCTGTTTTTGGTATAATATCTGCTGTAGTTTTCGTTTTTTTCCAAGTCGTATATTCTCAATATCCATCTAATCAAAATGATGATTTATTCAAAAATATATATCTAATCTGTTATTTTATTGTAAGTTTTGTTTCTCTTGTCTTTACGGGTCTTATATTATATTTATTGTCATTTAAAGAAGCATTAAGTTGGGTAAATAATGCTTGTCTATATGAACTTATAACTAACCAATGGACAGGTTTAGCGGTACTGCTCTCTTTTTTTATTTCTCTTGTGCTCTTTTTCCTTCTTATTTTTTCAAACATAAAATACTTACAACCATCAAAAATTATACTTGTCTCACTTAAAAAGCTCAACGGAAAGCGTATAATAAACTTTATACTAAAAAGATACGATGTCCCAAAACCAGATGATTGGGTATTTTTGTCGGCATTATATAAAGACACTACTAAAGATACAGTGCATTTAGTTAAATTTTTTGGTGAAGAAAAGAAAGAACCAACAGAAGAAGAGAAAAAAGAGGAAGTAAAAAAAATACAAAAAGCTGATAAAAAACTTGAATATCAAAAAATAGAGTATCAAAAATGGGTAGAAGATGTTAAAAATGCACCTAATCCATTCGAAATGTTGGAAAGTTTTATGTGGAGGTCAATCAAAAGTTCAGATCTTAATAATATTGATTTAGCTGGAGAAGCAATAATTAAAATTACAAAAGATTTTATTTTTAAACATAGTGATTGTGAAAAAAACAATGAATGGAGTATAACTTCACAAATTATTGCAAAATACTTACAACATATAGTTACAATGTTTAGTTTATTTTTAGACAATGGAAGAAATAGTGGGCTAGAAGTAATTCAGCTTAAAATAATAAAACCTATTTATGAAATACTCCTTATTCTTCTAAAAAGAGGTAACTTTTCAGAAATAAAAATATTACTTTCTTTCTTGAAAAAAACTGCTGATAAATCAATTGGTAAATATCCAATAGTTTTTACAGAAATAATGGAATATTATCAATCTTTGGGGAATATTACATTTAAAATGAGTGCGGATAAAAAATATAATGATTTATTAGAAGAAATTTTTCGTCATTTAGGTTGGTTGGGAGAACGACTGCTTGCTCAAACTGATATCGAGGAGAAACCTTTAATGTATGATGAACAATATAGTAGTGAATATGATGTTCTAATAAATATTCTTTTATCTTACAGCTATGAATACAACAATAATTATCCTAACAAATATCCACTTATGTACTTTGATGCCATTTGGGTGGTATTTGAACAGCTGGTAAAAATATACAAAAAAACAAATAATGTTGGTGTAAAAAATCGTCTATTTGATTGTGTCTACACATACTCTTCATTCGCCATAGATGCAATTGATGCAAGTAATAATAATGGTGCAACATTAGCAAGTATGGATTTGAAAAAGAGTTATGAATATTTAACTAATGAAGAGGTTGATAATGTAGCAAAAGATGCATTAGAGTTGATGGTAGAAGTGGCAGTAAAAGCAGTAAGTAATAGGGATAATCTAAAAGAAACAAGCTTCATTGGTTGGTCTATTGAAGACGAATTAAAAAAAGAAATTGTTTTATCTGAATTTCCATCAACAGTAAAAAATGCAATCCGTGAGGTTTATATAAAAACTAATGAAAAACACGATATTGTTTTTGAATTTATAAAACAACTTGCTTTTAAAATGAATACAAATTTTGGATTTATGTTTGATTATAGAACAGGAGAAATGTATCCTGACGATGATCCAAGAAGGCTAATGTAATTACAATTATATTTCATCAAGAGCCTAAAGTATTCTCTTCTTATTCATAATTTTCCCATTTTTTCTTAATTTCTTCTAATCTAACAATTTCACCTCGTTCTAAATTTTTAAACAAAAACTCAGTATCTCTTATACTGTCTTCTTTTATGTGATCCCACATTGTAGACGAGCGATCAAAAGAACTAGATAATCTATTAAATATACTTTGCGTGTCTATTATTAGCTCTTCTACTTGATTTGGGACAAAAGTTCCACTTATGTATTTAATATCCGTATGAGCGAATTGCTTGTCTCGTATATCTTTTAGATTAGAGATTAAATCTTTATGTTTATCTATAATACTTTCAACATATTTCAGATCCTCTTCCTTAATTGGTATGTAATTGTCTGTATTAACACTAATTTGTTCTAGGTGTGGGTGTATGCTTTTTAAGACTTCAGGAGTAAAAGATCCTTCATTTTCTCTTATTGATTTTATCAAATTACTAAAACTCAAAGCACGATTATCTTTATCATAAAACTTCATTATGTTTATAACAAAAGTATGAAGGTGGCTTTGCTCCGTTGGCATTAAAAAGTTTTTGTATAAATTCATAGTTTTTGCATTCTTTTCTGCTGTTTCTTTATCAGTTTCTATTGTAGAGCGAGAAAAAGTTAATGTGTGCCAAATATAAAATGAAGGTACAACTAGACACATAATTTCGTGGCTCATTTTTGTGAACAGTTTTTGTATCTCTATAAATTTTTCTTTTGCTTGTTCTTTGTCCATAAATTTATTATATATGATATTATACTACATTAAACTTCTCAAACACTTGAAAAACATCAATGGTTTTATTTTTAATATCTATTTCATCATCATAGACAATAAGCATCTCCAGTGACGAATGTCTGCTGAACTTTCTTACATCTCGGACATCAAGTTTTTTTAGTAAAGCTGTGATATAGAAATGGCGAAATCCGTGAACACTTTTTTCAATCCCAACTTTTTTACACAAAGAACCAAGCTGTCGTTTGATTGTTATGGTACTAATTCTTTCACTTTTTCTATTACCCATACTCTTAAACAATGCTCCACTTCCAACTTTATTCACTCTTATGTATTCTTTCAAAGCATTAACTGTTTGAGGTGCAAGATAAATAAGTTCTTTGTCGTCAGATCCTTTACCTCTAACAAAGATAACCTTACGAACTAAATCAATATCATTTATATCAAGTCGGATTATTTCAATCTGACGAAGACCTTGAAAAGATAGTAAAGAGAATAGTGCACGAAGTCGTGTTTTATTAGGAGTATCAGGTAAGCTTTCTATAACAGTTACAAGTTCCATAATTTCATTTTCTCTAAATCCTTCTCGTTTGTGCTTTTTACTCTGACTGAACAACTTTACGTTTTGTGTAATGTCGACAGGTAAAAGTCCTAAACGATTAAGTTCTTTTAAGTAAACTCTGGCTGTTGCTAAATACTTATTCTTCGTGGAAACTGTGTATTCAGATTTACTTTCTAAATATCTTTTGAATGAAAGATAACTATTTCTACTCAAACCATTTTCTTGGACGTATGAAATGAAAAAGCCCACTCTTGATGAGTAGTCCTTTCTGGTTGTTTCGCTACAATCTAAACCATTTAATATCTGATTAGCCCTAGTTTTTATTTCGTCTATCTCAATTATTTTTTGGTTTATCATAAAGAATATGAATTACTAATAACCCTCGTTCTTCAAACGAAGGAGTTAAAACTGTATATCGATGACATTTAAGATAATCACTTTCACTGCAAATAACACAAAGTCTTATGCCTTGTTTAGCCAGTGTTGTAAGTTCATCTATTGTTTCCTCGTAATTCGTGTTAAGCTCACGTCCACCAATGTTTTCACCTCTCCTAGGTATTTTATTGTTTCTTTAGTTAACGCTCTTTGTAGGGGCATTTTGCTGTAATGCGGATGGAAGCGACTGATAGGATAAGTCCTCGCATCAACCACGAGGTCAATTTTGTATTCTTTTAGTTTATTTAGGAATACATCTAACGGCTTTGCTCCGTGACCAAGAGTCCAAACGTAAACATTTGATTTTATATTCATAATAAAATCCTAACAAACACCACTACCAATGCAAGTAACTCTGTGTGCACAATTATTTTTTGGGAAATAAAAAACCACAACTATTACATTTCATTCTCACATTATCTTTCATTGCTAATCCCATACCAAGAACTAAAAGACCAACTAAAAAGAATATAATTGGAAGAATAAGAAAGAAAAACAGAATAACTAATGGTATACAAAATACCATTAAACAACCACCACCAGCAAGATATGAAGTTTTAATATCTACTGTTTTAAATGAACCACACGCAGGACATTTTATTTGTTGTTTTTTCATAATATTTAATTTTTATAATTCTGACATTTTTCAACTACACCATTCGCACCACTACAACCAAAGAATACATCATCATTAAAACGTGCTGCTATACTGACGTGGCTTACCCCAGTTTTATCTTTTTTAAATTTTGAAAAAGTTGCTGTATTACCTCTAATAACATATTCAACATCATCTGGTATTTTTTTGTAATTAAAATAGACGACATAACTACAGTCATCGCTTTCACAACTGATTGATGTGAGTTCAGGTGAGTTTGCTAATATACCATCAAATCTTGTACGTGCTTCGGATGAGAATGGTAACACTACAGGTTTGTTTACCACTGGGATGCTTGTGTCACTTACCGTTTGTGATTTTTTAACACTCTCATTAAGAGAATTTATTACAATAATAAAAGCTACTACTGCTATAACCCAAAACCACCACTTCTTAAAAATAGATTTCTTTTCTTGCTGTTCCATAAATAATTATTCTTTGCTTTATTTATAATCCTAATAGCAAGACGCAAAAATCTCGCCACAGGTAGAGCCTTTCGGTTCTCGTATTGGTTTCCCAATACGGCAAGTTAAGCGACCCTATGACGAGGTTTTTATGCTTAACTTGACTTTGAACCATACCTTTATTTCTAAAGGGTTAGGTTACCACTATTTAATTATGGATATATTGTATCAAAGAAACAATACCAATACAATTTTACCTGTTATTTTTAATAATTGTAGCTAATCCTATATTCTTCAGTGCGTGGTCTATTTTTGCTTTTTCTTCGTTTGTAATTATCCTTTCTGGGGTCTCATCTTCAACTCTAATTTTTTCATTCCAGTTCATATAATATTTCAAGAATAACTCCGCAGATCTTGGGTTTCCTTTTTTAGCAGATTTAACTATAGCCATACCAATATCAGACATAAATCTTTTCATTTCATTCAAATGATATATTTCTACTTCGTTGTAAAAACCAGTAAGCTTTTTCCAGTTTGTTAGAGTGTCTATACTCAGTCCGAAAGCTGTTGCAAATTCAGACTGTGTTTTTAGTGTCTTTACTTCTTTAGGAATACCAAACCATTTAATAAATGAAAGGAGTTTATCCTTTTCAACAATTCTGCTGGCGTCTATAAATTTGAATAAATTAACTTCTTGTTTTTCTGAAGTTTCGGATTGTTTTATTTCTTTCTTTTTCTTCTTTTTATATTTCTTAATAGGTGCTTCTTTTATTGTTTCTTTTACAATTAAATTAGCATCCCTTCTTTCTAGGAAATCTTTAAGAATAACTCCTTTTTTACCTATTCTTTTTTCTGCTAATTCTTCCATATTATTTTATTAAATCATTCATTGGATGCTTAATCATTTGCGATCTCAAATGTTCTGCACTAGCTGAAAGATATATAGTGGTTGTTTTTATATCACTATGCCCCATCATTTTTGAAAGGGAATAAATATCACATCCTCCTTCAAGCATAAGTGTTGCAAAAGTGTGCCGTAGTTTATGAACACTGAACGTTATTCCAGATGACTTTCTTATTTGTTCAACAAGTTTTTTTAACCCATTATCTGTAAAACCAACATTTCCACGAAGAGAAGAAAAAAATTCAGGATTAGTTTTGTTCAATCTTTTTCTTTCCTCTTTATATTTTTTTAATGTTTGAGCCAAATTATAACCAATAGGAACTATTCTATCTTTATTGCCTTTTCCTTGTCTTACAAATAGAGTTAAATTATCCAAATCTATGTCTGTAAATTTTAAATTGAGTAGTTCCTGCTTTCTTAATCCAGTAAATATAAAAGTGGAAAAAATGGCGTGATTACGATATCTCAAAAATTTGTAATCATAAGGATAGTTGTAAACTATTTCTAATAGCTTTAAAGCAACTTGTTTGTTCAGTTTTGTTGGTAGTTTCTTCTCCATTCTAGGCTTTTCTATATCCAAAACAGGGTTTTTCTCCATATATCCCTGTTTAATGCACCAACGGAAGAAAACTAACAAAGTTTTGTGGTAGACAATAAAAGTATTTACCGACCAATTTCGTTCTGTTCTGCCTATATAAAATAGTGACCTCACATTATCTTCTGATACTTGGCTAATCTCACTAACTCCTGATATTTTACAATAACTACCTACAACATATTTATATCTTCGTATTGTGTCTTTTGAATATCCACGAATAGATAACAAATAGTCACAAAACTTCTGCAATAAAATATGTATATCCATATATTTTTACCAAAACAAAGTTTATTTATATTTTAGAGTCCACGACCTGTTCACTTGTGGAGGTGGTCTATGAAAATAACCTATTTCACAAAATAGGTTTTATTTTATAACATTTGTGCGCCCGGTAGGAATTGAACCTACGACCATCTCCTTAAAAGGGAGCTGCTCTACCAACTGAGCTACGGGCGCATTATAAATTTGTATAAAAACAACAATCAACTTGCTGACCAGCCTTAGACCTACCAAAACAACTACGGGTTCATTATGAATTTATATAAAAACAATAAT
>Ga0172379_10010756_pt1 | contig 11018 bp, 8 predicted proteins | sample GrowelOW334metaG_FD_119756 | JGI IMG/M metagenome (GOLD analysis project Ga0172379, IMG submission 119756) | Groundwater microbial communities from an aquifer near a municipal landfill in Southern Ontario, Canada - Groundwater well OW334 metaG | ecosystem: Environmental > Aquatic > Deep... | reverse complement strand
GGGCGTCATCAACATCATCCTCAAGGACGATGCGCAGGGCGGATCGGGCTATGCCACCGCAGGCCAGAATTATGATGTCGGCGGCGAAACCTATGCCGGGACGGCCCATTTGGCGACCAAGATCGGCGAGGACGGCTTCATCAACGTAACGTTGTTCCACCGTTTCCATGATTTTACGCAAATCGGCGGGCTCGATCGCCGTGTGACCGACCGGAACGGCAATTTGCTGACCACGGCGACCAGCCCCGCGCTTTCGGCGGCGCAGCAGGCGCTGTATCGGAACATTCCGGGTTTCCCCTACGTCAATCGAATCAATGGCGATGCGAAGTCGTGGCTCACCAACGTCCAGTATAATGCGGCTTATGATTTCGGTGACGTTACCGCATACAGCTTCGGCTCGTTCAGCAAGCGTATCGCCAGCGCCTATGAGAATTTGCGCGTTCCCGATCGCGTGATCGCCTCGCCGGTGCTCGGCGTGGCGGGCAACCTGGCCACACCGGGCGAACTGATCCCGTTCCCGCTGGGCTTCAACCCGCGCGAAGGCATTCGGGAAGACGACTATGCCTTTACCGGTGGATTGAAGGGCGCGGTCGGCGCGGTGAAGTTCGACCTCAGCACCACCTATGGCAAGGACAAGAACCTCATCTACACGCTCGATTCGGCAAACCGTTCGCTGTTTATCGACACGCATTTCACGCCGCGTGATTTCTACGACGGATCGTTCACCTCGTCCGAATTTACCGCCAATGCCGATTTCTCGACCGAATTTGACCTCGGCATGGCAGTCCCGCTGAACGTTGCGTTTGGCGGCGAATATCGCAAAAACAAATATTCGATCGGTTCGGGCGATCCGGGGTCGATCTACAAGGAAGGTGGGCAGTCCTATCCGGGCTTCCGTCCGTCCGACGCGGGTACGCATAGCCGCGAGAACGAATCGCTGTATCTGGATGTCGCCGCGTCTCCGGTGGCGGCGCTGAAGCTCGATGGCGCGGTGCGCTATGAGCATTACTCGGACTTCGGCAGCCAGGTGATCTTCAAGGGAACGGGGCGGTACGATTTCTCGCACGCTTTTGCCCTGCGCGGTACGGTGTCGACCGGTTTCCGCGCGCCGACGCTTGCCGAATCCTATTATTCGGCAACCAACGTCTCGCCGACCTCTGCCTTCGTGCAGTTGCCGGCCAATTCTGCGGCGGCCAAGCTGATCGGCTTCCAGAATTTGAAGCCTGAAAATCGACCAACTTCAGCGCGGGCGGCGTGTTCCGCACGGGCAAGCTGACGGTCACGCTCGATGCCTATCAAGTAAAGATTCGCGACCGTATTCTCGGCACCGCATCGATCTTCGGCAGTGGGGGCGCGACCAACTTTGCGATTGTGAGAGACGCGATCGTCGCCAACGGCAATGTGCTCGATCCGACGGTGACGCAGACCGGCATCAACATCTTCACCAACGGGGCGAGCACGCGCACGCGCGGGGTTGAACTGACGGCGAACGTGCCCTCGGATTTCGGAAGCTGGGGCAAGGTAAGCTGGAGCCTGTCGGGCAATTATAACGAGACCAAGATCACCAAACTCGGCGTGGCCCCGGCATCGCTTGGCGGCATCCCGCTGTTTGATCTGAGCGCCCGCGCCAACCTCGAAACGGCCTCGCCCAAGTTCAAGGCCATCGCCTCCGCCTTGTGGACGATCGGTCCGGTTTCGGCGACGGCGCGCGGGACTCTCTACGGTCAGTCATCGACCTATGCGAGCCCCGATGGCGGCACCTATTACCGCCAGAAGGTTCCCACCGCGTTCATCGCGGATTTGGAGGCAACGTATAAGCTCGTGGCCGGCATCGAGCTGACCGCGGGTGCGAACAACGTGTTCAACAAGCGTCCGCCGACGGTGTCGCTGGTGCCGGGCACGACCAACACGACGTTGGTCAACGGCGGCAACGTGATCGATGCACCGCTGAGCGCCGCATATGGCATTAACGGTGGCTATTATTACGGGAAGGTCTCGTTCAAGTTCTGAGCGGACATTCCATTCGAACACACGGAAAGGGGGCCTGCGTGGCCCCCTTTCTATGTCAAAACGTGGTGGCCGCGATCAGTGGCGATGTTCGCGCCGCAGCGGATATTTGCCGTCCTCATAATCCCCGAACAGCCCCGAAATGGCGGGGTGGTCGACCGGCTCGTCGCTGTCATCGGGCACCAGATTTTGCTGGCTGACATAAGCCACGTAGCTCGACTCCATGTTTTCGGCGAGCAGGTGATAGAAGGGCTGATCCTTGCGCGGCCGCAGCTTTTCCGGGATCGCGTCATACCATTCGTCGCTGTTCGCGAAGATCGGATCGATATCGAACACGACGCCACGAAAATCGAACATGCGGTGGCGCACGACGTCGCCAATGGCGAAGCGCGCGTGCGCGATTGGGGGAAGGGTGATGGCGCTGTCGAACGGCAAAGCCGAATTGGTGGTGCGGGGCATAAGCACAATTTAGGCGCTCTTCCGCAAGGCACAAGCAAATGCTGTGCTTTTGTGCATGCGCAAACGCTTGCCTCCGCCCGATCACTGCGTTAGAGGCGCCCGCTCACCGACCGGTGCCGCTTTTTGGATTTTCCATCGAACGGCATCTTATGACCTCGCGGAGAGGTGGCAGAGTGGTCGAATGTACCGCACTCGAAATGCGGCGTGGGTGCAAGCTCACCGTGGGTTCGAATCCCACCCTCTCCGCCAAGGGCCTGTCCGCGACATGGCCGAACCGTCCATCGGTTTAAAAAATCCTTGAAATTATAGGGATCTTTGCGGTTCGGCCCGATCCTGGTGGCTCCAACGCCTCTGCGCTGCCAAGCTTGGAGCAAATGCGTGCTGCGCCCCACCGATAATCGCGCGCGGCTGTTGGGGCGCGGCCCGGCCCAAAGCCCGAATGGTCAATATATCCGATTTACGCATATTTAACGATGCTTCTCCTATTCAAAACCTATGTGGCTCTGGGGGCGGAGCTACAATGGGTATGACGTAGATTATCGGAGAACGGGGTATGGGCCGGACCACATTCGGCAAATTCGTGCGCGGCAGCGTTGCCGTGGCGGCGCTGGCGTGCGGTGCCGTTGCTCTTGCGCAGACACTGCCAGATTCGGCGGTGAGTGCGCTGAGTATCGATCCATTGGCGCTGTCCAAGATGCTCGCCGATTATCGGCGCCCCAACACCATTCCTGAATCCGCCGACAACCCGACGACGCCGTACAAGGCGCAGCTCGGCAAGATGTTGTTCTTCGATCCGCGACTGTCGGGCTCAGGCTCGATTTCCTGCGCATCGTGTCACAATCCTTCGTTCGCGTGGCAGGATGGTCTGGCCAAGGGCGTCGGCGATCATGGCCATGTGCTGGGTCGGCATACCCCGACGATCCTCAACAGCGCCTGGGCCGAACCCCTGTTCTGGGATGGTCGCGCCGATTCGCTGGAACAACAGGCGATGGGGCCGATGCTGGCCGCCGCCGAAATGGCGGGATCACCCGAAAAGGTGCTGGAAACGATCAACACCGTCCCGGAATATCGGGATGGCATGACGAAAGTCTTCCCCGGTGAAAAGCTGAGCGTCGAGAATGTGGCCAAGCTGCTCGCGGTTTTCGAACGCACCGTGGTGTCGAGCGATGCGCCTTTTGACCAGTGGGTGAAGGGCAATACCAACGCGATTTCGGATTCGGCAAAGCGCGGCTTTGTCTTGTTCAACACCAAGGCAAATTGCGCGTCGTGCCATTCGGGCTGGCGATTTACCGATGACGGTTTTCACGACATTGGCATTGCGGGCGATGATATGGGGCGTGGCAAGATCGTCGCCGGCATCGTGCAACTGGAACGAGCGTTCAAAACACCAACTCTGCGCAACATCGTCCAGCGCGCCCCTTATATGCACGACGGGTCGGTCCGGACGCTGGAGGCTGTTGTCGATCACTACGATCATGGTTTCATACAGCGCCCGTCGCTCTCCGATCAGGTCAAACCCTTGCACCTGACCGATCAGGAAAAGGCCGATATTGTCGCATTCATGAAAACACTGACAAGTATGGATGCGCCGGTCGAATATCCGGTGCTGCCACGATAAGGAACTTTAAAATGACCAAGTACAAAATTGCCCTGGGTCTGGGTGGCGTAGTTTTTGCAGCCGGCGTCGCCTGGGCCGGGGCAACGATCAATATCGATCAAAAAGGGCTGACGTTCAGCGCTGCATCGCTGGCGGTCAGCAAGGGCGATGTCGTTTCGTTCAACAACAACGACTCGACGTCGCACAACATCCTGGTGACGGGCAATGGCGTGTCGCTGAACAGCGGCCTTCAGGCTCCCGGTGTCAGCTTCAAGGCGCCATTTTTGAAGCCCGGCATGTATCAAGTGACCTGCGGCATTCATCCAAAGATGAAAATGACCGTCACGGTCAAGTAAGAGAGACTGAAGATATATCATGGCAACTGGCAACGACCCTCAAGAAACGCCTCGCTTTCCTGGTATTCTCCGCTTCATTCACTGGAGTTTGGCGTTTCTGGTCGCGTGCCAGTTTGCTTTGATCCTGGTTCTTCACAATCTGGAATCGTTGACTTTTGGCAAGGCGGTGCTCGATCTGCATCGGCAGTGCGGCACCGTGGTACTGTTGCTGATCCTGTTTCGGTTCGCCCTATTTGTTGCGGTCCACCCCCCTCGAGACACCCGGTTGCCCTTCTGGCAAAAGCTGGCTTCGCAGCTTGTGCATGGCCTGGTAATGCTGGCGCTCGCCGCGCAACCGGTGTTGGGCATGATTACCGCCTGGGCACGCGGCGACGACGTTACACTGTTCCATGTTATCAACTTGCCAGTTTTGGTCCATGCAACCAACGAGCAGGGGGTCACGCTGGAAGCGTGGCACAAATGGCTGGCCTATGGCATGATCGCGCTGATCGCGGTGCATATCGGCGCGGTGATGTTCAATCACATTTTCCGGCGCGTGGCGATCATCGAACGGATGCTGGCGCAACCGCGCGCCGACCGGATGGTCAACCGCGTACCGGTGCTTGCGCAATTGGGCATCGCCTGCGCCGCAATCCTGTCGCTGACATTGGGGGCGGGCATTTACGGCGCGTATAAATATACCGAATTCAACAAGCTTCATTCCCAGTTCGACGAAACCGAGGCATCTGCGCTCGATGATTTGCGCTCGGCTCAGCTCGCTGCGCATTCGCTAGGTGCGGCTTCGCCGGGTGCGGCGCCGGATGCGGCGGCCATCAAGAATGTCGCCGACAGCGCGACGAACGTGCTGCCCAAGGTTACCGATGCAGGCGTGCGCGACAATGCCCAAAAGGCCGCGCATGGCTTTGCCGCTGGTGATGTCGCAGGTGCAACCACCGCGCTCGACAGCGCTGCCGACGGGATGGCGATGGTTGCGTTCCAGCGCAAACTGGACTTGACCGAAATCGCCTCGCAAGGGCGCGACCTGATTATCCTCGCCCTTGCGCCGACGGTTTTTGCCAGTGCGGTTATCGCTTTCCTGCTGTCACGATCGATCTTGCTCGCGCTCAGCCGGGCGCGCCTGATGGTTCGTTCCGTTGGCAGCAGCGAACGCGAGAGTGAAATAGCCGTGTCGGGCCACGGGGAATTCGCGCAGTTGATGCGCGAAATCGTCACGATGCGCCACCGCGTCGCAGAGCGCGAGCGCGAACGCCACGAGCTTGAGGCCAAAATCACCCGAAAACATGCCGAACAACAAGCCGTTGTCGTCGATCAGGTTGGCGCTGGTATGTCGGCCTTGGCAATCGGCAACCTGACCTATCGGATCGAAACGCCGTTTGAAGGCGCCAGCGACCAGATTCGTGTAAATTTCAACGCCGCAATGGATACGCTTGAAGGGCTGATGCGTGTTGTCCTCGATTCGTCGGACAGCATTCATTCGGGGTCATCCTCGGTCTCGATGGCGGCAGAGAGTCTGGCGTCGCGTACCGAAATGCAGGCCAATGGCCTCACCGAAACCGCCGCAGCGATGGCCCGCCTTGCTGCTGACGTGCGCGAATCGTCCGAGGGTACGGTGCGGGCCGCGACCAGCGTTCGGTCTGCCCGCCGGATCGCCGATGATTCACGCGAAGTCGTCCAAAAAACCGTCACCGCGATGGCCGACCTGGAAACCTCCGCCCGCCAAATCATGGAAGTGGTGGCGGCCATCGACCGGATCGCGTTCCAGACCAACATGCTGGCGCTCAACGCCGGGGTGGAGGCGGCTCGCGCAGGGCAGGCAGGGGCAGGCTTTGCCATCGTCGCCCAGGAAGTACGCGCTCTCGCCGGTCGGGCCGCAGAGGCCTCGGAATCGGCGCGCAAGCTGATCGGCGAATCGACCGGCCAGATTGGCACCAGCTCCGAACTCGTTTCGAAGACGGGCGCCGCGCTGCACCGGATTATCGAAGAGGTCGGCAACATCGACAATGTCGTTCAGCACATTGCGGGGTCGGCGCAAAAACAGGCTAAGGATATTCAGCAAATCAACGGCACGATCCAGCATGTCGATACGGCTGTGCAGGAAAATGCCGCGATGGCCGAAGAAACGACCGCCGCAATCCGGGAAATCACGTCGAATTCGGCAACGCTCGACGAACTGGTCCGCCATTTCCGCGTCAGCGACGGCGAAGTCTACGAAGACGAGGAATACGAGGAATACGAGGAATACGAGGAAGTCGATTCCAACGAACGGTATTTCCAGCATTCGCGTCTCCGCGCCGCCTGAGGCGTCGGCACGCGACGCGTAGCACCGGTGCCCCGCCTCGCGTGACGGCACCGGTGCCGGGAGGTCCGCCCAAACGAGCGGCATTATAGCGAGCGTGGTTTCGGCGAGCGCTTCCTCTCCCCGCTGAAGCGCTTGCATCCCATCGCGATCCGCTATAGCAGGCGCGCCGCAGACCTTCTCGCCAAACCCCGGTTCGCTTCAATGCGGCTACGGCCTCTGGGCTTATCGGCCTGGGGCTTGGGTTTATCTCAATCTTACGAGAGACGTTTTGTGAGACGGAGGCACAGATTGGGCCACCGCAAATTCGCCTGATATGCGTTTCGGGTGGAAATTTGGTGGTACAGGCAGCCATTCTTTGGAGGGGTGCCAATTTAATAAATGTATTAAAATTATGGTGTTAGCTCCAAATTTTAAATCTCGCCCTTCCCGTCATTTCTTTCCTGACAGACTCCCGCTAAAGGCCCCGCATGGCATCGTATAAGGAACCCTCGTTCAAGGATCGCGCAGCCCTTTCGGCCGACGCGAAGCAACGCGCGCTTGAGAAGCTGAAGGCCAAGCCGCCGATCGATCCCGCAGTCGCTGCTGCCCGCGCCGCCGCGCGCGAGGCGAAAGAAGCTGCGGAAGCCAAGAAGCGCGAAGAGAAGAAGGCCGCGATCGAACAGGCGCGGCTCGAAAAGATCGCCAAGGCCGAAGCCGCCGAACGCGCGATCGAAGAGGCCAAACAGGCCGCGATCCAGGCCGAAATCGACAAGAAAGCGGCGCGCGACGCCCGCTACGCGGCACGCAAGAGCCGCAAGTAAGGCGCTTTCGGCGCGTTTTTCGCTGGGTGCCGCGCAACGGACCGATCCGCCCGATTACGGGCCGACCCACCCCCAACCCCTCCCTTCCAGGGAGGGGAGGCGGAAGGCGTCGACGTTCCTCCCCTCCCTGGAAGGGAGGGGTTGGGGGTGGGTTGCTCTACAAAGGGCAATCGCGATCACCGGCGGACTGCCCCCTAAATCTCGCTGCCAGCGAGGCGCTACTGCGGTAGCCCGCGCGCCAGTTCCTCCAGCCACACCCGCGCCGTGCCGTCCGAGGGCGCACGCCAGTCACCGCGCGGGCTGAGTGCACCGCCGCTCGACACCTTCGGCCCATTGGGAATCGCCGAGCGCTTGAACTGGCTCGTTGCGAAGAAGCGCACCAGAAACTTTTCCAGCCAGAGCGCAATCGTCGGCAAATCATACGCGACGCGCGCCGATAGCGGCACGTCGCGCGGCCAGCGGCCCGCGCTCGCATCGCGCCAGGCGTGCAGCGCGAGGAAGGCGATCTTCGACGGTGCCATGCCGTGGCGCACGACATAATGCAGGAAGAAATCGTTGAGCGCATACGGCCCGATTCGCGCTTCGGTGCTCTGGATCGCGCCATCGGCCCCCGCCGGCACCAGTTCGGGCGAGATTTCGGTCGCGAGAATCGCCTCGAGGATGTGGTCGGTCTCGGCATCATATTGCCGGTCGCGGATGCACCAGCGAATCAGAAACTGGATCAGCGTTTTGGGCACACCGGCGTTGACGGCATAGTGGCTCATCTGGTCGCCGACGCCGTACGTGCACCATCCGAGCGCCAATTCGGACAGGTCGCCCGTGCCGACCACCAGCCCGCCGCGCTGATTGGCCAGGCGGAACAGATAATCGGTGCGCAGGCCCGCCTGCACATTCTCAAAGGTCACGTCATAGGCGGGCGCGCCTTCGGCAAAGGGGTGGCCCATATCGGCGAGCATCTGGGTCGCGGCGGGGCGGATGTCGATTTCGTCGCCATCGACGCCGAGTGCACGCATCAGCGCCCAGGCATTGCTCTTGGTATGCTCGCTGGTGGCAAAACCCGGCATGGTGAAGGCGAGGATATGGTCGCGCGGCAGGCCCAGCCGGTCCATCGCCTTGGCCGCCACGATCAGCGCGTGCGTCGAATCGAGCCCGCCCGACACGCCGATGACGAGGCGTTCGGCGCGGGCGGTCTGAAAGCGCTTGAGCAGCCCCTCGACCTGGATGTTGAACGCCTCATAGCAATCGGCGTCGAGCTTTTCGGGGGTGTTGGGCACGAACGGGAAGCGGCGCGTGTCGCGCAGCAGCCCGATATCGCCAAAATCGGGTTTGTGTTCGAAGCTGACGCGGCGGAAGCGCTTTTCGGGGTCGTCCGCCAGCCGCGCGGCATCGTTGAAGGTGCCGACGCGCATCCGTTCCTGCTCGATTCGCTCGGCATCAATATCGGCGAGCAGCAGGCCCGGCGCGCGCGCGAACCGGCTCGATTCGGCGAGCAGTTCGCCCAGTTCGTGCACCATCGCCTGACCGTCCCAGGCAAGATCGGTGGTGCTTTCCCCCGGTCCGGCCGCCGAAAAGACATAGGCGCAGATCGCACGCGCCGATTGCGCGGCGCACAGCAACGCCCGCTCGCGCGCCTTGCCGACGACGATGTTGGAGGCTGACAGGTTGCAGCAAATCAACGCGCCCGCCAGCGCGCCCATCGTCGAGGGCGGGGTGGGGGCCCAGAAATCCTCGCAAATCTCGGCATGGAACACGAAATGTTCGAGATCGCTCGCCGCGAACAGCAGATCGGTGCCAAACGGCGCGGTCTGCCCCGCGACCGTGATGTGGCATGGCGCGGTGATCCCGGCACCGCTCGCGAACCAGCGTTTCTCATAATATTCGCGGTAATTGGGCAGGAACACCTTGGGCACCACGCCCAGAATGCGCCCGCGCGCGATCACCACCGCGCAATTGTACAGTCGCCCGTTGCGCGGCAGTGCCGCCCCCACGACCAGCACGGGGCGCAACTTGGCGGTCGCCGCCGCCACCGCCGCCAGCGCTGCCTCGGTCGCGTGATGCTGCGCGGTCTGCAAATGCAGATCGTCGATCGCATAGGAGGTGAGGCTGAGTTCGGGGAAGACCAGCAAGTCCGCGCCCTGTTTGTGGCCGTCCTTGGCCAGCGCGATCGTCGCCTCGGCATTAGCGAGCGTGTCGCCGACGGTCGCGCAGGGGGTACACGCCCCGACGCGGATTAGCCCGTGGGTGTGGATCGAGTGGAACGGGTGCACCTTCGCCATGCCTGCGACGTAGCGACGTTTGCGCGGCATTGCCACCATGCTAGGGGATTGGCGTGTAACGGAGGCGCGGATGCGGATCGGCCAGCTCAAGATCAAGGCACAGATCTATTGCGGCGATGAGCTGGCAATGGGGCCAGGCAAGGCCGATTTGCTGGAGGCGATCGACCGGGAAGGATCGATCTCGGGCGGCGGGCGCGCGATGGGGATGAGCTATCGCCGTTCGTGGCTGCTGGTCGACAGCATGAACCGTTGCTGGACTGAGAAATTGGTCGAAACGGTGGCGGGCGGCGGACAGTCGCGTGGGGCTACCCTCACCGAAATGGGCCGCGCGGTGCTGACCGCTTATCGCACGCTCGAGGCGAATCTTGCTGCGAGCGCCGACACTGTGCCGATGGCCGAACTCGATGCGCTGCTGCGTGCCGAACCGCTGCCGCCGGTCAGGGAAGCGTCGTAACCAGCACTGGCGTCGCGGCGGCCCGGGCAATTCACGCCGCTTGGGGCTCAACGGACGACGCGGCGATATTCTCCGACTTGCCACACCAGCAACGCGGGCACGGCGATCACGATGTCGCGCGCGCGCTTGAGCAGTGACAGCGCGAGCGCGGTCGCGGGCGGCAGGCCCACCAGCGGGCCGATCAGCACATAAGCGGCTTCCTGCACCCCGATTGCGCCGGGAATGGCGAAGGCGACGCTGCGCAGCGTGAAGATCAGCGCCTCGATCATCAGCACCGCCCACACCGGCACCTGGCTGCCCATGAACCATAAGGCGATCCACGCGCCGACAGCACTCGCCAGCCAGGCGGCGAGGTTGAACAGGAAGGCGGCGATGACGCGGCGCGGTTCGCGGTAGATCGCGTCGAGCTGCTCGCGCACTGCCGCCATCGCCGCGACCGAGCCCGGTAGCAAGTGTGCACCGAGCGATCCGGCGAGCTTCAGCATCGGTCGTTGCGCGAACACGAACAGCAGCATCAGCGCGATCATCGCCGCCATGCCGCCCAGCGCGAGCGGGACGAGACCTTGCTGGACTGCGGCATGAGTCAGCACCAGCAGCAACACGCCCACCCCGAACAGCGTGAAGATCAACTGCGCGGCCATCTCGGTCGTCAAATCGGCGATCATCGAGGCATAGATTACCGGCTGCGGCACGCCGAACGCGGCCAGCGTCCGCGCGCCCACGACCAGGCCGCCGAGTTGCGAGAAGGGCAGGATATCGGTCGCCGCCTC
>Ga0172379_10010755_pt1 | contig 11019 bp, 15 predicted proteins | sample GrowelOW334metaG_FD_119756 | JGI IMG/M metagenome (GOLD analysis project Ga0172379, IMG submission 119756) | Groundwater microbial communities from an aquifer near a municipal landfill in Southern Ontario, Canada - Groundwater well OW334 metaG | ecosystem: Environmental > Aquatic > Deep... | reverse complement strand
TGCAACAACGTCAAACTCTGGCTTGTGGAAAAGAATGTCTACTAAATAGCAGAACTAATATTGTAGATAGGGATAAGTACGGAAGCAAGAAGGAAAGCAACACCAAGACCAAGAAACACAATCATAATAGGCTCAATAAGGTCAACCAAAGTATCTACGGCATTTACCACCTCTCTTTGATAGAACTTTGCCAAAGTATCGAGAATATTACCTAGCTCCCCCGTCTCCTCTCCAATCTTTACCATCTGCACCATAATTCCTGGAATAAACTCTGGATAGTGCGCGAAAGCATCTGATACAGAAGTACCTGTCTTTACGAGGTCTGAAGTCTTGTTCATAATATCTTCATAAACACGATTGTCCACAACAGCTCCAGTCAAATCGATTACTTTTATCATTGGAATACCACTTTTAAGCATCGTATTCATGTTGTCGGCAATACGAGAAAGATAAAGCTTGCGATAAAGGGCTCCAACATACGGCACATCAAGCTTGATTGAAGCAAAAATGTTTTTACCTTGTGGAGTCATCGCAAAACGGTACAAAAATATTCCTCCAACGATAAGAGCGATGAGTACATAGCCTCCATAATTGACAAGTATATTACTCATACCAATCACGATTTTTGTATAAATAGGTATTTCTTGCCCTGCGTCAGTAAGAATGCCACTAATCTTTGGAATAACCATAGTAAGCATGAGCACCATAACTGTACAGAAAGTAAAAATCACGAAAGCTGGATAAATAAGAGCATTTTTAGCTTTCGAAGTCACTGCGAAATTTCTATCAAGATAATCAGCAAGATAGCTAAATGTCTGATCAAGCTTTCCAGATTCTTCTCCAGACTTCACCATGTTTACATAAAATGAAGAAAATACTTTTGGGTGTTTTGAGAGAGCTTTTGAAATAGTACTTCCTGCTTGAAGATCGTCAGACACGTCAATCAAGCTTTTTCGAAGCATTGTGTTTTCAGTTTCGCTTGCAATTAGACGAAAGATTCGAAGAGCTGAAACCTGAGCACCGAAAAGAGTAGCCATTTGTCTCGAGAGGATAACGACTTCTTTGTTTGACACGTGTTCAAACAAAACAAAACTTCTAGAAAATCCTGTTGCTTCATCGTTTGCCTTTATTGAAGAAATGACAAATCCACGTCTTTGAAGAGAGTTTATAGCAACATCAACATTGACCGCATCAATTGACCCTGTTGACTCAACACCACTTTTATCAATTGCTTTATAATTGAAGAGCATAAAAATATTATAGCATCTTTTCTAAAATCTTTGGGTTTGTAGAATGTAAAAATGCATTCTCGACTGTAATCTCTCCTCTTTGAACAAGTGATGCAAGCATACGATTCATGTCAATCATGCCATTTTCTGAACTTGTCTCAATAACACTAGAAATTTCATGTGTGCGTCTTTCACGAATAAGATTGGAAACTGCAGCATTTACAATGAGCAGTTCATAAACAGGAATAAGTCCTCCTGAAACACGTGGAATTAGTCTTTGTGAAAAGATCCCCATAAGACTTGACGAGAGTTGCATTCGAATCTGATCCTGCTGATCTGATGGGAATGAATCAATAATACGATCAATAGTTTGTGCGGCATTGTTGGTATGAAGAGTTGAGAAAACAAGATGACCTGTCTCGGCAGCAGTCACAGCTGCAACCATAGTCTCTGCATCTCGCATTTCTCCAACCAAAATAACATTTACATCTTGACGAAGAACATTTACAAGGGCTGTGTAAAAGTCACTTGTATCTGTACGAACCTCTCTTTGATCGATAATAGATTTCTTTTGTTCATAAACATATTCAATTGGATCCTCAATAGTAATAATATGTTCTGCTCGAGTGCGATTGATAATCTCTATCATTGCAGCAAGAGTTGTAGATTTACCTTGTCCCACAGGACCTACCACGAGAAAGAAACCTTGTTTTTTATTGGCAAAAGTTTCTAGAATTGAAGGAAGATTGAGTTCTTCAAGGCCTCGTACTACTTTTAAAATAAGACGAAGAGCGATACTAATAGCTCCTTGCTGAACGTAGGCATTGCCTCGAAAACGTGCATCTATAACATCTTTTGGATTGTATGAAAAATCAATTTCTTTTTCATTATAAAATTTTTCTTTATTTGCAGGAGTAAGAAGTCTTTCAAGAAAAGCTTCTATGTGCTCTTTTGATAATATCTCTTTGTTTATTAAAGGGATTAGATTTCCTGATACACGAATAGTTGGATATCTTCCTTCTGCAAGATGAAGGTCTGACCCCCCCTCCTTAAAGACAAGGGCGATGAGTTCGTCGAATTGTGTTTGGTAATCATTTTTCATAAGGTACAAAAAGCTATAACAAATAAGTTGGCTTGAATCCTGGATTTTTCGAATCTATCATGATGCGTTCTACTTCGTTTACCACTTCAGAAGGAATAGTGGTTGCTTTGATAATATAACCACTCACACCATAATGCTCCGCTTTCGCAATATCTGTGCTCTGCCCCTGATTTGTAAGCATTGAAATCAAAGTCTTTGGAGATAAATTTTCTTTTCTGAAAGCTTCCAAAAACTCGATTCCATCGAGCTTCGGCATAACCATGTCAAGGAGAATCATGTCTGGAGTTGCGCCATCTCGGAGTAATTGAAGACCTTCTGCCCCATCATGAGCAACCGAAATCTTGTGACCACGATTAGTAAACTTAAGAGAATACATATCTAAAAGGAACTGGTCGTCGTCTACAAGTAATATGTTGTATGATGGTTTTGTATTTGGTGTGGTGGTATTTTCCATAAATTTTAAATCTTATTAACCTCTTCAAAAGGAATTTTCTTTTCTAATGCTTTTATTATAGCATCTTCTTTCATTGTAAACATTCCTTGAGAACGAACTATCGGCCATAGCGCAGGTTCGGTGGGGTTGGTAAGAATCATTTTTTCAAGTTCACGAGTCATACCAAACATTTCAAACACTGCTATTCTACCCTTTGTTCCTTTCGGGGATCCTGGGGTTGGTTCAATACCCAAAACCTCTGTCATTGCAGGAATCTCTTTTTTGAATTCTAGAGGAACATCCTTAAATTCTTTATCTAACATCATCTTTACACTACCTTCGTAAGCAAGAGGCTTACCTGTTCCTGGAGTAATCTTGGCAGCAAGTCTTTGCCCCATAACAAGAAGAAGTGTTGGAGCAATAAGGAAAGGATCAACACCCATATCAATAAGACGAGGAATAGCACCGAGAGCTGTGTTGGTGTGAAGAGTTGAAAGTACAAGGTGACCAGTAAGTGCGGCTTGAATAGCAAGCTGAGCTGTTTCTTTGTCTCGAATCTCTCCCACCATGATTACGTCTGGATCTTGTCGAAGAGTAGTACGAAGTCCTGTTGCAAATGTATATCCAATCTCAGGATGAACTTGTGACTGACTCACCCCTTCGATGGTGTACTCCACAGGATCTTCGAGCGAAAGCACATTTTCAGTTTCTCGGTCGACTTCGCTAAGCATTGAGTAGAGCGTAGTACTTTTTCCAGAACCTGTCGGACCTGTAATTAAAATAAGTCCGTAAGGTCTAGAAATCGAACTTTTAATGAGTTCGAGATTCCTTTTTGATAAATCAATATCGTTAATGCTTCTTACCCCCTTCTCTTGGTCAAGAATACGCATCACAACCTTCTCTCCGTAATATGATGGGAAGGTAGAAACACGGAAATCAATTTTTCTTCCTTCAATACGGGCAGAAAATCTTCCGTCTTGAGGTTTTCTTTTTTCATCCAACTTCATGTCTGACAAAATCTTGATACGAGCTACCACCGCTGGTTGAACCTTGATTGGAAGAATTATGCTGGTATTTAAAACACCATCCACACGAAAACGTACTCGAACATTTTCTCTCATAGATTCAATATGAACGTCTGAAGCATTACCATCAATAGCGTAGCGAAGAATGGTGGCAACGATTTTCGTCACAGGAGCATCTTCAATAATATTTACCCCCTTATCTTCTTCACCTTCTTTTTTTGCTGGCTCTATATCAACATTTTCATCTGAAAGCTCTGTTTCAAGATCAGTCAAAGCTTTAGTCACCTCCCCTGAAAAACCTTTGTATGAAACAAGAACTTTTTGAAAATCCGCCTCAGAAATTAGAAAAATCTTGTAAGGTAAATGAATTTTTGAAGAAATAAAGTTGAGCGCATCCATTGCTTCAACATTTTCAGGGTCAACAACTCCAATTTCAAGAACAGAATTAACTACACCAAGTGGAACTATTTTATAATAAGTAGCAGACTCTTCAGGAATATTATTTAAGACTTCAAAAGGAATCTCTCTTCCTTCCAGGCTTCGATAAGGAATACCATAATATTTTGATTTTGATTCCTGAATACTAGAGTCTTTTACCCCTTTTTCTATTAATAAACCCTCAACAGAACGCCCCGCCTTAGTGGCATCGTCCACGATTTTTTTCAGGTCTTCTTCCTTAAGAATTCCGTCTTTTACGAGTGCGTCTAGAAAACTCATGTTATATTTTGACTAATCACTGTCCTATAGGTGCAAATGGATTGTTTCGACCAACTTCCTGATCAGGTAAAGGCTTACTCCAATCGACAAGAGAGATAAACGATGGACTCTTAAACATGTCACCTTTCAGAGTTACGCTTCTTAAAATATTGATTTTACTAACAAGTTTTTGAGCGACAACATCAGATGACGCCCCACCTACATTTTCTGTAGTAGTGACAAGCCCACTTTGAGCACTAACGGTTGAGAAATAAAAAGCTCCAACAACAGTAACTATGATTATGGTCGAAAGTATAGAAGTTATTAGGATATTTTTTTTCATATATTTTATTTTAACCAATAAGTTTTAAGTGTGACATGAAAATTATAGATATTCCCCTTATCGCTTGATGGGGTAAAAGATACAGAGGTAATATCAACAAGTCTTAAGCTCTTCTCAAGTCCTCCTATGAAAGAAAGGAAATTTTCGTAGGTAGAAGTTACATTGAAAGAAATACCTACTGATTCATATCCTTGTTTGCTTGTTGCTGTCTGAACAGGAGAAGCATTTGCTGAAGCGGATGGCTGGTCGAGGGTAATACCTTTTATTCCAAGACCGAAGTTTGAAGCAATGTTATTGATATCAATAATTAATTTAACATTATCTATACTGCTTGGAATAAACTTTTCTAACTTAGCAAGATCTTCTGGATTGAAACTACCCAAAGTCTTTTGATGTTGTGCGAGAGTAGTTTTAAAAATATCTATTTGAGCTAATGCATCATCATAAGTAACTTCTTCTGTTTGAAGAACTTTGATATTTTCGTAGGTTGGTTTTATAAAACCAAAAAATACTCCTATGGAAGATACTATTAGTAGAAGGGCAATAATATTTCTCATGGCTTTTTAGTATTAGTTGAAGTTGAAGTGGTTGTCGCTGTATTTACAGGCGTCGATGTAGCAACACTTTTTACTACCGTAGATGTGGCAAAATTATTTCTATACAAGACAACTTTTGGATCAATACTTGTAAGGAAACTAAAATTGACATTTCCTTTATCATCTAGATTGAGATCAGAAAATAGAGAATCTTTGAAAGAATCTCTGGTAAGCGTAGAGGTAGCAAAAGCTTCTGTCTGTTTTGCAACTACCTCAAAACTTGTTGCTTGACCCTTCATTGAAATTGTCACTTTTGTAGGAGAGAGATAAGAAAAAGAGAAATCTGTAAAACGAACATTCTTAAGAGTAGATCCCTGAAGAATAGTGAAAAGGCTAGAAACCGCTGTGTGATTGTTGAGGAGGTTTACTGCTATTTTAAGCTTGGAATCAACTCGAGCAATGGACTGAACAGCTGGGTCATCAAGAATTTTTTGATTGTTACTGAGGTCTGCTTTCTTTGAAGCAATACTATCTTCAATTTGCTTTTGATAAAAAAATACTCCAGATGAAATACCCACAGCAAAAAGCATGATAATCACCGAAGAAACAAACAAAATATTGATTGGTGTCTTGATTTTGACGCCCCCCTCTTCATCGAGAGACTTCTTAGGAATGAACGATGTTTGGAATTTACTTTCCATGTAAGTAGTATATCAATTATTTTTTAAAAAACATATAGTATCCACAACAAGCACTATTAATTTTCTTCAAGTTTTCTAATCGCCACACCTATCGCCACAGCAAACTCAAAACCAGTAGAATGAAGGGTCTCCGAAAGGAAAGGTGGTGTATCTACTTTACCAAAAGAATCCCCTTTTTCGATTTTTAAATTAAGAGATTTTTCGGCAATAGGAACAAAACCAGCAAGAGCAGTTCCTCCTCCTGTTACAATAATTTTTGAAAGCTTTTTACCATGTCTAAGTTCATAACTTCCAATAATATTTTTAGTTTCTGTCCACAAAGGATCAAGAGAAGCATTCACAATATCTAAAACTCTTTTTTGATCAGTCTCGTTGAGTGAAGAAATATTCCTTTTAATTTTTTCAGCTTCAGCAAATTCTGCTCCCAGTGATTTTGCAATACTTTCAGTAATATCTTTTGAGCCATGATTTATAATATGAGAAGCACGAATAATTCCTTTTTCTATAACATAAAGCTTGGTTCCCGCTGCACCCATATCAAAAACCATGACAGGTTTGTCTTCACGTCCTACAAGCGCTCGAGTAGCACTAAACATTTCAATTTCGAAAAAGCTTGCGTCGAGCGAGTTGAGCTTAACCATATCGTTGTAATTACTTAAAATCTCATTGTGAATAGATACGACAAGTACGTCTGTCTTTTTTTTCTCCTCATTAATCTTAGCCTCTTCGACACTGTCATACTTTTCTCTTGGAACTATCCACCAATCCATAGTAACTTCTGCAATAGGCACAGGAATATATTTACGAGCTTCCATGGGTATCATTTCTTCAAGCTTCTTTTCAGGAAGAAAAGGCATCTCAATAAGGGAAACCAGACTTGATTTGAAAGGGATAGCAACACCAGAACTTTTTGATTTTATTCCAGCTTCTTTAAGAACATCACGAAGTGCTTCGCCAATCTTTTCATTAGAAAGAGTTGGGATAGATCCGACCACTCCTCCTCCGTAAGGACCCAGAGCGATGTTCCCATAGGCTGTTAAAACCGCTTTGCCTTTTTCTCTTTTAAGTTCAACTACTTTTATGGAAGACGCGCCGATATCCACCCCGACAACAGTCTTTTCTGTAAGTCCAAATATTTTTTTAAGATTAAAAGATAGACTCATTGAATATGATATAAGTATATCATGACGTTTCTAGAGATGTATAGATTTATTTGGCAAAAAATTAGCTTTCTACTTTTCAACAAATCCGTATTGGTGGCTGAAATAGAGAAAATGAGTGCAGAAGAATTTAAAAGACGGGCAACGTCTTCGAAAAATATAAAAATAAATAGTGGAGAACTAGAAATTTATACTATTTTTTCTTATAAAGACCCATTAGTCCAGACTCTGATATGGAATATAAAATACCGAAAAAATAAAATCTTTCTAAAGATTGCTGGGGGGATCGTGCAAGAAGAACTCATGAAAATGATTTTTACAAACCCAATTATCATCCCTACTCCTATTTCAAACAAAAGACGAAGAGAAAGGGGCTACAATCAGACAGAGGAAATCCTACGCAGTAGTTACAATGACGGTCATTGTAACGAAGAATATGAAATTAGATATGACTTATTAAAGAAAGTAGTACACACAAAGAATCAAACTAAACTCAAGAGAAAAGACCGCAAGAAAAATCTTGAAGGTGCTTTTGTTGTTACAAATAAGCAAGCAATTGCTGGACGGAACATAATTATTTTTGATGATGTCATCACTACAGGGACAACCATAACCGAAATTGCACAGACCTTAAAAAAGGCCGGTGCAAGAAAGGTTGTCGCTTTAGCTATTGCTCACTAGCGAATAGTAGAAGAAAACTAAGAAAGATGCTTTGAAACAAGCTTTGTCATTTCAAACATGTTTACTACGGCTTTTCCACCAAAAACTTTTTTAAGGTTTTCGTCTGCAACAATGTTTCGTTTTGCTTTTGGATCCTGAAGATTGTTCTTCTTAATGTAAACCCAAAGAGCCTTTACTACTTCTGAACGAGGCATAGGACCTTTTCCTACTACTGCTGCAAGTTCGTCACTTACTTTCAAAGGCTTCATGAATGCTGATACTTTTGTTGGCATATTGTTTAATTATTGATTGATTTATAAGCTTTCTTGAGACAGGGGGTAGTATAGCATAGTATTCACCTCTTCCAATTCTTCATAAATACCAGCTATCAAATCTAAATCTTTTGCTTCTTCAATAGACACCCATCTGTATTCAACAGCATCTTCATCGAGTTTAACTTCTCCAGAAATAAAAGGTGCATAATAACTCAATACAAGGACCGGGATTCCATCGGGTCGAATAAAAGTTAAATCTAAAAGATATTTTGGTTTTCCAATTTCGATATTCACCTCTTCTTGAACTTCTCTCAAAAGAGCCTTTTCTACAGCACCATACCAACCAGCATTGCCATGAGTTTGAGGATTGTTAATATAATCATCTGTATTTAAACCCCCACCAGGAACAGTCCATTTATTTGGATGGACTTTCTTGTGCGGACTTCTTTTAGTAACTAGAAATTTCCCTTGATCATTATAAATAATACAAGTTATCGCGATTCGATGAAGTTCTTTGTCTTTGATTTCCATGGGAAGATTGTAACATGGGATAATTTTTCGAAAAATGGCGGAGAAAGGGAGATTCGAACTCCCGGACCCGATTAAAGGTCGGCGGTTTAGTAAACCGCTGGTTTAAACCACTCACCCATCTCTCCGTGGAGCTATATTAACGCAGAGATGAGATTTTACAAAGAAACTGTTAAATTAGTTTCTTTTTTGACTAGCGATAATTTCTCGCAAATCACCAAAGAAAATCGTCTTGATGGTTAAATCAGGATAAATACTTTCTTCTAACTCAATAAGTTTTTTAAATAAAATCTCAATCATATTTTTTCTATTTTCCCAATCTACAACAAGTGTTGAGTCCCACACAATATAAACTACTCCATTGTTTTTGATTTGTTTTTTTGCCTTTTCAATTCTTTGTTTAAACTTCTCACAAATCCTTAATTCATAACCAAGATCTTTTGGTAAATTATCACGCATTGAATTTGGTTTTAATACTTTTATTCGTTCGATTTCATTTGAATCAGCGTTAATTGTTTTAATTTCGATTTCAACCCCACAATCAACAATATCAGAAGACTTAACGCCCTTACTTTCTTTTTGAAATAATCCTTTTGGATAAAAGGCACAAGCCACCATAACCTCATTTAAATGATCATTTAGCGATAAATGACTGAGATTTTCTTTAAATTTATTCTTCAAAATATCTTTCTGACTACAATCTTTAGATGATACAAAAATATCTAAATTTTCTAAATATCTTTCAAATAACCATTCTTTTTCAAAAAAATACTCTTTAAGATATTTTTCTAAACCTATTTTAATAAGAGATTGATACATAATCTTAAAATCTACATACTTAATATATTAAGCGGAGGCGGCGCGCTCCGCTAATAGCTGCACTCTCGCAAAACATAGTCGTTCACTACGTTCACTCGTTGTTTTGCGGAGACGGCGAGATTCGAACTCGCGAGGGGATTTAAAGCCCCTGCCTCTTTAGCAAAGAGGTACGATAGACCAGGCTCTGCCACGTCTCCAGTAAAAACAGGCTATCACAGAAAAGTTAAAACCGAAAACCCACACAGGGCTGTGCATAACCGTACAAAGACAGACATTGTACACTTATTGATTCAGATCAGCGTATGAATCATTGAAATCGTTAGGATTTGAAACGTTGCTTGATGAATTTAAATATGTGTCTATATCTACACTGACCTTGCTTGTAGCGGTGATTTTATCAAGAGGGCTTGGAGCTTGAATTGAGGTTACTAAAAATTGTCCTACGTTCTGATCTGTGTTTTGAGTACTGGTACCTGAAATATTCGCAGGAATTGGAGCAGAAGCCGTCTTGTAATTGATCATGAACCCAACGGCTAAAATGAGAACCACAATAATGGTACCGGCAACTACAATTTTTAAAAGATGATGGCGTATCATAAAATTATTTTAAAAATGCAGAAATATCTGCTCTTAAGACATTTTTAATAAAGTTTGAAATATCCATATCATCGGCCTTTACTGCAACCTGAGCTGTTCGAACACTGTCGAGGGTTCCTTTAAACTGCCCTTGCAAATCACCACATGAAGATTGTTTGGCATTATTGAGAGCAGTTTCCACAGCTAGTTTGTCTAAATTAAACTTAGTTAATTTTACTTGAAGAATAGCGATATCGGAATTGAGTTTTGAAACATCTTTTCCAGCAGTTTGAAGCTTTGAAGAAATTATTTGCAACTTATCTACATGCTTATTGTAATTATTGACATGTTTTTTGAAAATTAATCCAAAATTTGAAAGTCTTTTATCGATACGATTGTTTAGATTTGAACAGGCCGTTGAAGTGGCTTGTAAAGCTTTGATGTGTTGTTCTACTTTTACACGTTTGTCTTGAATATCTTTTGAAGAAGTGCTGGTGGTGGTCGAACTAGCTGATACAAGAGTAGTTACCCCAAACAGAAAAATGAAGACTAAAATTGTACTTTTATAATTAAAATATTTCATAGCTGATTTATTAATTATTAAAGTTATTTTGACTCTTCTTTGTGATGCTCTGAATGTTCAAGGCTATGGTGATGACTTTTTCGAGCAGGAAAAGCTTTCAAGAAAAAGATAATATATACAAGTTCGAGAATACCAGCAGTATTGATGATGAGAAGAGCAACAAACCACCACATATCCCCCCTCTTTGCTGCGTTCCATAGTGAATATCCCTTAAGAGCAAGTACTATCAACACCCAAAGGAGTAAAAAAGGAAGAATAAAGAAAAAAGGTCCAAAACCTGAATGCATACCGTATGAATAATCATTAAAATTGTTCCACATCATATATTTTAAGTATTAGCTTATAACTGTTAG
>Ga0172379_10010754_pt1 | contig 11019 bp, 9 predicted proteins | sample GrowelOW334metaG_FD_119756 | JGI IMG/M metagenome (GOLD analysis project Ga0172379, IMG submission 119756) | Groundwater microbial communities from an aquifer near a municipal landfill in Southern Ontario, Canada - Groundwater well OW334 metaG | ecosystem: Environmental > Aquatic > Deep... | reverse complement strand
TCTCGCTGGCGGTATTGCAGTGCTTCGAGCATATGAATAGGCTCGATTGTGTCGCTCTCAAGGAGGTCTGCGATGGTGCGCGCGAGCTTGATGGTGCGGTGGTAGCCGCGCGCGGAGAGTTTCATCTGCCTCGCCGCATGCATGAGTGTGTCTTCGGCTTTCGAAGTGAGTTCAGCAAGTGACTCGATTTCTTTTGGGCCCATGTCGGCATTGGTGCTCACGTCTCTGACTCCCGCAAAGCGCTTCGCTTGGCGAGCCCGCGCTTTTGCGACACGCTCTCTCACGGCAATCGTTTGTCCATCGGACTGTCTTTTCCTGATGGCGAGAGACTCCGGAGGCATGTCGCCGACTTGCACCCACATGTCGATACGGTCTGCGACGGGTCCGGATATTTTTCGTTTGTATTTCTCGATTACATGCGGCATGCACCGACAGTCGCGTGTCCCCAGCTTGCCGCACGGGCACGGATTCAGTGCGGCGACGAGCATGAAATTGGCGGGAAATGTCGCACTGCCACGAGCGCGTGCAACGCTCACGTGCGCATCTTCGAGCGGTTCACGCAGCGCATTCACGACATCACGGTGAAACTCAGGGAATTCATCGAGGAAGAGCAGTCCCCTGTGCGCGAGTGTGACCTCTCCCGGCCTTGGGATGGTGCCCCCACCGATGAGTGATGCGTACGAGGATGTGTGATGTGGGGAGCGAAACGGCGGACGGCGCACAGGACCTTCCGTCGTCCCTGCAAGAGAGTGAATAGCAGTGACCTCGAGCACTTCTTCCTCGGAAAGCGGCGGAAGCAAAGCGGATGCCGCGCGCGCGAGCATGGTCTTACCGGTGCCCGGGGGTCCGTAGAGCGCGATGTTATGTCTTCCTGCGACTGCTATCTCAAGCGCACGTTTCGCGCTCTCTTGACCGCGAATGTCGCTCAGTGAAACCTCACTCTCGTTCACTTCTTCGCTCACGGCCGCAGGGACGTGTGCACTGAGCGCGAATTCTTCTGCGTCGTTGAGATGCATGAGGATATCGGAAAGTGTGCGCACGGGATAGATGGAAATGCCGGAGACGAGACTCGCTTCTTCTGCGTTCTCGGCAGGAATGAAAAGCTCGCGAAATCCTTTTTCGCGCGCGAGAAGTGCGACGGAAAGCGCTCCGCGCACAGGACGAAGTGTGCCGTCGAGTGCGAGCTCGCCTGCGAAAAGTTTACCTGCCGGGTCAAAATCGAATTCTTCGGATGCGAGAAGGTACGAGAGTGCGACGGGGAGATCGAACGCGGAGCCCTCTTTTTTAAGCTCTGCCGGTGCGAGCGATATGACAATTTTCTTATTAGTGCTCTTGGGCGATGTCAGTCCGCTGTTCTTTATGGCAGAGGCCACGCGGTCGCGCGCTTCCTCTACGGCTTTGTCGGGTAGCCCCACGATAGAAAACGCATGAAGGCCGCGGCCGATATCCGCTTCGACCGACACGAGGTGAGCCGCGGGGAGTGAAGGCTGCGCACCGAAGACGCGCGCGAAGTTCATCCCGTTAGAGATAGGAAGCGCTTCAGCCTGTTTCGCAGGTAGCGTTTACCCATCCCGGATTTAAGAAATAATTCTCTCGACCGTGCATCTGACGCATTCCTGCACATTTCGTAATAAACAACCTCGAACGGACCGCGACTTTTGGTGGAAGCGTTCTCGCCATTGATGTGCTGATTGAGGCGCTTCCGTAAATCGTATGTAGTACCCGTGTACCAACGGCTATCTTTCTTGCTCTGCAGCACATAGGTGTACCAACTGCGAGAATCTCTAACGGGATTCATTCGAAATATTGTAACAAGCAGCGCGCCCATGAGGGCGCGCTGCAAAACAAATATGTGAATTCCTTTAGAGTTCCTCTGCGTGCTCAATCAGCGTGCGAGCAGAAGGATTCGCCTTGAGTCGCTCGAGCGGAATCGGTTCGTTGCTAACTTCGCAAATGCCGTACACTCCCTCGTCCATCTTCTCGAGTGCGTCTACAACATCACGATGTCTATCCTCAAGCTCTTCGACGAGCGGCACGTTGGTGGCGAGCTCTTCTATTTGATCAGCCACATCGTTGGGGTCAGCCTCTTCCCCTTCAAAGCCCGTGCTTGCTCCCTGCCAGTCACCCGTGTCGGTTTGCACGCGACCGTGACCCGCAAGCTCTTCTTCAAGATTTTCTTTTTCGACCTCGAGTTTTTCTCGCAGCTCTTCGAGGTCTGCCTGCGCTATTTTTTGAACATGTGCCATAGAGTAAAAATGTTACGTGATAATGATGGATATTCCGTGATCGAATGCGCGCATGATACACGATGCGCATCTCGCTCGCTAGAGCTTTCTCTGGGCTTGCAGACGGCTCAGGAGTTCTGTAAATGAGTGCGGATTCTCCGCAATGACAAGAATATTTCGCGTCGGAAATGCATAGTAGAGCGCCACCGCACCGCTGTCATCGGTGAGCGCGCGTACATCATAGTTGCGCATCACAATATCGGTGAAAGTGCGCCGCGCGGGAATTCCATCCGCACCAAGAATGAGATCCGGTACGCGCACAAATATGGGCGCGAGCTGTGCGTTTATGCTCGACTCCCATGCGAGCATGCCCGCAAATGCGCGGTCGTACGAGAGCACTGGTATTACCAAGAGTGGCGCATTCCTATCAATCGTATGGAGACCGAAGAAGAAATCATCGGAGAGTGCGCGGGTCAAATCTCCCGGCGGCGTCACTCCGATTGCTGAAAAGAATTCCGACAGTGTGGCGAGCCTCGTCGTCTCTCCCTCTTGAGATGAGACAACTTTGAGCGGTGCAATGCGAGTAATCGAGCCGAGCGACCCGGTGGATGCATCGCGGACTCCCCCGAGCAGCCCCTTCAATTGTGTTGAAGTCTGTCCGTCGAGAGGGAGCGGTACCGTCTGTTCGGCGAAGACGAGAGAATTGGTCTGTTGCTCTGGCAGTGGCTGTGTGCGACTTTGCATCACAATGTATACACCGCCGAGTGCGGCACCGCCGAGAAATAAAAGCAGAAACGCGGCAAAAAAGAAATTCTTGACTCGATTCGAGTGAGGCTTCACGACGATCTCTTCAGGGACGCGCTGCTTCTCCTGTTCGAGAGCTGCTGCGCGGACCACCGATATTTTCTGGTCGTGCACGACCTGCTGCAGGTCCTGCTTAAGCGTGTGCACACTCTGCACTGCATCTTTTGTTGGTGCGGGAGCTTCCGAAGCCAGTTCCGGTTTTGCTGGAGCGACCTGTGAAGCGGGCTGAGCTTGTGTGGGGGTGCCGCTGAGAAGCGCGTCGATGTCTTTTGTCTGAGCTGCGGGCCGCTGCTCTTTTCCCGGTACGTTCTCCGGTCGGGTCGGGAGCTTGACGTCTTTGAGGATTTTCGCGATGTCATTGCCGAGCGCTCCTTCCGATGGCTCTGAAGACGTAGGAGCTTGGGAGGGATCGGAACCTACGGAAACAGGCGCATTCAGAGGGTTGCTCTGAGCTGCGCCTGCGGGTGCGGTGGGGATACCGCCGGTATCTGGGGTCGGGTTAGAAGCGGCGTTTTGGCCTGTCGTCTCGTCTACCATTGTGTTCTCCACCTTCTGACGGCGTGAGACCCTTTCGTGCGGCCCACTCCGGATCAGCGGCTTTGATAGAGAGATTATAGCGTCCTTTCTCGTCTATTTCCTTGAGTACGACCGGTACAATGTCGCCAATCTTCACCGCTTCGGAAATGTTGCCGATGCGAAATGGTGCGACTTCGGATACGTGCACGAGGCCATCGGTGTTGGGGCCTATTTTCACGAAGGCGCCAAAGTCCATCATGCGCACGACCTCTCCCTCAAACTTCTCTCCGACCATGTACTCGCGGGTAAGGTCCACAATTTCTTTCATCGCCGCTTCGGCTGTACCATTGCGGCCCGTCACGAAGACAGTTCCATCGTCTTCAATCGTAATGTCGTCACAGAGTGTGCGCTCACGAATACCATTGATGGTCTTGCCTCCGGGACCGATGACGAGACCAATCTGGTCTACCTGCACTTTTGTCGTCAGAATCTTTGGCGCACGAGGGCTGATGTCAGTGCGCGGCTCCGGTATCGCGTTTTTGATGACACCGAGAATTTCCATGCGCGCTTTCTTTGCCTGTCGGAATGCCTCAGAGAGGACTGCGAGCGGCACACCTTCGACTTTGACGTCCATCTGCATAGCAGTCACGCCTACCTCAGTGCCGGCGACCTTGAAGTCCATGTCGCCGTGGTGGTCTTCGGGGCCTTGAATATCGGTGAGTACCTTGAAGGCTCCGGACTTCGCATCCGACATCATACCCATCGCGATTCCGGCGACAGGGCGTGTTATCGGTACGCCCGCGTCCATGAGAGCGAGTGTTCCCGCGCATACGGTACCCATCGATGTGGAGCCGTTGGAAGCGAGACACTCAGACACGATGCGGACCGTGTACGGGAAGACTTCTTTGGTGGGCTGTACTGCGCGGAGTGCTTTTTCAGCAAGTGCGCCGTGCCCGGTTGCTCTACGGTTGAGTCCTCCTACGCGGCCTGTTTCACCGACAGAAAACGGCGGGAAGTTGTAGTGGAGCATGAAAGACTTCTTTGTGTCCTGGTACTCGATGGTATCAATGAGCTGCGCATCACCGGGACCGCCGAGTGTAAGTGCCGCAAGTACGTGTGTTTCACCGCGGTAGAAAAGGCCGCTCCCGTGAATCACAGGCGAGAGCCCTCCCGCTTGTGCGAAGAGCGGACGAATCTCATCGAATGCTCTTCCGTCGACACGCTTCCCTTCTTTGAGTGCGAGCTCGTGCACGTAGGCATCGACGCGGTCTTCGTAGTGCGCGTCAAAGCGTGCAGGTGCGACATGCTCAAACTTTTCTTTGGCCGCTTTGACCCATTCTGATTTGAGGTCGTTGATGTCGTATTTCGTGAGAGATCCCTTTGTAGCAAGGAGCTTTGGCATGACGAGCTCGTCGAAGTACTCGGCGACTTCAGCGGGTGTCTCCGGCGCGCTGTACGGTATTTTCTCTTTGCCAATCTCGCCGACGATCTGCTTCTGCCATGCCTGTATTTTTTCTATCTCCTCGGAGGCCTTGGTGAATGCTTTTTCAAGCGTCTCTTCGCTCACTTCGTTGGCACCGACTTCAATCATATTGATGAGTCCGTCTTTGCCGCAGGCGAGAAGATCCATGCGCATGCCCTCTGCCTCTCGCTCTTTGTATGTAGGATTCACGATGAATGTCTCGGGGTTTTCACCGAGCTCAATGCGAACAGCGGATGCAGGACCATTCCACGGTATGTCCGATACAGCGAGCGCGAGCGATGCTGCATTGATGGCGAGCACGTCGGTGTCGTAGTCCTCGATGGAGAGCACGGTAATGATGACCTGCACCTCGCGCTTCATTCCTTTCGGGAAGAGTGGTCGAATCGTGCGGTCGACCATACGGCCTGAGAGAATTGCTTCGTCCGACGGTCGTCCTTCTCGGCGCATAAAGCGCGATCCCAAGATTGCACCTGCGGCATAGAACTTTTCCTCGTACTCGACGGTAAGTGGAAAATAGTCCTTGTCGCTCTCGCGGCCCAGGACTACCGTAGCGAGCACGGTGCTGTTGCCGAGTCGCATGAGCACCGATCCGTTGGTCTGGTTGGCCCAGTCGTTGAATTCTGCTGTTAATGTCTGCCCTCCTATCTGGAGAGAAAATTCTTTCTTTTGCATGTCACTTTGGTGACGGGCGGATTTCAGTATTGCCCATATGAATCGGACAATCCTGCCTATCCGGCCGCCACGATTACTTTTAATGTGCTCACTATGCCACAAAGCGACTCTCGCTGCCATGCGCGCGCGTACTGCGTGCGCTGTGATACCATGCCCCGCATCATGCGGTTGTTTCTCATCCCGTCGCTCGTAACTCTCGTGGCCTTCGTCGCCGCATACCTCTGGGGCGGTACGCAGGCGCTCTTTCTTGTGGGGCTTCTTGCCGTTCTCGAAACGACGCTGTCTTTTGACAATGCCGTGGTCAATGCCAAGGTACTCCAGCGCATGTCACCCGTATGGCAGGGCCGCTTTCTCACTTGGGGCATCTTCGTTGCGGTCTTTGGGACACGCTTCATTTTTCCCATCCTCATCGTCGCGGCCGCCGCCGGTCTCTCACCCTATGCAGTGACGCTACTCGCTTTTTTTGACCCCGCAGCATACGGCGCCGAACTTGAGCACGCGCATACTGCAATCGCCGCCTTCGGAAGTGCCTTCCTCCTCCTCGTGTCGCTCAAGTATTTTTTCAATGAAAGAAAGACCGTGCACTGGATAAAAGTAATCGAGAGGCACCTCTCGAAGTGGGGCGGCATCGAAGCAATAGAAATCGCGCTCGTCCTCACCATACTCCTTGTCTGCGCATTTTTGATGCCTACTGAGGCGACGACACTGCTCTTCGCCGGCCTCATCGGCGTCGTGCTCTTCATTGCGATTGAAGGTATTGCCCAATCTTTTGAAGTAGAGGGAGCATCGGTAGCTGCTGCGAGCGGACTCGCTCTCTTTGTGTATCTCAACGTACTCGACTCCGCCTTTTCACTCGACGGCGTCGTCGGTGCGTTTGCGGTGACAAACAGCCTTCCCATCATCATCGCGGGTCTTGGAATCGGAGCGCTCTTCGTGCGCACGTTTACGATTGCGCTCGTTCGCGCCAAGACACTTGAGGCGCTTCCGTACCTCGAGCACGGTGCTCACTGGGCGATTTTTGGTCTCGCGCTCGCGATGCTTGCGAATATCTTCGTCCACGTACCCGAGACCCTCACGGGTCTCATCGGCCTCGTCTTCGTGGCGCTCGCTTACTGGTCGAGTCGCCGTGAGATTGGGCTTTCGAAAAAGTAGTTAGTCGAGGAGGAGTCGTGCAAGTCGGATGTCTTCAAACGAGTGCGCACCCTTGAGTGCTTTGAATATTGGTGTGAGCTGCATCGTTTTGTGTTTTTTAAGCGCTGCGTGAATGGCAGCAAGTTTCTTTGCATCTTTTTTCCCTACAAGCGTCCGGATTTCTTTCTGTGTGAGTTCGCCGCGCTCTTTGAGGACCTCCAGGTGCGAGATGATGGTCTCCGGCTTGAGGCTCCGCGCACCAGCGATTTCCTGAATCGATTTCGCTACGCGCGCAAGCGAGAGCGTCGCTTCGTATGTGTCACCTTTCTCTTTTTCCTTGCGTCGCGCACCGCCTTTCGGGTTGCCGCCGATAGCACTCACAAATGCGCCGGCAAAAGTCGCGTGCTCGTCTTCATCCATTGCCTCGAAGCGTTTCCGTGCGGAGGCCGACGACCACTTGAAATCGCGGTCGTGCGTAAGAATGTCGGGATGCACGTGAAGCGCGCGTTCGTTGTATCCGAGGAGATGGAGCGAGCTGAGAGTGCGGACACGAGAAAGTGCTACGTACCCCTGCCCGTATTCAAATGCGGAAGAGAGATCCACCGCTGCCGCGTCGAGCGTCATGCCCTGACTTTTGTGCACGGTGATTGCCCACGCAAGTCGAAGGGGAATTTGGTTGATGCGGGCAAGCACTTTCCCTCCGTCGGTTATGGACCATTCTGCCGGTTCTACTTCAAGAGTTCTCCCTGCATTTGTACGGACCAAGGGGCCGCTCACACCGAAGCCGACCACCTCTCCGAGCGTGCCGTTGGCGAAGGCACCCTCCATGCTGTTTTTCGTAAACATCACTCTCGCCCCTACCTTCAGCGTGAGTGTTTGAGGTGAGAGGCACCCGCGTTTCAGTGCCTCGACAAGGTGTGGAGCTCCTTTTGAGAGCATGTGGTACATGTGCGCCTTGCCTCTGATGTGTTCGAGTCGCTGGTCGTTTTCGCGATCCACGTTGGCGTTGTGTGTATAGAGGCGAGCGACGCTCTCCGGGAGCGCTTCCCCGTCGGATGCACGCGATGAGAGCAAATCATGATGCTCATCGTCCACGGTCCCCTTACGGATTGCATCGAGGAGACTGAGAAGTTCCGCATCGCTCTGTCGATGCTGTTCAGAGAGATAGCAGACGATGGGGTTGGCATCTTTCCACGCTGGTGAGGCAAATGCGAACGGCGAACGCTGAGCGGGAGATGCGCCGCTTCCATCGAAGTCTATCGTCGCTTCTCGATCTTCGCGTGTTGAGACGGGCGGTAGTTGGTAGAAATCGCCGACAAACACAACCTGCATTCCTCCCCACGGCTTCTCGCTGTGCTTGAGCGCGCGTATCGCTTTTTCTGCCATGGAGAGTGTGCGCGCATCGATCATGGACACCTCGTCGATGATGAGTACGTGCGCAGCTTGCGCTCGGCGCACGAGACGTTCGCGCGACATGATCTCGTCGATATCATAGGCCGTCAAATCTTTTTTCACACCAATACCCGACCATGCATGGATGGTCATGCCGCCCACGTGTGTCGCGGCGATGCCGGTCGATGCGGTGACTGCAGGTTCGATGCCCCGCTCACGAAGCCACTCTATGTACGCGTTGATGGTGTGTGTCTTGCCGCTCCCGGGCTCACCCGTGAGAAACACATTGGCACCCGTTTGCAGTATGGAGAGCGCCGTGTGTTGCTTCATGCGGCGGATTGTAGCAAACGTAGCTAATCGTGATGCTCAAAACAAAACGCCCCGCATACATGCGGGGCGTTTTGCGTGAATCTCTACTCGACGCCGGTGATTTTGGAATTCTCTGCAATCTCTTTGAGCACGTCTGCGTCGTTGGTGTCCTCGGGCACCGGAGTCGGTCGTGGGCCGCGAGTGCCGCGAACCGGTCGGTAGTTGAGAAGGTAGCGCTTCGGGTCTTGATCGAGGTCGAGAAAGTGGTCCGTCGCCTCTTTGAGGCGGGCTGAGGTGGAGCGGCCAAACGAAACGACCTCCACTTGGCACCCTGCGTGGGTGCGTAGGTACTCAACGAGCGGAATGAAGTCTCCGTCGCCCGTGAAAAGAATCACTGTGTCGAGCTTCGGTGCCATCGTGATGGCATCGACTGCCATGCCGACGTCCCAGTCGGCCTTTTTGGCGCCCCCGAAGAATATCTGAAGGTCCTTGGTGATTGTTTCGATACCTATTTTGGCGAGGGCTTCAAAAAAGCCCTTTTCCTCGCCACTCTCTGTGGTGACCACATACGCGCGAGCGCGGATGAGTCGACGTCCTGCGACGGCATCTTTGAGAAGATTGCCGAAGTTGACGCGTGCGTGATAGAGATTCTTCGCACTGTGATAAAGATTTTGCGTGTCGATAAATACACCGACGCGCTGTTCTGGATGCTTGATAATAGCCATATCAAATTGGTCTTAGGCAGGCCTGAAAAGCCTGTCATCTGTATAAAATGCTTCGCGAAGCGCGCGAAAACTTAGAATTACTTCTTCAAACCGAGTTTCTTCACAAGCGTGCTGTATCCGCGCTTGTTTGTCTCCTCGAGGTACTTCAAATGCTTGCGGCGGTCTGCTACGAGACCCAAAAGTCCGCGGCGCGAGTGCTTGTCCTTGCGGTTCTTATCCAAATGAGCCGACAATTCCTCGATGCGGCGTGTCAAAATCGCTACCTGCACCTCCGGTGAACCGGTGTCGGTGTCATGACGGCGCGTTTTGCCAATCTCATTTTGCTTCTTTCGCTTCGTGAGCATGGCCGAAAGATAGCACAAGTAAGCCATATTTGCAAGGGGTCCCATATGAGGCCTCATTCATACAACACGGGCTGCCCGGGCCCGGTATGCAGAGCGCCCCCGTGAGGGGGCGCTCGAAATGGCTCTAAATATAGCTTATTGGGCCGTAACGGTGGCTGGCGGGGTCACTTTGACGAGACGGACGTCGAAGATGATGGTGGAGTTGGCCGGGATGATGACCTTACCTGAGGCGTCTTTGATGTCCTGTGTGCCATAGCCGAGGGATGGCGGGATGGCGATAAGGCGTTCTCCCCCCTCTTTCATGCCATTTACCCCTATTTGGAAGCCGGCAATCATGCCTTCATTGCCGAGAACGAAGGTGAGCGGCTCATTGTTGTGCGCTGCGGAGCTGTCGAAGACGGTTCCGTCGGTAAGTTGGCCGACGTAGAGTACGGAGACTTCGGAGCCCGGCACGGCCTCGGTGCCGGTACCTACCGTGACTTCCTGTGCTTGTACCTGGTCAGTCGAAGTAGCTGTCGTGGCTGCAAGCTGATCGTTGGCTTCTGGTGCGCTCATGGTGGAGTTGTAAACAAAATAACCGCCTATAAGTAGTGCGAGGAGTATAACTGCCCCGATAATGATATTTCTCATACTCTGTAGAATACCGTCTCCTGCTCATGTCGCAAGGTGTCAAAAAGCGTAAAGGCGTATACTGCTTCCATGGAGCCGCTCGCATCGCAAATACGCCCGAAGTCGCTCGACGAATTCGTAGGTCAGGACCACCTCACCGGCGAAGGCAAGCCGCTTCGCGTCGCGATTGAGAAGAAGGAGCTTTTCTCGTTTCTTCTCTGGGGTCCACCGGGAAGCGGAAAAACGACACTCGCGCGCATATACGCCGATGCGCAGGGTGCTGATTTCCATGAGATATCCGCTGTAGAGGCAGGGAAAGATGACATCAAGCGTGTGCTTCCCAAGCGAGGCACGCTCGCGCTCACGAAGCCGGTGATTCTTTTTGTCGACGAGATACACCGCTTCAACAAAGCACAGCAGGATTTCCTTCTGCCCTTTGTGGAGCGCGGAGACATCACGCTCATCGGTGCGACGACAGAGAACCCTTCGTTTGAAGTCATATCACCACTCCTGTCTCGATGTCGTGTCTTTGTACTCAATGAGCATACGGAGAACGAGATGGAGAAGATTTTGAAGCGCACCAAAATCAAGATACCGAAGAATGCGAAGGAGTGGCTCATTCGCATGGCGGCAGGTGATGCGCGGCAAGCTATCACAGCGCTTGAAACAGCGCAGCGATTGTACGGCGATATCACGATAGGCACGCTCACCGAAGCAATCCAGTCGACGCACCTGCGATACGATAAAAAAGGCGAGGAGCACTACAGCACTATCTCGGCATTTATTAAATCCATGCGAGCATCGCAGCC
>Ga0172379_10010753_pt1 | contig 11020 bp, 12 predicted proteins | sample GrowelOW334metaG_FD_119756 | JGI IMG/M metagenome (GOLD analysis project Ga0172379, IMG submission 119756) | Groundwater microbial communities from an aquifer near a municipal landfill in Southern Ontario, Canada - Groundwater well OW334 metaG | ecosystem: Environmental > Aquatic > Deep... | reverse complement strand
GTTCCGCTATAATAAAAGGAATGGTTATTTACATCGGCGCAGATCATCGTGGATTTAAACTGAAAGAATTTTTAAGCAGCTTATTAAAATATGGTGGTTATCCTGTCGTGGATGTAGGAAATGAGAAGTATGATGAGGCCGATAATTATGTAGATTTCGGAAAACGCGTTGCAGAACGCGTAAGTGTTGATTATGACCATAATCGGGGGATTCTTATTTGTGGTTCTGGGGTTGGTATGGATATTGTGGCAAATAAACATCCTAATGTACGTGCGGCACTCGCACTTACTTCTGATCAGGCATTCGATAGTAGAAATGATGATGATACAAATGTATTGTGTCTTGGTGCGAATTATCTCAATGAAGAACAGGCGAAGAAAATAGTCCTTACGTGGATTCAGACGCCATTTTCACAGGAACCTCGTCATCGGAAACGAATCGAAAGTATTGCTCAAGTCGAAATGGAACGCATGAGGCCCTTGCATGGTGAGGACCCCGCATAGCATGGAAGTAATTCCTGCTATCAATTGTGAGAAAGAAGAGTGTGTGAAAATGCGCTTTGAAATTGCGCGAAGTTTTTCATGTGAGTGGTTGCATATTGATGTAAGCGATGGCGTCTTTGCGAATTCGCATACGTGGAATCATCCTGAAACATTTTTACATGCACCGGCAAAACTCGAAGTTCATCTTATGGTTACTAACCCCGAAGATGTAGTGGAAGAGTGGCTTAAGGTAGGCACAAAGCGAATTATTGTGCACGCGGAGTCTTTTAAAAATAAAAAGGAAAGTGTGTTTTTAGATATGTTGGCTCTCTGCAAAAGGTTTGGTGCCGAACTTGTGCTTTCTATAAATCCTGAGACAAAGATAGAGACGTTGTTCCCTTATAAGGATATTGTTTCTTCATTTCAACTTCTCGCAGTCTCGCCTGGACTTTCTGGTCAGGAATTTGATGTGACAATTATATCGAAAATAAAAATGTTACGAGAAAAAATTCCCGGTGTAATAATTGAAATTGATGGAGGAGTAAATCCTATAATCGCACAACAAGTTGCAGATGCGGGTGCAACACGTATCTCCGTAGCATCGTATATTTTTAAAAGCGACAATCCGGCACAGGCATATACGACGTTGCAACAAATTTCTTAAGAAAGGGTGGTATACTAAATAAAATGGAAGCGCTTCACGAGAAAAAACTAAAGCAACTAGAAGAAACCGCAAATCGCGTTCGCGAATTTATAATCCAAACTCTTCTTGAGGCGGGTTCTGGACATTCTGCGGGGCCGCTTGGTATGGCGGATATTGTTACTGCACTCTATTTTCATGTATTGAAACATAACCCCAAGAAGCCAGATTGGGCTGAACGCGACAGACTTGTGCTTTCGAATGGACATATTTGTCCTGTGTTGTATGTCGCTATGGCATTTGCAGGATATTTCCCCGTTGATGAATTACGAACACTACGAAAGATAAACTCACGTCTTCAGGGGCATCCTCACCGCGGTTCTCTTCCGGGGCTTGAGACAACCTCAGGACCATTAGGTTCAGGACTTTCACAAGCAATCGGCATGGCGCTTGCCGCAAAATTAGATAATAAGAAAAATTATGTTTACTGCCTTATGTCCGATGGCGAACAGGAGGAAGGTAATATATGGGAGGCAGTTATGTTTGCGGGGAAGCACCGTCTTTCAAATCTCATTACGGTGATGGATCGTAATAATATTCAGATAGATGGCTTCACCGAGGATGTGATGCCGCTCGAGTCAATTCGTGCAAAATATGAGGCATTTCGATGGCATGTGCTTGAGATTGATGGTCACAATATTAGTGATTTTGTAGATGCAGTGTTTGAGGCTCAGGCGATTTATGAAAAACCGACACTTATCATTGCACATACAATTCCAGGGAAGGGTGTGAGTTTTATGGAGCGCAATTATTTATGGCATGGGAAGCCGCCGAATAAAGAGGAAGCAAAAAAGGCGCTTGCTGAATTGCGATCACTCGGGGGGCGAATAAAGAGCGAACATGAGTAATATAACTGCAAAAGTAAATAAAAATGTGTTTGATGCAGATGTGGAGCAGAAACCAATTCGTGATGGGTATGGCGAGGGGCTTTTAGTTGCGGGAGAGCATAACGAAAATGTGGTGGTGCTCTGCGCGGATCTTAAAGAATCAACGCGCACGGAAGAATTTTCAAAGAAATTTCCTGAACGATTTTTTGAAGTAGGTGTGGCAGAACAAAATATGGCTACCATTGCCGCAGGTCTTGGTGTATCGGGAAAGATTCCCTTCATTTCTTCGTATGCCACTTTTTCTCCTGGAAGAAACTGGGAGCAGATTCGTACCACTATTTCGTATAATGATGCGAATGTGAAGATTGCAGGACATCACGCAGGCATTTCAGTGGGGCCTGATGGTGCGACACATCAAGCGGTTGAGGATATTGCAACTATGCGCGTTATGGCAAATATGAAAGTGATTGTGCCGTGTGATGCTATTGAAGCAAAAAAGGCAACGATTGCTGCAGCAAAAATATGGGGTCCAGTGTATATACGATTTGCACGCGAAAAAACACCAATCGTCACCACTGAAAAATCACCTTTTATTCCAGGAAAAGCAGAAATACTTTGGGATTCTAAAAAACCAGTAGTCGCAATTGTCGCATGTGGGACACTCGTCTATAGCGCTCTTCTTGCGGCAAAAAAACTTGAGGAAGAAGATATTGAGGTGATGGTAGTGAATAATCACACAATTAAACCACTTGATGAAGCAACCCTTCTTGCGGTTGCAAAACGGACCGGCGCTCTTGTGAGTGCAGAAGAGCATCAGATTGCGGGCGGTATGGGGAGTGCAATTGCGGAACTTCTCGTTTCTCAATATCCTATTCCACAAGAGTTTGTGGGAATGCGAGGGGTATTTGGAGAATCAGGAAAACCCGCAGAACTTATTGAGAAATATGGTATGGGAGTGAATGATATTATTCGCGCGGTTCACACAGCAATAAAACGGAAGTAGTTTTTAGCTTATTTCATCACGACTGTGAAGTAGGGCAAAAGTAGAGTATAATGAGAAAAATAGCCCATTATACATGTTTGACATACTCACTATAGGAACCGCGACACAGGATGTATTCCTTACAAGCTCACTTTTTAAAGTACTCCGTGACCCAAAACACTTGGCCCAGATTGGATTTACTACCGGCGAGGCAGAGTGTTTTGCGCTTGGTTCAAAGCTTAAAATGGATAAATTGGTTCGGTCTACGGGAGGGGATGCGGCGAATGCCGCAGTTACTTTTGCGCGACAGGGATTTAAAACTGCAATGCTTGCAAAAGTGGGCAATGACGAAGTAGGGAAGGAAATTGTGCAAGGATTAAAGGAGGAGAAAATTACTATTATAAACGAAACGCATACAGGGGAGACGGATTATTCAACAATACTTTTAGCTCCAGGAGGAGAGCGAACGGTGCTTGTGTATCGTGGAAGTCCTCTTACTAAAAAAGATGTTCCTCTTTCAAAATTGAAGGCAAAATGGGCATATATTGCACCAGGTGATATTCAACCTTCTCTCATAAAAGAAATTTTCTCATTACTTAAAAAGCAGGGAACACAAATTGCGTTTAATCCTTCGCGCTATTATCTTGAGAAATCGTCCGCCGACGTAAAAGGACTTATTGCACAGTCTGATATCGTGATTATGAATCGTGAGGAAGCGGCCACTCTTGTTGATATGCCATATAAGAATGAGAAGGGTGTTTTTCGCAAACTCGATCAATTAGTTCAAGGAATTACTATTATGACGGACGGTCCACATGGCGCTATTGTTTCGGACGGCACGCATGTATATCGTTCTGGCACATTTAGGGAGATTGCATGTGTGGATCGTACGGGTGCAGGTGATGCATTTGGATCCGGATTTGTAGTTGGTTTTATACGCTCGAATGATATTTGTTTTGCATTGCGTCTTGCGGCGGCAAATGCGACATCGGTGGTGGAACATGTGGGTGCTCAAGAAGGAATTCTTTCCGAAAACGATTTTAAAAATAAACGATGGCAGTTTCTTGATCTTGATATCGAATCCCGTTAGAAGATTATCAAATATGATTTTTGGTCAATAGTAGGTTAATATCGTTATTATGACTTTAGTTAAAAGAGATATTTTTCAATTTTCTAACGGGACGAATCCCGCTAAAGAGAACAACAACTGAGGCCTATGATGACCGCACAGGAAAAAATTGCAAAGATTCTTAGGGTTGATAAAGATTATATTCTCACAATTGAGAAACGTTTTTCTGCTGCAACAGGAAAAACTGGAGTCTTTGAACGAATGATGTACGAGAATGAAGTACGTATTAAAGATCGTCTTGAACGTCTTGAACTTTCAGGAGATGTACATGCTAAGGAAGTCTTCGACGCGCTTATCGTAAAAGTTGAGGCAAGTGATGTGAAATTATGTGCGGGCATAGGAACGACTAAATGTACTACTAATGCGGATTTCGTTCTCGCAGTGGAAGCGGTTAAAAAAGTTGCTAAAATTCCCAAAGGCTTTTTTCTTAAAAAAGAGAAGGCAATAGAATTGCTTACGAATGAGCCGCCAAAAAAAGTGATGGCCTATCTTGGGTATGCCACAGTGGCAGAGATGCTTGCGAAGGAAGATATTGTAGAAATTCTTGCCGCGCTACGTTTCGTTGAGGGAAATGAGTGGCTTAACAAGGCATTTTTCACTCATTATGAGAAGCTTACCCCTAATGATTTTGAGGAGCGAGAAGTCGAGGTTCGCGCACTTTCTCCAAAGTGGAGTAAATATGCAAAGATTTTCGTAATGAAGAAATGGCACAATGTGAGCCATTTAAAGGAATTCGGCATTCTTTTTGTGATTCCTGTATCCCTTGGTATCTCTGGAGAGCTTCTTCGTATGATGACGCTCATTTATCACTACACGCATGAAATTCCTTTTTATTCAGATATGTTTCGTGAAATTGCAAAGAATCCCAAGACATTTCCTGAGCATCTTATTTCGCTTCTTCGTGGTGATACTATTGATGACCAGAAACTTTTTGCAGGCGGGGAGACATCTCGGTGGCTTGTTATTCAGCGCTATCTTACGAAAGATGATGAAAATGATTGGCGTCTTTCTGTTCCTCATATCAATCCAGAAGCGATTCATTGGGAGAAAGCAGAAGAAGATCTTGAGACATCGGGAAATCTTTTTAGTGGCACAGGAAATGATTTAAAGTTTTGGCGTGATCTTGATTGGGTTGGCGATTATTTTAAGGATGAAATGGGGAATGATATTCTAGTAAGTTTCGATCTTGTGGACACCGTAATGAGTCTTGTAAAAAGGCATGAGGATGTACGGTTTTTGTATCATCATCAAGAAGCGCTTTGGAACGAGGTTTTTATGCAATATTTCAGCCGCAAAGAACTCGAAGAATATTCTAAGAAACACCTCATTCGAGGATATTTTGAAATATAAAAAGGTAAAATAGAATTATGAATTTAAGGGATGTAATTAAAGATGCAGAAAGAAGGAAAATTGCCATAGGGCATTTCAATATTGGTAATTTAGAGCAATTGAAGGCAATTTCGCATGTCGGAGCGCGGCTTAATGTGCCAATAATTATCGGTGTTTCGGAAGGGGAGCGCGAATATCTTGGGGTTCATCATGTGGTTGATTTCATTCGAAGCTACAATGATGAGCATGCAAAGGAGAGTGGATTTCACCTTTTTTTGAATGCTGATCATACCCATTCTTTAGATAAGGTTCGCGAAGCAGCTGAGGCAGGTTTTGATGCGATTCTTTTTGATGGGGGGAAATTATCACTTGAGGAGAATACTCAACAAACCAAAGAGGCAGTTTCGATTATTAGAGCAATCGATCCCTCAATTATTATTGAGGCTGAATTAGGATATATTGGAAGTGCATCGGAAATTAGAAAAGAGATTCCAAAAGGAGCCGCGATTAATCTTGAAGATCTTACGAAACCAGAAGAAGCAAAACGTTTTGTTAAAGCCACAGGGATTGATATGCTTGCGCCTGCAGTGGGGAATATTCATGGAATGTTTGCTCACATGCCCGATCCCGCTCTTAATATTGAACGGATCCGTGCCATTAAGGAAGCGGTTTCAATTCCACTCGTACTCCATGGAGGGTCAGGGAACTCAAATGCAGATTTTCTTGCCGCAATTGATGCGGGAGTTTCGATTATTCATATTTCAACAGAACTTCGTTATATATGGCGCAAAGAGCTTGAGGAAGTTTTAAAAGAACATCCTGAGGAGATTGCGCCATACAAGATGATGCCTGCAGTTATTGCAGAAATTGAGCGTGTGGTAGAGGAAAAGGTAAGACTTTTTTCTCGAATAAAATAGGAGAGTTCATTTTTTGTAATTGTATTATTTTTTTGACAGATAGTGTAACTCAGCGTATTGTGTGGTTAGATTATTTATTTTTACTAAGGAGTATTCGTATGAGTTTTGCTGAAGAATTTAAAAACGGGCGTCTTATGCATCCGGAGAATATTCGAGAACAATCAGACACATTTCTCGTTTTTATTGATGGAAGTATCGTAGTCAGAACGGAAACATTACAGAAATTATACCCAAGTCGATGGACGGCTTTTCCTTCAGACAAAGAGATTGACCTCAATCTCTTGAAAAGAGAAGAGCAGAAAAAATAGTCCCGCAAATCGCGGGATTTTTATTATTTTGCAGCAAAAGAAATAATTTGACATCATTCATTTTTTGTGTAATACTATAACCAGTTATTAAAAAATAGTTTTATTATTTTTTCTCTCATTATTTAAGGAGGTTGTATGAAAAAGATGTCGGTAATCGTATTTGTGGTGTGCAGTTTGTTTATTGGTATTTCTTTGGGCGGCTGCATGTTGGCTATACAAGGAGTTGCTGCTGCGGTAAACCTTGGAGTGGGTAGTTTAGCAACTGGTTCTGTTGAAATTTCTAAAAAAGTAACCTTTGAGAAATCGGCAGGAGAAAATCCCCTCTATAACAGGGTGAAAATTGCCGGAACGGTAACATACAAAACTGCATCGATCCGGGGGTCTAATTTTATTAATATGCAGATGGTGCTCTTCAAATTTCGCCTTCTTGATAAGAATGGTAAAGAAGTGGGCCTTGTTTCTGAGAAAATAACACTAACCGATGGACTTATTGAAAGTGTTGAGTCGGGAAAAACGTACCATTTCGTACTTCTCAATGAGAAAGTGCCCGCAAACCAGTCAAAGAGTGCGGTAGCGTCGGAGTATGTGAAACTCGGAGGCGGTTATTTCACTGATGAGAGTGGAGAGTGGCATCAAGTTGAGTAAGAAAGAATAAATCATACTATGTCCCGTTTCGCTAATAAGCGATACGGGATTTTTATTTATTCTATTTTGTTATTTGCGAGGTTTTTTGTTTTGAGGTTTAATAAGGTTGCTATGGAAACGAAAGATATCAATAAAATTCTCTTAGAAATTCGTGCAGGAACAGGTGGCGATGAAGCCTCTCTTTTTGCGGGTGATTTGGCACATATGTATCAGCGTTATGCCGCAAAGCGTAATTGGAATTTTTCAATCTTGGATGCAAGCGAAAGTGGCGCAAAAGGGTATAAGACAATGGTAGCCGAAATAAAAGGACACGGGGTCTATGATACGTTTAAACAAGAATCGGGAGTACATCGCGTACAGCGCGTGCCCGTGACGGAGCGTCAGGGAAGAATTCATACTTCTACCGCTTCGGTTGCTATCTTGCCAATAGTAGAATCAAAAGCAGTGGAGTTAAAAGAAAGCGACCTCGAAGTTACTTTTTCAAGAGCGGGAGGTCCTGGTGGACAGAACGTAAATAAGGTGGAGACTGCGGTACGTCTTTTGCATAAACCTACGGGAATCGTGGTTTCGTGTCGCGTGGAACGTTCGCAACATGCGAATCGCGATAAAGCTATGGAAATATTACGCGCAAAGCTTTTTGAAATGCAGCAGGCGAGCGCAGTAGGATCGGTGGGCGATATTCGTAAAGCTCAAATTGGTTCAGGAGATCGTTCGGAAAAGATTCGTACTTATAACTATCCTGATGATCGCGTCACCGACCATCGTATTGGGAAAAAGTGGGGAAATCTTGAAGGAATTATGGATGGTGAGATGGATAAGATTTTTGAGACATTTGCAAAATTAGCCGCAGAGAACAAACCGCAATAAAATACTCCCGCATTATGCGGGAGTATTTTATTATTTATCCTTTTAATACTGCAATATCTTTTTCAAATGAATTTGCTTTGGTCACTACTGGTTCTCCATACCAGAAGCGATAGGTGTACCAATTACCTCCTGCGTAGTATTTTGCAGCCGCACAACGCTCACGAAGCATTTGAGCTTGATTTGGTATTTGATTTCCGTAATCAATGCACGATTTTGAATCCATAAGATCGCGGATATAAACGCCAGTGGCTACGAATGCATCAGAGTTATTCCAAGGGTTTGGTGGATTTGTTTTGGTGACGCTCGCAATTTTTGCTTCATACAATTTCCATGTGGAAGGAATAAATTGTGCGGGGCCCATTGCACCGCCATATGCACCATGGGAATTTGCACACGAGACCTTCGCGGCGGTGGATGAAGGATCAATACCCAATCGACTTAAGAGAGTAAGAAAATAAGGAATGTCGCGGGTTGGATGCATCGCAGTTGTATAACTACACTGTCCTACATTTTTTCCAAGAAGTGATTCGCGACTTAAAATTGCGAGAATAAGTGCCGCGCGCACACCTGAGGCACCTTCTGCAAGTCGCGCATAGTTGTATGCCTTTTCGAAGGTAAGCTCACCACCACCCAAAAGCTCGAAGATACGGCTTCTAATTTGTGCGGCGCTTTCTTGTGTTTTCTTAAGAATTTTTTGATATTCTGCTTCTTTGCCTTTTGTCACTTTTAAAAGAGTCGATTTTTGTGACTGAACTACTTCTTGATTTTTTTTCTGAGCAAGTTGGAGTGCGCGAATATTTTCTTGATCTTCTTTCTTTTGTGCGAGCTCTTCTTTTGTGGCGAGCAGTTCTTGTTTTTGCTTTGTAATTTCATCAAGCTTTGTCCGAATACCATCTTGAATGAGCATGATGTCATTAATACTTCCAAAGAAATCAGAGAGATTTGCTTGGGCAAAAAGAATGGAGACAAGATTTTTTCTATCTGTTTCTTCAACGCTGCGAATAGCGCCCGAGAGTGCCTCTTTGTTTACATCAATTTTATTTTCGGAAACATTAATACTGCGTTGTGTTTCATTAATTTCTTGGTTCAACTTTGTGAGAGTGAGAGTAACTCCCTTTACCTTGAGATTGATTTGCGCAATCTGTGCGTTCAATAATTTAATTTCACCATTTAATGACGACCCTTGTTTTTGATATTGTCCTATAGTTTTTCCAAGCGCATCTATTTGATTTTCATAGTCCGCGAGTTGACTCTCAAGTTCTGCTCGTTGCTCTTGTTTTAGCTCAGCATCACTTTTTTGTGGAGGAGTGCTTGTTGTAGAAGATTCTATAGTTGTTGTTGCCGCAGAGACATAATGAGAGGGATTAAAAGGATATACAAAAAAAGTGGCGAGAAGTGTAGCCGATAGAAAAACGACACTTTTTTTCGAAAAAACAAAGCGCATATAATCTTATTATACACTGGGAGCTGCCCTAAAATCTATATGAATAAAAGAAAATCTCCCGCAAGGAGCGGGAGATTTTTGTAAATTCTATTTCTTTTCAGTTGGTGTTGCTTCCACCTCTGGTGTGGCAACTGGTGCGGGGACAACAGGAGCTACTACTTCTTCTGCTTTTGCCTTTTCTCCCACAGTTGCAATTACTGTTTCGTCAGTAAGGAATACTCTTACATCCTTCGGTATTTTGATATCGCTCATATGGATACTTTTTCCGAGCTCATCAAGTACTGCGAGATTTACCGTGAATGAATGAGGCATTTTTCCAGGAAATGTCTCGATTTCTATTTCATCCACAACCTTAATAACGGGGAATCCATTCTTTATTGCAGGTGCCTCTCCTTCGAAGACAAGAGGAATTTTTACTCTTATTTTTTCATCCATTTTTACTGCATGAAAATCAACTGAGAAAAATTCATTGCTGAGTGCATTGCGTACTGCATCGGTAATAAGTACGGGAATTTTTTTTCCTCCCTCAATATCAATAGTAACGAGTTCGTGTTCTCCTGCTTCACGGTATACTTTTATAAATTCTTTTTTGGAAACACTTAAGTGTTCATTCGGAACGCCGCTTCCAAAGAGCTCCGCAGGAAGAAGTCCTGCTTGGCGCAAAAGTTTTACTTTTTTTCCAAATATTTTACGTGTTGTTGCTTTTAATTCCATTTTCTCGATTAGTTATTCCTGGTTAATTTTCTGCACTTACTTTGCTGACGCTGTCTTTTTTCCAATTACTTTTGGTTTCTTTACACGTACCTTCTTTGCTACGGGTTCTACTGCTTTTGCCTTTCTTGCTTTAAAGCGTTCTACGCGACCTGCGGTATCCACAAGCATCTGCTTGCCGGTATAAAAAGGATGGCATTTTGAGCAGATTTCAACCTCAATAGATTTTACCGTTGAACCAATCACAAATGAATTGCCACAGGCGCAGGTGACAGTTGTTTTTGGGTTGTATACGGGATGAATTTCTTTTTTCATATATAGTAGTAATAACCACCTTATTGTACATAGAATCCCTAAGATGGCAAGTCTCAAGATACATAAAAAACACTCTTGACATTTGTTTACTCGTCCCTATAATGAACAAGCTTTTCAGAAGTCTATATTTTCTTTTGGAACGCGCACTTTGAAAGTTAAATAGCATTGAATGTGCGATTCAATAAATAAGAAAAAGATTAAGGATTTTTTTAGTTGTCCCAATTGAAGCGGAAGCTGCAAGGAACGATACGCGCATGAAAACGGAATGCATCCGTCTTCATGTGCGTAGACATCTTTCTGTGTTCACTTCTTATTTGAGGATTTGATCCTGGTCCAGGATGAACGCTGGCGGCGTGGATAAGGC
>Ga0172379_10010752_pt1 | contig 11021 bp, 9 predicted proteins | sample GrowelOW334metaG_FD_119756 | JGI IMG/M metagenome (GOLD analysis project Ga0172379, IMG submission 119756) | Groundwater microbial communities from an aquifer near a municipal landfill in Southern Ontario, Canada - Groundwater well OW334 metaG | ecosystem: Environmental > Aquatic > Deep... | reverse complement strand
TTTGGAAAGCTCAAAAGTCTTGTCAGCTGATCCGTCGTCAACGACAACAACCTGATCCACGGCCGGTTTGACGGATTTTAGCACTTCAACGATTGTATCTTCTTCGTTATAAGCTGGGATAACGCAGTATATTCTCATAACACATCTATTAAGCTTTACTTTACCCTCATAAGCCGCTGGCTCGCCCTTAAATCGTCGATGGTTTTTTCCAGGCCTTTTTGCAAGGTAACGACCGGCAGCCAGCCGAGCTCTTGGCGGGCTTTTGACGTATCCGGCAAGCAGAGCGGAGTCATAATAAGAATTTCCTTATCGTACTTGATTTTTGATTTTGAATCAAGAATCTTAATAATCTTCCCGGCCACCTCGGCAAATCTTACCTCGATTTCCGAGCCTAAATTAATCGGCCCCGAGACATCGGATTCGGCTACTTTTATCGCCCCGTCAATCATATCGCTTATGTAGCAAATCGAAGAAGAAAAATCTTCGCCGCCATGGATTATCAGCTCGGCGTTATCCAGGGCGTTTATTACAAAATCCGGAAACATATGCCCTTCATTCAGCTTCATCCTCGGGCCGTAAGTCCGGAAAACGCGGAGTATTTTAGTATCCAGTTTATAGACCTGGCGGTAGTTCGCGACCAGGGTTTCGGAAAATCTCTTCCCTTCGTCGTAGGAGCTGCGCTCGGAAACCGGGTCCGCCTGTCCAGCGTCGCTTTCGTTTATTTTTTCATTTGACTGGCGACCGGGGCCATAAACGGCCGAAGAAGAAAAATGGACGAACTTGGCGCTGTATTTAACCGCGATATCCAGCATGTTTTTTGTCCCGGTGGAATTAGCGAGCAGGGTGGCGATTTTGTTCTCATCGAATTTTTTCGGCGAAGCCGGGCAGGCTAGATTGTAGATTTCCTGGATGCCCTGGAATTTTATTTTGAATTTTTCCAATTCGGGCATAGCTTCTAAATCAAGCGGTTCGGCGATGTCGTGCCGGATGAATTCGAAATTAGGATTGGAGAGAAGATGGTCGATATTCCTTTCGTCGCCGGTAATAAAATTGTCGATGCAGATGACTTTGGAATTTTTCAAAAGCTCGTCGCATAAATGCGAGCCGATAAATCCCGCGCCGCCGGTAACCAGTATGTTTTTTTTATCAAAAATTGCGTGCTTAGACATATAATTTGTTAGTTAATGAAAATATCTTTTACTTAGCTATCTTAATATACCCCACATTAACCCCCTGGTTAAAATCCGCCGCGAGGGCGTAATAGGATCCCAAAAGCACTCCTCCGGAAGTGAAGGAACGCACGTGCGGCGCGCCGCCCGGGCCGGCGCCGGTTATAATTTCCGAAAGTCCGTCGTTATTTATATCGCCTGAAGCTAAACTCACTCCGCCGCGGAAACTTTGGGTATAGGCGAAGAAAAAGGAAAGCATCTTGGTGTTGTCAAAAATTTTTATTTGCGAAGGCATGCCCGGCCCCGGAGCGGTAATAATTTGGGGATAGCCTTTGCGGGATAAATTGTAGGCGTTGCCAACGGCGATTCGGACTCCGCCCCGGAATTTTTGGTCATAGGCGAAAAACTGGCCTTTTAATCTTCCGGCCCGGTCGAAAATCCGAACGTGCGGGCCGCCGCCGGCGCCGGGCCCGGTAATAATCTCCGTGGCATTGTCGCCGTCAATGTCGCCCGCCGCGACGTTCACTCCGCCGGTGAATTTTTTGTCATAAGAAAAAAACTGGAGGCGGACTTTTCCCGAGCCGTCAAAAATCCGGACGTGCGGGCCGCCGCCCTTTCCCGGCCCGGTGATGATTTCTTTTATGCCGTCGCCGTCAATGTCGCCCGCCGCGACGTTCACTCCGCCGCGGAAGCCCGGGGCGTAAGCGAAAAATTGCCTTTTTAATTTTCCATCGGCGGAAAAAATTTGGACGTGCGGGCCGCCGCCGGCGCCCGCGCCGGCTATTATTTCGTCTTTTCCGTCGCCGTCAATGTCGCCCGAAGCTAAACTCACTCCGCCGCGGAAACTTTGGTTAAAAACCGGAAACTCGCTGATTTTTTCGCCGTCTCTGTTGGAAATTTTCAAATTAGCCGGCAAGCCCGCCAAAGGCGCGGTAACAATATCGCCGGAAAAAGAGTTAAGCTGGGCGAGCGCCAAATCAAGCGGATTCAAGACGTTTAACCTCCCCCGGCCGAGCTGGCCCAAGAAAGCCGGATTCACCCGGCTGATGTTATCGGTATTGTCCAGCAAAAGATTAACCGCGTCTTTCCGCGACAAGCCGTAATTAACTTCCAAAAGAAGGGCCAGCGCGCCGGAAACCTGGGGCGCGGCTACCGAAGTTCCGGACCAGTAGCCTTCATAATAGCTGTTGAAAAATTTTTCGCCGATAGAGGCGGACGGGTTATAAACCACGGTCGAAAAAACGCTCTCGCCCGGAGCGGACAAGTCGATGCACTTAAAGCCAAAGCTGGAAAATTTAGATTTTTGGTCGATGGAATCAACAGCCGCCACGCCGATTACCCAATTTTCTCCGTTCGGGCCGTCGTGGCAAACCGGGTACATGGGAGTCTGATCCAAAAAAAATCCCTGGCCGTCTTCAGACTCGTTTCCGGCGGCGGCCACTACCAATACGCCGGCATCATGGGCCCGCTTTATCGCCTCATTCAAAGCTTCTGAATACCCGAAGCCGACAAAGCTGAAATTTAAAATATTGGCGCCCTTGGAAATGGCATAATCTATGGCCTTAATTACGCTTAAGGTGTTTCCCTGCCCGGCATCGTCCAATACTTTTAAAGGCATAATCTTCGCCCGCCAGGTTACGCCGGCGATTCCGGTCGCGTTATTGCCCGCGCTGGCCGCGATCCCGGCCACGATCGTTCCGTGGTTTACCCCGCCCTCGGTAAAGCCCGGCTTAAATTTAGGCGACGGGTCAGAAACATTGTTTACAAAATCCCAGCCGTTCACGTCGTCAATATAGCCGTTATGGTCGTCGTCAATTTTATTGCCCGCGATTTCGTCCGGGTTGGCGTAAATATTTTCCGCCAAATCCGGATGGGTGATTTGGACGCCGGAATCGATTATCGCTATGGTTACGTTCGGGCTTTCGCGCTTTCTATCCCAGGCTTCTTGGGCCTTTATTTTTTTTAAATACCATTGTTCGCCGTAAAAAGGGTCGGACGGGATAATCACCGCCCGGTAAGTATAATTCGGCTCGGCGCTCTCCACTTCCGGATTCTTTTTATATTGGCGGACAGCCTCTTCCACGCTTTCCGAAGGGGCCAAAAATACTTTCACTGCTTCTTTGGCGGATTTAAATTTTACCAGTATCTGCCCCGGTTCGTATTCGGCCAATCCGGCTCCCTGGGCGGCTTTATCATTTCCTGAATCGGCATTAAAAAACCAAACGCTAAAAACGCCGGCCACGATAAAAAAACTGATGAAAATCTTCACCTTCATATAATCCAATTATATCATAGCCGCTAATTTTAATACAAATAAAAACTGCCCCGAAAAATGAGGCGGTTTTTTCTTATCGCGCCAATTTTCTATTACTTCAAATAAATTCCCTTGTTCCGCACGTGTTCGTCAAAAGTTTTTGAATAAATTACCTTATCTTCGCCATTAACCTCGGCCGTCAAAAAATAATTATAATCGGTAGCCGTCGGGTAAATCGCGGCTTTAATCGCGTTTAAGCCCGGATTGGCAATCGGCCCGGGCGGAAGGCCTTTATTTCTATAGGTGTTATACGGCGAATCGATTTGGGTATCGGCTTGGGAATACTGGTCTTTGTTGACCCCTAAAATATAGGCAAGCGTCGCGCAGGACTGGAGCGGCTGGCCGATTTTTATCCGGTCCCAAAAAATCCCGGAAACAATTTTCATGTCTTCGGGGGTGCGGACTTCCTTTTCGATTAAAGACGCCATGGTAATAATTTGGGGCAAAGTTTTTCCCTGGCTTTTTATTTCCGCGCGCATTTCCGGCGTTAATTTTTTCTCGAAATTGGAAAGCATTTTTACCGCGATATCTTCCAGGCCCGAATCCTTAAAAATCCGGTAAGTGTCCGGGAAAAGATAGCCTTCCAGCCCGGCTTCGCTCGGAACGTCTTTTAAAAATAACAATTTTTCCGCCGGCCCGCTGGCCCAGTAGCCGGCTTTTTTCGCGGCAAATTCTTCAAATCCGGTTTCCGCCGCCAAGCCGTTCTTAATCAGGTATTTTCCGATTTCTTTTAAATTCCAGCCTTCGATTATCCGGATATCGGTTTCGCGGCTGATTGTCGTTCCCTTGACTAAAGTATTGGCGATCTCCCTGATATTTAATTTAGGGCTTAAGCGGTGATCGCCGGCTTTGAATTTACTCCCCCATTTTTTCAGCCAAATGTAAGTTTCAAAATCAAACTTGGACTTAATTAATTTTTGGCCAAGAAGGTTTTGGCTGATTTGGTGCACGCCCTCGCCTTCTTTAATGGTAAAAGCCTGGTCCGCGCCGTTAGGGTCAGCCGGGCGGTTAAACTTTTGCCAGCCAAAGCCTAACCCGGCGGCGGCTAATATAAAAATAACTAGAATAATTTTTTTTGCCATATTTGAAAATAAAAATTTTTAATCTTCATGCTTACCATCCGTCCGCCCGCCTTTAATTGCTTAAGCAGGTTTGCGGGCGCTTTTTCGGCCGCCGCGGATACCAGTATTTTATCAAAAGGCGCGAAATCCGGCAAACCGATATAACCGCCGGGCTTTTGGCGGCTTTTGATTTTATTAAGTCATCGGCTAAAGACATGGCGTTTTTATCCTGCTATGGTATAATAATAATAGTTTATTACTTCTAGCGCAATTGGATTATATTTGTAATTTTTGAAGCAAGGGCTGTCTGGCAAATATAATCCGAATGTTAACAAACATGTACGATGTTTTACTGCTCCCGATTCTGGCCGGCCTTATGGCCCAATTTATCAAATTTTTTATCCGCACCAATAATTACCGGCTTACCTGGCACAACCTTTTTGCCTATTCGGGCATGCCTTCCATGCACACGGCCATCGTTTCTTCGCTAGCGACAATTGTCGCCTTGAAAGAAGGCCTTGGTTCGCCGATTTTTGCCGTCAGTTTCGTCCTGGCCGCTTTTATCATAAGAGACGCCTTCGGCCTCCGGCAGTATCTTGGCGCCCAGGGAAAAGTCCTAAACGTCCTGGTCAATGACTTAAAAGAAGACGATTTGCTTGACCGGAATTATCCCCGGCTTTTGGAAAAAATCGGACATACGCCGGCGCAAGTGGCGGCCGGAGCGATTTTAGGGTTAAGCGTAAGCCTCTTGGGATTTTATTTCCTTTCCTACGTTTAAGAGATCTTCATTATATAAAAACAAAATTTACTAAATCAAAGACCTTCCGGTCATCTCTTTGGGCTTAGCCAAGCCCATTATTTTTATTATGGTTGGGGCGACATCGGACAAAATTCCCTGCGGCTTCATTAAGGTCAAGTCGCCGCCTATCGTATCCTGGCCGCCGATAGTTTTCCCTTCAAATTCCTTTCCTACTAAAATAAAAGGGACCGGATTGGTTGAATGCTCTTTTTCCATCGTTCCGGTTTGCATGTTAAACATCGATTCGGCATTGCCGTGATCGGCGGTAATTACCATGACTCCCCCGCTTTTCAAAACCGCCCGGGTAAGGGATTTTAGGCACTTATCAACGGCCAAGACGGCTTTTTCCGCCGCTTTCAGGTTGCCGGTGTGGCCGACCATATCGGCATTGGCGTAATTTATCAGAATAAAGTCATAAGCGCCGCCCTCAATAGCTTCTTCAACTTTTTTGGTTAACGCAAAAGCCGACATTTCCGGCTTCAGATCATAAGAGTCGATCCGCGGCGAAGGGACTAATACATGATCCTCACCCTCTCCCTTTTCCTCGCGGCCGCCGTTAAAAAAATAAGTGACGTGGGCGTATTTTTCCGTCTCGGCGATCCGCAGCTGTTTTAAGCCCGCCTTGGAAATCACCTCGCCCAAAGTGTTCTTTACCGGCTCTTCGCTAAAAGCCACGCCGGCCGGCAGTTCCTTTTCGTATTCGGTAAAGCCGGCGAAATACAAATCATTTATCGCTGGCCGGCTGAATTTATTGAAAGCGGGCAAAGTAAGGGCTTTGGTAATTTCCCGGGCCCGATCCGGGCGGAAATTGAAAAATATGACCGCGTCATGGTCTTCAATTTTTCCTTCCGGCTTTCCTTCGGCATCGGTAATTACCGTCGGGACGAATTCCTCGTCGTAAATTTTTTTATCATAGCTTTCGGCAATGGCTTTAACCGGATCGGCGGCGGTTTTTCCTTTCCCTAAAGCCATAGCCCGGTAGGCTTTTTCGACCCGGTCCCAATGGTTGTCGCGGTCCATGGCGTAAAACCGGCCGGAAAGCGAAGCGATTTTTCCCCGGCCGTATTCGGCAATGGTTTTTTGCAGTTCCTCTATAAAAGCCAGGCCCGAATTAAAAGCCGTATCGCGCCCGTCCAAAAAGGCGTGGATATAAACCCGGTCGATTTTTTTTTCTTTGGCTAAAGCCAGGAGAGCGGTTAAGTGGTCGATTGAGGCATGGACTCCGCCGTTTGACAAAAGCCCCATGAGATGGAGTTTGGAATTATTTTTTTTCGCGTGTTCAATTGCTTCGTTCAATGCTTTATTTTCGAAAAAACTATTGTTGTTGATGGCTTTGTTAATCCGCGGCAAGTCCTGATAGACAACTCTCCCCAGGCCTAAATTAAGATGCCCGACTTCCGAATTTCCCGCTTCGCCCCAAGGCAACCCGACCGCCTCGCCCGACGCCATTAAAGTCGCGGAAGGATAGTGGGCGATAAGCTCGTTAAAATTTTCAGTTTTTGCCTGGCTGATGGCGTTGCCTGAATATGGCTGGCTTACTCCCCAGCCGTCCAAAACAACAAGCACTACCGGCTTTGGCCGGCTATTTTGTTTGGCCATAATAAATAAAATTTCTTTCGTTAATTCCTCTTTAAAACCAGTTCCTGGTTCCAGTTAGAATAATAGCCGATTGCAAAAATTTTTACAACCAATTTATATTACGAGTTATATTATTAGCGATTTTCCCTTCATTTGCGCCGGTTTTCTTATATCCAATAATTGAAGTATGGTCGGCGCGACGTCTCCCAGGATTCCATTGTCTTTCAAGCGGGTTTTTAGATGGCTGTCGCTCACTAAAATAAAAGGCGCTGGGCTCGTGCTGTGCTCGGTATCGATTTCTCCGGTTTTTAAATTAATCATTGATTCTACGTTGCCGTGGTCCGCGGTTACCAAAACCGTTCCTTTAACTTTTAAATAGGCTTCAACAATCTTCCCGAGAAAGCCGTCAACCGCGCTTACGCATTCGATCCCGGCTTTTAAGTTTCCGGTGTGGCCGATCATGTCTGGCGCGGCAAAATTCAGAACCGTAAAATCGTATTTTCCAGCCTTGAGATTATTTAATACCAGCTCGGTAAGGGCCGCCGAGCTCATCGCCGGGGTAGCGTCATAGGATTTAACGTCCGGCGAAGGGATCATAATCTGGTCTTCCCCGTTCACTTTGCCCGAATATCCGCCGTTAAAAAAATAAGTGACGTGGGCGTATTTTTCCGTCTCGGCGATATAGGCCTGGCTTATATTTTTTAAAACCATCGGCAGGGTCTCTTTTACGTCAATGCTTGGGAAAGCGGAAAGAATATTTCCCAAATCCGGGCCAAAATCGGTCATGGCGATAAAAACCAAATTTTTTGGCGCCTTTTTCGGGATAAAGCATTTCGCGTTCATCTGGCAAAAATGCTTTTGGACAAAAACTTTTGAAAGCTGGCGCGCCCGGTCAGACCGCAGGTTGAAAAAAATAATGCTGTCATTGTCTCTAATCCGGGGAGTTGGCTTGCCCTTGTCCGTAATGACATAGGGTTCTATAAATTCATCCGAGTCGCCGCGGTTGTAGCTTTCGGTTATGGCTTGTTCGGCGCTTTCGGCTTTCCTTCCTTCCCCTAAAACCAAAGCGTTATAAGCTTTTTCGGTATTGGACCATTTTTTCTTGCGGTCCATGGCATAATACCGGCCGATTATAGTCGCGATTACTTCGCCGTTTTTGAAGCATTTCCTTAAATCCTGGATTAGTTTCAGGCCGGCGTATTTAGGAGAGTCGCGGCCGTCGGTAAATAAGTGAAGGCAGACGTTTTTTACTTTTTGGAGCCGGCAGAAAGTTATCAGGGCTAAAAGATGGTCCGGATCGCTGTGGGCGCTCATGCCGTTTGAAAGCATGCCCATAAGATGCAGATTGGAATTTTTTTCCTTGGCATTTTTTATGGCTTCGAGAAATGCCGGGTTTTTAAAGAAAGTCCCCTGATTAATGCTTTTGGAAATGGCTACCGCGTCCTGCTCGACAAGCCGCCCGGCGCCTAAATTTAAGTGCCCGGCTTCTGAATTTCCCGCTTGCTGGGGCGGCAGACCGACCGCTTTTCCCGATGCTTTTAGAAGCGTGTATGGATATTTTTTTTGGAGGCCGGTCATAACCGGGGTTTTGGCAAGGGTGATGGCATTGCCTCTTGAAGGCTTATTAATTCCCCAGCCGTCCAATATTACCAAGATCATGGGCGGATTATTTTTGTTTTTCGGTTTTTCCGGATTTATCATAGTTTGTTTTCGATTTCCATCAGCCGGTTATATTTGGCAACCCTTTCGCCGCGCGAGAGCGATCCGGCTTTGATATAATCAGCGCCGGCCGCGGCCGCCAGATCCGATATAAAATCATCGGTCGTTTCGCCCGAACGGTGAGATATGATAATTTTTAAGGCGTGGCTTTGCGCCAATTTTATGCAATCAATAGTTTCGGTTAAGGTGCCGGCCTGGTTGGGCTTAATTATTATCGCGTTGGCCGCTTTTTCTTTTAAGCCCTGTCTTAGGCGGTGGATGCTGGTGGCGAATAAATCATCGCCAACCACCATCATCTCGCGCCCCAGCTCCCGGTTCAATTCCTTCCAGCCGGAAAAGTCGTCTTCCGATAATCCGTCTTCCAAATAGACGAGCGGATATTTTCTAAACCATTCATAATAAAGCCCGGTCAAAGTCGCGCCGGTAAAATTTGACTGGTCCAGCTTAAAAATATATTTTCCGGTTTTTTTGTTGTAGATGGCCGAAGAGCCGACGTCAATCCCAAGGCCAAAATCCTTTCCCGGGTTATAGCCGGCCCTTACTCCGGCGGCTAAAATCAATTCAATGGCCTGGATAGAAGAGTGCATGTCCGGCGCGTATCCGCCCTCGGCTCCGACGTCGGTATCAAACCCGGCTTCGCGCAAAACTTTGCCCAGCATATGGAAAATTTCCGCTCCCATCCGAACCATTTCCCGGAAGCTTTTTTTTGTTTGCCCGGGAATAACTAAAAATTCCTGAAAATCCAGGTTAGTGTCGGCGTGCCGGCCGCCGTTAAAAATATTAAAGCAGGGGATCGGCAATTTGGGCCGGCTAAAATTAAAATGCTTTTGGATATACTGGAATAATGGAAGTCCTTTTGATTTTGCACCGGCGCGGCAGACGGCAAGCGATACCGAAAGGATGGCGTTCGCGCCCAGCCGGCATTTATTTTCGGTCCCGTCCAAATCAATCATCCGTTTGTCGATTATTTCCTGGACGCCGGCGTCCATGCCGATAAGTTCCGGGCCGATAATATCATTCACATTCTCTATCGCTTTTAAAACTCCCATTCCGCCGTAGCGCTTCCGGTCATTATCCCGCAATTCAAAAGCTTCGTATTTGCCGACTGAAGCGCCGGACGGGACGCTTGACTTAGCCGTGACTCCATTATCTAAAACGACCTCGGTTTCCACGGTCGGATTTCCCCGCGAATCTAAAATTTCCCGGGCAACAATTTTTTTAATTCTACTCATACTGATTTTTTATTGATAGCTTACGCAATAATTCATGCGCCGGTTAACGGGAAACGGATTAGGATTATCGGACTTAAAGTTGTTATAGTCTGAATAGTAGCAGGTGTTTTGAGTGGCAGTATCAATAGCCGAAGGGTTTTCAAGGGAAGTCCATAAGGTAAAACCTGTAACAGTGGCTCTAATCATATAAGCACTGCCGATACTGTTATAGCCAGAAACATTCCCCGACGGATCAATAATAACACTCCCGACATAACCTAAATCCTTTAGTTCCTTGGCAACTGAATCATAGGGGCCGCTTACTCCGTCATAGTCATAACTAAACCAGCCTTGTCCGTTTCCGTTGCTACCGCTATTATCGACCGTGTAATGGCCATTATTTTCATAATACATATGAAGCGCTTTGGCAATAAGCGTCAGATCGCTTTTTCTTCTCGCGTCCCGAGCCCTTTCCCTGGCGCTTTTTAAGGCAACTACGGCCAGAGTGGAAAGAAATCCGATTATGGATATAACAACCAATAATTCAATTAGGGTAAAGCCCGAGCTTTTTTTGCTTCGCATATTGGTTAAATGGTTATTTTGATTAATTTTAGGTATTTAAATAAATTATTTCCCGGTTAATCCCTCCAGGCCCGGCATTCTTTCCCCGCCCAGATAAGAAAGCATTGCCCCGCCGCCGGATGAGGCCCAGTCGATGTATTCTTTCATTTTGCTTCTTTCCAAGACCTCCATGGTTTCCCCGCCGCCTACGGCCGCGAAAGCTTTTCCCGATGCCCGGCTGGCAACCAGCCTGGCGATTGATAAGCTCCCTTGGGAAAAATGGGGGTTTTCAAAAAGCCCCATCGGCCCGTTCCACATTAGGGTTTTAGCCCCTTTGATAATTTTCGCGTAAGCCCTTATCGTTTCCGGGCCGATATCGAATATGTATTCATTTTTTTTCACTTTATCGATCTGGCAATGCCTAATTTCCCCTTTTTCCTTTCCGGCCGAAACAATGACGTCGGCCGGCAAAATTATCTTTTTCCCGGCCGGCTGGCGGATTAGTTTCCTGGCCAGCTCGACGTCTTCGGCGCTAACCAGGGACTTTCCCACTTCCAGCCCTTGGGCGGCAAAAAAATTATTGGCCATGGCCCCGCCGATTAAAATTGA